>Ga0209162_1000473_pt1 | contig 43845 bp, 38 predicted proteins | sample YNPNPMetaG_FD_187121 | JGI IMG/M metagenome (GOLD analysis project Ga0209162, IMG submission 187121) | Anoxygenic and chlorotrophic microbial mat microbial communities from Yellowstone National Park, USA - YNP NP MetaG (SPAdes) (version 2) ...
GCTGGCGTCGAGATGACGCGCCTGGAGGTCCCTGCGGACGCTGCCTACAGGCTTTACACCGCTCCCCTGGCCGACCCGCGCCGTCCGTGGCGGCATGACAGCGAGAAACTGGCCCGCACGCTCATCGGGCTGCTGTAATCTGTGGCGCAAGACCCTAAAGGTCTTGTAACTATTCAGCCTGCCCATGCAGTGCCGGGCGGACCATAGTCCGCCCGGACCAGGCCTGGTAGACACCGGCTACACTGGGACGCCTCCAGGTGGCTCAGGTGCCATCCGCCCCGCCGGCCTGTGGTCCGGCGGGCACAGGCTGAATAGATACAAGGTCTTGACCTTTAAGGTCTCTGGCTGAGCAAAAATAAAAGGAGTTACGCAGTTGGCCTTTTTTGCCACGAATTGCACGAATTTACACGAATGAAACGAAATTTGTAACTATTCAGCCTGGCATCTTTAGCACACGGATAAACACGGATGAAACGGATCAGCACGGATCAATCCAGAAAAATCCGTGTCAGTCCGTTGTATCCGTGTTAATCCGTGTCCTATGGGTATCCCACCAACCCGGGCTGAATAGTTACCAAAATTCGTGCCAGTTCGTGAAATTCTTGGCAAATTCCGATCGTTCAAAGTCCTAATCAAACAAACAGGAGGAAAAAATGGCTACCAGAGTTGGCATCAATGGATTCGGACGCATCGGACGACAGGTGCTCAAGGCGTTCAAGGAAAAGTATCGTGACGTTTTCGACGTCGTCGCGGTCAATGACCTGATGGACGCCCGCACCAACGCCCACCTGTTCAAGTACGACTCGAACTATGGCATCTACCCCGGCACGGTCGAAGTGGACGGCGGCGACATCCTCGTCGACGGCGACCGCATCAAGGTCTTTGCCGAGCGCGACCCGTCCAATCTGCCCTGGGGCGACCTGGGTGTCGAGATCGTCATCGAGAGCACCGGCATCTTTCGCAAGCGCGACGGCGCGATGAAGCACATCAACGCCGGCGCCAAAAAGGTCATCATCACCGCCCCGGCCAAGGACGAGGACATCACCATCGTCCTCGGTGTCAACCACGACCGGTACGACCCGGCCAGGCACCACATCGTCTCCAACGCTTCCTGCACCACCAACTGCCTGGCCCCGGCGGCCAAGGTCGTTTTCGACCACTTTGGCATCGTCAGGGGCATGATGACCACCGTCCATGCCTACACCAACGACCAGCGCATCCTCGACCTGGCCCACGACGACCTGCGGCGGGCGCGCGCAGCCGGGCTCAATATCATCCCCACCACCACCGGCGCGGCCAAAGCCCTGGCCCTGGTCATCCCCGAGCTCAAGGGCAAGTTCGACGGCTTTGCCCTGCGCGTCCCCACCGCCACGGTCTCGGTGGTCGATTTCGTGGCCGAGCTGGAGAAGGGGACCACGGTCGCCGAGGTCAACGCCGCTTTCAAAGCCGCCGCCGAAGGGCCGCTGGCCGGCATCCTGGGCTACACCGAAGAGCCGCTCGTCTCGATGGATTTCAAGGGCGACTCCCGCTCCAGCATTGTCGACGGCCTCTCGACGATGATGATCGGCCCGACAATGCTCAAGGTCGTCGCCTGGTACGACAACGAGTGGGCCTACTCGGTGCGCGTGGCCGATGTGGCCAGGTTGATGGTCGAGAAGGGGCTGTAGGAGACGGGGGACAAGGAGACGAGGGGAGATGAGGAAGAGTGTACGAGATGTGGATGTTGCCGGCAGGCGGGCGCTGGTGCGGGTGGATTTCAACGTGCCGCTGGCCGATGGCGCGGTGACGGATGACACGCGCATCCGCGCCGCCCTGCCGACGATCCGCTATCTGCTGGAGCACGGCGCAGCGGTGATCCTGATGTCCCACCTGGGCCGCGCCAAGGGCAAGCCGGTGCCCGAGCTGCGCATGGACCCCGTGGCAGCGCGGCTGGCGGAGCTGCTGGGGCGCCCGGTGCGCAAGCTCGATGACTGCGTTGGCCCAGAGGTCGAGGCGGCCTGCGCTGCCCTCCAGCCCGGCGAGGTGGTGCTGCTGGAGAACACCCGCTTCCACCCGCAAGAAGAGGCCAACGACCCGGCCTTCGCCGCCCAACTGGCCGTACTGGGCGATCTTTATGTCAATGACGCCTTTGGCGCGGCCCACCGCGCCCATGCCTCCACCGAGGGCGTCGCCCACGCCATCCGCCAACGCGGCGGTCAGGCCGTGGCCGGCTTTCTGCTGGAAAAAGAGGTCGAGTTCCTGGGACGGGCGGTCGAGAACCCCGAACGGCCCTTTGTCGCCATCCTCGGCGGGGCCAAGATCTCGGACAAGATCGGCGTCATCCAGAACCTGCTGGGGCGCTGCGACCGCCTGCTCATCGGCGGGGCGATGGCCAACACGTTCTTCAAAGCGATGGGTTTCGAGATGGGCGACTCGCTGGTCGAGGACAACGCGCTGGAGACGGCGCGCGCGCTGCTGGCGGCGGGCGCCAGCCGCCTGGTCCTGCCGGTCGACCTGATCGTTGCCGACGCCTTTGCCAACGACGCCCACACCCGCGACGTGGCCCCCGATCAGGTGCCCGCCGGCTGGCGCGCCCTCGACGTGGGTCCCAAGACGATCCAGACCTTTGAATCGGCCCTGAGCGGCGCCCGCACTGTCGTCTGGAACGGCCCGCTGGGGGCGTTCGAGATGCCGAGCTTTGCCCGCTCGACCTTTGCGCTGGCCGAGGTGCTGGCGCGCCTCGACGCGGTGACCATCGTCGGCGGCGGCGACTCGGTGGCGGCAGTGCAGCAGAGCGGCCTGGCCGACCGCTTCACCCACATCTCGACCGGCGGTGGAGCCAGCCTGGAACTGCTGGAAGGCAGGACGCTGCCAGGAGTGGCGGCGCTCGACGAGCGATGAGCAGCAGGACGCTGAAGAACAGGGGCACGGTCAGCCGCGCCCCTGCAAGCGGCATGGCAGTGCTGTTCCTGCTGGTCGTGTTGGTGGTGGCCGGCTGCCGCCAGCAGCCATTGCTGTCTGACGTCTCTTTCTCCAGCGACCGCATCACCCCCAACGCCGACCACGACAATGACATCCTGCGCATCGAATACCGCCTCTCCCGCGCCGCCAACCTCTCGATCTATTTCCTCGACGCGGCGGGGAACCGCTATGTCTTTCGCCAGAACGAGCCGCGCGCTCCCTCCGGCGATGACCCCTACTCGGTCTATTTCTCCGGTGTGGTCGACGGCTATCTGCTGCCGGGCGAGACGCTGGCCGGCTTTCAGGTCACCCAGCGGGTGCTGCAGGACGGCATCTATACCTGGGTGGTCGAAGCCACCGACCGCCAGGGAGTGACCGAGGCGGTGAGCGGCACGCTCACCATCGCCGACGCCGACACGGCGCTGCCCGAGCTGCTCAACTTTTCCGTCTCGCCCCCCGTCTTTACCCCCAACCGCGACGGCATCAGCGACCGCGCGCGGATGAATGTCTTTCTGACCAAGGCCGATACGACGCTCACCGTCTACCTGCTGGACGAGGAGGGAACGCGCTACCACGTCGAGCCGGACGCGCAGACGACGGCAATCGCCGGCCAGCCTGGCCTCTACTCCTTCGACTATGACGCGGGGGTCGATCTGGGGGCTGACCCGCCGCCCGACGGCACCTATGTCGTCTGGGCGGAGGCGCAGGATGCCGTCGGCCAGCACACGGTGACCTCGGCAACGCTGACCATCCAGAACGGCGGCGTGCCGCGCGCCTACATCTACCTGGGCGAGGTCGAATGGTCCGACCGAAGCATCGTCCTGGGGGAGACGCTCTACTTTACGCTGACGGTGGAGAACGACGGCGCCACGCCCATCCGCACCAGCGGCCCGCCTCCCGGCACGGTCTATGACAACACGCAGAACTATGCCACGCTGGGCGAGCGCATCCAGTCCGGCGTCTTTCGCGTGGCGATCCACTGCGAGAACGCGCTGATCAACTACCCCTGGCGCTGGGCGGTGGGCGATGAGAGCGTGCTGGTGGAGGACGGGGAGGGACACCGTTACCTGCCGGCGGGCACTCGCGCCGTCGTGACGGGCGGCATCCGCTTCGTCGAGGCGAGCGGGGCGCGCAATCCGCAGTATTGCTGGGCTGGCCTGATCCACGAGGACGTCGAAATCTCCCAGGTCAACGACCGCGTCGATCCGGTTTTCCTGTTTATCGAGGTGCCGTGACCGCGTCCGAGCTGGCCGCGAAGGCGGCGCGCTTGCAGCAGCTTGTCGGCGAGCTGGGGAGTGTCGCCGTGGCCTTTTCCGGCGGCGTGGACAGCACGCTGCTGCTGGCCGTCTGCCGCGACGTGCTGGGCGCCGGGTGCGTGCTGGCGCTGACGGCGCGCTCGCCGCTCGTGCCGGCGGAAGAGGAAGAGCGGGCGGCGAGGCTGGCGGCGCAGTTGGGCGTGCGCCAGCGTCTGGTCCCTTTCGATGCCCTGGGCAATCCTGCCATCGCCGCCAACGCTGCCGACCGCTGCTATCACTGCAAGCGGGCGCTTCTGGGCAGCCTGCTGGAGATCGCCCGCGCCGAAGGGCTGGCGGCGCTCGTCCACGGGGCAAACGCAGACGACCCGGCGGACTACCGGCCTGGCCTGCGCGCCGCCGAGGAGCTGGGCGTGCGCGCCCCGCTCCTGGAGGCTGGTCTGACCAAGGCCGACGTGCGCGCGCTGGCGCGGCAGATGGAGCTGCCGGTGTGGGACCTGCCGCCGATGGCCTGCCTGGCGAGCCGCATCCCTTATGGCACGCCGCTGACGGCGGAGGCGCTGGCGCGCGTCGACGCTGCCGAGTCCTTCCTGCGCGCGGCCTTTGCCCTGCGCGCGCTGCGCGTGCGCGACCATTTTCCGCTGGCCCGCCTGGAGGTGGACGAGGCCGAGATCGAGCGGCTGGCCCGCCCAGGCCCGCGCGCCCAGATTATCGAACGCCTGCGACAGCTCGGCTACCGCTATGTGACGCTCGACCTGGAGGGATTTCGCAGCGGCAGTATGAACCCATGATCGAGTTCTCTACCCCGGACTTGGAGCGGGCGGCGCGCAAGGGCGTGCCCGAGGTGATCCTGGCCGACCGCAAACCCGTCGAGCAGAGCCTGGCGATCGCCCGCGCGTTCCTGGAGCGCACCGGCCGCGCGATCCTGAGCCGTGTGGGGCCCGAGCTGGAGGAGCGGCTGCGCAGCGAGTTCGCCGGCCAGGCGGAGCTGGAATGGATCGCCCCGGCCCGCGCCGCTGTCCTGCGCCGCCCCGGCCTGGCCAGGCCACACGGCGGCGGACGGGTGGGCATCATCACCGCCGGCACCTCCGACATCCCCATTGCCGAGGAGGCGGCGCTGCTCTGCCGCGAGATGGGCTGCTCGGTGCAGATGGCCTGTGATGTCGGCGTGGCCGGGTTGCACCGCCTGGTCGAGCCGCTGCGCGCCATGCTGGGCGAGGAGGGCGTGGACGTGCTGATCGTCGTCGCCGGCATGGACGGCGCGCTGCCATCGGTCGTCGCCGGCCTGGCCGACGTGCCGGTCATCGGCCTGCCCACCTCGGTCGGCTATGGGCTGGGCGGCGGCGGCGTTGCGGCGCTCTACGCCATGCTGCAGACCTGCGCGCCGGGGCTGGCGGTGGTCAACATCGACAACGGCATCGGCGCGGCGGCGATTGCCGGGCTGATCGCCAACCGCGCCGCAGCCGCCAGGGGTGCCCGATGAGCCGCGTGCTCTACCTGGACCTCTTCTCCGGGGCCAGCGGCGACATGCTGCTGGGGGCGCTGGTCGACGCGGGCCTCTCAGCCGACGACCTGCGCGCCGACCTGGGCCGGCTCGACCTGGCGGGCTATGAGCTGCAGGTCGAGCGCGTCGTGCGGCGGGGCATTTCCGGCGTCCAGGTTACCGTGCAATCCACGGCGGAGGATTACCCCGCCCGTCATTTGCCCGACGTGCAGCGCCTCATTGGTCAGAGCGGGCTTTCCGCGCGGGCGCGGGCGACGGCGCTGGCCGTTTTCGAGCGCCTGGCGCGGGTCGAGGCGCGCATTCACGGCGTTGCCGTGGACCAGGTGCACTTTCACGAGATCGGCGCGGTGGACAGCCTGGTCGACATTGTCGGTTTCGTCGCCGGGCTGGAGCGGCTGGAGGTGGAAGGGGTCTTTGTCTCCGGCGTGCCAACGGGCAGCGGGACGGTCGAGACGGCGCACGGGACGCTGCCGCTGCCGGCGCCGGCCACCCTGGCGCTGCTGGCCGAGGTCAGCGCGCCGCTCTGCCCTCACCCGGCCCAGGCGGAGCTGGTCACGCCGACCGCCGCCGCGCTGCTGGCCGAACTGGCGGTTTTCGCCATGCCGCCGATGACCATCCAGGCGGTCGGCTACGGCTTTGGGCAGAAAGAGTTTCCCTGGGCCAACGTCGTGCGCGCCTGGCTGGGCCAGGCGCAAGAGCCGCTGGGCGCCGGGCGCGACCAGGTGGTGCAGATCGAGTGCAATCTGGACGACGAGCGCGGCGAGACACTGGGGTATGTGATGGAGCAGTTGCTGGCGGCGGGAGCGCTGGATGTCTGGTTCACGCCCGCGCAGATGAAAAAGAACCGGCCGGGCGTGGTCCTGGCTGCGCTGGCGCACGCGCCGCAGGTGGACGCGCTGGTCCAGCTCATCCTGCGCGAGACGACGACGCTGGGGCTGCGGATGACGCCGCTGGAGCGCGTCGTCGCCGGGCGGCAGGTGCGCCAGGTCGAGACGCCGTGGGGCGCGGTGCGGGTGAAGGAAAAGCTGCTGGGAGGAGAGGTTGTCGCCGCCTCGCCCGAGTACGAGGACTGCGCCCGCCTGGCCCGCGAGCACAAGGTCCCCTTGCAGCAGGTGGTTCAGGCTGCACGGGAGGCAGCCCATGGCTGAGCTGGCCGTCGTCATTGTCAGTTGGAACGTGCGCGACCTGCTGAGGGAGTGTCTGCGCTCGCTGCTGGCCGATCTGGAGGGCGCGGCGGTGGAGGCGCAGGTCTGGGTGGTGGACAATGCCTCGACGGACGGGTCTCCTGCCATGGTCGCTGCCGACTTTCCTGCCATCCGCCTGATCGCCAGTGAGCGCAACCTGGGCTTTGCCGCCGGCAACAACTTGGCCCTGCGGGCGATTCTGGGCACCCCCCCCGAACCGCGCACTGCGCAACATGTCTGGCTGCTCAACCCTGACACACGGGTTCTCCCCGGGGCGACGGCGGCGCTGCTGGCGGCGCTGGAAGCCCGTCCCCGCGCGGGCGTCGTCGGCGCGCGGCTGCTCAACGCTGACGGGTCGCTGCAGCAGTCCGCCTTTCGCTTCCCCGGCCTGGTGCAGTTGCTGTTCGAGCTGTTTCCTCTGCTGCGGCGCTGGTACGAGACGCCGCTGAACGGCCGCTATCCGCGTCGCCGCTACGAGGGGGAGTCGCCCTTTGCCGTCGATCACCCGCTGGGCGCGTCGATGATGGTGCGGGCCGCGGCGATCGCTCAGGTGGGGCTGCTGGACGAGGGCTATCCCATGTACTGCGAAGAGATCGACTGGTGCTGGCGTATGCGGCGGGCTGGCTGGCGGGCCCTCTGCGTGCCGGCGGCCCGCGTCGTCCATTACGGCGGCCAGTCGACCGCGCAGGCGCCGCTCTCTTCGTTCGTCAACCTGTGGAGCAGCCGGGCGCGGCTCTACGCCCGCCATCACCGCCCCTGGCGTTTCCGTCTGGCGCGGGCGCTGGTCGAGGCGGGTATGCGGCGGCAGATGCGCGGCGCCTCGCCGGAGCGGGTCGCCGCCTGCCAGCAGGTCATCCGGGCGTGGAGGGAGACGCGATGAAGCTGGCGGCCATCGTCCCCGCGCGCGACGAGGAGGCCGAGATCGTTGCCTGCCTGGAGAGCCTGGCCTGGGCCGGACGCCGCGTTGTCTTTTTGGACAGGCGCACGGTCGACAACACCGCCGCGCTGGCCCGTCAGGCCGGGGCGGAGGTGCTGGAAGCGACCTTTGAGGACTTTGCCCAGTTCCACAACGAGGCGATGGCGCAGGTGGAGGCAGAGTGGGTTTTCTTCGTCGATGCCGACGAGCGCGTGACGCCCGAACTGGCCCTGGAGGTGCAGGGGGTGCTGGCGGCCGGGGGGCCGGAAGTGCTGTGGTGGGTGCCGCGTCACAACATCATCTTTGGCCGCCTGACGCGCGGCGCGGGCTGGTATCCCGACTATCAGGCCCGCCTGCTGCGGCGGGCTCGGGTGCGCTGGGAGCGCCCTGTGCACGAGGTCGCTGTGGCCGACGGGCCCGAAGGCTACCTCCAGCATCCGCTCATCCACTACAACTATACAGACCTGGCCGACTTTATGGCGCGGCAGGAGCGGTACACGACCATCGACGCCGCGATTCTGGGGGCGCAGGGGGTGCGCCCGCGCTTTTACAGTCCCTATTCCCAGGCCATGCGTCATTTCTGGTGGCGTTTCGTCACGCTGCGCGGCTGGCAGGACGGTCTGCACGGCCTGCGCCTGAGCCTGCTGATGGCATACTACGAGGCGGTCAAGTACAGAAAACTGGCCCGCATGGGGGCTTGAATTCAGGTGCGCTGCCGGCGCACCTCAAAGACATTGCGCACCTGGGCGATGCGGTCCAGCACCCGCCCCAACTGCACGACATCCGTGACCTGGATGACGAGAAAGATATTGACCACGTTCTGCTTCTTGACCAGGTTGATGCTGTCGATGTTGATCCCTTCTTTGGAGAGAATGCCGCTGATTTCGTGCAGCAGGCCGGGGCGGTCATAGACCTGAATGTAGACAGGGATGGGGAAGGTGCGGGCTGCCGTGCCCCAGTTGACCTCGATGAGGCGCTCCCTGTCCGGCGTGTTGACGATGTTGGCGCAGTCGCGGCGGTGGACGGTGATGCCCCGTCCGCGGGTCACATAGCCGACGATGGCTTCGCCGGGGATGGGGTTGCAGCAGCGGGCCAGGCGAGTCAGCAGGCCCCCCGTGCCGAGCACATGCACTTCCCCCGGCTCCTCCAGCGGGATGGGTGCGAGCGGCAGTTCTTGCAGCCCATCGTATTCGTTTTCTTTCTCCTTTTCCTTCTCTGTCTGTTCTTGCTGCTTTTTGCGTTCTTCCTCAGCGATTTTGGAGGCGATCTGGCGACTGTTGATGTCGCCAAAGCCGATGCGGGCCAGAAACTCCTCCAAATCGTCATAGTCGAAGAGAAGGGCAACTTCCTCGTGCGAGAGGTGCGCCAGTCCCAGCCGCTTGAGCGTGCGCTCCAGGATGCTGCGCCCCAGGACGATGTTCTGCTCGCGGTCCTGCCAGCGGAACCATTGGCGAATCTTGCCTTTGGCGCGGCTGGTGCGGACATAGCCCAGGTCAGGGTTGAGCCAGTCGCGGCTGGGGCCAGCTTTCTTCTGTCTGGCCGTGATGATGCGTACCTGATCGCCTGTCTGGAGCACATAGTCCAGCGGCACCCAGCGGCCGTTCACCTCCGCCCCCCGGCAGCGATGGCCGATGTCGGTGTGGACATAGTAGGCGAAATCGACCGGTGTCGAGCCGGCCGGCAGCTCGATGACCTTGCCCTTGGGCGTAAAGACATAGACCCGTTCCTGGAAGAGGTCAGCCTTGACGTCCTGGACGAACGTCTCGGTGTCCTCGGTTTCGCTGCGGGCCTCGATCTGGGCGCGCAGCGCGGCAATGCCGGCTTCGAAATAGCGGTCCCGCCGTGTCCCTTCCTTGTACCGCCAGTGTGCGGCGATGCCATACTCGGCGATCTGGTGCATATAGTGCGTGCGGATCTGCACCTCCAGCGTCTTGTTGTTGAGGCCGGTGACGGCTGTGTGCAGGGACTGGTACATGTTTTCCTTGGGCGTGGCGATATAGTCGTCGAACTCACCGGGGATGGGCGGCCAGAGGCCGTGCAGGATGCCCAGGGTGTGGTAGCAGTCGGCGATGGTGTCGACGATGATGCGCATGGCCTGGATATCATAGATGTACTCAAGGGGCACCTGCTTGCGCTGCATCTTGCGGTAGATGCTGTAGATGTGCTTGGGGCGGCCATAGATGCGGGCGTCAATGCCCTCCAGTCGCAGCAGGGGGTGGAGGACGGCGATGTGACGCTCGATCTGGGCTTCGCGTTCCGCCCGCTGCGCCTCCAGGCTCTGCGCAATGGCGTGGTATGTCTCCGGGTTGGTGAAGCGGAAAGCCAGGTCTTCCAGCTCCCCTTTCCATTGCCAGATGCCCAGGCGGTTGGCCAGTGGAGCGTAGATTTCGTAGGTTTCGCGCACCATCCGTTCCTGACGCCAGCGTTCCTTCAAGCCGTCGAGGGTGCGCATGTTGTGCAGACGGTCGGCCAGCTTGATCAGCATCACGCGCACGTCTCTGGCCATGGCCAGAAAGCTCTTGCGCAGGTTCTCCAGGTCGCGTTCGTCGCGCTCGCTTTCCAGCCGGCCCAGGCGCTTGATCTCGCTCAGCTTGGTCATGCCGTCGACCAGTTGGGCAACGGCAGGGCCGAAGGTTGCCTCGATCTCTGCCAGCGGCACATGGCTGTCTTCGACCACGTCATGCAAGAGCCCTGCCGCCAGCGTCTCGCTGTCCATGCGCAGATCGGCCAACAGGCCGGCGACGGAGAGGGGATGGGTGATGTAGGGTTCGCCCGAGTCGCGCACCTGGCCGCTGTGGGCCTGCGCGGCCAGCTCATAGGCGCGCCGGACGAGCTGCCTGTCCTCTTCGTCGGGTACGGCCTGCAGGATCTCTTCGATCGTCGGCACGGCATATTGGGTCATTTTGCCACCGTGGGGCCACAGCCTGACCTGTCAGTATAACGCACATAGGCCGTTTGTCAAAACGCTCCCCGCCTTGACAGGTCCTATCGCAATGTTATAATCGTTTCACAGAGCTATGGATGAAAAAACTCATCCGCGCTGGCCCGAGCCAGCGCTAGATCAAGATCGACCGACGACGCCCGATTCCGACGACGTGGAGACAGGGCCGTTGCCGTGGGAGACAGGAGAGCTAACAGACCCCCACCCGCGCACCTCCACCGGCATGACACCGACGGCGGGCATCCCTCGTCCTGTCCCCCCACCGCCGCCTCCTTCCTCGCCAGCGCAGACCCGCGTCATCCCGCCAGCGTGGACCCACCCTCTGCCGCCGCCGGAACGGACCGGCTTTGTGCCCGCAGCGCCGCCAAAAACCTCGGCCCGCTCCGGGCCGCCCTCGGCCGGACGGCGCTCCGAGCGTGGGGCGTGCCTTTTGCAGAGCTTTTTCGTCGCTGCGCTGGTCGTTGTCGTCCTGTTCTTTGTGGCTTTTGCTGCCGTCGTCACCGCCTACGCGGTCATCGCTGCCCGCCTTCCCCCGCCGGAAGAACTCATCAGCCGCCAGACCGAGTTCGTCAGCTCCCGCATCTATGACCGGGACGGCAACCTGCTCTATGAGGTGATGGACCCTCACGGGGGCCGGCGCACGTATGTGACCCTGGACCGCATCTCGCCCCACCTGATCCAGGCGACCATTGCCACTGAGGATGCCGATTTCTACCACCACCCCGGCTTCAACCCCATCGCCCTGGTGCGGTCGTTCTACTATGCGCTCACCGAGGGCGAGTTTGTCTCTGGCGGCTCGACCATCACCCAGCAACTGGCGCGCAATCTGCTGCTCTCGCCAGAGGAGCGAATGGAGCGCACTGCCTGGCGCAAGATCAAGGAGATCGTCCTGGCCTATGAGATCACGCGCCGCTATCCCCGCGACACGATCCTGGAAATCTATCTCAACGAGAACAACTATGGCAATCTGGCCTATGGCGTCGAGGCAGCAGCGCAGACCTATTTCGGCGTCTCTGCCGCCGATCTGACGCTGAGCCAGGCCTCGTTCCTGGCCGGCCTGCCGCAGTCACCGGCGATGTACGATGTCTTTGCCGGCGGGCGCGAGCGGGCGCTGATGCGCCAGCAGGACGTGCTGCGGCTGATGGTCGAACAGGGCTATATCAGCCAGGCCCAGGCTGCTGCCGCTGCCGTCGAGATGGCGGCCTACCAGTTCACGCCGCCTGTCGCCAGTGATGTCATCCCTGCGCCGCACTTTGTCGTCTTTGTGCGTCAGGTGATCGAGGCGACCTATGGCCCGGAGGCGCTCTATCGCGGCGACGGCTACCGCGTCTACACGACGCTCGATCCCGATTTGCAGCGTCTGGCCGAGCAGGAGGTCGCCGAACGCGTCGCTGCCCTGGCCGACCAGAGCGTCACCAACGGCGCGCTGGTTGCCCTCGACCCGGCAACGGGCCAAATCCTGGCCATGGTCGGCAGCGCCGACTTTTACAACGAGGAGATCGACGGGCAGGTGAACATCGCCCTGAGCGAGCGACAACCCGGCTCGTCCATCAAGCCGTTTACCTACCTGGCTGCTTTTGAGCGGGGCTGGACGCCAGCGACGTTGATCTGGGACCTGGAAACCCAGTTCCCTGACGGGGCCAATCCGCCCTACGTGCCCCGCAACTATGACGACCGCTTCCACGGCCCGGTGCTGGTGCGCAGCGCGCTGGCCAACTCGTACAACGTCCCGGCGGTCAAGACGCTCCAGTTCGTCGGTGTGCCGGCGCTGAAAGAGATGGCCCGGCGGCTGGGCATCACCACCCTCACCCGCGACGATTACGGCCTCAGCCTGACCCTCGGCGGGGGTGAGGTGCGCCTGCTGGAAATGACCGCCGCCTACGCTGTCCTGGCCAACAACGGCGTGCGCCTTCTCTACAGCGAGCAGGAAGGCAGCCCGCTCAACGTCTCCTACACGCCCATCCTGCGCATCGAAGACCCACAGGGCAACGTCCTGGTCGACAACAGCGCGCCGGTGGCCCGCCGTCAGGTCGTCCGGCCCGAGCACGCCTATTTGATCACCCACATCCTCTCCGACAACCAGGCCCGTTGCCCCGCTTTTGGCTGCCCCAACGTCCTCCAGCTCTCCCGCCCGGCGGCGGTCAAGACCGGCACGACCAATGACTATCGCGATTCGTGGACCATCGGCTACACGCCGGACCTGGTGGTAGGGGTCTGGGTGGGCAATGCAGACAACAGCCCTATGAACCGCGTCGCCGGTTCGATCGGCGCCGGCTACATCTGGCACGACTTTATGGAGGCTGCCCTGGCCAACACGCCGGTGCGCAATTTTGTTCGCCCGGACGGCATTGTCGAGCGGGAAATTTGCAGCGACTCGGGCGCTGTGCCCAACGAGTACTGCCCTCCCGAACGGCGACGCATGGAGCTCTTTGCCGCCGACCAGCCGCCGCTGGGGCCGGAGCACAACTGGATCCAGATGGTGCGCATCGACGCTTTCAGCGGGCTGCTGGCGAACGAGTACTGCCCCAACAACGTCGAGGAGCGGCTGATGGTGGTCATCACCGACCCGCAGGGGCGGGCTTGGGCCTTGCAACAGGATTGGGGTGGGCTGCAACTGGCTCCTACCGAGGCCTGTTCAGGGGGCACGGTTCAGCCAGAAGTGCGCATCACCTCGCCGGCCAACGGTGCGGTCGTCTATGGCCTTGTGCCGATCATCGGCACCGTTTCGTTACCCGATTTCGACCACTACGAAGTGCAGTACGGCGTAGGCGACAACCCTATCGGCTGGGGCTGGATCAGCGGGCCGCATCTGGCTCAGGTGCGCGAGGGGCAACTGACGCTGTGGGACACGACCGGCCTGGCGCCGGGCCCCTACACGCTGCGGGTGACGGCGTGGGACCGCCACGGCCATTCGATGGAGGGGCGGGCGCAGTGCTTTGTTGGCCTGCCGACCGAGACGCCCACCGTCACGCCGACGCCGACAGCGGAGGTCAGCCCCACGCCCACCGAAACGCCCACCGCGACCCCCGAAGCGCCGACGCCGACGCCCGAAGCGCCCACGCCGACGCCCGAAGCGCCGACGCCGACGCCCGAAGCGCCGACGCCGACGCCCGAAGCGCCGACGCCGACGCCCGAAGCGCCCACGCCGACGCCCGAACCACCGACACCAACACCTGAACCGCCGACCGTCGAGCCGTCGCCCACGCCGTGAGCGCACGGGCTTTCTGCGCGGGGGCTGTGAACGTATCGCCCTGAGCGAGCCGCCGCAGGCGGCGAAGCGAAGGTTGCGCTGGGATCGCGGGCGTCCCCGCCCGCCTCTGCGTTCCCCGGCTTGTTGGAGATTCCCCCCGCATGTGCTATAATGTTGCCCGGCAGGAGATGGGAGGTAGCTCGTGCAGAGACGCGGCGCGTGGGGCGTTCTGATCGCCCTGATTGTGGCGGGGATCCTGTTGGCTCTTTTCGTCCAACAGATTTTCGGCTACCGCGCCAGTCTCCGCGTGCTGCCGGCGGGCACCTCGGTCGCCGGGCTGGATGTGAGCGGCATGACGGTGGAGCGGGCCATTGCGACGCTGGAGGGCATCTATGCCCAGCCGGTGCAGCTCTATTACCAGGAGCAAATGGTCGAACTGACGCCGGAGAGCGTCGGCCTGCAGTTCGACCTGGAGGCCACGCGGGCTGCCATCGAGGCCGCCGTCGCTGGCCGCCGCAGCTTTGACGGCTTTATGACCTATCTGCTGCGCCGCCCCACCGCGCCGGTCAATGTCACGCCCACGGTCACGTTTTCCGCCGAACGGCTGGACGGCTTTCTTCAGCGCATCGCGCAGCAGTATGACCGTCCACCCTCTCCGCCGGTGGCGCTGCCCGACGCGCTGGCCTTCCGTGCCGGGCGGGCGGGCTATGAGATGGATCGCGCCGCCTCGCATGTGCAGGTTGCCCAGGCGCTCGTCTCGGCCGCCGAGCGGCGCGTCGCGCTGGTCATCCGCGTGCAAGAGGCGCCGCCGCTGAACATCGCCCAGCTCGAAGAGATGCTCGACGTCCGCCTGGCCGATTTCAACGGCATTGCCGCCGTCTTTGTCAAGGACTTGCAAACGGGAGCCGAACTGTCCATCAACGGCGATGTCGCCTATTCCGGCAACGACATGCTCCAACTGGCGGTGGCGCTGGAGACGTTTCGCGTCCTGGAGCAGTCGCCGACGGTCGAGCAGATGACTCTGCTGACCCAGACGCTGACCCAGGGTGACCGCGCGGCGGCCAATCAGCTCCTGCAGGACGTGGTCGGCGGCGGCGATGTCTTTCAGGGCGTGGAGAACCTGAACGCGGCGATGCACTATCTGGGGCTGGTCAACACGTTCATGGCGACGCCCTATGACGACGTCATTGTGCCGCCCGCCATCGTCACACCGGCCAATTTGCGCGCCGATGTGAGCACGCAGCCGGACCCGCGCATGCAGACCACGGCGCAGGACATGGGCCTGCTGTTGGAGATGGTCTATCAGTGTAGCCGTGGAGGAGGCGCGCTGCCGGTCGCTTATCCGGGCGCTTTCAGCGCGCACGAGTGCCAGCAGATAGTGGACATCCTGGCCGGCCACCGCACCGACAGTTTCATCGAACTGGGCCTGCCGCCAGCGATGGAGGTCGCCCACAAACTGAGCATCTCCCCCGAAACCCACGCCGACGGCGGCATCGTCTTTAGCCCCAACGGCGATTTCGTGCTGGTTGTGTTTCTGTACAGTCCGCAGTGGCTCGACTGGACTGTTTCCAACCCTTTCATTGCCGACGTGGCCACGGCAACCTACAATTATTTCAACCCGACACCATAGAGAGGAGCTAGAAAATGTCACGAAGAAAGCAAAGAAAAACACCGCAAAAGGAACAAAAGGCACCGCCCCCGAAAGTGTCCCCCCATAGAGGAGGCGAACAGAGAGCGCAAGTTCCTGGGCCTGCGACGTTTCAACGCGATCATGGGTGGACTGCATCTCTTGCAGGGCATCCTGATGATCGTGTTGAGCAACGACAAGACCTATCCCATTTATACCAACTATCTGCGCTTCGACCAGAGCACCTTCAGCCTGACCCCCAACCCTCAACTGGCCTATGAGCTGCGCTTTGGGCCGGCGGTGGCGATGTTTCTGCTGATCTCCGCCGTGGCGCACCTGATCCTGGCGACCTTCGGCTACCGCTGGTACGTCAAGAACCTGACGCGCGGCATGAACCCGGCGCGGTTCTACGAGTATGCGCTGAGTTCGTCGCTGATGATCGTGCTCATCGGCATGCTGGTCGGCCTGTATGACCTGGGCGCCCTGATCCTGATCTTTGGCCTCAACGCCATGATGAACCTGTTCGGCTTGTTGATGGAGCTGCACAACCAGACCACACCCAAGACGGACTGGACTGCCTACATCTTTGGCTGTGTGGCGGGGATCATTCCCTGGATCGTGATCATGCTGTACTTCCTGGGCGCGCTGTCCTCGGCGGGGGCAAAGCCACCAGCCTTTGTCTATGCGATCATCCCCACGATCTTTGTCTTTTTCAACCTGTTCGCAGTGAACATGCTGCTGCAGTACAAAAAGGTGGGGCCGTGGAAGGACTATTTGTTTGGCGAGCGTGTCTACATCGTGCTGAGCCTGACGGCCAAGACAGTCCTGGCGTGGCTGATCTTTAGCGGGACGCTGGCGCCGGTCTAGAACCGGGCGCCTGGCGCTGTTTTCAATCCAGGGAAGGAGGGCAAAAATGGACAGTGTCTACAAGGTGATTGAGCTGGTGGGCACCAGCACCGAGTCGTGGGAAAAGGCCGCCGCGGCGGCGGTGGAGACGGCGGCGCAAACGCTGCGCGATCTGCGCATCGCCGAGGTGGTGGCGATGGACCTGCAGATCGAGGACGGCAAGGTGAGAACGTATCGAACAAAGGTCAAGGTCTCGTTCAAGTACGAGCGCGAGGACTAGTTCTCTGCTGCGGTCAGCGTTGTGTCGCCCTGACTGCCCAACCTGATCTCTCGTCTGTCATTGCGAGAGCGCAAAGCGCCCGAAGCAATCTCCGGGGTGCCCTATCGGGATTGCTTTGCCGCCTTTTGCGCCTGCTGCGCTCGGGGCGGTTCGCCATGGCAGAGAGGGAACGGTTACCTGAAGCATGGATAACCTGATCGCAATCCTCAGCAGCTACCTGCCGCGCCCGCTGGCGGCTCGCCTGCTGGAGGCCCCCCAGCGGTCGCTGCTGGGCTGGAGCGAGCGCCAGGAGTGCGTTGTCCTCTATGCCGACATTGCCGGCTTTACCCCCCTGGCCGAAGCGCTCGGTCAGTTTGGCCGCCAGGGCACAGAGGAACTGACGCGCGTTCTGAACGCGACCTTCGACCCGCTGTCAGATCTGGTCCACCAGTGGGGCGGTTTCGTCGGCAAATTTGCCGGCGACTCGATCACGGCGCTCTTTTACGGCGAGGCGGCTGAAGCGCGTGCGGCGGCGTGCGCGCTGGACCTGCGCCGACACGTCCTCGAACACCTCTCTTTTTCCACTCCGGCTGGCGATTTCCGTCTGCGCTTCAGGTTTGGCCTTGCTGCCGGACCGGTGTTGCAGGTCGTCGTCGGCAGCGAGCGGCGGGCCGAGTTCGTCTGTGCCGGCGCGCCGCTGCTCGACGCCGGCGCCGCCCAAAGCCGGGTCGCCAGCGGCGAAATCGCCCTCCATCCCAGCCTGCTGGCCCGCCTGCCGGCCGGGCTGGTCGAGACGCAGCCCGTGGCCGAAGGCTACGCCCTGCTGCAGGGGCTGCGACGCGAGACCGCCCCGGCGCCGGTTGCTCCTCTGCCGCCGACGCCCGATCCGTCGTTGGCGGCAGAGGCCCTGCGCCCCTTCCTGCCCCGCGCTGTCTATCAGCGGCTCATCGCTGGCGGCGACACTTTCGTCAACGAGCACCGCCAGGTGACGGTGATCTTTGTGGGTTTCGACGGCATCGACTATGACCGGCCCCAGGCTCCGGCGCAGTTGCAGGCTTATATCTGCTGGGCCATCGACACGGTCAACCGCTTTGGCGGCTATCTGCGCCAGGTGATGGTGGGCGACAAGGGCAGCGAGTTGCTGATCTTTTTCGGCGCGCCGGTGGCCCACGAGGACGACGAGGGGCGGGCGCTCCTGTGCGTGCTGGCGTTGCTCGAGCCGCCGCAGGAACTGGCCTTTATCGCGCAGCGCGTCGGCATCAACAGCGGACGGGTCTTTGTCGGCAACATCGGTTCGACCGGCTGGCGGGAATACGCCGCCATCGGCGACGCGGTCAACCTGGCCGCGCGGCTGAAAGGGGCCGCCGCCTGGGGCCAGGTGCTGGTCGCCGAGAGCACCTGCCGCGCCGCCGGTGAGGCCTGTGTGTTCCACCCTCAGCCGCCGCTGCGCGTCAAGGGCAAGACCGCGCCCGTTGCCGTCTGGACAGCGGCCCGTCGCGTCGGCGCGCCGCTGCGGCTGGAGGAGCCGCGCTACACCCTGCCCATGGTCGGCCGCGCCGCCGAGCTCGCCCGGCTGGAAGAGCTGCTGACCGCCGTGGTCAACAGCCAGCGCGGGTATACGGTCGGCCTGACCGCCGAGGCGGGCATGGGCAAGAGCCGCCTGGCCGCGGAGGTGATCAGACAGGCGCTGGCGCTGGGTTTTGTGGCCTTTGGCGGGCATGGCGTCAGCCACGGCACGACCACTCCCTACCTGGGCTGGCGGCCGCTGCTGCGCGGATTGTTAGGCGTGTCCGAACTGCTGCCGTGGGAGGAACAGATCGCGCAGGCGCAAGAGACGCTGGCCCGCCTTGGCGCTGCGCTGCTGCCCCGCCTGCCTCTCCTGGGTGACATACTCGGCCTGTCTATCGCCGACAGCGAGCTGACCGCGGGGCTTGATCCCAACATGCGCCGCCAGAGTCTCTTCGACCTGGTCGCTGAGCTGCTGGCTCAGCGGGCCGCAGAGATGCCGCTGCTGCTGGTGGTGGAGGATGCTCACTGGCTGGATGAGCTCTCGCGGGAGCTGGTGCACTACATCGCCCCGGTCGTTGCCACTTTGCCGGTGCTGCTGTTGACCATCTACCGTCCGCCCGAGATCGAGCTGCAAGAGCCGCTGTGGGCGACGCCGCCGCCGCGCTTTGTCGAGCTGCGGCTGGCGCCATTCGACGCCGCCGAAAGCGCCGAGCTGATCCGCCTCAAGCTGGCCGGCCATGAACTGCCGCCGGAGCTGGTGACGCGGGTGCAGGAGCGCGCCCAGGGCAACCCCTTCTTTGTCGACGAGTTTGTCAACCTCATTCTGGCACAGGGGATCGACCCCGGCGACGTCGGGGCGCTGGCCCAGGTCCAGGTGCCCGCCTCGCTGGAGACGCTCATCACCAGCCGCATCGACCAGTTGGCCGAGAGCGAGCAGATGACCGTGCGCGTCGCCAGCGTCATTGGGCGGCTCTTCCGCGCCCGCTGGCTGCTGGCGATCTATCCCGAGGCGCTGCGCGAAGAGCTGTTGCAGCGCGACCTGGACCGTCTGGAGCGGCTGGAACTGGTCGAACAGGAGCGGCGCCATCCGGAACTCGAGTACCTCTTCCGCCATGCGCTGACTCAAGAGGTGGCTTACAGCACCCTCTCCTTTGCCAACCGCCGCATGCTGCATGGGCGGCTGGCCGATTACATCGAGGCGGCCTACGGCGCCGAGCTGGAGGGCTGGTACAGCCTGCTGGCCCACCATTATCGCCAGGCCGAAAACGTCGAGAAAGAATTCGCCTATGTTCAGCTTGCTGCCAGACGGGCAACACAGCAGTATGCGGTGCAGCAGGCCCTGGCCCTCTACAGCCGGGCGATCGAGTTGCTCGAACAGCACAAGCTGGGAAATGCCGAACTGGCCTTTGACCTGCGCAGCAGCCGCTTCGAGCAGCTCGGGATAGCAGGTGAATACTCGCGCCTGCTGGAGGAGGCTTCCGCCCTGCTTGCCCTGGCCGCCGATCTGGACCCGCCTCGCCAGGTGAGGGCGCTGCTTTGCCAGGTCATCGCCATCGGCCGCAGCGAAAGAGGGGGTGACCCTGAGCTGCCGTGCGAGCAGGCCATTGCCCTGGCCCGCCAGCATGGCGATCACATGGGTCTGCTCAAGGGGCTGGTATGGCGTGGCTATCTCTACTTTAGCCGCAGCCAGTACAAGGAGGGCAAGGCCATGCTGCTGCAGGTCGTTGCCGAGGCGGGTGAAGAGGGGTGGCGCGAAGCGGCGGGCGCCTGTCGGACGCTGGGCTGGATCTTTTGCGATGAGAACGATCTGGCGCAGGCTGAGCACTGCTGGCAGCACTCCCTGGCTCTGGCCCAGGCCCATGGCGACCGGGCCGCTGAAGCGTTCGTGCTGAGCAACCTCGGCGCGCTCTATGACGCGTCGGGCGTGGCAGAAAAGGCTCAACGGCATATCGAGCAAGGGATAGCCCTGGCGGTGCAGATTGGCTACAAACCCGGTGAGGCCGAAGGGTGGGTGCGTATGGGCGAATCGTGGTTCGGCGTCGGCCAGTACGAACGGGCGCGGCAGTGTTACGAGCGCGCACTGGAGATCGACGAGCATCTGCTCAGGGGTTCGTGGGGGCGGACGTATTGCCGGGCGCGGATAGCCCAGGTGATCCTGCGAGGAGGCGGCGACCTGAAAGAGGCTGAGGCGCTGGCCCGCGAAGCGGTCGAGATCGGCCGGCACTCCCTGAGCGCAGAGCCGATGGGCTGGCTCTTGCACAGCCTGGGGCAAGTCTACGTGAGGCAGGGCAGGCTGGACGAGGGCCGCGAAGCGCTCGAGGAGGCGCTGCGCGCGCGTCGTGAGGTCGGGCAACTGATCATGATCCTCGACACCCTGGCCGATCTGGGGTTGCTGCATTTGCAGCGAGGCGACCTCGAAGCAGCCCAGGCCTGCGCTGCGGAGATGATGGCGATGCTCTTTCCCGAGCAGGGGAGAAGCATATTCGGCGTGGAGACGATTGCCGGCAGTATGGCCTGCTATCACATCTTTCGGGCTATGGGGCAGATGCAAGAGGCGCAGAAGGCGCTGCGCCACGCCTGCGCAACGGTTCGGGATTTTGCCGGCCGCCTCGAGACAGAAGAGCTGCGTCGCTCCTACCTGGAGCGCGTCCCGTTGAACCGCGAAGTGATCGAGACGTGTCGTGCTGTGGTGGGTGAGTAGCAACCGTCCATTTACCAGCTACCAGCCCACCTCGACCACCTCCACATCCGCCAGGCGCAGGCCGTCGGTGCCCAGGCTGCGCAGAAAGCCGCCCACGTCGAACTTGCTGACGAGCAACTCCGCCCGGAAAAAGTCCCCCTCCTCCCAGTAGCGCCCTTCCAGGAGCACGTTCTTCTTGAGCGCCCTGGCCGGCAGGTCGAGCTGGTAGACCGCCCCCTGGCGACGGGTGTTGGTCGGCACATAGGCAGCACGCAGGAACGCGACCAGGCGCGGCCCGGCGTCGGGAAAATGGGCGAGGGGCAGGGTGATGAGCAGCCTCGCCTGCCGAAAACAGCCCGGCGTGAAACCCTGGGCCAGAGAGAGAAACTCGACCCCATCGGCGCCGCCGCCGGCAACCAGCGCGCCGCACAGCGCCTCCCTATCCCAGGCGCGCAGGGCAAAGACCGTCTCGCCGTGAAAGACGGGGTAGCGGGCGCGGTTCTGGCGCACCGTAAACAGACTCTCCTGCGCCGAGAGCAGGTTGTCGGTCAGTTCTGGCCAGGCCGTCAGCAAACCGCGCAGCACCCAGGCGTTCATCCACTCTGGTGTGGTGCCGGCTACCAGCGCTGCCAGGCGCAGGCGGACGTAGAGCGGCGGCAGCCGCCGCCTGGCGCGCATCACCTCTTCCAGCCGCGCCAGATAGGCCGCGTCGGCCGGGCGGACGCGGTGGGCGGTGATGGCGCGGCGCTGCTCGTCGTCGGCGCAGGCCGCGCAGCCCAGACAGCGGCCCTCGGCATCTCCCAGACAGTAGCCGCTGTCGCGGCCGGCTTTGAGCTGGAGGTACTGCTCGTACAGAAAGCCGGCGCGCAGGTTGGTGCGCACAAAGTCAAAGGGGAAAACGAAAGCAGGCCCCTTCTCGCCCAGCCATGTCTCGTTCCAGTAACCGTGCGCCTCCAGCCAGGCCCGCAGCGCCGGCCAGTAGCCGGGCGAGAGCCGCTCGTCGAAGCAATGGCCTTCGCTGGCCAGGGCGGTCAGCGGCTCGTGCAGGCCATAGCCGCCCAACGCCAACGCCTGCGAGGCAGCGTACTCGTCCCAGCCGGTCGCCATGCGGAACTCGAAGCCGTTGGTCTCGCAGGCCGATTTGACCGGCCCGACGATGCCGCGCCAGTGCGTCGGGTCGAGAAAGAGGCGGTCGTAGCGCAGCGGCGTGAATGGCATGCGCACCAGCAGCCCAAAGCTGAAGACGACGCGGATGCCGGGGTTGCATTGCTGGCGCATGGCCTTGAGGTCGCGCACGAAAGCGCGCCACTCGGCCAGATCCTCCGCGTTCTCGTGGCCGGTGAGGATGAAAAAGAGCTTGATCTGGCGGATGGGGGCGCGCAGCAGGCGGTCGAGCAGGCCCCAGATGTCCGCAGCGGGAAGGCTCTTGCAGAGCCAGGCCCGCAGGCGGGCGCTGATCCCCTCGATGCCCAGGGTGAAGGAGCGCTTGTCTGCCAGCACCTCCGCCTCTAGCAGGCCGGGGGTATGGTGGAGCAGGTCGATCCGCTGGCTCTTCAGACCAACCCGCTGAAAGAGCCGCCCAAGCTCCAGCAGCATGGCCAGGATGTCCGTATGGGTGTTCAGGTTGAAGCTGTAGAGTTCCAGCGTCTCGCAGCCGTGTGTCTGTTTGAGCCGCCGAGCTGCCGTCAGGACGTCGGACAGCGGCAGCTCGCGGTATGGTTTGCGGTCATAGCCCTCGAAGCAGAAGGAGCAAAAGGCGGGGCAGCCCCAGTTGATCTGCAGGCGGGCGGTGCCGGCCTGGCTGCCGTCGAGGAGAGGATAGTCGAGCAGTACATCGTCGAGGGAAGGGCGCTCCAGCACTGCTTTTTGCACCGGCTGCGCCGGCCAGCTTCCGCTTGCCCAGAGACCGGTGATCTCAGCGGCGGCCCGCGCCAGCCGCGTCTGTTTGTCCTGGCGGCGCTGCTCGTAGAGGAGGCGGACCAGCCGCTCGACCCGGCGCTCGCCCTCGCCGAAGAAAATGGCGTCGACCATGCTGTCGCCGTTGGCGGCGACGATGGCCTGACTGGCCATGGCGTTCGAGCCGCCCAGGATGAGGGGCGGCCAGCGCGGGTCGCGCTGACTGGCCATCACTGGCGCGCCGGAGCGCAGCAGCAGGTAGGGGAGGTTGACCAGTTCGAGCGTATAGGCGTTCGAGATCAGCACCAGGTCGAAATCCTGCAGCGGGCGGCATGACTGGATGCCGGTCAGTAACGGCTGGCCGGCCTGTTCGAGCTGCTCCCGCCCGGCGCGGTGGGGGAAGAAGGCCAGGTCGATATAGGCGTTGGGCAGGGCGCGGCGCACGGCCTGAAAGAGAAAGAGGTGGGGTGTCGAGCGGTCGACGTCGTGGAAGGGGGAGAGGCGCGCGATCAACACGCGAAAATCGGCCCCCTCGAAGGAGGGGTTGCCAAAGGTGGGATTGGGCTGCGGCAGGCTCCCGTTCCGGGTCATTTGCATCATCGGGAGGGATTGTAACATGTCCTTATTGACAGGGCAAGCAGGGCTTGCTGTTACAAGGAATCCGTCCCGTCAGGTGACAGTCACCTGAAACAGGCATCGAGCTAATCGATGCCCGGTGCGCCAATGGATGTGAGCGTCGCCAGACGGGCCCATTTCTTCGCTCGCAGGGGGTCTGCGACCCCCGTCTGGCCGCCTGAGACGACGTGTTCAGGCCGACGGCGCCGCTCGCAGACCGGCTGGGAGCTTCTGAAGCAGCCCCCTGCTCCCGCCGGGTCTGTGACCCGGCGGCACTCACTGGCGGGGGTCACAGACCCCCGCCGGGCAAGAGCCGGGCAAGACACTGCTTCGAACGCCCCGCTTCCCCTCTACTTGACAGAGCTGCCCTCTACGAGTAGACTTCACCAGAGCGGGGAAACATGACACCGGCATCTCTCGAAGGGCAAATGCTCGGCAAATACCAGGTCCTGGAGCCGCTGGGCGGCGGCGGGATGGCCCGCGTCTACCGCGCCTACCACCCCCAGCTCGACCGCTACGTGGCGATCAAAGCCCTGCGCCCCGACCTGGTCGAGGATGCCGAGTTTCTGGCGCGTTTCCGGCGCGAAGCGCGCTCGGTGGCCGCCTTGCGCCATCCCAACATCGTCCAGGTGTTCGATTTCGACGTGCAGGACGACGTCTACTACATGGTCATGGAGCTGTTGGAAGGCAACACGCTGAAAGCGCACCTGGCCGAGTACAGCGCCCGCGGCGAGGCTATGCCGCTGGGCGAGGTGATCCGCATCACGCTCGACGTGCTCGACGGACTGGCCTATGCCCACAACGAGGGCATGGTCCACCGCGACATCAAGCCGGCCAACATCCTGCTGAGCCGACGCGGCGAGGCAGTGCTGGCCGATTTCGGCATCGCCCAGATCGTCGGCGCGACGCGCCATACCGTCTCCGGCGCGCTGCTGGGCACGTTGCACTATATGGCCCCCGAGCAGGGCCTGAAAGGCCAGGCCGACGAGCGCAGCGACCTCTACTCGCTGGGTGTCGTCCTCTATGAGATGCTGACCCAGCACACGCCCTTCGAGGCCGATACCCCGCTGGCGCTGTTGATGAAGCACCTCAACGATCCTCTCCCTCTGCCGCTGCGGCAGGGCGAGCCGCTGCCCTCGGCCCTGGAGCGTGTCCTGCTCAAGGCGCTCTCCAAAGAGCCGGCCGACCGTTACCAGAATGCGCGCGAGATGGCCCAGGCCCTGCGCGACGCCGCCGCTATGCTGGAGGTCGACCTCACTCAGCCGCTTTCCTTCCTGCCGACCGGCCCCGCCGGCAAGGAGGGTGCTGTGCCAAAGCGGCCCTCTGCCAGCCGGGCAGCCGCTTTCGTCGCCGACGAAGCGGAAACGTTGCGCGAGGCCGGCAAGCGGCTGCTGGGCGCTGTTGGCGCCGTAGCTTCTGAGGCGATGGGCAAGGCCAGCACGGCGCTACAACAGGCCGCCGCCGAGGTGCGCAGAGGAGAGGACAGGGGCAGACAGCCCATTGCCGCGATTGTCGACGAGGAAGGACGAGAACTTGCAGAAAAGACAAAGCAGCGCAAAGGCGGCGCGGCGCTGCTGAGTGCGCTGTGGGTTTTTGTCCTGGGCAACCTGTGCCTGTTCTCCGCCGCTTTCCCCGCCAGCGCCTGGTCGATCTATACAGAAGGCTGGCCCATCCAGATTCTGCTGGTCGCTCTGACCCTGAGCGCTGCCATGCACCTCACCTCGTCGATCTGGCTGCTCATCCCGACCGGCCTCGTCTTTGGCGCTGCGATCTTGCTGGCTTCTGGCCAATGGACAGACATCTGGGGGGGGGTGGGGCACCCCTGGCTGTTTGCCGCGTGGATCGCTGTGGCTTCGATCGGCCTGGCCTTGTTGTTGTTCAGGTATCGCGAACTGGCGCGTTTCGTCGCCCGTCTCCTGGCGCTGCTGCTTGCCATGGCCTCGCTTGCCGCCATTCTGGCTGTCGGCATGCGCGTGAACCTGTATGGGCTGTTGTTCGATTTGATCAGCAGAATCACGCCCTGAAAGGATGAACTTTGACCCAACCCGATGACAAACCCAACAGCCGTGCCTGCGGCTGGCAGCACCTTGAGACACGCTACCCCTTCACCTACCACATGTTCCGCGTCCGCGAGGATCTGGTGCGTTGGCCCGACGGCCACATTGCCCCTTACTCTTACATCCAGACGGCCGGCGCCGTCTGGATCGTGCCGCAGACCGTCGATGGGCAGATCGTGCTCATCCGCCAGTTCCGCTACACCATCGACGCCTGGAGCTGGGAAGTGCCGGCGGGCGGCTTTCACGATTTTACGGGCAGTCCGCTCGAGCTGGCGCGGCGCGAGCTGGAAGAAGAGGTCGGTGGCAGCAGCGAGGACTGGACCTATGTGGGCTTTTTCCGCCCCGGGATGAGCCTCCTCGATGAGATCTGTCACATCGTTCTGGCGCGGGATGTGCGGCTGGATCGCCCGCCGCGCCGCGAGCCGGGCGAGATCATCGAGGTCCACCTGCTCCCGCCCGCCCGCGCGCTGGAGATGGCCCGCAGCAACGAGATGGTTGACGGGCACAGCGCGCTGGCCCTCCTGCGCTGCGAGCCGCTGCTCTCTCGCTGATGAAAAGACGCCGTCCGCTCGAGACCGTCTTCCTGGTTGCCCTGGTGCTGCTGGCGCTGGCGGCGCGGCTCATCCCCGGCCCGCGCACCGTCGACGACGCCTACATCACCTTCCGCTACGCCCACAACCTGGTCGAAGGCCGTGGCCTGGTCTACAACCCCGGCGAGCGCGTGCTGGGGACGACGACGCCGCTCTACGCTGCGCTCTTGGCGGCGCTGGCCTGGCTCAGCGGCTGGCGCGATTTCCCGCTGCTGGCCCTGGGGGTCAATGCCCTGGCTGGTGCAGCATCCGTCTTGCTGCTCTACGCCCTGGGACGCCGCCTTTCGACTCGGCCGGTCATCGGCGCGGCCGCGGCGACAGCCTGGGCGGTAGCGCCCTTCTCGGTGAGCTTTGCCGTCGGCGGGATGGAGACCGACCTGACCATCGCCCTGCTGCTGGGCGCTTTTCTGGCCCACGTCTGTCGGCGGGACAGGGTGACCGCTGTCTGCGCTGCGCTGGCCTTCCTCGCCCGTCCCGACACCCTCATCGCCACGGCGCCGCTGGCGCTGGACCTCTGGCTGGATGGCCTCCGCGGCCAGAAGCGGCGTCTCTTCCCCTGGCCGGAGGCTGCCATCGCCCTGGCGCTGCTGGCCCCCTGGCTCATCTTTGCCACGCTCTACTACGGCAGCCCCCTCCCTGCCTCGCTGGCGGCCAAGTCGGCGGCCTACCGCCTGCCACCCACCGCTGACCTGGTGCGCCTGATCCAGCACTATAGCACGCCGTTTCTGGAGCATGAGGTGTTGGGGCGAACCTGGCAACTGGTCGGCGCGGCGGTCTATCTGGCCCTCTGTCTGATCGGCGGAGGGCGCATCCTGCGCCGCGAACGCCGCGCCTGGCCTGTGCTGATCTACCCCTATGCCTATTTTGCCGTCTTTGCCGTCGCCAACCCCCTCCTCTTCCGCTGGTATCTCTCTCCGCCCCTGCCGGTCTATATGCTGCTCATTTTCGAAGGGGCCTGGACACTGGCGCACGACCTGAGCGGCCTGCTGGCCCGCCTGCGGCCTGGCCATCCGGCGGCAGCCGTCCCCCGCGCCCTCTTTGCCCTGCTCCTCTGCGCTACCCTGGCCTCGACGCTCAACGCCTGGACGCTCCATCCCGACCACGGGCCGGACCGCCCGGCGCCCGAGATGGCCTGGTTCGAACTGGAACTGCTCTATGCGCAGGCCGCCGACGTGGTGCGGGCGCAGGCCGCAGAGGGCGATACCCTGTGCGCGGGAGACATTGGTGTGCTGGGCTATCGCAGCGGGATGACCATCCTGGACACGGTGGGGTTGGTGACGCCGGCCTCGTCGGCCTACTACCCGGCCGATCCTGCCATCTACGTCATCAACTATGCCATTCCCGCCGATCTGGTGCTGGCTCTCGATCCGGACTATATCGTGATCCTGGAAGTCTATGGACGTCTGGGGCTGCTGCCGGACGCGCGTTTCCAGGCGCGCTACCAACTGCTGGAACGCCTCGAGGCCGACATCTACGGGTCGGACGGGATGCTCATCTTGGCGCGGCGTCAGCGCTAAATTGCGGCGCAGCACAGCGGCCTGTACGGACTTGTAGCAAAGCCGCCTCCCCCGCCCCCGCCCAGGCCGGCCCCGTCCGTCGAGCCGGCGCTTCCCCCTGCGCCCCCATGCCGCCCGCCTGATGGCCCGCCTGGTTGTGCTCCTGCTGGCTCTGGTCGTCATCGTCAACATCCCCATCAACCGCAGCGAACACCCCCTCTATGTGCTGCTCAAATGCCCCTCCAGCCCGCACATCTACCGGCTGGAGAACGGCACAAGCGCTGGATCGTCGACATTGCCACCTTCGAGGCTGAGGGGCACGTGTGGGAGGACGTGCGCATCGTCAGTTGTTACTATCTGCGCAACCTGCCGGACGGCGAGACGATCCCGCCCGGCTACGGCCCGCCGCCGCAGCCATAGGCCGGTCTCGGGGAGGAGGCGCAGCGCCAGCGGGTGCTGCGCTTCCGCTCTGGCCGTTCCGATCTCTCTGTCGAGCGCGACGAAGCAGAACGTCCCGTTCTAGCGCCGCAGCGTCGCCCGCAGGCGCAGGGGATGCAAGAGCAGATCGAGCGCGGCGTTGATCGACGGCGCCAGCACGTTGGCGGCCTCGACCGCCTCCACCGCCACGCCTTCTTCTCCCAGCACGGCAATGCCCAGCGCGGCCTCTCGCAGTGGCTCGACGTCGTTGGCCCCGTTGCCGATCATGCAGACCGAGGTCGCGCCCAGCGCGCGCACCAGCGCCGCCTTCTGCTCGCGTTCCTGCCCGGCGGCGATGCGCTCGGCCCGCAGGCCCAGCTCGGCGTCGAGCGCCGCCTGCTGACCCGTGGTGTCGGCAGTGACCAGGTGCACGGCGACCGCCGTCCGCAGCGCTGCCAGCCGCCCGGCCACTCCCTCGACCAGCCGCCCATCCACGGCGATCGTCCCGTTGACGTCCAGCACCACATCTGTGATGCGCAACAGTCCCCATCCCGGCACGTCGATCTCGATCATGGATCCCTCCTGTGCCTGCGCCACAGCCATAGCGCCGCCAGCGCCGCCGCGCTCAGGGTCAAATCCGCCCAGTGGAGCGCAGAGAGGCCCAGCGCAAGCGGGCGAGCATCGGCCCGCAGAAAGGCCAGTCCGCCATCGCCGACGCTGTAGAGCAGGAGCCAGAGGGGAAAGGCCAGCCTTTTCCGGCTGGCGACGAGGGCAGCCGTCAGCGTCACTGCGCTCCACAGCGCGCCCAGCGCCTGCACCGCCAGGCGCGGCGCGCGCAGGCCATAGAGGTCGGGCAGGTCAGCGCTGAGCGCCCAGCGCCACCCCTGCTCAGGCCAGGTCTCGATGCCGCAGGCGCAGCCTGCCTGCAGGCAGCCCAGCCAGGCGGCAAGCGCCAGCAGCGCCGCGCCGGGCGCCAGCGCGTCCAGCAAGGGCCGCGGGTCGCAGCGGCGCAGGCAGCAGAAAAGCAGCACGCCAGCGATCCCGCCGGCGACGAGCCCGGCCGCTGCCAGTCCGCCGCGCCAAAAGGCCCACGCCGCCCACGGTTGCTCCTGAAAGTAGGGCCAGTTGGCCCCCACGTAGAGCGCGCGGCCCAGCAGCAGCCCGCCTGCGGCCGCAGCCAGCCCGCCGTCGAGCAGGGTCAGCAGGGGGAGGCCGCGCCGCCGTCCCAGACAGGCCGCCATCGCCGCGCCAAGTCCCGCAGCGACCAGCGCGCGATAGCCTGGCAAAGGGAGTTCAGCCAGAAAACCCAGCACAGCCACGCCAGACAACAAAAGCCACCCGGCCCTTCCTGTGCGGAAAGCCGGGGTGGCTTGCTGGCACGCTTTGAGTCTACTTGACCTCGACTTCGGCGCCGGCGTCTTTGAGTTCCTTGCTGGCGGCCTCGGCCACGTCCTTCGGCACGCCCTCCAGCACGGTCGATGGCGCGCCTTCGACCAGATCCTTGGCCTCTTTCAGGCCCAGGTTCGTCAGCTTGCGCACGGCCTTGATCACCTCGATCTTTTTGTCCCCGGCGTTCTTGAGGATGACGGTGAACTCGGTCTGCTCCTCTTCGGGCTCGGCCGCGGCCGCAGCAGCAGCCGCCATCGGCATGGCGGCCATCGCCACCGGCGCTGCCGCGCTGACGCCCAGTTTCTCCTCCAGCTTCTTGACCAGCTCAGCCGCTTCCAGAAGCGAAAGCTTGCTGATCTCTTCGACGAGCTTGTCCAAATCTGCCATGGTTTATCGTTCCTCCCTTTGGGTTTCTGTCAAAATCGTTTCCAGGCGCTTATGCTGCCTGGAGCACGGGGGCTCCCCCCTCTTGCAATTTGTCGACATAGGCCTGCAGCACGTTAAGCACCTGGCGGATGCCGCTGGCGATGACGCCGACGACCTGAGAAGCGGGCGCGTTGATGCCGCCCAAGACCTGCGCCAGCAACACCTCCCGCGACGGCAACCTGGCCAGTGTCTCGACCTCCTGCGCTGAGATGGGGGTCGTGCCCACCAGTCCGCCCTTGAGCACGAACAGCTCCATCTCTTTGGCCATATCGGTCAAGACTTTGGCCGCTGCTGGCACTTCGCCGTGGCAAAAGGCAACAGCGGTAGGACCTTCCAGCCACTCGTCAGGGATTTGCATCCCTTGCCGGTTGAGCGCCAGCTTCAACAGGCGGTTCGTGACGACGTGGAAAACGATGTTGTTCTCCCGCGCCTGGCGACGCAACTGTTCGATCTGCGCCACCCCCAGCCCGCGGTAGTTGGCCAGAATGATTCCCTGGCTTTGCGCCAGTTGCTCGGCGTACAGATCGAGCAACTCTCCTTTACGTTCTTTTGTGATGGCCAATCGCTCTCACCTCCTCTCTGAAAAAAACTCCCTGCGCCAGCCGACGCAGGGAGAACGCCTGTCCAATCAGCGATCTTTCCCCGCCTCGGCAGGCGATTTTTAAGCGCACGGCGGCGCGCCTGCTGTCTCTGGCCGGGCTATCCGACGCAAGCCGTCTGCGCTAGAACGCTACCTCCATACTCTGGGCCGCCAGCGGGTCGACCTTGATGCCAGGCCCCATCGACGGGGCGACAGTGACCTTGCGGATGTACGTCCCCTTGGCGGCCGCGGGGCGCGCCTTGACCACCGCTTCCATCACCGCGGCCATATTGTCGACCAGCTTTTGGACGGGGAAACTCTTGCGTCCGATGGGCACGTGGATGTTGGCGGTCTTGTCGGTGCGGTACTCGACGCGGCCTGCTTTGGCCTCATCGACCACGCGGGGGATGTCCTCTTCCGCCACCACCGTGCCCGACTTGGGGTTGGGCATCAGTCCGCGCGGACCCAGCACGCGCCCCAGCCGTCCCACCTTGCTCATCATATCGGGCACTGCGATGGCGACGTCGAAATCGGTCCAGCCGTCCTGGATCTTTTTGATTCCCTCGTCGTCCGAGATCACGTAATCGGCGCCGGCCTCCTGGGCCATGCGCGCCGCGTCGCCGGCGGCAAAGACCAGCACGCGCACTTCTTTGCCCAGGCCGTGTGGCAGGCGCACCGCGCCGCGCACCTGCTGGTCAGCGTGGCGCGGGTCGACTCCCAACCGCAGGTGCAGGTCGATCGAGGCATCAAAGTCGGCGTATGCTGTCTCTTTTGCCAGCTCGAGCGCTTCCTGCGGCGTATAAAGCCGCGTTCGGTCTATTTTGGCTAACGCCTCGCGATACTTTTTCCCGTGCTTTGGCATATCTTCCTCCTTGTGGTTCTGGCGGGCCTTGCCCTTCCACCAGGAAAGTCTAATCGACGATCTGGATTCCCATACTCCGCGCCGTGCCCTCGATCTGGCGCATCGCGCCCTCCAGGTCCACGGCGTTGAGGTCCTTCATCTTGGTCTGAGCGATTTCGCGCAGTTGAGCGCGGGTGATGCGTCCGACCTTGTTGCGGTTGGGCTCGCCGGAGCCGCGACTGACCCCGGCCGCCTTGCGCAACAGATCCGCCGTCGGTGGGGTCTTGAGGACGAACTTGAAAGAGCCATCCTGATAGATAGTCACCTCGGCGGGGATGACGTTACCCATCATCGAAGAGGTACGGGCGTTGTACTCTTTGCAGAACTGCATCAGGTTGATGCCGTGCTGCGCCAGCGCCGGACCGACCGGCGGAGCCGGGTTTGCCTTGCCCGCCTCGATCTGAAGTTTGACGACTGCCTTGACTTTTTTCATAATCCTGCCACCTGATTGATCACACCTTTTCGACCTGAAGCAGGTCCATCTCGACCCGCGTATCGCGGCCAAAGAACGAGACCAGCACGTGCACTTTGGCCCGCTCCATGTCGATCTCGGCCACCTCGCCGATGAACTCGTTGAACGGCCCGTCGATGATGCGCACCTTCTGACCCGGCTTGTAGGTGACCTTGATGCGCGGCGCTTCGGCCTCCATACGCCGCATGATCGCCTGCACCTCTTCGGGCCGCAGGGGCTCAGGGCGGTTGCCCATCCCGACAAAGCCGGTCACGCCCGGCGTATTGCGGACGACGTACCACGACTCGTCGTCCATGACCATCTGCACCAGGATATAGCCGGGAAAGACGCGCCGCTCGACCTTGCGCCGGCGCCCTTCTTTGACCTCGATCTCTTCCTCGGTAGGGACAACGACCTGAAAGATCTTGTCCTGCATATGCATCGTCTCGATGCGTTGCTCCAGGTTGTGCTTGACCTTGTTCTCGTAACCGGAATAGCAGTGGATGATGTACCAGGCGCGCTCATCGCTGGGCTGTTGCGGCTCAGCGTCGACCTCGGCTTCCGGCGCCGTTTTCGCTGCTGCCGCTACAGAACGCCTCGTGCGGCGAGGCTTTGCCTCTTCCGGCTCCGGCGCCTCGTCCCACTCTTCGGCGAGCTGGTCGTCGAACTCCTCATCCATCTGCCTGCCCCCACACTACTCCTGTTGCCGGCCCAGCACCACAGCGGCGACAACGGAAATAGCAAATGCAGCGATTGCCAGGCCGATACGCCACGGGTCGCTCTCCAAAACCCCGCCGAGCCACCAGTCGAAGAGCACATCCATCAGCCAGAGAAAGATCGCCATGCCGACCGTGACGGTCAAGACGATCTGGGTCAGCCGCAGTGTCTCCTCGCGGCTGGGCCAGTGGACCTTGCCCATTTCGGCCCGCGTCTCGCGGAAGTAACGCACCAGCGCGTTTTCCTTGCGCTCTTTAACTTTTGCCACCATGTTCTCCTGTCTCAGCGCACTGGACTGACATTTCAAGACACCGCTCAGAGGCGGTGTCTTGACAGGCAGGCCAGGCAGGAATTGAACCCGCAACCTACGGTTTTGGAGACCGTTGCTCTGCCAATTGAGCTACTGGCCTGTAACGCACACGTCCCTGCTTCTTACTTCTTCTCCCGATGCAGCGTGTGACGGCGGCAGCGAGGACAATACTTGCGCAACTCGAGACGGCCCGGATCGTTGCGCCGGTTCTTCTCTGTTGTGTAATTGTACTCTTTGCACTCTGTGCACGCCATCGTAATGACCATGCGAATTGCTTTTTTAGCCATTTCCCACCACTCTTGTTCGAGATGGAGCCCACGATGGGAATCGAACCCATGGCCACACCCTTACCAAGGGTGTGCTCTACCGGCTGAGCTACGTGGGCCCAAAGTGGGCCGGGCAGGACTCGAACCTGCGAAGGCTGAGCCAGCGGATTTACAGTCCGCCCCCTTTGCCGCTCGGGACACCGACCCCTGTCAGTTGGTAATCGCCCAAGCCGACGGTGGGATTTGAACCCACACCCCTCCGCTTACAAGGCGGATGCTCTGCCGCTTGAGCCACGTCGGCGCACAGCTATTATACCATACCACCCCAAGCGGTCAAGAGCCTGCCTTTGGGCAGGGAAAGAGTATACCTCTATTCCCTATTCTTGTCAATCGCGGCGCGATTTTTACCTGGGAGTTCGAAGCAAAAGGGTAGAGCGCCCCCCCCCGCCCTGCTCCCGCCGGGTCTGTGACCCGGCGGCCCTCACCGGCGGGGGTCACAGACCCCCGCCGGGCGATGGGGTGCCCCACGCCGGCGTTCCGGTACGAACACCCTACCTTAACAGCGCTTGCCCTGCCCCCACTGTTGTTGTATAATGCCTGACATAGAACCCTTAACGCTGTCTCAGGGGCAAAGGGCGTTGTAAAAAAGACTCGCTAACGAGGGACGGATGAACCCCTTTATCTTGCTTGTCGAGGGACCAACCAAGGCGCTTTCTTGTGCTCCCTTGCTGGAGAAAAAAGAATATACCTTTGTCAGCGCCTGCTCCCGCCGCGAGGCCCTCGCTCGTCTCCAATCCGATCCTCCCAAACTGCTCATCGTCGACGCCCGCGCCCTGCGCTTCGACCCGCTCCACTTCTGCGAAATGCTGCGCGAGAACGGCAATGACACGCCGTTGCTGCTGATCCTGCCCGAGGGCCAGAAGCTCGCCCTCGACCCCTCGATCGCTGTCCTGCGGGGGAACGTAACCCTCCGCCGCCTGACGAACCGCATCAAGCGCCTGCTCGCCAAGCCCCAGGACGGTGATATCCTGCGCCAGGGCGACATCATACTCGACCTGCGCCAGCGGATGGTGACGCGCGGCAACACACAACATCGCCTCACTCCACGGCAGGCCCGCCTGCTCGAAGTGTTCATGCGCCACCCCAACCGTGTCCTCACCCGCGCTTTCTTGATGAAAGAGGTCTGGAAAACCGATTTCCTGGGCGATACCCGTACCCTCGAGGTTCACGTCCACTGGCTGCGCAAAGCGGTGGAAGAAGACCCGGCTCACCCCACCCGCCTGACCACCGTCCGCTGTATCGGCTACCGCTTTGCCCCCCTTGGCGATCCCAACCCGCAAGGCGATGGGCTTTGAGGAGATCCCGCACACGGCCGATAGGGCGCTCCGCTGCTGGGGGCAGGACCTGGGCGAACTGTTCGTCCAGGCCGCCCAGGGGATGGTCTGGTTGCTCATCGGCCCCGTCACTCCGCTGCCCACCGTCGAGGCGCAGATCGAACTCAGCGCCATCGACGCCGAAACGCTGCTGGTGAGCTGGCTGAGCGAGCTGCTCTATCTCTACGAGCGCGACGGGACGCTCTTTACCGCCTTCGAACTGGAAGAGATCAGCCCAACCCACCTGCGCGCCCGCGTCCGCGGCGCGCCCATCGACCAGCTCCAGCAGCAGATCAAAGCGGTGACCTTCAACGAGCTGACCATACATCCCCGCGAGCGCGGCCTGGAAACGACGATTGTTTTCGATGTTTGATCGGATGGAAAAGGAAGATGGTCAATAAGCAAGATTTCAAGCGCATCGACAGATATGTGTGGGAACTGCCCCGCGAAAGCCGCCCGGACATGCGGGTGCCGGCGCGCCTCTTTGCCGACGAGGAGCTGTTCGACGCCGCCTTTGGCGACCGCACCGCCGAGCAACTGGTCAACACGGCAACGCTGCCCGGCATCGTCCGCTACGCGCTGGCCATGCCGGACTTTCACCAGGGTTACGGCTTTCCCATCGGCGGCGTGGCGGCGATGGACGCCGCCAGCGGGGTCATCTCCCCCGGCGGCGTCGGCTATGACATCAACTGCGGCGTCCGCCTGCTGGCCTCCCACCTCGACCGCGAGGAGGTCGCGCCCTACCTGCAAGAGCTGACCAGCGCCCTCTACCAGTCATGTCCCAGCGGCGTGGGCGGCAAGGGCCGCGTGCGCGTCTCCGAGCGGGAGCTGGATGAGCTGACCGTGCAGGGTTCGGCCTGGGTGCTCAAGCGCGGCCTGGCCCGCGCCGAGGACATCGCCCACACCGAGGAAGGCGGTCAGCTCCCCGGCGCCGACCCCCGCCAGGTCAGCTCCCGCGCCAAGGAGCGCGGCCGCCCCCAGGTTGGCTCGCTCGGCGCCGGCAACCACTTTTTGGAGATCGACGTCGTCGAAGAGATCTATGATCCGGACGTGGCCACAGCTTTTGGCCTGCGCCGCGGCCAGGTGGTGGTGCAGATTCACTGCGGCTCGCGCGGCTTTGGCCACCAGGTCTGCGATGATTATGTCAAGAGCCTGCAGGGCGCCGTGCGCAAGTATGGCATCTCGTTGGTCGACCGCGAGCTGGTCTGCGCGCCCATCGACTCGCCCGAGGGCCGCGCCTACTATGGCGCGATGGCCTGCGCCGTCAACTATGCCTTTGTCAACCGCCAGATCCTGGCCATGGGCGTCCGCGAGGCCTTTGAGCGTGTGCTGGCCGGCAAAGTGCGCAACGTTGACCTGTTCCAGGTCTATGACGTGGCCCACAACATCGCCAAGTTCGAGGAGCACGAGGTCGGCGGCAAGCGCAAGCGGCTGTGTGTCCACCGCAAGGGCGCCACGCGCGCCTTTGGGCCGGGCCGGCCCGAAGTGCCGGAGAGCTACCGCCACGTCGGTCAGCCGGTGCTGGTGCCCGGCTCGATGGGCACGGCATCCTACGTTCTGGTCGGCACCCAGACGGCCATGGAGATCAGTTGGGGTTCGACCTGCCATGGGGCGGGGCGCGTGTTGAGTCGCCACGCGGCGATCAGGCAGGTCGGCGGCGCTGAGCTGAGAAGGGAGCTGGAGGAGAGCGGCATTGTCGTGCGCGCCGGCAGCGACAAGGGCCTGGCCGAAGAGGCCCCCTCCGCCTACAAAGACGTCAGTCAGGTGGTCGAGGTCGTCCACGGCGCCGGGCTGGCCCGCAAAGTGGCCCGCCTGCGCCCGCTGGCCGTCATCAAGGGCTAGTTTGACTTTTTGCCACTTTCGGCGTATGCTAACAGTGGTTCATTCATCAGGAGAGATGCGCCATGGTGGACGATTCTTTCGATGACCTGGAAATCCCTGACTGGCTCAGGCGGCCGGTGACGCCGCCAGCGAAGCCGTCGCCGGCAGAAGCGCCACCAGCCCCCGCTGCGCCTCCGTCCGGCGGGCCCGCCCTCTCCGAAAGCAGGCCCGATGAGCTGCCCGACTGGTTTGCCGAGCTGGGGATCGAAGAAGGGGCCGCTGCCCCGCCGGGAGGGGGCAGCGGCGCGCCCGCCCTGGTGATGGACCAGCCAACGCCGCTGGTGGATGAGCTGCGCCAGCAGGTGAGGGTGCAGGACGTGGCCGCTGTCCCCTCGCGCCGCCGCAGGGGCGGACTGGGGGGGATATTGTTGGGATTGGCCCCCTGGCAACGCCTGACCCTGGCCGTGCTGCTCTTTCTCGACGTGGTTCTGCTTGGCTGTATGTGCCTGGTGATGGCCGGCAGGGTCGTGCCCTTCCGCTGACCGAATCAGGCGGAGCGGTTGATCGCGTATCGCCTATCGCCTATCGCGTATCGCCTATCGCGTATCGCGTATCGCCTATCGCCTATCGCGTATCGCAGAAGGGGGGTGGCGCTTACGCCGCGCCGAGGGTCACCCGCTGCGTGAGTTGGGCAACCCCCTGCGCCAGCGGCGACGTCGGCGCCGCCAGGGCCAGCGGCTTGCCCTGCGCCAGTGCCTGCCCCTGTGCCTCGTCGAACGGGATCACCGCCGCAAAGGACTGCTTCAGCACTCGTTGCAGGGCATCGACTGGCGGCGCACCGCCTGGCACAATCTGGTTCAAAGCCAGCCGCACCCTGGACGACCAGGCTTTGAGCACCTGCAACGTCGCAATCGTCGTCTGGATGCTCCCCTGATCCGCCGTCGTCACCACGCAGATCGAATCGGCGTTCTCCAGCACCGCCATGACGCCTTCCCCCAGGACGGAAGGCAGATCGACGACCACCGTGTCAAAGCTCTGGCGCAGCATATCCACCACCATGCGGGTCAACTGCGGCGTCAGGCCGCTCTCAAAGACGGGGACAAAAGGCGCGGCCAGGACGTAGAGCCTGGACGGATGGACCAGCAGATAGTTGCGCATCAACGACGGGTTGGGCGAGGAGGAGAGCAGCCCCAGCGCCGACCAGTTCGGCTCCGGGCGCAGGCCCAACTGCAAGGCCACATGGCCCGAGGAAGGGCTCAGATCGACGACACAGACGCGCTCCGGAGCCTGACGGACGAAGGTTGCCGCTGTGTTCACCGCCACCGTCGTCGCGCCGACGCCGCCGCGCAAACTGAGCACGGCGATGACGCCGCCGCGGGGGCCGGCCGGCGCGCGAGCCGGCTTTTGCGCCAGCAGGCTGTTGACGCGCTCCAACAGGTCGGCCATAGTGACCGGCTTGGCCATATAGTCGTCGGCGCCGGCCTCGAGCGCTGCCTGGCGGTCGACCGGCTGCCCGCGCGCGGTCAGGATGATGATGGGGATATTGGCCGTCGCCGGTTCCTGGCGCATCCGCCGGCAGACTTCGTAGCCGGTCATCCCCGGCATCATCACGTCGATGATCGCCAGGTCAGGCGGATCGGCCAGCGCCTTCTCCAGCCCCTCCTTCCCCTCGGCACTGAGGATCACTTGATGGTGCCCCCGGCCCTCCAGCAGCATGCGGATCATCTGCAAGAGATCGGCATTATCGTCAATCACGAGGATACGGGCCATCGTTTACCTCCTCCAGGGGACTATTTCTCCTCTGTCAGACAGAACGCGCCGATGTGGTGTTTGTTGACCAGAACCCCGCCCCCCGTAAAGACGACGTCGGGGCGAATCGAGGCGCAGACCCGCGCGTCGAGGATGGGGATGAAATCCTCCGTGTCCAACGAGAGCAGCCGCCGCAGGTCGACCCGCGTCGAGAGGCGCAGGTAACCGACGACCTCGATCGAAGGGACGGTCAAAAAGACGCGGTGCAGGTAGGTGCCATAGTAGCTGCCAAAGGCCTGCTTGCGCCCCAGCGCGTCGTCACCCTGGGCCACCAGCGCCAGGGTCAGGTTGGACTTGGTCATATAGGACGCTTCATAGGTCGCAATGATGTCCGCCGGCCGGTCGATGGGCGAGATGTAGGCGTCCTGCAACATCACAAAACCGGTTGTCGGGTCGTTCAACTGGTCGTACAGCGATTTTTTGCGGATGTCGATGCTGCCAGAGATGCGATAGTTATGGCTGAAAAAATCAGCGGCCAGCCAACCGGCAGTTTTGATCTCTTCCATCGTCGCTTCCTCACCTGCGATTATAATACAGCCTGCCAGCGGCGGCAACTCTAGGCCAACCCCAGGCGAGCCAGGGTAGACGGCGTGGGCCTGCCGGCGGCGTCCCAGCCGCGGGCCTGGTAATAGGCGTCCAGCATTGCCTCCAGTTCGGTCACAGCCTGGGCTTTGGAATGGCCGCCCGGCAGCGCCTGGTGGAGGATGCGCCAGGGCAGCGTGTCGTCCTGGCGGCTAAAGCCTTCGCGCAGGTTGAACAGCCGTTCCAGGTTCCAGATGCGCTCGCCAGCCGCCAGCAACGCCTCTGTGGTCCACTCCTCGCCGGTGACTGCCGCCAGCAGATGGGCGTAGTGGTCTGGGTTGAGCGCAAAGCAGGTAAAGATGCACAACCCCAGCGAGTCGATGGCTGCGCTGAGGTCCTGATAGAGCCTGACCAGCGCCGCCTTGCCCGCCGTCGAGAAGCGATCGATGCTGCCGGGTGTTGCCATTGCCTCGGGGCCGATCATATAGGCGCGCAGGTGACAGGCTCCCCGTGGCGAGGTGGCAAAGGCCAGAGCCATTGCCCGAAAGGCGCGCGGGTCATAGGCCGGCAGCTCCAGCCCCTTGACGCTCATCGACAGTTCGGGGTGTCCGAAGCGGGCCGCCAGGCGGGCCGAACCCTCGGCCAGCAGCGCTCCAAAACCCTCCCTGCGCCCGATCCCCTCGACGCAGCGCAATATGGCCTGGGCGTTGCCAAAGCGCAGCTCCGTGCCCAGTTCGGCGCGGACCTGCGCCCGCGTCGCCTCGTCGAACGCGCCGCGCTCCCACAGCTCCATGGCGCAGGCGATGGTGCTGCCGGCGGTGATGGTGTCAAAGCCCATCTCGTTGCAGACATAGTTCGCCTCGGCGACCGCCTCCAGGTCGCGGACGCCGCACATCGGCCCCAGCGCCCAGATCGTCTCGTACTCGGGCCCCTCGCCGCTGCGCCGGGCGGTGCGGGTGGCCCGCCCGCAGGCGACCGGGCAGGCGGCGCAGGCCACGCTGCGCTCAAAAATGGTCTCTTTCATCGTCTCGCCAGAGACGGAGACGGCGTCGGGAAAAAAGCCCTCCTGAAAGTTGCGCGTCGGCAGGCCGCCGTACTCGTTGATCAGATTGACCAGCACCGCCGTGCCGAACTCTTTGAGCGCGTCCTTGGTGACCGGCGCCTCGCCGATGGCGGTGCGCGCCTCCTCGCGGGCGGCGTCGAAGGCAGCGGCATCAGCAATGGGGGTGCGCCCCTCGCCGTGGACAACGACAGCCTTGAGCCGCTTGGCGCCCATCACCGCCCCAGCGCCGCCACGTCCGGCGGCGCGGTCGCGGTCGTTCATCACGCTGGCGTAGAGCACCCCGCGCTCCCCCGCCGGCCCGATGCAGGCCACGCCGGCGCGGGGGTGGGTCTCGGCCAGCAGCCGCTCCGTTGTCTGATGCGTGTCCAGCCCCCACAGGTGAGTCGCGTCGCGCAGCTCGATCGCCTCGCCGTCGATCCACAGGACGCAGGGGGCGTCGGCTGCGCCCTCGATGACCAGCGCATCCAGCCCCGTCTGCTTCAGGTCGACGGCAAAGCGCCCGCCCGAGTTGGAGGCCAGCACCGTGCCTGTAAGGGGCGAGCGGGTGACGATCTCGCAGCGGCCAGAGAGGGGGGCTGCCGTGCCGTTCAGCGGCCCGGTGGCAAAGATGAGCGGGTTGGCTGGCGAGAGGGGGTCGGTTGCCGGGGGGAGCAGATCGTAGAGCAGGCGGGTGCCCAGCCCGCGCCCGCCGATGTAGTCGTGCGCCATCTGCGCATCCAGCGGCTCGACCCGCGCCTCTCTCCGCGTCAGGTCGACCCACAGAACGCGGCCAAAATAACCACCCTTCATCAGAAATCCTTGTCCTTTCGATAGGCGCGGTGCGGACAGAGCCGGCAGCGCTGCATATAGAGCTCGCGCAGCTCGCGGCGCTGTTTGGCCGTATAGTTGGACGGACAGACCGTGCAGGGGATGACGCCCGCCTCGGCCCAGGCGCGCGGGGCCTGCTTCAGCCAGCCGAGGGAGGAGAGGATGGCGATGGGGCCCGACGTGCCAATGCGGAAGCGTTCCGGCGTGCGCAGTTCGGGCGACAGCGCGCCGGCATAGATCAGCCGCACGACATCGATGGCGTCGCGGATGCCCCCTGCCGCTTTGACCCCCATGGCCGGGCCCACGGCGTCGCGCATCAGGCGGATGTGGTCGGGCAGCGCGCCAAAGGCGTCCATGCCGGTCGAGTTCTTGACAAAGTGGGCGCCGGCTTCCTGGGCGACGCGGCAGGCAGAGACGATCTCGGCGTCGGTCAGCTCGGCGGAGCGGATGATGACCTTGACGTGCTCGCCGTCGGCCGCCTCGACCACGGCGGCGATCTCGTCGCGGGCGTAGGAGGGATCGCTCTTGAAGCGGCCCACGTTGATGACCATATCCAGTTCGACGTGGCCTGGCCCCTCGCCGCGCACCGCGCGGCTCTGGGCGACGACCTGCGCCGCCTGTGCCGCTTTCATGGCGATGGGCGATTTGCCCAGCGGGAAATCGACCACATAGCACTCCTTGACCGCTGTCCCGCGCAGCAGGACTGGCAGCGTATCGACCTCGACGGGGTTGACGCAGATCGAAGCGCAGCCGTAGCGGGTCGCCCAGTCGACCATCTTTTTGATCTTGGGCGGCTGGGTATCGGCCTTGAGGTCGGTCACATCGAGGAACGAGGCCAGGCGCGCTGGCGTCAGCCACTCGACGATCTCGACCAGGGCATCGGGCGGAAAGGTCACCAGAGGCAGGCGGAACGTTTCTTCGCTCATCGCCCTCCTTGTTCGATCATTCCTGAGTGGTCAGTTCCGGAAAGCGATAGTGACGGATCAATCCCCAGTACTGGGGCGGCCAGTAGCAGAGCCAGGCCTTGCCGACCAGCAGGTCGCGGCGCAGCGGACCCCACGAGTGCGAATCGCTCGAATTGGCGCGGTTGTCCCCCAGGACAAAGTACTCGTCCGGCCCCAGCTCCCAGGAGCCCGAATAGCCCATAGGGGAAGAGAGGTAAGGTTCTTCGAGGCGGTAGCCATTGATCCAGACCGCTCCGCTGTGTATCTCGACATGTTCGCCAGCCAGGCCGATGATGCGTTTGATATAGTCGTCGCTGGCACCGTTGGGTGGCTCAAAGACAACCACATCACCGCGCTGGGGGTCGCGGAAGTGATAGACGAGCTTGCTCACGATCACGTACTGACCGTTGTGCAAGGTGGGCTGCATGCTGTTCCCCAGCACCTGGAAACGGCCAGTGAGCGCATTGACAACAAGGAAAATGACCAGGGACAGGATGATGACCTCGAAGAGGTCGCGCAGGGCGGAACGGCCGCCAAAAGCGCGTCCCAGCGAGACCTCTTGCGCCTCTGAAGGTTCCTGACGTGGTGCCGTGTGAGTCTCCAAGCAACCTCCTCGTCTGAGCGGAATCGATCGCCATTATAGTATAGGATGCCGGTTGGAGCAAACCAGGCAGGACAACTGCTCGCAGTTGTCCTGCCATCGGTGGGGCTTTCTGTTCACTGACCCAGGCCGGCCGGGGCCTACGCCCCATCTCGGCCTCAGTGACCCGCGCAGGACTCGAACCTGCAACCAAGGGATTAAGAGTCCCCTGCTCTGCCATATTGAGCTAGCGGGCCAGGCAGCGTCATTATACCGTGGGCTGACCGTTTGTCAAGGAGAGGGCACGCTGACGCAGGACAACTGCTCGCAGTTGTCCTACGAACCGGGCGCGGCGAGCAGCTCGCCATACACCGCCTCGATGCGATCGGCGATGAGCGGCCAGGCATAGCCCTCAGCCCAGCAGGCGGCGCGCTGGCCCATGCGCCGCCGCAGCCCCTCGTCGGTCAGCAGGCGGATGATTTTGGCCGCCAGCGCCCTGGCATCGCGGGCCGGCACGCGATAGCCCGTTCGCCCTTCCCGCACCAGATACGCCAACCCGCCCACGTCCGAGGCGATGACCGGCGTGCCGCAGGCCATCGCCTCCAGCGCGACCATGCCAAAGCTCTCGTAATCGCTGGGCATCACCACCACCTCGGCGGCGGAATAGTAGTACTGGAGCACGTCCTGATCCTGCGCGCCCAAAAAGACCACGACGTCTTCGATGCCCAGTTCCTTGCGCAGCGCCTGCAGGCGCATCATCTTGTCGTTGTCTTCGACGCGGTTGGGATTCCCGCCGATGATCGGCACGCACATCCCACAGGTCAGTCCTGGCATGCGGCGCTTGATCAGCGCGATAGCCTGCAGCAGCGTGTCGATGCCCTTCAGCGGCTCGATCCGCCCGGCGTAGAGAATGCTGCGGCAGGCGCGGTTGAGGCCGACCTCGTCTTTGGCCCGCTCCTTGGGAATGGGACGGAAGAGTTCCAGGTCGACGCCCGGCGGGCAGACGCGGATGCGCGCCGGGTCGGCGCCGTACAGTTCGCGCAGTTGCTGCTCCTCGACCGGCGTCGCGGCGATGATCCGGTCAGCAAAGCGGACGATCTCCTCCTCGACCTCGATGCGGCGCGGCGGCTCCTGCTGCTGGGGCGACTGGGCGACCCGATTCTTCATCTGCCCCAGGGTGTGGAACATATGAACAATGGGCGCGCCCCAACAGGCGCGCAGCTCGCGCGCCACCCAGCCGGAAAGCCAATAGTGGCTGTGGATCACGTCGTAGACGATGCCATCCGCCGCGGCCTGCGCCAGCACCCCCTCGACAAATTCCGGCAGGTGGTCATAGACCGCACTCTTGTCATAGGGCTGCTCAGGGCCGGCGGGAATGTGGAGGACCCGTCCGCCCCGTCCCAGCGCGTGGCTGATGCGCGGCACGGTCGCGTCCTGCGAGCGGGTGTAGACGTCGACCTGGTGGCCGCGCCGGAGCAGTTCGCGGCTCAGATCGCGCACATAGACGTTCATCCCGCCTGTCTCCTTGCCGCCCAGCGTGGCCAGCGGGCAGGTGTGGACGCTGATCTGGGCGATCCGCAGCGGGTGGGTGATGGGTTTCAAGGTGTTCGCTCTCCATCCATAGAGTTCCTGGCGATGAATCCGCCAGCCTGTTTGTTGGCGTGTACTTTACCACAAAGACGCAAAGATAGCTATCACGGGTGTTCGAATCAGAACGCCGACGTGGGGCATCCCTTGCTCGGCGGAGGCCGCCGGGTCACAGACCCGGCGGGAGCAGGCCCCCCAGGCCGCCGGGTCACAGACCCGGCGGGAGCAGGCCCCCCAGGCCGCCGGGTCACAGACCCGGCGGGAGCAGGCCCCCAGGCCGCCGGGTCACAGACCCGGCGGGAGCAGGCCCCCAGGCCGCCGGGTCACAGACCCGGCGGGAGCAGGCCCCCAGGCCGCCGGGTCACAGACCCGGCGGGAG
>Ga0209162_1000475_pt1 | contig 43758 bp, 28 predicted proteins | sample YNPNPMetaG_FD_187121 | JGI IMG/M metagenome (GOLD analysis project Ga0209162, IMG submission 187121) | Anoxygenic and chlorotrophic microbial mat microbial communities from Yellowstone National Park, USA - YNP NP MetaG (SPAdes) (version 2) ...
GTTCTCGGTTCCTGGTTCTCGGTTCCTGGTTCCTGGTTCCTGGTTCCCGGTTCCTGGTTCCTGGTTCCTGGTTCCTGGTTCCTGGTTCTCGGTTCTCGGTTCTCGGTTCTCGGTTCTCGGTTCTCGGTTCTCGGTTCTTGGTTCTCGGTTCTTGGTTCTCGGTTCTCGGTTCTCGGTTCGACACATGTCCATAACACAGATCCAACGTCCTCTGCTGATCGCAATGAAAGGTCACCCCGGATCCGGCAAGAGCGCAGTGGCGCGCGCACTCAGCCGTCGTCTTCATATCCCCCTGATCGACAAGGACGACATCAAGGATGTGCTGGACGGGCACGTCGAAGATGCTGGCGGGCTGGCATACATCGCCATGTTCAATGTAGCGCGCCGCCAGTTGTTGCAACATCTGAGCGTCATCTGTGACAGTCCGCTCAGCGAAATTGGCGGGTACACAACCGCCTGCGTGGTTGCGCACGATACCGGCGCCCGTTTGCTGGTCATCGAGTGTATCTGTTCGTCCGAGGCGGAATGGCGGCGGCGGATCGAACAGCGGGCGGCATTGCGCCTGCCAGCGCATCACGTAACGACGTGGGAACATCTTCAGGATCATCTGCGCCGACGGGCTGAAACCTCAAACTACCCCATCCAGGAGCCGTACCTGGTGGTCGATACGTATGCGCCGCTCGAAGACGTGCTGCATACGATCCTGGAGTGGATCGAATCGGTGTGCCAGTAGCGATTTAGCGCTGAGAGTCGAGAAAATCCTGCAGGATGATCGACGCTGCCATCTCATCGATGCGCGCCCTGCGCTGTTCAGGCTTGATTTTGAGATCGATCATCATGCGTTCAGCGGCAACTGTTGTGAGTCGTTCATCGACGAAGGCGATCGGAATGGCAATCAGCGGACGCAGTTCATCAACGAACTGCTGCACCAGCGTCGCCTGCGGACCAATGTCACCGTTCATGGTGAGTGGCAGCCCGACGACCAGCGTCGTCACCTGATAATCGCGGATGAGGGTGAGAATCCGTTTCAGGGCAGTGGAGCGCGGTACCGCGCGGATCGTTGTCAGCGGCGAAGCCAGCATGCGGGTCGGGTCGCTCAATGCCACGCCAATGCGCCGCTCACCGACATCGAGCGCCATCACCCGTCCGGGTTCGCTGCTCATTGCCCCCTCACTCCTTGATCACGATATTCTGGCAGGTTGCACATCGATGAGGAAGTCGAACCCTGGCAGCGTCTCGATTGCTGGCAGGCTGTAGGTGCTGATCGCCCCCTGTTGCACAAACTGCTGGAGCCGCGTTTCCGCATCGCTACGGGATGCACCAACCAGGTCCTTTCTGATCTGATTGAGCATATCGTCCGTCAGCGTTCCATACTCGGTGCAGGCGATCGCGCCGTTGATCGTCAGTTTCGAGCCGTCCCAGCGCCATCCGGCGACATCGAACCCAACCTGCTCGTTTGGATTGCACGGCGTGCCGCGCTGGAGAAAATGCTGCGGTACGACCTGTTCAAGTTGCTTACCGACCAGACGATCGCGGGGAGTGGCCAGGGCGCTGAAACGAGTGCTCACCGTCACACGAAAGACCGGATTGGCGGGATCGACCGGTTGACCGAGGGGCGGTTCAATAAGCGGCGGGTCATACGCTTCTGGACGCGCCAGTTCGATTGTGTCGGGGGTGATGGTTGTCGGATCGATAGCCAGCACATTTTGATCGATCTGGCGGGCGAGTTGTTCCATACCGGCGTTATACAGTCCCGTCAGCGCCTCCCCGAGGACACGTTGCACATCGGCTTCGGTGACGATGCGTTGCGATTGCTCGCTGCCGCCGCCGATCGCGTCGTGTCGGATCAGCAGATTTCCCCGGTCGCTGATAATCGGTTGCATACCAGGGATAAGGATCTGCGTCAACGCATTGCTTCCGACGTTCGAGGCGCTGCCAGGCGAGCGGGCGACGACATTGACCACAACTTCGCCGTAGGTGGTGCTTCGACCGCGATCGCTCACGGTAGTGACCGCCGCTGGCACGGTAACCTGTCCTTCAATAACGAAACGCACCTCAGCGCCAGCAGGGTTCGACCCCAGGAGTTCCGTGCCTTCAGGGAGCGGGAAGGGTTGTTCAATGACGTTGATAATGCGCACCTGACCGGTTGCCCGTCCGGCGGGCGTCACTGTTTCACTCGTCACCTGCCCCTGGACGGTGAAGGACGCTTCCGCCTGTACAACTGCCGCCTGGATCGACGACGGGTTCGCACCGGGTTCGGCGGTCGTGATCGGGATAACTTCTTCGCGGAAGGGTTGCGTGCGGCTCTGAATAACCGGTGGTCCGACAATGATCGACACACGGTTCGCCTGATACCAGCCGAATGCAATCAGCAGCGCGACAATCAGGACCGCGACGGCGATGCCGATGATCATGGTGCGATCATGCGTGCGGGCGGGGGCGCTGGCGGTGCGTGGCGCGGTGCGCACTGTCGCGCGCGACTGCGACTGTCGTCGTGGCGCCGCGCCGCTGCGTCGCGCTGTTTCATGGGCGGACGCACGCCGTTCCTCGTCCGCGCTGAGGTGCACATCGGCGGCGCTGACCCTGCGAGGTGGGGGAGCGGCGGAGGGTGGCGGCGTTTCTTCGGGTTGCGCCGACGGCGCTGCAACCGTAGCAACCGCATCGGAGAAGTCGTCGAGGGAAGCGGCAAACGCCGCATCTTTTTCCGACAGGTCGGCATACGGGTCGCGTGACGGTACATCGTCCAGGGCGCGCAGGAAGGCAGCATCGCGCTCATCGATCACCGGTCTGGCGGGAGGAGGTGTCGGAGCGGATGTTGCGGGTCGCAGCGATGGCGGATCGCCCACAGCCATCGTTTCCAGACCACTGGAGCGCGCTGCTTCGAGCACGTTCGCATCAGGGCTGATCACCAGCACACTGATGCCATCGCGCTGGAGAATCAGGCGCAGCGCTGTGAAACTACGCCGCCCTTGCAGCGCTGGCGCCCCTTCAGGAACCAGCAGTTGGACGCTGCTGGCGCGTGCGGCGCGCACACGTTCGACAATGCCATCGAGTGTATCAGCAGGCACAACCGGCACGACTGCTGATGCCGGGTTGGATGCCAGAATGGCGCTGAGCACTGCTGTGATCCCTGTCGGTGGTGTTTTGGGCGGGAAAGGAATTGGTGACGTCTCATCCGACATGTGTGGATCTCCCTGGGGTCAAACCCCCGCCTGCGCCGCTATCACTGCGGCAACATGCTCCAACGCTTGAGATATCTTCGCACTGTCACGTCCGCCAGCCTGCGCCATATCGGGGCGACCGCCGCCGCTGCCGCCGATGATCGGCGCAAGCGCCTTCACGAGATTGCCAGCGTGGATCCGTTTCCCCGCCAGATCGGGCGTTGCCATTGCCAGAATCTGGGCTTTGCCGTCGAAAACCGTCGCCAGCACCACCACGCCCGACCCCAATTTGTCGCGCAGCCAGTCGCCCATTTCGCGCAATTGTGCAGCGTTGGGCGCTTCGACCTGCGCCGCCACGAAGCGAATGTCGCCCACCGATTGCACGCTGGCGAGCAACCCTTCCAGGTTGGATCGCGCCATGCGGGCGGTCAATTCATCGAGGGCGCGCTGGCGTTGCTTCAGTTCGGCGATCAACGTCTCGATGCGCTCGACCAGTTGGGTTTGAGGCGCTCCAACGCGAGCGGCAACCGCCTGGAGCGTCGCAATCTGAGCATCGACCCACGCTTCGGCTTCGGGACCGGTCAACGCCTCGATGCGTCGCACGCCAGCAGCGACGCTGCTTTCCGAAATGATGCGGAACAGCCCAATCTCGCCGCTCCGCCCGACGTGGGTGCCGCCGCACAGTTCACGCGAGCACATCGGAAAGCCTGCCAGTTCGCGTTCAGCCAGCGCAGCAGGTGAAGGCGCATCATGACCATTGACGCATCCAATCGTGACCATACGCACCACATCGCCATATTTTTCGCCGAACAGCGCGATAGCGCCGGCTTCGATAGCCGCCTGATAACTCAACTCCTGCCAGACAACCGGCGTATCGGCACGGATCCAGGCATTGACGCGTCGCTCGATCTCGTGCAGTTGTTCCGGGGTCAGCGGGCGCGTATGCGTAAAGTCGAAACGCAGGCGATCGGGTGCAACGAGCGAGCCAGCCTGGGCGGCATGTTCGCCGAGCACATCACGCAGCGCGCGGTGGAGCAGGTGCGTTGCCGTATGGTTGCGCATAATGGCGGCGCGACGCCCACTATCGACGTGCGCGTCGACCGGATCGTGCAGCATCACGCTGCCACTCTCGACCACGCCATAATGAACAATCACGCCGGGCACGGGTCGTTGCACATCTTCGACCCGGACACGACCGCGCGGACCGATCAGGACGCCGGTATCACCGACCTGACCACCGCTTTCAGCATAGAACGGCGTGCTGTCGAGCGCGATCTGCACCTGTTGACCGGCGCTGGCTTCGGCGACCTGATCGCCAGCGACGACAATCGCCTGCACCACGCCGCTGCCGGAAACCGCCGCATAGCCGGTGAAGCGGGTTGGCGGCAGATCGATCCCCGCCCATACTTCCGCCTCGGCTGCCCGTTTGAACTGTGCCGCACGACGGCCCCGGTCACGCTGTTCTTCCATGCGCCGCTCGTATCCTGCCTCATCGACGGTCAAACCGTGTTCGGCAGCGATTTTCTGCGTCAGATCGAGCGGAAAGCCATAGGTATCCTTGAGCGTAAATGCATCATCGCCAGGAATGACCGTACTGCCGCTGGCGCGCACCCGTTCAATAACACTGTTCAGAATGCTCATTCCCCCCGAAAGGGTGCGCAGGAACTGGCGTTCTTCCAGATCGACCGTTTCCAGGATAAAATCGGCGCGTTCGCGCAATTCGGGATAGACCGCACCCATCTGCTCGATCACCGCTGCGACGATCTCCGCCAGGAATGGCTTCTCGAAGCCGACCGTGCGACCCTGGTAGACTGCGCGGCGCAGAATGCGGCGCAGCACATACGACCGCCCTGTATTGCCCGGAAGCACCCCGTCGGCAATCAGGAACGCCACCGCGCGGCTATGGTCGGCGACGGCGCGGTAGGGCGCAACCCGCGCGCGATAGGTCGACTCGTCCGCGCCGAGCAGCGCCAGCTGGCGTTCAATCAACGGAATGAACAGATCGGTCTCATAGGTGGAGTGAACCCCCTGCATGACCATCGCCATGCGTTCGAGACCCATACCGGTATCGACCGACGGGCGATGAAGCGGTTGCATGGTGCTGCGTTCAAACTGCATGAACACATTATTCCAGATCTCGACATAGTCCGGATCGTCGGAATTGACCCCCTGTGCACTCATCGCCCGCAGATCATCGCCGATATAGATTGTAATCTCGGAGCACGGACCGCACGGACCGGTATCCGCCATCACCCAGAAGTTATCCTTGCGTCCGAAGCGGAGGACGCGATCCGGATCGGCGCCGGCTGCAACCCACAACTGCGCCGCCTCGTCATCAGGCGGCACCTCGTCATCGCCCTCGAAGACAGTAAACCACAGACGTTCAACCGGGAGTTCGAACACCTTCGTCAACAACTCCCATGCCATGGGGATCGCTTCGGATTTGAAATAATCGCCGAAGGAGAAGTTGCCGAGCATCTCAAAGAACGTATGGTGGCGCGGCGACGGACCGACCTCTTCGAGATCGTTGTGCTTCCCTGAGACGCGCAGACACTTTTGAACCGTCGTGGCGCGGGTGTATGGGCGCTGCTCCAATCCCAGGAACGTATCTTTGAACTGCACCATGCCGGAGTTGGTAAACAGCAGGGTTGGATCATTTCCGGGGATGAGCGATGAACTGGGCGCCCGGACGTGACCGCGTTCTTCAAAGAAACGCAAAAACTGCTCACGAATCGCGGCGCTGGAAAGTTTTTTCATAGCGATAATAGCCTTTGCCAGACATGTCGCCCCACGGAGGCGTCTGGAAGAAGTACTATGTGGTAATGTCGTATGCATTGTACGGCATATGAGCGCGCTGCGTCAACAATGCCGCCGCCAGATGTTGCATGAAATCTTGACAGGTGTGCTATAATAGGCATGCGAGTGAAGCATTGCGTTGGCAATCCTCCAGATCTCGCATCTGACGCGACTCCAGAAATCAGCCATTCCCCTGGAAAGCGCCAGGCGTCCACCATACTGCGGTGTAACTCTGTGTTTCATAATGCAGTCATAGCGTAGCTCTCCGTAAGCAATGCGGCTGCAAGCCTCCAGTATGGTCAAGCGCCGTTCATGTAGCTTATCTATGAAAACAACGCGCCAGTTGCTGATTGGCACATACATTATTCCCATATCAATAGAATCGGCGCAGTACGATCACCTCTGAAGTCTGAAACGCATGGCGCTGTTGCGCTGTGTGTGGACAGAACATACCATGCCACAACGACGCACGTTTTGGTCTATCTGGAACGATTGAGTAAGCATCCGCTCTATTATGGCCGGCGTAGAGACGCGTCGGCAAGGAGTCTTCTGTGCCAAGAATGAGAACGAAAAATACCACCAACAATGGCGGCGAGCCGGTCGCCGAGTACACCGAACCCGTTCGCGACAAACCGATCATCAATGTTGCCGAACTCGAGAGCAAAACACTCAATGATCTGCGAGAACTGGCGAAAGCGAGCGGTATTACCGGCGTCAGCAACCTGAAAAAGCAGGATCTGATCTTCAAACTGCTGCAAGCGCAGACGGAAGAGGCGGGCCATACGCTATCCGACGGCGTTCTCGATATTGTCGCCGATGGGTATGGCTTCTTGCGCGGTGAACGGATGTTGCCCGGACCAAACGATGTCTATGTATCGCAATCGCAGATTCGGCGGTTTGGGCTGCGCACCGGCGACCGGGTGTGGGGGCAGATTCGTCCGCCGAAGGAGAGTGAGCGGTACTACTCGCTCCTGCGCGTCGAGTTGATCAATGGGATGGATCCGGAAACAGCGCGCAAACGCCCGTCGTTTGATCAGTTGACGCCGATCTTCCCCAACGAACAGATCAAACTCGAAACGGAGCCGCACCTGCTGGCAACACGTCTGGTTGACCTGGTGGCGCCGATCGGTCGTGGTCAGCGCGGTCTGATCGTGTCGCCGCCCAAAGCAGGGAAAACGCTGCTGCTCAAGGCGATTGCCAATGGCATCACAACCAACTATCAGGACATTCACCTGATGGTGCTGCTCATCGGTGAACGCCCGGAAGAAGTCACCGATATGCGGCGCTCGGTCAAGGGCGATGTCATCTCGTCAACGTTCGATGAGCCGGTCGAAGACCATACAAAGGTCGCTGAGATGACGCTGGAACGCGCCAAGCGGCTGGTTGAAGGCGGTCAGGATGTGGTGATCCTCATGGACTCGATCACCCGTCTGGCGCGTGCATACAACCTGGATATGCCGCCGAGCGGTCGCACGCTTTCCGGTGGTATCGATCCGGTGGCGCTCTACCCGCCCAAGCGCTTCTTTGGCGCTGCACGCAATATCGAGAATGGCGGGTCGCTGACGATTATCGCTACCTGTCTGGTCGATACCGGCAGCCGTATGGACGATGTGATCTACGAGGAGTTCAAAGGCACCGGGAATATGGAATTGCACCTCGACCGCAAACTGGCGGAGAAACGAGTGTTCCCGGCGATCGATATTACCCGCAGTGGTACGCGCCGTGAGGAACTGTTGCTGCCGCCCGATGTGCTGCGTCAGGTGTGGACGCTGCGCCGCATGGTCAGTATGCTCGGTGAAGGCGAGGGTACTGAACTGGTGCTGACGCGGATGATGAAAACCCGGAATAATGTCGAGTTCCTGGCGACGTTGAGCAAGGCGAATTAGAGAACTGAGAACTGAGAACTGAGAACTAAGAACTGAGAACCGGGGACTGGGAACCGGAGACTGTGCGCCGGAGACTGGGAACCGGGGACTGCGCGCCGGGGATTGGAAACCGGGGAACTTCGCACCGGGCGTCGAGATTGTCGGAAAACGCCGTTCATGTCTACGGAAAGATCCGTTCTGCGGATATTCTGTTCGTACCAGCATCATAGTGCATACCAGGAGTGGTATCCATGCAATGCCCGACATGTGGCGCTGTCCTTTCACCAACTGCCAGATTCTGCTCCCGGTGCGGCACACGCATCGCTGCGCCACCGCCGCCAGCCGCGCCGCCGCCGCCGCCGCCAGCCGCGCCAACGCCATTACCGACTGGTGATCTGTACGCATACGGCAATCAGATGGGGCAGCGGTTAGACCTGCCTGACCCGACGGTGACTGCACGTGGGCGTGGTGTTACCGGGATGGAGTATCAGATTGTTGGGACGACCATGCAGGCCGTCATCCTCGAACTCGACCCCGGCGAGACGGTCTACTCCGAGTCGGGCGCGATGTCCTGGATGTCGGGCAACGTTCAGATGGCAACCAACACCCGCGGCGGCGGTCTCGGCGGCATGTTCAAGCGCGCCATCTCCGGCGAGAGCCTGTTCCTCAACGAGTTCACTTCGGTTGGCGGCAAGGGCATCATCGCCTTCGCCTCCGATTTCCCCGGCAAGATCGTGCCGGTTCCGCTCCTCGAAGGGCAGAGTATGATCGTGCAGAAGCAGGCGTTCCTCTGCGCCGAGAAGACGGTCGGGCTGGACATCCACTTCCGCAAGCGCCTGGGCGCCGGGTTCTTCGGCGGCGAAGGGTTCATCATGCAGAAGTTGACCGGTCCGGGAGTGGCGTTCGTCTGTCTCGACGGCGAGATTGTCGAATATACGCTGGATGCGGGGCAGGTGCTGAAGGTGGACACCGGGCACGTGGCGATGTACGAGCCGACGGTGGAGTTCGACATCGAGATGGTGAAGGGGTTCAAGAACATTCTGCTGGGCGGCGAAGGGTTGTTCCTGACGACGCTGCGCGGACCGGGGCGCGTCTGGTTGCAGACGATGCCGACCGCCAACCTTGCGAAAGCGGTTGCTGGATATATATCGGTGGGAGGGAGCAGTCGAAGTGGCAGCAGCGGCGATGTGATTGGTGATGTGATTGGCGGTCTGCTCGACCGGTAGGTAGCCGGTTCGGAGAGCGTGAGGAAGCCCGTTTATCGGTGCAAGGCGGGTGGTAGACCCGCCTTTGTTGTGACCGGGCGTGATACATTCGTTGAACTCCCTGGCGTACACCGCATGCCGGGCGGTTGCGTGCTATAATGCGCGCAGTATGTATTCGTCGTTTGTGCATCTGGAGCTTTAATGACTATGAATCTCTGGCACGAGCTCGAGTCCGGTCCCAACACACCGGATGTGGTTCACGTTGTCGTGGAAATCCCGAAAGGCTCGCGCAATAAATACGAGTACCATAAGCAGACCGGGGCGTTCAAACTGGATCGGGTGCTCTACTCGGCGGTTCATTACCCCGGTGATTATGGGTTCATTCCGCAGACGTACTACGATGATGGCGATCCGCTCGATGTGCTGGTCATGACGAACCTGCCAACCTTCACTGGTTGTATTGTCGAGGCCCGACCAATCGGCATGTTCCGTATGACCGACCGTGGCGAGCCGGACGACAAGATTCTGGCAGTGTTGCACTACGATCCGTTCTTTGCCGATTTCAGCGACTACACGCAACTGCCGGCGCATTATCTCAAAGAAGTCGAGCACTTCTTCACGGTCTATAAAGACCTCGAAGGCGCCCGTGTCGAACCGATCGGATGGGAAAATGCTGTTGTTGCCAAGGAACGGGTCTGTTACGCAGTGAACCTCTACTGGGATATGCGAGCCGGACGCCTCCCCAAGCGTGTATAGCCTGGTATGCTGACGCATGACATCTGACAAGCACTCATCGATGCCGGATCAGCGCGTCGCCTACTCTGCAGGAGGCGTCATCTACCGTGTCAATGGCAATCGATTTGAAGTGGCGCTGATTGCCACCCACGAAGGACGACGGTGGGGATTGCCCAAGGGTCATGTGCGTCGCGGTGAAACGGCGGAAGCCGCCGCAGTGCGCGAAATTGCTGAGGAGACGGGGCTGACCGGTACCGTCGAGCGCCATCTGGCGACGATCGAGTACTGGTTTCGCGCCGGATCGACACGCATTCACAAGTATGTCGATCTCTTCCTTGTGCGCTATACGGGGGGATCGCTGATGCCGCAGGCGGCTGAAGTCGATGATGTCCGCTGGTTTCCCCTTCAGGAAGCAGCGGAGAGAGCCAGTTTCGCCCGTGAACGCGACGTGCTCAATCAGGTGCGTCAGCTTCTGGAGGGAAATTGAAGTGGGCGAAGGCTCTACCTTCGCCCATTCTTTCTGGATGGCTCTCCCCTGATCTCTACGTTGTGCTTGACGGGGTTGGCGTCGGCGTGAGCGGCGCTACCCACCATCCCCGCCCGTGGAAGCCGCGCCCGCGCGGGGTGAAGAGTCGCGATCCTTTCTGTTCCAGCTGCGTATAGATGGTATCCGCCTGCGCCTGGGTCAGATCGCCGTCGGTGACCGCCTGATTCAGGCGGGTTTTGGCTGCGGCGAGCGCCGCGTCGATAACCGCCTGCTCAGTGGTTCCTTTCGCCTGGGCGATCTGCGCCAGCGTCTGCCCGCCCCGCAGTTGGGTCAGCAGTTCTGCAGGTGTCATCCCCAGTGTCTGGGCGGCGGCGTCGAGCATCGTCCGGGGAAGATCGCGGAGCACGGTTGCTGCCGGACCCGGAATGTGTCCCCGTCCCCGCAGGACGCCGATGTCGCCGTTCTGGAGGCGCAACTTGAGCGCATCACCCTGCGACTGCGTCAGTTTCCCCTGTTGCACTGCGTCGTCAATCGTTCTGTTCCCGGCGGTCGTGATGGCGTTGTCGAGCGTGGCGCGCTGGATGTTCAGCGCAGCGGCCAGGTTGTCGAGAAACGCCTCCCAGAGCGACCCATCGGCAGGCCAGATTCCGGGATGCGCCACTTTGGGTGATTGGGCGCTGGCGGTTGTTGCAGCAAAGATCGGACCGATAGCGATGCCGAGTGCAACTCCCACAACCATTGCCCCGATCAGCAGGAAACGAAGCTGTTTCATACCTTGTATTTCCTCCCTGTCAACTGTGCGTGTGCGGTGTCGTGTGCCCGCTGCGTCTATGGTAGGAAAAAATTGTTAGGAAGATATGTAGATCGTTTGAGGAAAGGATGAACGATCAGGCGGAAGCGCCTGGATCGAAGGAGGCTGGTGATGAGTGGACAGGGATGCCGTGTTTGGGGAATGGCGGAAGATGTGACAGGGAGAACGTGGCGGGGAGGGAGGGATTCGAACCCTCGAGGGGATTGCTCCCCTAGCGGTTTAGCAAACCGCCGCACTAGGCCAACTATGCGACCTCCCCGTATTGTCCTGGATGGCGGAGGGGGTGGGATTCGAACCCACGGGCCTTGTTGAAGGGCCGGTCGTTTTCAAGACGACTGCATTACAACCACTCTGCCACCCCTCCCCCGTCATGAAGAGCGCTGAAACGCTGCCTCATTGGGGTGGCAGGCGGGACAGGAATCGAACCTGCAACCTGCGGATTTGGAGGCCGCTGCTCTGCCGATTGAGCTACCCGCCTGCGTCGGCGACTATAATAGCATATCGATGCGATTTTCGCAAGATTGCTCTGGCGGGTTGGTCTGGCGCTACATGGCAAAACCGAGGCTTCCCTGCAGCCCATTGCCACTGATCGCGTCGATGGTCGTTTGGGTAATACTCTGGACGATCTGGATGATCCTGGCTTCCAGTTGCGCGAACGGGCGTCGATCCGATCGCGTGGGTGGCGCGAACTTGCGCGCTGCCTCGAAATACCAGCGGATATGCGAAATCAGGTGGACCTGCTCCACCCGGTACCGCTGAAGCACAGGCCATCCCCACCGATATTCGCGTTCAATGACTGAGATCGACTGCAACCGCAGAACGACCTGGATCAACCGATGAAAGCGATGAGGGGTGCGTTCATAGACCATTTGCTGGAACTCGGTTGCATCGGGGCGCGAGGGATCGTAACAGAGCGTCGGGAAGGCATGCCTGAGGCGTTCAGAGACTGCACGGCAGATATGTTCGCGCTGCATGTCAAGCAATGCCGCGTACTGGTCTCCCCGAACCGCAAGCCACTCATCCAGAGGAACCATGACCTGCTCCTTTTCGGTTGCGTTATGGCGTCGAAAGGCTGGCGCTCGACAGGAATGTCAGCCAGTTACAGGGGTCATGCCGTCACGCACTAGCGTACCACAAATAAGCGAGAAAGAAAAGACCAGATATGGACTATTTTTGGTCCATTGTTTCACGGACAATCGCAACGCCGGAACTTGTGCCGATCCGTGCTGCACCGGCAGCAATCATAGCGTGGGCGTCCGCCAGTGTGCGAATGCCGCCGGCAGCCTTGATCCGGGCGCGATTGCCAACGACCGCGCGCATGAGCGCTACATCCTCGACGGTGGCGCCGCCTGATGCAAACCCGGTTGAGGTCTTCACAAAATCGGCGCCGGCTTCAACCGCAAGGATGCACGCGCGTCGCTTCTCTTCGTCGGTCAGCAGAGCGGTTTCGATGATGACTTTGCAGATCGCTCCGCCGGTATGCGCTGCTTCGACGACGCTGCGGATGTCGTTGAGCACGTGGTCATTGTCGCCGTGTTTGAGATGACCGATGCTGATGACCATGTCGATCTCACGCGCGCCGTCGGCGATTGCCTGGCGGGTCTCGAAGACTTTCACCGCTGTGCTGGTTGCTCCCAGCGGAAATCCGGCAACCGAGCATACGACAGTGGCGCTTCCTGAAAGCAGCGCTGCCGCCTGTACCACGTGCACCGGGTTGACACAGACGGCAGCGAAGCCGTATTCGCGCGCCTCAGCGCATATCTGTGCGATCTGCTGCGGTGTTGCATCGGGTTTCAACAGCGTATGATCGATCATCCGTGCGATGTTCATCGATTGCTCGCTTTCAGTTTATGGAACGGTCAGTCGTGGCATGGTCAACAGCGCATGCGGCACATCCAGAAACTCGAGCGGCGCGTCGGGCGCCAGTGAAAATGCTTCACGCGCCAGACGATCTGCCAGCGCAATCCCGGTTGCCATATCAGGTGCGGCGTGCATATGGCAGGCGCGCACAACGTCGGGATGCTGCGCGCCGACGACGATGATCGGATGGCGCACCAGCGTCTGCGCCAGGATGTAGGCGCGTTGCGCTCCGGCAGGGAAGCCGGTCCGTCGCAGGTCTTCCAGAAGCTGGTGAGGCGATGGAGCACGTGCCAGCGCCTCAAAGAACCGTCGTTCGCCAGCACCCTCGCCAGCGCCTTCCGGTATTGGCGCCGGTAACAGGATCGGTGCGCCGGGGAGAAGCGGAGTGCGTTCTGCCAGCGCCAGGTAGGTAGCTGCACGACTCGCCTGATACAGATTGACCGCCTTGGGTCCCTCGACCCCTGCACGCGCCACGTGCACCGGATGGTTCACCGGCGTTTCGTAGATCGTGCGCGCCTGCGCCACCAGATAATCGTGGACGGCGATTGGCGGACCGGCGGCGATCATGAGCGGCTCTCCCGTCTCATCGAGGATGGTGTTGACCACGTAGCGCAATCCGATGCGTTCGCCGCCGGCCCGCACGAATGCCTGAAACGGGTTGCCTTCGATTGAACCCAGGCGAGTGCCAGCATGGTCGAGCATCACGGGTCCGTGGGTTGCGCTGATGGTCGCCTCGCCGCCGCAACCAATGACGACTGTTTTCGCGCCGCCGGAATAACCGGCGTACTGGTGCGGTTCGACAACGCCGGTTGCCAGAAGGAGATCGCATTCGACACACTGCCGGTTGACGACCAGCGGTATGCCGTCGATGACGCCATGATCGACGAGAGCGTCGGGATCGAGCGCATTGTGGTCAACAATCCGGTAACGGGCAACGATGTCAGGTCCCAGTTTTGCCAGGCGTTCGGCGGGAGTCGAAGGGCGGTGCAGACCGGTGGCGCAGATCAGGGTAATGTGCTCAGGGGCGATCCCGCACGCTTCGAGTTCATTCAGGAGACCGCCGACCAGGTGTTGATCGGGGCAGGCGCGGGTCGCGTCGGTAAAGGCAATGGTCACGCGCATGCCTGGTCGAGCGAGATCGGTGAGGCGCCGGTCACCGACATGGATCGTCGTGGTGTGCGACCTGGCGGGGGTATGACTGATAGCGCGAGTCACCCGCCAGGATGGCGGCAATGGTGCATCATCGTTCATGACGTTCTCCATCAATCGGGCCAGTCAAGGACGACAAACACATCATTCCCTTCCAGGCGCGTTTCATAGGTTGGAATACGAATACCGACCGGCGGCACGGTCGCTTTACCAGTGCGGACATTGTAGGTCCACCCATGCCACGGGCATGTGACCGTCTCACCGATGAGTACACCGGACGAGAGGGGCCCGCCCTCGTGTCGGCAGGAATCGCTGAAAGCGTAAATGACGCCTGCGACGTTTGCCAGTGCGATGGGCAGGCCATCGATCTCGACATAGATCATCCGACCAGGCGGAATGTCGTGGTATGCGGCGACACGCACGATGTCACGAGCCATGGAACATATTGTAGCATAGGGGCAGGAATCGTGTATAATATACCGCTGAGTGTTGGAGAGAGATTGCAGCACGACTCTTTGCGACGGTCACATACGCCGTGCAGCGGACACGAAGCGGGTACGATTGCAGGGTTGTCCAGATGAATGCAGGGGGAGGTCGCATAGTGGCCTAGTGCGCGGCACTGGAAATGCCGTAGGGGGTAATCCCCCCTCGCGGGTTCAAATCCCGCCCTCCCCGCCAGGTTAGCAGCACGCCAGGGGTCGCAGCGCGATCCCTGGCGTGCTGTTGTTACGGTTGACCGATCGCAACCGAAGCGGTCATATTCCAGCGCAGGCGGGTGTCGTGTTGCGTCGGGGTGATGATGACGCGGTAGGTAATGTCGCCCTGGCGGTTCTCGCCGAGTTCGCGGATGCGTGTGACGCGCCCCTGCATTTCGACGCCGGGCAGTGCATCGAAGGTGATCGTGACCGGTGCATCGGGTTGCACTTTGACAATGCTGAGTTCGGTCAGGTCGGTTGTTTCGATCTGCCAGGCGCCGGGATCGCCGAGAGTGATCAATGGCGCACCGGGAGTGACATACTCGCCTGGTTTGATATTGACCGCAGCAATCAGACCACCGAATGGCGCGCGCAGGGTCAGTTCATCGAGTTGCGTCTGTGCCGCCTGGAGCGCGGCAGTGGCACGGCGCACATCGGCTTCTGCTTCGGCGATCTGCGCAGCAGAAGGACCGGCTTTCAGCCGTGCCAGGTTGGCGCGGGCTTCCGCCAGCGTCGCTTCGGCGACAGCGATAGCGCCGGCGCGTTCTTCGCCACGGAGTCTCTCAAGGCGCGCCTGGGCATCGGCGACTTCGGCGCGCGCCGCAGCGAGTTCATCATTGTTTGTGCTGCGGACAATGCGTTCATACGCCGCCAGCGCCTCGACGACACGCTGCCCGGCGGCGCTGACGCCAGCCGCTTCCGCCTGACGGGCGGCATCGTATGCGACGCGCGCCTGTTCCAGGCTGCTTTCGGCGCTCCGCAGCGCCGTTTCCGCCTGAATGAACGCATCGTAGAATTTGCGCTTCTCAGCTTCGTTCAATCCATAACCGAGCGTCGGGTGTTGACCGTCGGCTTGCACGCTGTCCCACTCATTTTTTGCGACGACCCACGCTGATTGAGCGCGGGTAAGCGCTTCGACAGCCTGTTCCATCCGCAGACGGGCATCGGTCTTGGCGGCGGAGAGCCGCGTTTTTTCAGATTCGAGCGTGGCGCGTGCTTCTTCCAGGCGTGCGCCTGCCTGAACGACTTCGGGGCGGTTGCTGGCGCGCTCAAGTTCTGCGAGGCGCGCACGCGCCTGCTGGAGACGGGCTTCGGCGGCAAGGATGTCGCGGTCGGTGACATTGCCGCGCACCTGCTGCAATTGTGCTTCGGCACGCTGCACCTGCGCTTCGGCAGCGATGATCTCCTCTTCGGTCGGTCCTGCTTTCAGACGCGCCAGTGTCGCTTCGGCGCGCGCCTTATCGGCTGCCGCCTGGGCAACAATTGCCTCCTGTCGTCGGGTGTCGAGCACGAGCAGCACCTGTTGCGCCTGAACTGTGTCGCCTTCTGATACAAGCACGTCCGCCACCACACCGCTGCTATTCATCGCCAGCGCCGCGCTGCGTGCCGGCACAACGCGGGCTTCGGCAACCACGCGCTCGTCGACGCGGATGGGCGGTATGGGGGTGGGCTGGATGGCGGTCGTCTGACCGCCGCAGGCGGTCAGCGCCAGAAGCGCTGCCGCTGCTATCACCGTTCGTTTCATCGAAAACCGGAACATGCGCCTGCCTCACTCTCTCTCTGTAGACGCACAAAGACGGGACTACATGTCGTCGTGGGCTGCTGCCTGCGTTTGTGAATGACGCTCGCGGGCAACCCGTTCAATGGTGTTCCTGGTTGCCTCCGATTCCGCCAGCAATGTGTGGAACTCGTGCTGATCGAGCACAGCCACTTCGCAACCGGTCGCAAAACCGGCGCGCACGCCGGCGGTGCGACGCCCCTGGCGCAGCAGACCGATTTCACCAAAGTAGGAACCGGTGCTCAGGTGGTTGACGATGATTTCGCCGCCGTCGGGATGTTCGATGAACACCTCGACGTCCCCTCTGGTAATGATGTAGAAGTTGTCTGCCGGGCTGCCCTGCTCGATAATGACAGCGCCGGGAGCATACGTGCGGATGTCGGCATGACGCATCACCCAGCCCAGTTGATCGAGTGTCAGGGCGGGGAGCGCCTGTGCGACATATTCATTGACGATCCGACCGTCGGCGATGATCACAGCGCGACTGACACGCCGCGCCATATCACTGTCGTGAGTGACCATCAGGATCGTTTTGCCCTGATCGACCAGCTTCTCGAAGAGGGTGAACACCTGTTGCGCTGTTTTCGAGTCGAGGTTGCCGGTTGGCTCATCGGCAAGAATGATCGGCGGATCGTTGGCGAGGGCGCGAGCAATGGCGACACGTTGCTGCTGCCCGCCGGATATGGCGGATGGCAGTTTATGCGCCTGGTCAGCCATGCCGACCTGATCAAGGAGCATCATCGCTCGTTCGCGTCGCTCGCGCGGCGTGAACATGTTGCAGAAGTCCATCGGCAGCATGACGTTCTCGACCAGTGAGAGCGCCGGCAGCAACTGGAAGAACTGAAACACGATCCCGACGTTGCGCCCGCGCCAGACGGCCATTTCGCTCTCGTTCAGGGTGTGTACAGCGGTATCGCCAATGAACACTTCGCCCGATGTGGGTCGGTCGATCCCGGAGATCATGTTCATGAGGGTGGATTTGCCGCTTCCCGACTTGCCGATGATCGCCACGAATTCACCGCGGTCTACGTTGAGCATGATGTTGTCGAGGGCGGTAAACGGTCCCGCGGCTGTCTCGAATACTTTGGTGACGTTGCGCAGTTCGATCAACGTGTCGTTGCCATGCCGATAGGTGCTGTTGGATGGTGTGGCAGTGACGGTTGCTCTGCGTCGAAACCAGCCTTTAAACACAACCCGCTCCTTACTTTTCTGAACCGGTCATTGTACGGGAGTGCATGGTGCGATCATTTCTGTCTTGTTTGACGCCGGATCATGCCGGTTGTTGCAGAATATTGCCTTGTGGGAACATGGTAACGCGAGAGATGCACTGCGGATAGAGACCGGAGATAGATTTCGAGAGGGATTGTTTCGCGTTCGGTATCATCCAGAGGGAATATGCCATTGTGCGTGAATATGCTAAGATGTGCAGTGGAAGCGGGAGTATCGAAAGCGTGCGAAAGTAACTGTTCGCACCTGGGGGAACACACGCGCATGGGAGCGAGGGCGTCCTGCTCTCGTCGCGTCTCCGAGAGCAAGATGCTCTCGCTCCCGGAAGAGAAACCGGACGTGCGACCCGGATGCCCGCTTCAATGCGAAGGTATAGTTCATAAACCCAGGGCGGTTCTGCCGTCGGAGCGAGTCGTGCAGACGCTGCAACCAAAAAATCCATACATTCGCATTGCGCTGCGACGCGCTGCCAGGGGTACCGGCTCGTCAGACACATTTTTAGACCGGAGAACCGCCGTGCAACACCTGCCAGACCTGTCACGGATACTGGGCGGCATGCGCTGGGCGCTGGTCGGAGCGATGGCGTTGCGCGCCTATGCTTCAGAACGCCTGACGCAGGACGTAGATATTGTGATCCACGCTGCTGATGAACAGGCTGCGCGGGTTGCGTTCATCTCGGCTGGCTACCGGATAGGCGGCTCGTTGCTGATTGGCGGATTTACCGCGCATCCGGCGGAGGGCGTCGGGTACAGCATCGATGTGCTTGCGTTCGACGAACCCTGGCTGAACGAGGCGCTGGCGCAACCGATGTATGATCTCGCCGGTTTCCCGGTGTTAGCGCGACACTTTCTGATCCTGATGAAACTGCAGGCAGGTCGGGCGCAGGATGTCGCCGATATAACCCGTCTGCTGCGCCGGGCGGATCAGACCGAACGCGCCGTTGCGCGCGCGACGGTGGCGACGTATGCCCCCGATCTGCTCGACGATTTCGATGCGCTGGTCGTGCTGACCGATCTGGAGTTCGGAACCGGATCATCGGCAGCGACGTGATCGCGCGGGCGGGTTTCATATCTCGCTACTGTTCTGTCTGGCAGAAGCGTGAGATCACGGTGATGAGTCGTGCTTTACGCCCGGCGAGCAGGCTCTTAGCAAACGCTAACCTGGCGCCAATACTATTCTAACGCTTATCTTCTACAATCTCCTGCGCCAATAAATTCTGCCGACTCATGCCATAGAATGGCGACTATCGTTCCAGTTTCAAGCAGGAAAGGAGGCGAACGATGCGAATACTTCGCATCATAGTGCTCGCTTTCACGCTTCTTCTGGCACTCAGCGGCGTGAATCCCGTGCTGGCGCAGGACCAGCAACCGCAACCGGCTCCACAGGACCTTTTCCTCTTCACTCGTTACCCGGTCCAAGAAGCCACCATCGGTGATCCGGTGACGATCAGACTGACGCTGGGCAGCGATACGACGCCACAGATCGTGCGTCTTGCGGTGCGTGACCTTCCAGAGGGGTGGAATGCCAGCTTCCGCGGTGACGGAAAGACCGTTCAGGCGGCGTATGTCGCTCCAAAGAGCGATGCATCGCTCGATCTGCGCATCGAGCCGCCAGAGAACGCATCGGCTGGCGACTATCGTTTGACGGTGGTGGCCCGTGGCAGCGCGCGCGAGGTAACCCTTCCAATTGAGTTGATCCTCAAAGCGAAGGAGAAATCGTCCGCCGGTTTGTCGTTCAAAGTCGATCTGCCGATGCTGCGTGGAACGCCCGATACCACCTTTCGCTACAACGTGACCCTGAAGAATGAAAGCGATCAGGAGACGCCGGTCAGCCTGCTGGCTGAAGCGCCACGCGGCTTTCTGGTCGATTTCAGGCTCTCTGGTCAGAGTATCACAAGCGTTCCTTTTGGACCGAACGAATCAAAGAGCCTGAGCATCGAAGTGAAGCCATTCCCGGATATGCCAGCAGGTAAATACGAGATCACCGTGCTGGCGCAGGGTGGCGAGAGTCAGGCTACAACGCGGCTCGTCGCCGAACTGACCGGTCAACCAAAGGTGGGGTTGACCACCCCTGACGGTCGTCTCTCTGGCGAAGCGCGCATCGGCGAGAAGACCGCGTTCACTCTCATTGTGCAGAATACCGGCAGCGCGCCAGCCCGGAACATTCAACTGAGCGCTGTGCCGCCGGCTGGCTGGACGGTTGAGTTCGAGCCGAAGCAGATTCCCGAACTGGACAGCAACCAGCGTGTCGAGGTGACGGCGAATGTCCAGCCGTCGAACCAGGCGATTGCTGGCGACTATGTGGTCACCTTTGTGGCGCGCCCAGACGAAGGAACGTCAGAGTCAACCGAGTTCCGGGTGACCGTGCTGGCATCGACCCTCTGGGGGCTTGTCGGCGTTGCCCTGATCGCGGTCGCCGTCGTTGGAGTGGGAATGGCGGTGATGCGCTTTGGGCGGCGCTGATCGGCGCATTCGTGCAGCGGATGTTCGGATAATACGTTCCGACATCCGCTTCCGTTTGTGCACAACGCAATGGCACAGGATGTTGTTGCAGAGATTGCCTGTCTGATGGATTGGCGCCAGGAGGCGGCAATGGACGAAATTGTTGTGGAGTGTCGTGAACTGACCAGACGCTACGGCGACTTTGTCGCTGTTGATAGCCTGGATCTGACCGTGCGCAGAGGCGAGATTTTTGGGTTGTTGGGTCCGAACGGCGCTGGCAAGACGACGACCATCCTGATGTTGCTTGGTTTGACCGAGCCAACGTCGGGGAGTGTGCGGGTGCTGGGGCTGGACCCGACGCGCCAGCCGTTGAGCATCAAAGCGCGGGTTGGCTACCTGCCCGATCAGGTTGGTTTCTATGATGGGCTGACGGCGCGCGAGAATCTGAGCTACATTGCGAAGTTGAACGGTATCCGCGGCAGGGAGATGCAGGAACGCATCCGTGAAGCGCTGGAACAGGTCGGTTTGAGCGATGTCGCTGATCGGCAGGTGAGAACATTCTCGCGCGGCATGCGGCAACGCCTGGGTGTCGCCGAAGTGCTGCTCAAGCGTCCGCAGTTGATTGTGATGGACGAGCCAACGCTGGCGCTGGACCCGGAGGCAGTGCGTGAGTTTCTTGAACTGATCCGGCGTCTCAAATCCGATGGTATCACTATCATGCTCTCGTCGCACCTGCTCCACCAGGTGCAGGCAGTCTGCGACCGGGTAGGGCTATTCCACAAGGGGCGGATGGTGCTGGAAGGAACCGTCCGCGATCTGGCGCAACGTGTGCCTGGCGGTGCGTACCGTATTCATCTGGAGGCTGAAGGCGGACCTGCCGTCGAGGACGCGCTGCGTCGTCTGCCTGATGTGATCCAGGTGACATGCGATGGCGCCCAGACCTACCACATCGAGGCGCGCAGCGATCTGCGCGCCGACGTAGCACGCAGTGTGATCGAGGCGGGGGGAAAGGTACTGGCGCTGAGCGCCGATATTCCGCGTCTCGATGAAATATATGCGCGCTATTTCCAGAAGAAAGAGGTGGCATATGCTGGCGCAGCGTGAACATGTTCTGATTGGGCAACAGCGTGAAGGCTCTCCGTGGACTGGTCTGTGGGCAGTGGTTGCCAAAGAGATGGCAGACCACCTGACCAGTGTGCGGATGTTGATCCTGGAGGCGCTGATCGTGCTGACCGCTTCCGGGACAGTGTATGCTGCAACGCAGAGTCTTCGCGCCGGTGCAGGCGGATCGTTTCTGTTCCTCAATCTGTTCACCACGGCGCGCGAGCCGTTGCCAGCGTTCGTTGGCTTTCTAGGGTTACTCGTGCCGCTGATCGGCATTGCCCTGGCGTTCGATGCAGTCAACGGCGAGTTCAACCAGCGCACGATCTCAAAAATTCTGGCGCAGCCGATCTATCGAGATGCGCTGCTGTTCGGCAAATTCCTGGCTGGACTGGGGGCGCTGGCGTTGACGCTTTCGGCAATCTGGCTGCTGATTATTGGCTTAGGGTTGTTGCAGCTGGGAGCGCCGCCGGACGGTGAGGAAGTGGTGCGCATCCTGTGGTTTCTGCTGGTGACCATCTTCTACGGCGGGATCTGGCTGGCGCTGGCGATGCTCTTTTCGATCGTCTTTCGTCAACCAGCCACGGCGGCGCTGGCTTCAATCGCCGTCTGGCTGTTCTTCACCGCTTTCTGGGGGATCATTGCCAGTCTGCTGGCGCAACTGTTGCGCCCCGCGCCGCCTGGCGATACGCTGGCATTGATCGAGCAGGTGCAACTGGAACTTGCGCTGGCGCGCATATCGCCCAACACGCTCTATGCTGAAGTTGCGCTGGCGACGCTCAACCCGGCGGTACGTGCGCTGGGATTGATCCTGCCGATTCAGTTGCATGGGGCTGTACCAGGGTCGCCGCTGCCAGCCGCGCAGAGTGTGCTGCTCACCTGGCCGCATGCCACGGGTCTGATCGCGGCGACGATCCTGATCTTCGCGCTGGGGTATGTGTTGTTTCAGCGGCAGGAGATTCGCGCCTGACCGTCGCAAGGCGGCTTCGCCCCTCACCTTTCCCGGCATCTTACCCCGAATCGTGGACGAAGGCGCCGCCTTCGTCCACCATCTGGACTTTCACGCTGCCAGCGCAGGCGTTTGTCCGCCCCTTTCGCCTGTACCTGCGAGGAACTTCCAGACACGGAATTGCGTCTCCTTACCATGTGACGTTACAATGCTCCGCATAGCCATAGCAAAGGAGTAACTATGAAACACGGCTCTATGGGGCGCGCGGTGGCGCTGGCAGTTATTGCACTGGCGCTTGCCGCCTGTGGTGTCGCACCGACGGGGTCGCCACCGGCGGCGGCCCTCCCGGTGGAAGGTGCAACCGTGGTCAAGCCGCCTGCTGTTTCACCGCCTGCGGCGACATCGACACCGGCGCCAACTCCTTCGCCTGCGCCGCGCTCATCGGCGGGCGGCGTCGAGGTGATCAGTGGTGAATTCGAGTATACCAACGACATCATCACGGTCTACTATGTGGAACATGCGGTCGGGTTGGTCGATCTCTACGGGTTCGTCACCCGCGATGAGGAGTGGGAACTGCCGGTTGACAGCCAGGTGTTGGGGCCTCTGACGATCGATACGGAACAACAGCGTGGTACCTTCCGTCTGTTGCTTCCTGCGCGCCCTATCGGGACGATGGTCGATGTCGATAACGACAGTCAGCGTGATACTGGCGTACAGGTGTTTGTGGCGGCGTACTGGCCCAACCTGTACGGTGGTCCGTTTTCCGAAGGGGATGATCGTAGTCTTGGCTGGCCCGCCTACCTTGCCTCAACAGTTAATGATCCGGAGAATAACGATGAAGTGACTGGCGGCAAACTGGTGGTGTGGGCGCCGGATGATGCGCAGCAGTTTCCAACCGACTTTGGTGCTGATGGGTTGCTGTTCACTGATGACGATCCGGTTGGTCCGCTTCCCGCCGGGTATTCGGTGATCGATCTTGATCGGCGTCCCTTTGCTATCGAGCGCGACCGCGAGGTGCAGGTTACGCTGTATGAGCCGCCGGATGCAGCAATCAAGGATTTCTCCGATCTGTCGTATACGAAAGCGTTCGATGCGATGTTCAACAGGGTGCGTATGGAGTATGCCTTCAACGGCATTCCTGGCAAAGCGCCGGATTGGGATTCGCTCTACGCCGAACTGGCGCCGCGCGTGGCTGAGGCGGAGCGTCGGGCGGATCGCAGGGCGTTTTTTGACGTGCTGTTCGATTTTGCGTATGCCTTCCGCGATGGGCATGTCGGCGTCAGTTCGCCGCTGTCTGGTGATCTGTTCCGTGAGCGGGCGTCCGGCGGGTACGGTTTTGCCATTCGTGAACTGGATGATGGTCGGGCGCTGGTGGTGTTTGTGACGCGCAACGGTCCTGCCGATCGCGCCGGGATGCAGGTGGGGGCGGAACTGCTGGCGTTCAATGGCACGCCGGTCAAAGAAGCGATTGCCGCAGTGGAGCCGCTGAGTGGTCCGTTTTCGACTGATTTTGCGTTGCGCTATCAGCAGGCGCGCTACCTGTTGCGCGCACCGGTTGGAACATCAGCGCAGGTGACCTTTGCCAATCCGCGCCGTGCGCCCCAAACGGTCACACTGCGCGCTGTCGAGGAGCGCGATAGTTTTCTTGCAACCTCGATCTATGAGGAGCGCAACCCGGCGGCGCTGCCGGTCGAGTTTGAGCAGCGACCATCCGGTGTCGGGTATATTCGCATCAATGCCAATTATGATGATCTGAACCTGCTGATCAGGCTGTTTGAACGCGCGCTGAAGACGTTCGACGACCTGGACGTTCCCGGCATTATCATCGATATGCGCCAGAACAACGGCGGTGCGCCGCTCGGTCTTGCCGGTTTTCTGACCGATCAGGAGATCATTATCGGTCAGGATGAATACTATAGTGAACGCACCGGTCGCTTTGAGCCGGAAGGCCCGATTGATAAAATTCTGCCCAACCAGAATCAGTACCGTTTCGATAAAATTGTGCTGCTGGTGGGTCAGGCATGCTTCAGTGCGTGCGAGTATGAGTCGTATGGGTTTAGCAAGGTTCCAGGCGTGATCGTTGTCGGTGAAACGCCAACTGCGGGGGTGTACGCCGAAGTTTCGCGCGGGCAGTATGTGTTGCCGGACGGTATCTTCCTGCAGATCCCAACCGGTCGCACGGTGTTGCCTGATGGGACGCCGCTGCTGGAGGGCGTGGGGGTTGTGCCGACCATTCGTGTGCCGGTCACTGCGGAAACGGTGCTTTCTGATCGCGATGTGGTGCTGGAGCGGGCGGAGCGCGAGATCGTCGGTCGCTGAGATCTACCGCAGATACTCGCTCACCTGCCGTACCCGGTCGGCGATGCCGTACCAGATCAGGAACCAGAGGAGTGTGAACGTCAGGAGGGCGCCAGCGCACTTACGATGCTGGAGTTTTGCCAGTGCCGCGCCAGCGCCCACACAGAGCGCCGGATAGATGAAGATCGTCCAGCGCACCGGCTGATCACCGATCAGCAGTGTTCCCAGGCTTGCGCATGTTCCCAGCCAGCATGCCGCCAGCGTCGCGCCCAGACCGCTGCGCCGCGAGCGGTTGATCAGCACTGCACCGATGACCCCAATCGTCAGCGCAAGCGGCGCCACAGGTGCGCCGGGGGTGAAGATCAGACCGGAAATCCACCAGTTCAGTTTGCTGAGCAGTGGATCACCGGGCGGACAGACGATGCCCTGCGCAGCAAGCGCTGCCTGTGCGATCCGACGCTCTTCCGCTATGTGTCCGAATGCTGAGTAGAAAAGCGCCAGCGCTGCAATGCCGGCAACCGCAAAAGCGCCAATCGGTCGCCAGGGAAGTGCTGTGCGCCAGTGCGTGGCGACCGGCGTTCGATCCGATGGTCTCTGACGGATTGTGTACAGCAGAAGCCAGACTGCCAGCGTTGCGCCGGTCGAAAGCGCAACACCGCCGTGGCTGAGCAGGATGATGAGGGTCAGCATTGTCCCGACGAGCGCGGCTCGCCACGACACCGTATCCCTTGTCTGCGTCAACCAGATCATGAGGGGCGCCACCCATGCCTGTGCAAGCAGGTTTGCCATTTCGCCAACCGAATAGGAGCGCAGGATCGGCGGTGCAACGGCGTAGAGCAGCGCGCCATACAGCGCCGCGCACCTGTCAGCGTCTGCGCGTCGGAGCAGCAGCCAGATGATCGCAGTCGTCGAACTCTCCAGCAATGCTGTGCCGCTCTGCACCAGCAGGGTCAGCGCCGCGCGATCGACGCCGGTCAGCAGCACGAAGGGAAGGAGCGCCAGATACCCGCCAGGGGGGTAGGGTTGCGGTCCGGCGCCGGCGCGACAGGGGAGCCCTTCGGTAAACAGCAGGATGCCACGCGCCACATCCGCCAGATTGTTGACGTGCAGCCCCAGATCGCTGGTGAGGGCGTAGGGGTGCACCATTCCTGCCATGCGAACAAACCACGCGCCTGCGGTCACACCGGCTGCGGTGGCGGCATCCTCCGCCGGTTGCGTCGCTGTGAGTGCGGCAGCAATGAGCGGTATCAAGACGTATGCTACCCAGATCAGGACGGCGGCAGTCGGTGCGACGATCGTCAGGTCCATCCGACGGGTGGCGATCATCCAGGCGAACAAAAGCACTGTTGCCAGCACCGAGAGCGCCGTGATCGTCGTCGGGGCGTGCGCCCGGTGCAGGATCGCAGCAGCGCCGGTCAGCGCTCCGGCGAGCCAGGCAAGCGTCATCCACGACGGGCGATAGGGCGCCGTTCCAATCGGCGATGCCACAACGCGGAAGACAGGCATCCCCAGGATGCGCGGATCGGTGGCGACGTTCAGGCGCGGCGTCTCGAAGGTCAGGCGAAGATCACCGGATGGGTCGGTGCGCCCAAGGATCATGTATGTCCGGGGTTGTGCGTCAATCTGAAGCGATACCGGCAGGTTGCCAGCAGATCGCCAGACTCCAGTAACCGGACTTCCATCGGTTCGTCCGCTGGCGGCAGAGACGCGCAGCAACCAGAGGTCGCCGCCGATGCCGGGGAGCGTTACTGTCGAGGTATCGCGCGTCCAGCGATACGGTGGGGTATCTGCTGCGTACCACGGGCGATCCGGCAGTTGCGCCGGTTCGGAGTCGTTGAAGTTGTCGAGGAACGGGGTATCGAAACCGCGCTGGCGTGCTGCCCGGTCGCCGCCAATATCGAGGCGCACGGTCGGTGCAACCTGATATGCCAGTGACCAGAGCGCCAGCGCGACTCCCAGCGCACCCCACCATAACGGCGCACGCGCTGCTGCGGCGATCCGCCTGACTTCGGCAGCGAGCCAGTGCAGCAACGTGGCAGCGGAACGGAATGAAAGCGACGTCACGACAATAAACGCCAGAGACCAGCGCGGATGTCAAATGGTCGCGTGTCGCGCTTCGCGCACTGTGCTCGACTCTTTATTGCGCTCACGGATCGTTGCATGCGACATGCCACGTCAGGCATTGACATCAATAACGATACGCCCGCGCACCTGACCGGCGACGATCTCATCACACAGTTCCTTCACCCGGCTGAGCGGTTCGACGCGGCTTATCCGGTCAAGCAGATCGACCGGAAGTTCGCGCGCCAGGCGTTCCCACGCCGTGCGGCGACGCGCTGCCGGACACGTAACCGAGTCGATGCCGATCAGACGCACACCGCGCAGGATAAACGGAAACACGGTGGTGGTCAAACTGGCGCCGCCAGCATTGCCGCATGCCGCCACTGCGCCGCCGGTTGCGGTGGCGCTGAGCACGCGCGCCAGCACGTCGCCGCCGACCGTATCGACGGCGCCAGCCCAGCGCTCCGATTCGAGCGGACGTCCTGGCGTTGCCAGTTCGCTGCGCGGGATGATCGTCGCGGCGCCAAGGTCACGCAGATAATCGTGGGTCTCGGTGCGACCGGTGGAAGCGGCGACGCGATAGCCGCGCTGTGCCAGGAGTGCGGTGGCAATGCTCCCGACGCCGCCGGATGCGCCGGTGACCAGCACCTCGCGCTCTCCCGGTTGAACGCCCGCCTCTTCGAGCGCCATCACCGCCAGCATCGCGGTAAACCCGGCAGTGCCAATTGCCATCGAATGCAGCAGGGTCATACCGTGCGGCAGAGGAACCAGCCATTCCGATTTGACGCGCGCGCGCTGCGCGTACCCGCCCCAGTGACGTTCGCCGATGCCCCATCCGGTGAGGACAACCGGATCGCCGGGATGGTACTCCGGGCTGGAGGACTCAATCACCGTACCTGCCAGGTCGATGCCGGGCACCATCGGAAAGAAGCGCGAAATCTTCCCCTTGCCGGTTACATTCAAGCCATCCTTGTAGTTGAGGCTGGAATAAACGACCTGGACCAGCACATCTCCCTGCGGCAGATCATCGTTCGTCAGCTGGCGAAACTCAGCGTGGATCGCGCCATTTTCCTGGGTCAGCACAAGGGCTTTGAACGTATCCTGACTCATATCCGCCTCCCTCTTGGTTGCGTCATCGCTTCTCCGGCAGCAGCGTGTAATCGGGAAAATTGCCGTACAACCGCTCGCCAGGAGGACCGACGGTGACCGCCTGCACCAGATACCTGCCGCCGACGAAGCATCCCTTCCAGCTTTGCCCGATGCCGCCAAACACCTCGTCCCGATCGCCGCGTGAGCGTATGGTATTGATGCCGACCTTGAAGGCGCGCACTTCGGCAGCGATCTGCTGCGCCAGGCGCTGATTATCGCAGGCGACCGACGCCACCAGGCAGCCATTGGAGACGTTCATCTCATTGATCAACTCTTCCACGCTATCGACCACCACAATCGTGTCAACCGGCCCGAACGGCTCATTGTGGTACAGACGTGCGCTGCGCGGAACATTCAGCAGCGAAACAGGCGCCATATAGGCGGAAATATCCTGGTTCGGCAGGAAATCGTCTGCACAGAGGGTCCCCTGATACAGACTGATCGCACCGCCGCCGATCGCTTCGCTGATCAGCACCTGGAGTTCATCAACCTTGCGGCTGTTGATCAGCGGTCCGAAGTCGAGCGTGGGCAGCGGCGCTTCTGGATGATCGACCAGGGTTGGATTGCCAATGCGCAATGATTTGAGCACCGGCAGATACATGTCGAGGAACTGCGGGAAGAGTTGACGCTGAACCACAAAACGAACATATGCAGTGCAGCGCTGTTTACCGTAATCAAAGCCGCGGCGCAACTGTTTCGCCAGCACATCCCACTGCGTGAACTGCCAGATACCACAGGCATTGATGCCTTCCATTTCCAGCATGTAGCGCTTCTCGCGGTCGTACAGGCTGGCAGCGATGTCGCGCCCGTTAGTTTTGCCGCCGACGAATGCCAGGCAGGCGATCTCCGGTCCGCGCACGAGCGCGTCGGAAAGTTTCCCGCCGGAGCCGCTCACCAGCGAGACCGGCAGTCCACAGCGTCGCGCCAGCGCCAGTGACACGGTCAGTGCAAACAATCCGCCATCGCTGGGCGTTTTGGCGATCACCGGATTGCCTGCCAGCGTCTGCACCAGCATGGCGTGCACCAGCACCGACAGCGGGTAGTTCCAGGAAGCGATGTTCGAGATCAGTCCAAGCGGTTTGCGTCCTTCCAGCATGGACGGAATCTGCTCGACATACCACTCGACGCCGCTGATACAGCGATCAACATCGGTCATCGCCTGAGCGTAGGGTTTCCCGATCTCCCACATCAGCAGTCGTCCGATGAGTTCACGATGTTGACGCAGCAGGTGGACGCATGCATCGACGCGCTGCTGGCGTTCAGCAAGGTCGGTTGTCGACCAGGCGCCGAATTCGGCGGCGGAAGCGGCAACGGCGTGACGGGCGGTGTCGAGGTCGATCATCGGATAATAGCCGAGAGCCGTGCCATCGATGGGTGAGAGGAACAGTTTGGGATGACCAGGACAGCACCACTCGCCGCCGATCAGGTTGAGCGGGTGTCCTTCGTGGCTGAACGCTTCAGGAACGAGGGTTTTTGCCTGATCCAGCAGGTGTGCCCATTCCACGCCGGGGGCGATGATCTTGTTGCTCATAGGTATCGTGTTCCGTGATGATAGTGAAGGGCGCAGTTTCCTGCGCCCCCGAAGTCGCTGCGCAGATGTGTCCGACCTACTCCAGTTTGCTTTCCTTGATACGCTGTACCAGATCCGGAACGTACCGTGTCGAGATTCGGCCTTCGCGGAACGGTGGATCTTCGAGCATCGCCAGCGTGAATGGAATAGTAGTATAAATGCCAGTAATCACAAATTCACGCAGCGCGCGTTCGAGGCGAACGAGCGCTTCGTTCCGATCGGCGCCCCACACGATCAGTTTCGCCAGGAGCGAGTCGTAATATCCGGGCGGGGCATATCCGGCGTACAGGTGCGAATCGACACGAACCCCCGGTCCGCCGGGCGGCAGGTAGTACTCAATCTCTCCACCCGACGGCATAAAGTCGCGGTCAGGGTCTTCGGCGTTGATGCGCGCCTCGATAGCGTGCCCGCGCATCACCACATCCGACTGGCGGATCGTCAACGGCTCGCCAGCAGCAATCCGCAACTGCCATTTCACCAGGTCGATGCCGGTGACCATTTCGGTGACCGGGTGTTCGACCTGGATGCGCGTATTCATCTCAATGAAATAGAAGTTGCCGTCCGGATCGAGCAGGAACTCCATAGTTCCGGCATTGACATAATTGATAGCGTGGACGCCTTTGAGGGCTGCTTCGCCCATGCGTTCGCGCAATTCAGGCGTCACGGCGGGCGAAGGCGCCTCTTCGACAATCTTCTGGTGGCGGCGTTGCGACGAGCAATCGCGTTCGCCGAGGTGAATCGCGTGACCGTACCGGTCTGCCAGCACCTGAATTTCGACGTGGCGCACCTGCGGCAGATATTTTTCCATCAGCAGCGCGCCATTGCCGAACGCCGCCTCCGCCTCGGCTTTCGATGTCGGGTAGGCTTTGATCAACTCCTGTTCATTCTGCGCAACGCGCATCCCGCGCCCTCCGCCGCCGCCCGATGGTTTGAGCAGCACCGGGTAGCCGATCTGACGCGCAATTTCGACCGCCTCTTCGAGCGTGCGCAGTTCGCCGCGTGATCCCGGCACGGTTGGGACGCCTGCATCGCGCATGGTTTTCCTGCCCAGCGCCTTGTCTCCCATCATCCGGATAGCACGGGCGTCGGGTCCGATGAACGTGAGTTTGTACTCTGCGCAGATTTCAGCGAAGTACGGATTTTCGGAAAGAAAGCCGTAGCCGGGATGGATCGCTTCGCACCCGGTCATCAACGCTGCGCTGATGAGCGCTGATGGATTGAGGTAGGAACGCGCCGATGCAGCGGGACCGATACAGACGGCTTCGTCAGCCAGGCGCACGGCAAGCGAATATTTGTCGGCATCGCTGTACGCTACAACGGCTCGCACGCCAAGTTCGTGACAGGCGCGAACGATACGAACCGCAATTTCGCCACGGTTGGCGATGAGCACTTTGTTGAACATGGTTTTCAGGCTTTCCGCCAGGACGATGCAGTCGAAACGATAGCCGGGCATGGAGGCGCGGGTATGGTATGCGCCGTTCCGCCCAGGCGCACGCGCTGAGCAGGCGAGCGTGCACACCACGCGGCGAACCGCCTGGTATGCTGGCGGTTCGCCACGGCACGTCGTCGCGCCTCCTGGTATGCCGATAGTGATGAGCCAATTATACTCAATGTTCCGCCGGTTGTTGCAGCATCTCAGACCACGCCTCGTACAGTTCGTCTTTGTCCTTGAGACCCGTGCGAGGGAGTGCGTGGTTGACGACGTATGTCGCCCCCTGGTGGCGATTCTCCCACATTGCCTGATGCGCCTGTGGCAGTTCGTGCCACTGAACGAGGGTTGGTTCGGTGATGCTGAGCAGTCCTGCGCTGATCTCGTCGTTCAGGCGCACGATCTCGTATGCGTTCGAGAGGTGCGTGCCCCAGACATTCGCCGTTGGCATGTAGATCCGCCGCTGGCGCATCCAGACCTGCGGGGCGAAGAACGAGTAGCGGCGCCCATCCATATTCTCGAAGTAGACGACGCGACCGGTAAACGGTTTGATCAGCATAACGCTCACCGCCAGCGAGTCGTGACCGGCGCGTTCGATAATCAGATCGGGATACCCGCGTGGATTATCGTTGCTGCGCAGGAACTGTCCAACCGCCGACCCCAGCGGCTTGAAGGTCAGGTCATTGAACCGGCGCACTGCCGCCTTGAAGCCGTTGATATCGCTCTTTGCGTCGGGCAGGGGCGGCATTGTTTCGGGCCAGTCGAACTCATCGCCATAGCGGCGCTGCAACTCTTCCAGGCTCACGACACCCTTGAGCGAGGCGCCGAATCCCAGGCTCAGCACAAATTCGCGCTGTGCGTCGGTGTAGGTCACCACGACGATGCGCGCTCCCATCGCACGCGCCGACTCGATCGCTTCCAGTCCGACCTGATCGACGAGCGTGACGCGCTGCTCAAGGGTCTCTGGCGCAACACCGGACTCATACCCCTCGTCACCCACGTATGAACGGTCATCGACGCCATAGTAGATCATAACCGCTTCACCGGCGCGCAATCCTGCCCGACGCAGCATCTCCACCGGGTCGGCGGCGCCTGGCTTGCCGAGGAAGGTGAAGTGGTAGCCGCTCGATGCGCCGTAGAAGGTCAATGTCGGGATATGCCCATCGTGCGGTTCGCCGAGCAACTGGAACGTGCGCGGGAAGGCGGTTTCACCGGCGTGCGACACCGCGTAATCCGCCAGGTGCCCGCCATTTTGTGCGCGGTAGTCATCGAGCAGGGCGCGCCCGGCTGCTTCCCATTCCGCCCATTTCGCCGGATCTTCCGGCACGCGGGTAAAGATTCCGGCGTAGCGCGGATCGCGGCGGTTGATGACGCCGACGGCGCCGGCTGCGCGCACAACTGCGGCGCGTTCCTGCGAACTGACCATACCGGTCACATACAACCCGTTGCGCGCCGCCGAGCGCGCTGCATCGAGTCCTGTGCCGGTGGCGGCGCCTTCCACGAAGATACGACGACCGGGTTGAATCTTGAGGGTCGTAAACAGAGCGCGGTAGACCGTTCCCAGGTTCAGCATGTACGACCCGGCCGCTTCGAGCGTCAGGTCGGGCAGGACGGGGAAACACTGCGGCGCCTGCGCCACCATGAATTGCTGGTGCGATGCATCGGGCGTATTGTACCCCTGGATGACAAAATCGGCAGCCATCGGATCGAGACCGACCAGTGGCGAGAGGAGATCGTTTTGACCGGAGTAGATCGCCACCAGATCGCCGACCTTCAATCGACCTTCGCGTTTCACCTCTTCGCCAACCGAAACGATCAACCCGATACCGCCGGAACCGGTCACGTGCCAGTCGCGGTCGTGCTCGTCGAACTGGCTGACCGGAACGCCGGTGATCGCCCAGATGTCGTTGAAATTCACTTCCGATGCCAGGATGTAGAGCAGGACATCGTTGGGACCGGGTTTTTCGACCGGAATGATAATCTGCTTCTCGGCTTCGATCGGGTCGCCATGGGCGGGAGCGCCGGTAACCTCATCGCGCACGACGGCCATGGCGTACTGAGCGACGGGGATCGGAGTCACGCCGGGGAAGAAGGGCGCACCAATCGGCAGAAGCATACCGGCGTCGATCATGCGCTGCTCCTCTTCGGCGGTCAGATGAATACGGCGACGGGTTGGCAGTGGCGCACTCCGTTTGTCGAGGAAGTCCTGAATGCCAATCTTCCCTTCATCAGGCGCGACGACCGCTTCGGCGAACAGGCGCGCTTCGCGCTCCAGTCCGGCCATCAAGCCACGGGTAAAGCCGGTGCGCAGCGCATCGATGATCCGTTCAATCGCTTTTGATCGACCAGCCCACTGTGCCTGATTGATAATCCGGGTAATCAGCGGATCGCGCAGCGCTGTCTCAAGCAGTTCCGCCATCTGCGGATCGGGCGCTTCCCACTGCGCGGTCAACTCGCGGCGCAGCGCGTAGGCGGCGGACAGGGTGGGCCACAACCCTTCGCCTGCGGTTGCCGGGTCGTGGAACGGTGAGAAGAAGGTCGTCGGATCGTCCGAGGTATTGGGAATGACCCGGAGTTCAGTCGGTTTCCCGTTGGGTTGCGCCAGGATCATCTCGCGCGCCATCTGCGTGGCGAGGGTGAGCGCCTCTTCGTATCCATGCGCCACCTTATCGACCAGACCGATCTCATAGGCGCGCTCGGCATTCAGCGTTCGCCCGCCCATAATGATCATGAGCGCCTTGATCAGACCAGCCTCGCCCCGGCGGCTGTAGAGCAGGCGCGGCAGGCGTTGCGTACCGCCATACCCCGGCAGCAGGCGCAGGTTGATCTCAGGCTGACCGAACTCGGCGTGCAGATCGGCAATCCGGTAGTGGCAGGCAAGCGCGAACTCCATACCGCCGCCGAGCGCCACGCCGTTGATCGCTGCGATGCACGGTTTGTTCATCGTCTCGATCTTGCGGAATGCCAGGTGGGCGTTGTTGGGCAGCGCCAGCGCATCTTCGACGGTGTGCATCTCTTCGAGCATCTGCTTGATGTCGGCGCCAGCCACAAAACTCTTCGTACCGCTGCCGGTAAAGATCACGGCCGCCACATCCTCACGACGCGCCAGGTGATCAACAATCGTGTTGAGTTCATCGAGCGCGCGTTCATTGAGGGCGTTCACCGGCGGGTTGGTGACCGTCACGATTGCGATGCGCAGGGTGCGCGCTCCGGGTGCAACCGCCGTGCTGCCATCACCGGCAACCGCCGGACGTTGCTGGACCGGGTGGTATTCGATCCGGAAGTAGCGGTAGCGCTCGAAGATGCGCTGTTCTTCCGCCATGCGCTGCTTGCGCTTCCACGCTTCAATCTTCTCGGCGATTTCCTTCAATGACTCAGGGTTGCGCAGCGTTGTGGTGTCACCCAGCGGCTCATCGAGCATGAGGTTGCGCAGGAAGCGGCGCATATACTTGCCGGATCGCGTTTCGGGGAAGGCACTGACTTCGATATAGTCTTCCGGCACGCTGACGGCGCCCTTTTCGTTGCGCACCAGTTCGTTGAGGCGGCGGCGATCCTCGCTTGTCAACTTGCGCCCCGGCGCCGTCAGAATGAACGCCACCGGCGTCAACCCCTTCTCGCGGTGCGGCGCACCAACGACGATACAGTTGCCAACCGGCGAGTCGGGTGTAATGATCTTATCGCGCAGGATGGCGCCCTCGATCTCCTCGGTGCCCATGCGGTGACCGGATACGTTGATCACGTCATCGGAGCGACCGTGCAACGTGAAGGAGCCGTCGGGGTACTTCATGGCGAAGTCGCCCTGGATGTATCCCCATTCACCGTTGGGACCACGCCGCCAGTAGGTTTTGACAAAGCGCTCAGCATCACCGCGCCAGCGTGGTGCGGCGGCGCCGTTCCCGCCCTGCAAGGCGGCGACCCACGCCTCGAACCCTTTGACGTCGCCCCAGATGGTGCGCGTCAGGTAGGGGTAGGGCGCGGTAATGACGATTTCACCCTTCTCCTCATAATCGGCGATGCGATAGCGGGGCGCTTCTACGCCGGATGCGTCGCGGTCGCCGCCCTCCAGCACCCACACTTCGCCAGCGATCCAGGGCAGTGGATAGGTATGCGCATCGGGGCGCAGCGGGAAATCTTCGTTGCCGTAGAAGTGCGTCCAGACAATACCGCCGTGCTCGGTCGCCCAGTACGAATTGATATACTGCGGCGACATCAGTTCCATGCCGAACTGTTGCACCGCAGGGCTGACCGGCTCGGCGCAGAAGGTGCAGACGCGCAGGGATGACATATTGTACTGACGCGCATCGGCGGTGTTCTGCGGGTCGGACATGACCGTTTTGAGGAAGGTCACGCCTGCCTTGAAAACACGCACCCGGTAGCGTTCGATAATGCTGGCGAAGCGTCCAGCGGAGGGGAAGACCGGCGAGCCTTCGGTGATGATGCCGGTGCAGCGTGTCGTCAGCGTGGCGCAGATCATGTAACTCTGACCGGTGATCCAGCCCGGATCGGCGACGACATAGATCGTATCGCCCGGTTCGGCATCGAAACTCACCTTCATCGTATGGGCGACGCCGGCGACATAGCCGCCGTGAACGTGCACCACCCCCTTCGGTTTGCCGGTGCTACCCGATGTATAGATGATGAACAGCGGGTATTCCGCATCAAGCGGTTCGGCGCGACTGGTAGCGTACAGCGCCTGCACGAACTTCTCGGTCGGCAATGCGAGGAGCTCTTCTTCGCTGTGCACCTCGATACCGGCAGCGCGTGCGTTTGCCAGAATGGTTTCCAGCGCTTTTGCGGTCAGTTCGTGACTCCAGCGGTCGCGCTCCGGTCGCCACAAAATATCCTGACCGGTATGGCGCACGACGATGACTGCATCGACACGCGGCGGGGCGCTGACCAATGCCTGTGCGACTGCGGTGCGTGCACGCGACTGCGCCAGGGCATCGATGCCGGTCAGACTTTCGATTGCCCGTCCGACGGCGCGCATGGCATCGCTGCGCTCGATGGTGATGTCATCTTTGAGCGCCTCACGCACCTGCGTCAGGATGCTCTCGATCTGCGGCGGCGCCAGCAACGCTGTGCCTGGCGTGGGCGATCCTTCGCCGCCGCTGAGCGCCGCCTCGATAATGGCAAGCGCCGTCTCGACCGGTACGAACTTGTCGAGCGCCTGATCGGTGTACTGCTCTTTATACGCGACGACCTGCGCATTGCGATAGGCGCCATCGCTGGTGATCACCAGGCGCGCGCCTGCGTTGTGAATGCGGTCGCTGAGGGTCTTATCGGAGAAACCGCCGAATACCGGTGTGTAAATGATTCCCAGGCGCTTGGCTGCCTCGGTGTAGTAGATCTGTTCCATGATGTTGGGCATGTTCAGGGCGATGCGATCCCCCATCTTCAGCCCCAGATTACGCAACACCTGCGCCGCCTTGACCACTTCGAGCATCAACTGCTTGCGGGTCACGGCAAAACTGACAACCGGACCGCCGCGTCCATTGTTGAGCGAGGAGTCCCAGCGGTCGCCCTCGAAGTAGAATGCCACCTCATCGCCATACCCGGTCAACACGTGGCGATCCACCTCGTTGAAGCAGGCGTTGGTCAACCCGCCCTCAAACCAGCGGTAGAACGGCGGATCGTCGCCGTTGAACGCGCGGTCCCACGGCTCATACTCAGGCGCGTAGGGCACATCGACGGGTGCGCCATCGCTGTGGCGCAGTCCTTTCCAGCAACCGCCCTCTTCATCCCAGGTGATCCAGGCGCCGAGGCGACGGTCGTACCAGTGAATGGCGCTGCGGGCGATTGCGCCATGGAATGCGCCGGGGTCGGCGAGCGCAGCCTGGCGCTGCGCCTCCCAATCGGCGCGGGTGCGCACCGGATTGGTGCGCGGCGGGCGAAGAGCGGATTCGATGGTGGTCATATCCTTTTCTCCTGACAAGATCCCCAGTATGTGCTGTTATACAGTAATCGCATTCCCGCGGTAAATGCGCGCCCGGTAGCGACTTTCGAGCGGTGTCGGAAGAGGCGCACTTGTAAGCAGGACTGCATTGATGAAGCGTTGCAACTCTTCTTCCTCTTCTGCCGATGTGCGCGGCTCTTCGCTACGCGCGCGTCGGGTCAGATCCACCTGATTGACCGGCACGTGCGGCATCGTGCGCTCACTTTCCGCACCAGCGGTTGCGGTAAGGGCGTGCAGCGTCGTTTTGATAAAGTTTGCCAGCGCGAACTCCTCGGCGGTGGAGCGCGCCGAAGTTGGCGGCGTGACAAGGGTGACATTGGCGCCCTCGATCAATCCCGCCTTGCGCACAACCCGGAAGTGATGGGTGATATGCTGTTCGACCAGTTCCTCGAACTCAGGCGTTGTCAGAACATTGCTCCAGTCACCGTTCTGCGCGCTGAGTGCACGCGGCGGCAACGGACGGAACGGCGTTGAGATGACCGGTCCGGGGCGACCATACTCCGCCATGGCGCGATCAATGCCGCCCTCGATATCGCCGCCGGTTGGAATGACAACGAAACGACCGGCGGCTTCTTCACTGGCAAAAACAGTCGCAAATCCGGCAGCTGCCTGCTCCGTCTCCGTCAGCAGCACAACGCGCGCGACGTTGATTTCATCAAGGAATGTGCGTGCAAGCAGCAGCAGGTGCTGTTGCAGATGCTCACCAATCAGGTAGACAACACTTCCTGCCATGCGCTCGAGCCGCTGCCGCCCCGGTTTACCGAACAGTTCACCTTCGGTCACGGTGCGCTCGAAGCGCAAACCGCCCGATGGATGGAACGTCTCACCGGTCACGTTGCGGTCAGCCAGATAGAACACAGTCGCCAGCGCCACATCGAATTCGGTCGGCATGCGTTGCAGATGCAGCATGCCAAGGATGCCATCGCGCACCTTGATCGCCTCGCGCTCGATCTGCGCCTCGGTGAAGAACGGGTCGGGCGGCTCATTGAGCAACGCACGTCGATCGCCAGCGGTAATGTATCCGCCATTCTCGAGGCGATTGAGCAGTTTTCGCGCAATAGTGGCATTCATCAGGTACGATTGAGCGCTTCCGCCGGTGTCGGTCGTCTCGCGCAGCATGGTTGCCAGGCGGCGCACCGGTGCAGGCATTGCCGGGTTATCGGCGATGGTCTGAAGATCGTTCACGAACAGGTCTGGCAGCAGCGCAGCGATCACCGCGCCCTCGTGGCGTGCCGTGAGGAGAGCGGCGAAGATTTCATTGAGGCGCTTATTCTCAAGGATCAACCGGGCGCGGCGCATAAACAGACCAGGGCGATTGGCAGCGCCTTTCAGTCGCTCGCCCTCCACCGGTCCGGGAGCAATCGCATTGATCTGAATCTCTGGTCCCAGGAAGCGCGCCAGGCTTTCGACCATTGCGCGTTGACCCGCTTTGCTGACCGCATAATCGGCGCGGTTGGGGTAGGGGATCGCCACATACTTTTCGCCGCCGAAGTAGGATGAGACATTCAGAACATACGCGCCGCCGGCCGCTTTCATTTGCGGTGCGAGCCGGCGCAGCAGCGCATAGTTGCTGATCATATTGGCGCGGAGCGTATGTCGCCAGGCGTCGACCGGCATATCGATCACCATTTCTTCGGCGCCAGCAATGCCCGCATTATTGATCAGGTAATCCACCTTGCCGAACACCCGCAGCGTATGGTTGACCAGCCGCTCCAATCCCTCAATATCGGAAACATCGCTGTTAGGGAAGATTGCAACGCGCGATTCGGCATCGGGGTAGCTGGCATCACGCACCTCGCGCACGATCAGGGCGCGCATCTGCTCCAGTTGTTCGGCATTGCGCGCTGCCAGCATCACGTGGGCGCCGGAGAGCGCCAGCAGTCGCCCGATCTGCGCGCCGATCCCTGCGCTGCCGCCGGTAATCAGCGCAACCTTGCCCATGTGCAGACCGAACAGACTTTCCGCCCAGCCGAAGCCCGGATTGTGCACGCCAATCGTGCTGACGATTTGTTCGGGAAGATACAGATTGATTTCAGCAATCCGCCGGTCGCTGCCCAGCAGTTTTGCCGCCCAGGCGCACGTAAAGTCAAGATTTGCCGACTCTGAATTGACATAACGGATCAATTGATTCGCCCATACTGCTGCACCCGGTTGACCTTCGTGCCGGTGCGCCGGGTTTGCCGCATCGTACTCGCTCTCGTGGCGCCAGACGCGAGCCAGTTGTTCGACCGCAGCGCGCAGAATATCGGCGTACCGGTTCCCCTGCTGGTCATCCGGGTTGCTGACGAAGAGCACCCGATGCGCCTGCGCGCCGGTCGGATGTTCTTCCCAGAAGCGCGCCAGTTCGCGCGCCAGCGCGATAGCGCCGACCAGTTCCTGCTCCAGGAAGCGGTCGATAATCCGGTCATCCACATCGATCAGGCTTTCGGCAGGCGCATGGCGGAGTGACGCGGGCAAAATGACTGCGTGGTGCAGCGTTCCCAGTTCTGCGCGGATGCGTTCGAGCGTCTGCGCAGCCGCGCGCGAGTCGAGCGGATCGAGATGCACCAGACGGGTTTCGGCGACCATCGTCGGGCGTCCGTACATATCGGCTGGGGCGGCGTGGCGCGGTTCGCGCAGCAATGCCGAGGCTTTTTCCAGCGCCTGGGCATCGCGGAACCCGACGACGACCGTCGCCCGGCAGGAGCGCAGCGTGTCAGACAGCGCAATTGCATCATCGACCTGATCGCCGGCGCAGATCAGGATGACGTTGCCGGTTGCATCGACGCTTCGCAGACCCGGACGCGACACGAATGTCGTGCGGCTTTCGACCGGCACTTCCATGCCGTGGGTCACCTCGAAGGCATGACCGGTGAAGGCTGCCGCCTCCTCGCTGGCAAGAAACACGGCAGTATTGGCGACATCGACCGGCAGCGGGAACCGTTTTGTGGTTTCGCCCTGCTTATCAGCGCGGTTCAGGCGCATGATCCTCAAGAAACTTCTGGCAGTTTCGCCTTCGGGTTGCCCTTTCAGAGCATCCATCGCCTGGAATACCGTATGGATCCGCTCACTCTCGATCGGTCCAGGGTAGATGGTATTGACCCGAATCCCACGCACACCCAGTTCGCGCGCCAGCCCCTGGCTCAACGCATTGAGCGCTGCTTTTGGCACAACGTAGGCGATACGTCCGTAGTAATCGGTGCGGGAAAAGATCGTCGAAACATTGATAATGCTGCTGCCGGGCGGCATATAGGGAGCGGCGGCGCGGGTCAGGTTCCAGGCGACGCCGACCAGGTTTCCGACCGCCTGCGCCAGCGTTTCGGTATCCGGCGGTTGCACCTCTGACGGCTCGAGTGGAATATCGACCAGGCGGCGGCGCGGTCCGGCGCTGCCAGCGTTGTTGACCAGGATATCGATGCGATGCAGGGGTGTCGGAACATCCACGCCGCCGTGGACAATCTGTGCAATGGCAGCGCGCACCTGCGCCATATCGCTGCCGTCCATCCGCAGGGCAACGACGCGCTCCGGGGCGATGCGTTCTTCATCGATCAGGCGGCGGCGATACGCGGCAAGTTTCTCGACGTTGCGCCCGGTGATGACGACGGTAGCCCCTTCTCCCAGGAATCGACGGGTGATGACCTCGCCGATGTTACCAGCGCCGCCGGTGATTAGAGCCACTTTTCCTTCGAGGCGGTCGTGTCGCCGCGTTGTGCTCATGGGTTTCTCTCCTCTTTCCGATGGCGCCCGCCACGCTGCGGTATGATGCACTGTGGCGGCGCCACAGACCTCTGGTTTCGTGAGTATGCGTGTAGAACGCGGGACGGTGCTGATGATCCGGCAAACGCTCGTGTCACCGTGGGTGGTTTGCCGGAATCACAGCCCGTCGCAGTGCGGTGCGCCCCGATAGCAGCGATGAGGATCCGTATATATCGTTTTACAAGAAAGCTGTGCTCCTATCATCACAGCGACAGTTACAATTCAATTCACTGTGCGAAGGAGTCCGGACGTGTCTTCCTCGTATCGTCCAATCGCCCGATAGCGCTCGTAGCGCTGTTGGAGCAACGTCTCGATATCGAACGCCAGCAACTGGTTCAAATGCCGATGAAGAGCGTCACCCAGCGTTGCGACCATCGTGACCGGATCGGTATGGGCGCCGCCAGTCGGTTCAGGAACGATCTCGTCGATAATCCCCAGTTCCAGCAGGTCCTGTGCTGTAATCCGCATCGCGCGCGCTGCATCGGGCGCTTTCGCCGCGTCGCGCCAGATAATCGAGGCGGCTGCTTCCGGTGAAGCGACCGAGTAGATCGCATGCTCCAGCATCAAAATCCGGTCTGCCACGCCGATCGCCAGCGCGCCGCCGCTACCGCCCTCACCGATAACGCATGCAATGATCGGCGTTTTCAAACCCGCCAGCGTCAGGATATTTTCGGCGATTGCGTTCGCCTGCCCGCGCTCTTCCGATTCGCGGTTGGGGTTGGCGCCCGGTGTATCGATGAAACAGATCACCGGGAAGCCAAACTTCTCGGCGTGCTGAAACAGTCGCAGCGCTTTGCGATACCCTTCGGGGTGCGGCATGCCAAAATTGCGTCGGATGTTTTCGCGCGCATCGCGCCCTTTTTGATGCCCGACCAGCACGACCGTTCGCCCTTCAAACGTCGCAACGCCGCCGACAATCGCTGCATCGTCGCCAAAACGCCGGTCGCCATGCAGTTCGACGAAATCGTCGCACAACCCGCGAATATAATCGAGGGTGCGCGGGCGCTGCATATGGCGGGCGAGTTGCACTTTGTCCCAGGGAGTAAGTGTCTGTGTCATGAGACGTCCCTTCAGCCACGCATGTCAGAGAGAAGCCAACGCCGTCGCAATCGGTTCGGGCTTGTGCGCTGCGGCACGACCTTCAGCTGCGTAGAGGCGCAGCAGTTTCGCCAGGGTGCTGTGCAACTCACCGCGCGGGATGACCATATCGACCATGCCGTGCTGAAGCATAAACTCGGCAGTCTGGAAATCTGCCGGAAGTTTCTGGCGAATCGTCTGCTCGATGACGCGACGACCGGCAAACCCGATGCTGGCGCCCGGCTCGGCAATAATGATGTCGGCGACCGAAGCGTAGGAAGCGGTGACGCCGCCGTAGCAGGGATCGACCAGCACTGCGATGTGTGGTTGACGGGCTGCGGCAAGGCGGGTCAGCGCCATGTTGACTTTTGCCAGTTGCATCAGCGCAATGACCCCTTCCTGCATCCGTGCGCCGCCACTGGTATTGATCGTGAGCAGCGGAATGCCAAGCGCTGCGGCGCGTTCTGCTGCACGCGCCATTTTCTCGCCGAACACGCTGCCCATCGAGCCGCCAATAAACCCGAAATCGCACACCGCAACCGCCAGACGGCGCCCTTCGATACTCCCAACGCCGCTGACTACCACATCGGCGAGGCCGGTGCGGCGCTGCGCTTCGCGCAACTTGTCAGCGTATGTCTCTTTGGGCGAGACAAAACCCAGCGGATCGGTCGGGCGCAGGTGGGCGTCATACTCGACGAACGAGTCTTCATCCAGCAGCGCCAGCCACTCGCGCGCCGTCAGACGCATGTGATAGCCGCAGCGGCAAACCTTCATGCGTTCCGCCAGTTGTTTGTGGTAGATCAGTTCGCGGCACGATGGACACTTGATCCAGACATTGTCTGGAACATCCGTTTCGATGGGTTGTACAACGGTGAAACTCTTGCGCGATCGTTGGATCAACTCTTTCATCCGGTCCTCCCTCTGACACCGACTGTATGGTCGCCCTGCCGCAAACCTTCGCGCACGTGAATCACACATCAAAGTGTGTTATCGACAGCAAGAGCCTGGGGGCGCACCACGTGAGAAGAGCGTGCTGGATATATTGGAACATGCTCATGACGCAGTATACCATTGTGAGTTTTGGAACAAAATAACCGGAAGTACAGGTTTCGCATCCCCATGAAGATGACTATCCCCACCAAATGGCGGGGACGGGCGGTGCGTTCTCCTGGGGATTCCTGCGCCTTGAAGTTGAAGTATTGTCAGAGTTTTTCGAGGAGTTCGCGCAGTTTCGGTGCAACGTCTGCCAGTTCGTCGGGAAGATGATCACCGCGCAGAATGGTTTGCCCCAACGGCGAACTTTTGAAGTCGAGCAGTTCGCTTTCGATGGTGCTGTGCACCCTCTGATCGCTCTGAATGCGACCGTCGCGCAGGGTGATGATACGCTGCGCTGCCAGCGCCACTTCGTGATTGTGGGTCACCACAACCAGCGTTGTGCCATGTTCCCGGTTCAGGCGCCGCAGCAGCGTCATAATATCAGCGGTTGTTTTCGAGTCGAGATTGCCGGTTGGTTCATCCGCCAGCACAATCGTCGGACGATTGGCGAGGGCGCGTGCAATCGCAACGCGCTGGCGCTCACCGCCCGACAGTTGGTTGGGCAGGTGGTCGGCGCGCGCGGCAAGTCCCACCAGTTCCAGCAGTTCGTGGGCGCGTGCGCGGCGTTCCGTTCGGCTCACGCCGGTCTCGTACATCGGGATCTCGACATTCTCGGCGGCAGTGAGTGTCGGGATCAGGTTATGGGTCTGGAAGATGAACCCGATCGTCCGCCCACGGAACTGATCGATGTCGCGCACCTGCGCGAGCGGCACACCGCCGATCAGCACCTCGCCGTCGGTTGGTCGGTCGAGTGCGCCGATCAGGTTCAGCAGGGTTGATTTGCCCGATCCCGACGGTCCAACGATGGCAAGGAACTCTCCGGCGCGAATGGTCAGGTTCACGCCGTCCAGCGCCCGGACATCGGCGCCATCGCCATAGATGCGGGTCAGATCGCGGGTTTCGACAACAACCGGCGCGTCGATCATAGTGTCATCCTGTACGTTATCAAGAACCGGGAACCGAGAACCAGGAACCGAGAACCAGGAACCAGGAACCAGGAACCAGGAACCAGGAACCGAGAACCAGGAACCGAGCGCCGAGACTCTTCAACCTTCAACGTTCAACCTTCAACCTTCAACCTTCAACCTTCAACGTTCAACGTTCAACCTTCAACGTTCAACCTTCAACCTTCAACCTTCAACCTTCAACCTTCAACGTTCAACGTTCAACCTTCAACCTTCAACCTTCAACGTTCAACGTTCAACCTTCAACGTTCAACGTTCAACCTTCAACCCTCTCACTTCACTCATACCGCAGCGCCTCAATCGGTTGCAGGCGTGTGGCGCGCCATGCCGGGTAGAATCCGCCGATGGCGCCGAGCGCCAGTGCGAATGCCAGCGCCTGCACAAAA
>Ga0209162_1000476_pt1 | contig 43680 bp, 42 predicted proteins | sample YNPNPMetaG_FD_187121 | JGI IMG/M metagenome (GOLD analysis project Ga0209162, IMG submission 187121) | Anoxygenic and chlorotrophic microbial mat microbial communities from Yellowstone National Park, USA - YNP NP MetaG (SPAdes) (version 2) ...
GGCGTGGATTCGGTGCCTGGAGGACGGGTCCACCCAAGGGGAAACGGCCACGCCGGAAGGAAGAATGTAACGCCCCTTTGAGGCTGGGCTCTGGGGGCGACCCCGGCCCCAGGGCTTCGCCCTGGGCGGGAATCCCGCTCCCCTTCGGGAGAGAAGGCAGGGGTGTGACTGAAGCCGCCCTAGACGGAGGCGTGGGTTGGGGTGAGCGCAGCGAACCCCAACAGCCTGCGCGCCCGTGCCCGGGATTTCCCCGTGGACGAAACGCACCCCTTGCGTGGACGTCACCCGGGCCCCGAAAACGGGCCCTCACCAAAGGGATTGTTCCAGCGGAACTTCACGCTCAGAAAGGATGAAGAACCCATGGAAACATGGCTTGTCACCGGAGGAGCCGGCTTTATCGGCAGCAATTTTGTCCACCTGGTCCGCCGCCTGAGTCGGGCTCGGATCATCAACCTGGACAAATTAACCTATGCCGGCCATCTGGAATCTTTGGAGCCTTTGAAAGACGATCCCGATCATATTTTCGTCCGAGGCGATATCGGCAATGTGGAATTGGTCTTTTATCTTCTGAGCACTTACAAGGTGACCACGGTGGTCAATTTTGCCGCCGAATCCCACGTGGACCGATCCATCGACGGTCCCGGGGATTTTGTTCAGACCAACATCGTGGGAACCTTTCGGCTCCTGGATGCGGCCCGCCATTACTGGAACGCCCTGGACGGCGAGGCCAAGGCCCGGTTTCGCTTTCTGCACATTTCCACCGATGAAGTCTATGGATCCTTGGGGCCCGAAGGTTTCTTCACGGAATCGACCCCCTATGCCCCCAATTCGCCCTATTCCGCCTCCAAGGCGGCATCGGATCACCTGGTGCGTGCCTACCACGAAACCTACGGACTGCCCACTCTGACCACCAACTGCTCCAACAACTACGGGCCCTATCAGTATCCGGAAAAGCTCATTCCCTTGATGATCCTCAACGCCCTGGAAGGAAAACCCCTGCCTATCTACGGCGACGGGCTGAATGTCCGGGATTGGCTCTACGTGGTGGACCATTGTGAAGCCATCCTGCGCGTGTTGGAGTCCGGCCGGGTGGGGGAAACGTACAACATCGGGGGGCACAACGAAAAAACCAACGTGGACGTCGTTCGCACCCTGTGCCGGGTGCTGGAGGATCTGGCGCCGTCGCGGGAAAACCCGGCCATGCAGACCGCAGGGGCGCGCTACGAGGACCTCATCACTTTCGTGCCGGACCGTCCCGGTCACGATCGGCGTTACGCCATCGACGCGTCGAAAATCGCTCGAGAGCTGGGCTGGCGCCCTCGGGAGACCTTCGATTCCGGGTTGCGCAAGACCGTCGCGTGGTATCTGGAAAACAGAGAATGGTGCCGCAAGGTGACGGAAGGGGTCTACGATCGCACCCGTTTGGGGAAAGCCTGAAATGGACCCGGGAGGCCTTTGCCGGCCACCGTTCCCGTTCTTAGCGGGAAAGTCTTTTCTGTATCGCATGACGGCCGACGGCCCATCATGCGGGCGAAGTCTCATCCTGTGAATCTTTTTGAACAAGCCCCTCGGCGCGACCCGGGGGCGCGGAGCCATGGAGTCAAAAGATGAACGCACTGAAGCCTGAGCACATGAAGGCCCTGGTTTTGAGCGGCGGGTCCGGGACACGGCTTCGCCCCTTGACCTACACCGGGGCCAAGCAATTGGTCCCCGTGGCCAACAAGCCCATCCTGTTCTATGTTTTGGAAAACATCGCCGCGGCGGGCATTCGGGATGTGGGCCTTGTAATCGCTCCGGAAACCGGCCAAGAGGTCATGGAAGCCGTGGGAAACGGCAGCCGGTGGGGCCTCAGCGCCGAATATATCCTCCAGGAACGCCCTCTGGGTTTGGCCCATGCCGTGCTCACGGCCAAGGACTACCTCAAAACCTCCCCGTTTCTCATGTACCTCGGCGACAACCTCATCGGCTGCCGGGTACGCACCGAAGTGGAAAGCTTCCTTCAGGATCCGTCGCTGTCCGCGGCGATTTTTCTCAAGACCGTCCAAAATCCCAGAGCCTTCGGCGTGGCGGTGGTCAACGGCGACGGACAGGTGGTGGACCTGGTGGAAAAGCCGGCCGATCCCCCGTCCAACCTGGCCTTGGTCGGGATTTACCTCTTTCGGCCGGAGATTTTCGAAGCCATCGGCCATATCCGCCCGTCGGCCCGCGGAGAACTGGAAATCACCGATGCCATCTCGTGGCTCATCAAGAGCGGCCGTCGCGTCCACAGCCACATCATCCACACCTGGTGGTTGGACACCGGCAAGAAGGACGACCTGCTGCTGGCCAATGACACGGTCATGGACGATTGGCTGAAGACGCACATTGCCGGCACGGTGGATGCGCACAGCCAAGTGACGGGGCGCGTTCATATCGAGGATGGCGCTCAGGTGATCCGTTCTGTGGTTCGAGGACCGGTGATCATCGGGGCCGGAGCCAGGTTGGTGGAGGCGACCATCGGGCCTTTTACGGCCATCGGCCCGGGGGTGCTCATCGAACGGTCTACAGTGGACCATTCCGTCATCATGGAAGGGTGCCACATTCGCGATATCGCGCGGCTGGAAAACTCGGTCTTGGGGCGTCGCGTCAAAGTCTGCCCCACGTCCACACCGCACGGCGCCATCAGCCTCATGGTGGGCGACGATTGCGTCATCGAAGTGAGGCGGTGAAATTCCTTCGGCGGATATTCGTTGACGAGGAGACCGCGGCTTTGCTAGAAAAACCGCAAAGCGTGCGGAGCACAAAAAGGCGGAGCCGCACCGGGTTGGGAAGCCCAGTTCAGGAAGGAGGCCGTCATGTGGGGAATGGATTTTCTGTGTGCGACGCTGAAACGCAGTCTGGCGAGTATGCTTCCGTGGGATATCCCATGGTATGATCCCAGCCACGCGGTCTTTTTCGCCGCGCTCTACGGCGCTTTGGGCGTCATCGGCCTGGGGGTGCTCATCGCCGTCATCATGACCTTGAAACAGCTCAAAAAAGGAAACGGTGCGCCCCACTAACCATCGCGGTCGCCCGTGCGCCGTTATTGGTTTCCACCAAAATTTTCGGGCCCCTGTTTCGACGGCGCCCGTGCCCTCGAAAAGGGCTCTCCTGCATTAGCTCACAGGCGGTCCTGCAGACCGCCTTTTTCGTCCCCAACGGTGTGTGCGGCACTTCTCTCACATCATGCGCAAACACAGGATCCGAAAAGGAGGGTACGGCATGGACCCGAAAGCCTTTCGAGAATATGACATCCGCGGCTTGGTGGATAAGGAAATCCACGACGACGATGTGATCCGGCTGGGCAAAGCCTTCGCCACGTACCTGGCTCCTTACGGAAGGCGCCGTGTGGTCGTGGGGCGGGATTGTCGTTTGAGTTCCGGCCGGTACCGGGATCTCTTGGTGCAGGGGATGCTTTCCTCGGGGCTCGACGTGGTGGATGTGGGCGTTGTCCCGACACCGCTCTTTTATTTCGCCATTCGGCATTTGGACCGGGAAGGTGGCGTCATGATTACAGCGAGCCACAACCCGCCGGAATATAACGGTTTCAAGGTGTGCAACGGCTACGACACCATTTCGGGCCCGGAGATTCAAAAGCTCAGGGAGGTCATGGACGCGGGCGATTTCGTCCGAGGGGACGGAACGGTGAGCCATTACGATATCGTGACCCCTTACTGGGATTTCGTGTGCGGCAACATCGTGCTGGATCGGCCTTTGCGCGTCGGCCTCGATGCCGGCAACGCCGTGGGGGGGCCCGTGGCGGTGCCCTTGTTGGAACGGCTGGGCTGCCAGGTCTTCCCCTTGTACTGCGATATGGACGGAACCTTTCCCAATCATGAACCGGACCCCACGGTCATGGAAAATCTCAAAGACCTCATCGACCTCGTACGGCGCGAATCCCTGGATGTGGGCATTGCCTACGACGGCGACTGCGATCGGCTGGGGGTGGTGGATCATCACGGCAACGTGGTCTACGGCGACAAACTCATGATCATTTTCGCCCGAGAAATTCTCAACCGAAAGCCCGGGGCCGTGTTCATCTCCGAGGTCAAGTGTTCCAAGACGCTTTACGACGACATTCAAAAGCGGGGTGGCACGGCCATCATGTGGCGCACGGGTCATTCCCTGATCAAGGCCAAGATGAAGGAAACCGGGGCGGATCTGGCGGGGGAGATGAGCGGCCACATGTTTTTCAAAGACCGCTACTTCGGGTTTGACGACGGGATTTACGCCTCATGCCGGCTTTTGGAGATCTTGGCTCGAACCCGCAAGAGAATTCCGGAACTCCTGGAAGGGGTGCCGGAGACAGTGACAACACCCGAAATCCGGGTGGCGTGCCCCGACGAAATCAAGTTCGCGGTGGTGGCACGGGCCGTGGCCTATTTCAAGGAGCAAGGCTACGACGTCATCGACGTGGACGGGGCGCGCATTGTCTTTCCGGACGGCTGGGGGTTGGTGCGGGCTTCCAACACCCAGCCGGTTTTGGTTTTGCGCTACGAGGCGGAAACCGAAGCGCGGCTTAAGGAAATTCAGGCCCTGATCGAAGAAACCATCGAAAAGATTCGATCGGGGGTTTTGTAAGCCCCACGGACCTAGGCTTTGACGATTTTTTCCCGCCCTTCCGTGACGTGCTTTGTGGCGTTTCGGGTGTCGATCACCAGGGGGGCGTGGCGCACAATCCACGCATAGTCGTAGGCGCTGTGGTCCGTCAGGATGACCACGGCTTCCACGGACGAGAGGGTCTCTTCCGTCAGTGGCACCGATTCCTGGTCGAACCGATGCTTGCGGCCGGGTTTTAGTTTGGGGATATGGGGGTCGTTGTACAGAACGACGGCTCCCCGCTCCTGCAAAAGCTGCATGACTTCGTAGGACGGGGACTCGCGATCGTCGTCGATGTCCTTCTTGTAGGCCACTCCCAGGATAAGAATGCGCGAGCCTTTCAGGCATCGGCAGCGGTCGTTGAGCGCCTCCGTGATTCTTTCTAGCACGTAATAAGGCATGGAAACGTTCACTTCCCCGGCCAGCTGGATGAAGCGGGTGGCGAAATCGTATTCCCGGGCTTTCCACGACAAATAAAAGGGGTCGATGGGAATGCAGTGTCCGCCCAGGCCCGGCCCGGGGTAAAACGGTGTAAACCCGAAGGGCTTGGTGGCCGCCGCTTCTATGACTTCCCAAATGTCGATCCCCATGCGGAAAGCCAGCACTTTGAGCTCGTTGACCAGGGCGATATTGACGCTGCGGTAGATGTTTTCGAGAAGCTTGGTTAGTTCCGCGACCCGGGTGCTGGAAACGGGCACGACCCGAGTCACGGCGTGGCTGTAAAGGGCTTTGGCGCATTCCAGGCAGGCCGGGGTCACCCCGCCCACCACCTTGGGAATGTTGCCCGTATGAAAGTTGGGGTTGCCGGGATCTTCCCGTTCCGGCGAAAAAGCAAGGAAGAAATCCCGACCTACGCGAAGCCCCGTGCGTTCCAGCTTGGGCAGCATGAGTTCTTCGGTCGTTCCGGGATAGGTGGTGCTTTCCAAAACCACGAGATGCCCTGAGCGTAGGTGCTGCGCGATGGTTTCCGTTGTGCTTTCAATATAGCGAAGATCGGGTTCCATCTTGTCCGTAAGCGGCGTCGGCACGCAAATGACGATGCAATCCGCTTCCCGAAGCCGCTCGAAGCTGATGGTCACATCCAACTGCCCCGCTTCGAGAAACTTTCGAACGGGCTCGATGGGAATATGGCGGATATAGCTCTTGCCGTGGAGCAAAGCGTTTATTTTGGCGCTGTCCACATCAAAGCCGATGAGAGGAAATCCGGCTTCGCCGAAGCGGATGAGGAGGGGCAGTCCCACGTAGCCCAACCCGATGATCCCGACCACGGCCTTTCGATCTTCGATTTTTTGAAGCAGTGTGTCCATAGGTGCACAGCCTCCGTGTGTGTTGATTCCTCGAGTGGGAAAAGGTTGACATTGAAGCGCATTGTGCCGAAGGAGAAGGCAAAGAGCAATGGAGAAAAAAGCCAGCGGTCCTTTTCGGTGTCTTGTGACGGGAGCGGCGGGTTTTGTCGGCAGCCACCTCTGTGAAAGGCTCTTGGCTTTGGGGCACACCGTGGCCGGGGTCGATAATTTTTTTTCCGGACGCCGAGAAAACCTCGATACCTTTGCGGGCCACCCCCGGTTCTTTTTTTACGAAAGATCCATCACGGAGCCGGGCCTGCTTGAAGATCTTCACGCGGCCCATGGCCCCTTCCACACGGTGTTCCATTTGGCCGCCATTGTCAGCGTGCCTTATTCCGTGGAGCATCCCGAAGAAACCCACCACGTGAATGAGCTGGCCACGGTGCGTCTTTTGAAAGACGCCGAAAGGCTGGGGATCCCTTCTTTCGTGTTTGCAGGTTCCGCGGCCGAATACGGGATGCAGGATCGAATGCCGCTACGCGAGTCCGATGCCGGGGAATGGACCCGGTGGCTCAGCCCTTACGGAGAGGCCAAGTACCGAGCCACCATGGCCGTGGCTTCTCGCCGAAGCCGCCCTCGCGGTGTGTCCCTTCGGTGTTTCAATATCTACGGCCCCCGCCAAGACCCATCCAGCCCGTACAGCGGCGTCATTTCCCGTTTTGTGGACATGGCTGTGGCGGGAAGGCCTTTGACCATCTTTGGAGACGGGCTGCAGACTAGAGATTTTGTGTTTGTGGACGACGTAGTCGAAGCGTACCGTCAGGCGGCGGGTTTGGCCGATGAGTCCGGCAATGGTCCGTGCGGGATCTATAACGTGGGTTCGGGCCGGCCCAGGACCATTGTGGATCTTGCCCGTTTGATTTGCCGCTTGACAGAGCGCCCGGAATCCATCACGTTTTGTGCAGAGCGACCCGGGGATATTCGACACAGCACGGCAAGCATCGATGCCATTTCGCGGGACTTGGGCTGGGTGCCCCGGATCGGCCTAGAAGAAGGTCTGAGACGAACCATTCAGTGGATGCGGAGTGCCGCGCAAATCCCGGGGGTCAAAGCCTCTTCCGATGGCAACGGCAGTAAGTAAAAGTGAAGGAGGGAGCCGTGAAGAAGGCGATCGTTTTGGGTGTGGCGTGTCTTGCTTTGGCGGTTCTGGTGATCACCTGCAAGCCGTCGGGAGACGGCGGTAAACTGCCGGTGAGTCGGGCCCTTGAACCGTATCGTGCCATGGACTTCGGGCATCTTGTGGGCATGGAAGGCTTCAGCGAAGCCCTTCTCAAGATGCATTTCGCCCTGTACCAAGGCTATGTGGCCAACACCAACGCCCTTCTGGAAAAGACCCGAGCTTTGGCCAAGGAAGGCAAAGCCGACGGTCCGGAATACGCGGAACTGAAACGGCGGTTGGGGTTTGAATTCAACGGCATGAAGCTTCACGAATACTATTTCGGCAACCTGGGCGGATCCGGCGTTTTGCCCAAGGACAACGCTTTGTATGCGGCCATCGAGGAGAACTTCGGCAGCTTTGAAAACTGGAAGGCGGATTTCATTGCCACGGGAAGAATGCGCGGCATCGGCTGGGTTGTCTTGGTTCAGGATCCGGCCACGGGCCGTCTTGTCAACACCTGGATCAACGAACACGAAACCGGCCATTTCGTCGGCTGTGTGCCGCTCGTGGTCATGGACGTCTTCGAACACGCCTACGTGACGGACTACGGTTTGGACCGAAAGGCCTACATCGAGGCTTTCTTCAAAAACCTGAACTGGAAAATCGTGCTGCAGCGGTTCGGCCTTGAAGTGAACGAAGCCGATTTTGCCAAACCCAAGCCTCCGGCTCAAGCCAGTGCGCCCAAGGCGGCGGAGGCGGGTCCGGGCACGGCCGAAAAGGCTTCCGCGGAACCAACGCCGCCCAAGGAACGCAAACCGTGACGAAACGCCGTCTGGAGGCCCCGGGGGCCGCTCGGCCATAAGACGGGCGTCTCCCCTAGGTTTTTCCCCGTGGGCGCGCTTTCTTACGACCCGTAGCCGCAGGTTGGGCTGAGCGCAGCGAACCCCAACACGAACGCCTGTCCGTCACCGGAGAGGATTTTCCCCTCTCGGCGACCCGCTTGGCCTCGAAAAGTGGGCCGGAGCGGGATTCTTTTTCTTATCCTGAGGACTCCGGCTGGAGAGAAGGTCATGGAAAGCATCGTTGAATCCTTGAAGAAACAAAGGGAACAGGTTCTGCACAGTTCGGACGAGGAGGTCCTGCGGCGGCACATGAGCCTTCTGGAGATTGCCGTCATCAGCCTCCACAACCGATTGGTCAATCGCATGGCGTCGGAATCGGAACGCTTTCGATCCAGCGGCGCCATTGTGGCCATGGGGCATTTGGGGCGCGGCGTGTTGGGGCCGCAAGATCCTGTCAACCTGTTGTGGCTTCGCACGGAAACCTTCCCCTGGGACGAAACGGCACAGCAAGAAATCACCGCCCCGCTCGAGGAAGCCGGGTGGCGGGTGAGCCTGCGCTGCGCGACCATTCCCGAGCTGCTGGAGGAGGCGGCATCGCAGCTGGCGTTCTTTTTTGAACTTCTGGACGCCCGATACCTTTCCGGCAACCGCCAATTGATCGCTGAGCTGGATCATGCCTTGGATGATTTCATCGCCGGGCGACAACAGGATCTTTTTGAGCATCTCTACGCGGGGATTCGAAGTCGCCATGCGCGGTTTTCCCGGCCAGAGGACTGGCTGGAACCCGATGTGCTGGAAAGCCCCGGGGCCCTCAACGATATCGACGCCATTCGTTACGCGGCGCGTGTCTTGTTGGATGTGCGCTGTTTCGACGATGCCATCTTTCAGGGATACCTCACGCGAAAGGAGGTGGACTGCCTCCAAGGTGCCGAAAAGAAGCTTCTCAAGTGGCTGAACCTGCTTCGAGCCGTCAAAGGAGATCGTCAGAGCGTGCTGGATTTTCAGGTCCAGAAAATCCTCGCCGAAAAACTGGGCTACAGCGGAAGGTCCGGCTTTCTTCCCGTGGAATCGTTTATGCAAGAAGTCCATGAGACCCTCCATGACGTGTTCTGCGTCAGCTCGGAGTTCTGCGAACGCCTTCAGGAGACGGGAAAGATAGGGAGCGCGCCGGCGCCTTCCGCGGAACGGGTTCATGTGGAAGAGGGAGTGAGCCTTCTGGGCGGAAGGCTCCATGTGGATCCGGCGCGCTATGAACCGACGGCGGCCAACGTGATCCGCCTTTACAACCTGGCCGCCCGCCATCGGGCCGGTTTTTCCAGCGCCACGCGGCGATGGCTCCATCATCACCGCAGCGTGGTGGAAACTGCCGCCGCCGATTCCGGCGTCCAAAAAGCCTTTCTGGACCTGCTGGCTTCCGACGATGGTCATCTGTCGGTCATTCGGCGGTTTTACAACGACGGGTTCCTTCAGGCTCTCGTTCCCGAAACCGCCTTGGTCCACGCCTTGGTGCAACATGACGCGTTCCATGTCTACCCCGTCCATGAACACCATCTGCGGACTCTTCGGGAAATCAAACGGTTGCAGGCGGGCGATTACCGCGAGGAGGAGCCGGAGCTGACGGTCTTGGCGCAGGAGACGGCCGGGAACCGATGGCTTTTGCTGGCGGCCCTGTTCCACGACATCGGCAAACACGTGGGGAGTCGTCACGCGAAGCACGGGGCCGATATGTTCCCCCTCATCGCCCAGCGCCTCGGCCTGAGTCCCGAAGGCACCGATCTGGTGACCTTCCTCATTCGCCATCATCTCCTCCTCATGGACACCGCCTCCATGAGGGACCTGGGGGACATGGAACTTCTCGTGCAGTGCGCGCGCACCGTCGGCGATCCGGAAAAACTGCACCTGCTCATGATTTTGAGCTTTGCCGATATGATGGCCACAGGCCCGCGCGCGGTGCAAAAGTGGCGGGAGACGCCGGTGCGGGAACTTTACCAGCGGCTGATCGATCTTTTGGAGAAGGGAGAGCCTGGAGAAGAGATTCTGGCGGAACGCGTGCAGCGCCTGAAGGAGGCGGTGTACGAAAGGGTGGCCGACCTGGTGGATCGATCCCGGCTGGAAGCCCACTTCCGCGACATGGCGCCGCGCTATGTGCTGAGCAGTACGCCGGAAGCCGTTGCCCGACACGTGCGCTTGGAGATGGAGCTCGGGCCGGAACCGGACGCCTTTGTCTGGGAAGTGGAAAAAGAAAACGGCGGTGTGGAAATTACGGTGCTCAGCCGGGAAATTCCCGGGTTCTTGGCCAAGTCGGCCGGGATCCTCACCCTGCATGATTTGGATATTCGAGATGCCCGAATCTTTACCAAGAAAAACGGCGTGATGATCCTCGTCTTTCGATGCCGTTTTGTGTCCCCGTCGGCGGTGGAGCCCGATTGGGCCGTGGTGCGGGCCGATCTGCGCCGACTGCTGCAAGGTCGGTTGGCCCTGGATTACCGGATCGCGTTCCACGCCGCCGCTCGAGGGTCGACGCGACCCCACCCCTTGATTCCCAGTCCCAGCCGTGTTCTGGTGGATAACGATTCGGCAAAGGAATACACCATCGTCGAAGTCTACACCATGGACCGCCCCGGGCTCCTGTACACCATCACGCGCACCCTGCTGGATCTCCAGGTGCGGATCGACGTGGCCAAAATCACCACCAAGGTGGATCAAGTGGCCGACATTTTCTACATTAAGAATCATCGGGGGGAAAAGGTGACCGACCGGGAACAGGTGGAGGAGCTCCGTCGCGCCCTGCTCTTTTACTTAGACGGGCCGTCCCGAGCGGCGCCTTGAGCAGACGAGGAGAAGCCCCATGTCCCTGTACATTCGCCGCACCCGGGAAGGGCGCGAAACGCATTACGTGCTGAAGGAATCCTACTGGAACGGCTCGTGTTTTGTCGCACGAAAGATTCTGGATTTGGGCACCGATCCGACGGAGCACATCGTCTATGCAGGGGGCAATGGCTTCTACTTCAGCGATGCGGTGGAAGAGGCCTTTACCCGCATGGGGCTTGAACGGGAAACCGAAGATTTGGAACAGGCTTTCCTCCATTATTTGGATCCCCACATTCGCCGCATCATTGAAAATTTCACCACTGGAAGATCCCCAGCCCATCCCTCATGGGATGCCGAGGAACTGGCCCATCGGCAGCGCTTTCTTCATCCGTTCGACAAGCGCCGCATGCATTTCCTTCGGTGCGGTCGAATCGACATGGGCTCCTTGGACGGCCGCAGCTGGAAGTTCTTGAATGTTCTGTGCGACAAATGCCGGGATGAAATCGAGCATGTCATTGAGGGGCTGGAAAAGGATCTGAGACCGCAGGAACGGCGCAATTATCTGTTTACGGCCCTGGAACTCCAGAGGTATTTCCCCAGTCATCTTCTCAAAAACAATCCCGCCGCGTTGGATCCGAACAAGGTGGATCAGTATTTCCTGGAAGAAATCTGCAGGCTGAACGAGGACCGAGCGTTTTTCGTGGGCGTGGAAGACCACAGCCCCAAGAGGCTCCATCCCTATCTTGTGAAATACGTCATCATGTATTTCGATCACGCCTTCACGCCCCAGTCCCTGTGGGAACGGATCTTCGAGGACTTCGTGCGGCACCGGCAGTTTCGTTTTCAGCCGGCGGCGCGCCCAAGCCTTTCGGAAGAGGAGGCGTGCGCCTGTTTAGGGTTGCATCCCAAAGAATACCGGGCCATGAGCGCCCAGGCTCTGGCCCGGCATTATCGAAGGCGGGCGAAAAAACATCATCCCGATGCGGGGGGAGACCACGAAACCTTTATCCGCCTGTCCCAGGCCTACGAATGCCTCGCTCGACGGAAAACGCGTGGGCATTGAACGGGACCGGGTTCGGCTTCGGAGTTTCTCAACGCAATTCGCACTGCAACAGGTCCTGGACCACGCTGTAGGGGTCCGTTTCCCTGGCGGTGACTTTGTGTACCAAGTCGTCCAGGCTCACCCCCCGGCTTTCCATACGCCGCAACAATTCCGCCAGGGCTTCTTCCCGCAGAGTTTCCAGAAGCTGCGTCTTGGCCCGCTTCTGAGTGACCGCTTCCCATTGACTCCGGTCGTTTTCCAAAAGGTATTGGCGGTGGCGTTCCACGGCGTCCATGAGTTCCGGAATCCCGCGCCCTTTGAGCGCCTCGGTTTCAATGATCGGCGGTTCCCAGTGCTGGTCCCCGAGGCGGCGCAGGCCCAGTTCGATGAGGTTTCGCAATTCGCGCACCGTCTTTCGGGATCCTTCCCGATCGGCCTTGTTGACCACGAAGATGTTGCCGATTTCCATGATCCCGGCCTTGATGGCCTGGACTTCATCGCCCATGCCCGGAATGGTCACGAGCACGGTCGTGTGGGCGCAATTGGCGATGTCCACCTCGTCCTGCCCCACGCCCACGGTTTCCACCATGATGATGTCCTTGCCCATGGCGTCCAGGACGGTGATCATGTCGTTGGTGGACTTGGTGAGGCCCCCGAAGTGGCCGCGGGTCGCCAGGGAGCGGATAAAGACGCCGCCGTCCAAAAAATGGCGCTGCATGCGAATGCGGTCGCCGAGAATGGCGCCGCCGGTGAAGGGGCTTGTGGGGTCGATGGCCAGGATGCCCACGGTCAGGCCCTTCTTGCGGTATTCCATGGCCATTTGGTCCACGAGGGTGCTCTTGCCGACCCCGGGGGATCCTGTAAACCCCAGAATGTAGGCCCTGCCGGTGTGAGGGTAGAGCTGTTTGAGGATCTCCCGGGCGGACGGCATTTGGTCGTCGATGTCGCGCAGGAGGCGTGCGACGGCCCGCACATCCCCCGCGAGGATTTGGTCCACGATGTTCATGGTTCGCGTCTCTTCCTAGGCCACCATCGCCTTGCGCGGTTTCACATGGGTGCGGACCCACTGAACGATGTCGTCCAGTTTGGCTCCGGGCTCAAAGATTTCCTTGATGCCGATGGCCTTGAGTTTGGGGATGTCTTCCAGGGGAAAAATACCACCGCCGATAACGGTGATGTCTTCGGCGTTGTTTTCCTTGAGAAGTTCCATGATTCTGGGAAAAGAATAACGGTGTGCTCCGGAAAGAATACTGAGGCCGATCAGGTCCACGTCCTCCTGAATGGCCGTGCTCACGATCTGTTCGGGCGTCTGATGGCATCCGGTGTAGACCACTTCAAACCCTGCGTCCCGGAAAGCCCGAGCGATGACGCGGGCCCCTCGGTCGTGTCCGTCCAATCCCGGCTTGGCGATCAATATGCGCAGTTTCCTCTCTTCAGCCATGGAAACCATCCCTCCTGTGTCGTCGTCGTTGCCCGATGATCCTGCCGTCGAAGCCGCCCGGCGAGGGCATGTGGTGGCGCCTAGCCGAAAGCCCGCCGCCGGGACCGGTCTTTTCAAGGCCGAAAGTTAGAACGTGCCCGGGTCGGAATACGTGCCGAAGACCTCCCGATACAGATCGCAGCATTCCTGCTCCGTGGCGCCGGCCCGCACCGCGTCGATGAGCGCCGGCATGACGTTGTTTTCCCAGCACGGAGGCCCTTCGCAGCGCCGGCGCAGCTCATCCATGGCCTTCTGCAGCTTGACCTTGTCGCGCTTGGCTTTGAATTGGCGGGTGCGCTCAATCTGGAAATTTTCCAGCTCGTCGTCGATGCGCAGGACAAACTCCAAGTCGGGTCGAGCGCTGGGGAACTTGTTCACCCCGATGATGATCTTTTCGCCTTTTTCCACCTGCTGTTGAAAATGATAGGCGGCGTCGGCGATTTCCATCTGGGGATAGTCCTTTTCGATGGCGGCCACCATGCCTCCCAGCTCATCGAGCTTTCGAATGTAGACCATGGCCTCTTCTTCCATCTTGTCCGTCAGGGCTTCCACGAAATAGGAGCCGGCCAGGGGGTCGATGACGTTGGCCACCCCGGTCTCATCGGCCAGGATCTGCTGGGTTCTCAAGGCGATGCGCACCGCTTCCTCACTGGGGATCATGTAGACTTCATCCAAGGAATTGGTGTGCAGCGATTGGGTGCCTCCCAGAATGGCCGCCAGGGCTTCCGTGGTGGTGCGAATGATGTTGTTGTAGGGTTCTTGGGCGGTCAGGGAGCAACCCGCCGTCTGCGTGTGGAACCGGCACATCATGGACCGCGGCTTTTGGGCCTTGAACCGATCTTTCATAAGACGGGCCCAAAGCCTTCGAGCCGCCCGCATCTTGGCGATTTCCTCGAAGAAATCAATATGAGAGTTCCAGAAGAAGGACAATCGCCCGGCGAAGTCGTCCACCTTAAGGCCCCGCTTGATGCATTCTTCCACGTAGGTGATGCCGTCGTAGATGGTGAAGGCCAGTTCCTGCACCGCCGTAGCCCCGGCTTCCCGAATGTGGTAGCCGCTGATGCTGATGGTGTTCCAGCGGGGCACCTCGTAGGTGCCGAATTCCACAGTATCCACGACGAGCCGCAGGCTGGGTTCCGGCGGGAGCATGAGGGTCTTCTGGGCGATGAATTCTTTGAGGCAGTCGTTTTGGATGGTGCCGCCAAGCTTTTTGCGGTCAAAGCCTTGGTTTTCCGCGTTGGCGATGTACATGGCCCAGATAACCGAGGCGGGCGGGTTGATGGTCATGGAGGTGGTCACTTCTTCCAGGTTGATTCCGGCAAAAAGCCGTTGCATGTCGTCGATGGTGTCGATGGCTACGCCGCATTTGCCGCATTCGCCGCGGGCCAGAGGCGATTCCGTGTCATAGCCCATGAGGGTCGGAAAATCGAAGGCGGTGCTCAGGCCCGTCTCGCCGTGTTCGATGAGGTAATGAAAGCGTTTGTTGGTGTCTTCGGCGGTTCCCAGGCCCGCGAACATGCGCATGGTCCACAAGCGGGCCCGATACATGGTGGGCTGGACGCCGCGGGTGAAGGGATACTGACCGGGAAAGCCCAGCTCTTGGGAGTAATCCTTGTCCTTAATGTCCAAAGGCGTGTAGAGCGCCTTCACCTCCATGTCCGAGACAGTGGAAAACCGCTCCAGCCGTTCCGGCATCTTCTGCAAGGCCTTCCGATATTCCTGCAACCACTCCTGATATTCCTTTTCCATTCGATCCAGTTCCGCTTCGGAAAACATCTTTCGGCCCATAAGGTGTCCCTCCTCCAACGATGAAAACCCTGTGCCCACGGTGCGGATGCGACGCTTTCAGGTGCAGCCTCGGCGAACGCCATGGGAGCCGCCTCATATCACGAGAAAAACGCCACGCATAGCGTCATCGGCCATCCACTGCCTTTTCGGGGTCCAAAAGAGCAGCTTCCGGCGGTGCCGTCAAGATATCTTTCGCCAAGCGATAGGCTCTCGAAGATGTCCGAGGTCCCTTCGCCTGGCAACGAGGGTCTGGGCCCGGGGAGTTTCGCGTGGGAACCTCAAGTCGTGCCATTTTCGTGAAAGGCGCATGGCAGGGATCGTGTGCGCCCGCATCAGGCGCCGGTGGTCGGAACGGCGTCGCCTGCAATCGCCCGAGGCCACGCCCCATCGCTGCGGACCTTAAAAGAGGGGGTTATGCGATGTCAAACAAATTTTTTTTCTCTTGACCATAACGAAAACCCTGATGTAGGAAGAAACCGACCTGGTACCAATCGTCCAAGAGAGCGTGCTCGTTCACAGTCTCGCGCTGGTTTTTCCGGAAGCCCTTCTCCCGCTCCTCGTTGTCGTCCATCCGAAATTTGGTACCTTCTGTGTGAAATTTTTCCTTTCATGAAAGGCTGACCCTTTGACACGACGACAAGAGCCTTCCCTGTAGGGTGGCATGATGTTGTGGTGATGTGAATGCGCAGTGGCGGAAGAGGTCTCACACGAACATGGCGAAGGCGTCGTGCAGGGTACGGTTTCCCCATGGCTCCCTGACAGGGTGAGGTTTGGATTGCCGGTCCGTAGCGGTCGCATTCAGGGGATGCCCCTGGGAGGAGGAACATGCCCCCTCGGCCGCATCAGAAAAGGGTTGGGTGCGTTTTTTGGATCGTCGGAGTCTATGGCGGCAAAGAAAGGGGGTGATCAGGGTTTGATGCAAGCGGTGAAGCGTGAAAGTTTGCTTCGGGTATTTGTAGGCAGAGCCAAAATCACAATGCTTAAAGGGATGTCCAAAATATTGGGGATGGGCATTCTCGCGGGCATGCCCTTTGCCACGCGGTTCACGGCGGCTTCGTCGGGCGAAGATGCCCCCTGCTTCGCCTCCTTGGCCGCACGGCGTGTCTTCATGGGGGTTTTTGACGGCGGTTTTTGGCGTTTCGAGACATTGACCCAATCGACTGGGGGCGAACAAATGGCGAGTTTATCCCCTTGAAAGGCTGAAGGACCCCACCTGGATCCACACCATGGAAAAGCCTCAGGATAATGACAAACCCTTCATGGCCCATCGCTCGCCGGTTGCCTCTCCTCCTTTATTCGTGTCGGCCGAGGACAGGGAACAATGGAGCGGGACTGACCTCTGCTGTCACGGGCCTGTTCCCTGGCGGGGCGAAACGCTTGATTCTTTGCGGGACGCGCTCAGCCTGACAGAGGCGCAACGGCGTCTATGGGGTCCGAACACTGTTCCCGGGGTGGGCGAAAGCGTCCAGATGTGGCAGCCCCGTGGGGATTTTGGGGCTGTGTGAAGGCGCGTGACATGGGTCCCTGTCCTTTGTTTTGCCTGCTGGCAGGGCCCTTTGAACCCCTGATACCAGCATTTTGAAGGAGGTTGCGGCGGCACGTGAGTTTGTAGGTCCATTCCATTTCGCAACGGTTCGTGTTCCTTAGGCATTGGGTGTGGGTAACGTATCGTTCCAATGAAAGGGAGTCATCCATGGCGCGAGAAGACTATTTTAAGTGGGCGGAAAGCGTTTTCGATCCTTCCAAGACCTTCGAAAAGCCGGAAGCTCTGGCGGACATTAAGATTGTGGAGCTCTGCACCCTGATTCTGGGGCCATCCTTGCCCGCGTACTTGTCCGAATTCGGCGCGACCGTGTTCAAAGTGGAATTGCCCGGTATGGGCGACACGATGCGGTCCTTGACGCCTTTCGCCAAGTTTTTTAACGGCGCGGCCTTGGGCTGGCTGAAGGAAGCCCGCAACAAGTACCATCTGGCTATTGACGTGCGCGTGGAGGAAGGGGCGGAGCTCTTCAAAGAGCTGGTCAAGCGCTCGGACGTGGTGGTGGAAAACCTCCGCGCCGGCACCATGGACAAATGGGGCATCGGCTACCGGCAGCTGCGGGAAATCAATCCGCGCATTATCTACATCGCTCTGAACGGCTTCGGCCAATGGGGCCCGTACCTGGAACGGCCGTCCTACGACGCCATCGCTCAGTCGGAATCCGGGGAAGCCTGGATCAGCGGCTTTCCGGACAAGCTGCCCATGAAGGCCGGCATCTGGTTGGCGGACTACTACGGGGGTCTCGTCGGCGCCGTCGGGGTGCTCGCCGCTTTGGCCCATCGAGACCGCACGGGACGCGGCCAATACATTGAATACTCCCAGGCGGAAAACCTCATGCGGGCCATGGACTGGACTTGGCTCTACCAGCATTTCACCGGCAAGGGCCGGGAAAGGTACGGGAATCGGGATGTGAGCATCTGTCCGGCGGATATTGTTCCCAGCAAGGACGGCGAGATGGTGGCCATCGGCGCCGCAACCGACAAGCAGTTTCAAGGGTTGTGCCAGGCCATGGGCAAACCGGAATGGGCTCAGGATCCTCGGTTCGCCACGCACCTAGAGCGTCTCAAAGAAGAAAACGCTGTGGAACTCCTGGCAGCCATTCGCCAATGGGCGGCGACCAAGACCTGTGCGGAATTGGATCAGTTGGCGAGTCAGTACGGCTTCGGCGCTCAAAAGGTTTCCAACGGTAAGGACCATTTCGAAGACGAACACCTGCGCAAACGTAATTTCACCTATTATGTGGATGATCCCATCTACGGCGAACTCTACGAAGAAGGTATTGCCCCGAAGCTTTCCGAGACGCCGGGTCGTATCAAATGGGCCGGAAAGCCCGTGGGCTTTGACAACGAATACGTGCTTAAACGCTACCTCGGGCTGAAGACCAAAAAAATTAAATACCTCAAGGAAAAGAACATCATCGGCAAATGGGTGGATGTGCCTCCCGGCCGTAAACCCCCCGAAAGGTGGGACGGTAAATCGGGTATCCTACTCGCTTAGGCATGAACGCACCATCCTTTGTGACGGAAAACTCTACGGCTTCAGGGAGGAGATCAATGCATATGGAAAAGGAAAAAAGCTGGGGCGATTGGATTCGGGAACTGGACGATCCGGCGAAGACTCGAGAAAAACCCGAAGCGCTGGATCATATCACGGTGTTGGATGTGAGCTATGCAAACATGGCGGGGTGTTTCTGCACGTCCACTCTGGCCGAATTCGGGGCCAACGTCATTCGCATCGAGCCCCCGGACGGGGATCCGGCCCGCACCTTCTCTCCGTGGGGCTACATGCACATGGGCACCGGATTGGGATATCTGAACGAAGGGCGCAACAAACACCATGTGACCTTGAATCTGGAATCCGAAGAAGGGCAGGAAATCTTCCGAAAACTGGCCAAGCGAGCCGATGTGGTGGTGGAAACCTTCCTACCGGGAACCATGGATGCCTGGGGCATCGGCTACCGGCAGTTGAAAGAACTTAACCCGCGCCTCATCTATTGCGCCCTCTACACCTACGGGCAGTTCGGACCCAAAGCCGCATGCGGCAAAGCCGACGTGGACGTAGTGGATCAGGCCTATTCGGGCGTTGTGTCGGTGAGCGGGGAGCCTCCGGAGGATCCGCAGAATCCCAAACCGTCGGAAGTGCCCACCAAGCAAGGCAACTGGATGGGCTGGTACGCCGGCGGGGCCTGGGCGGCCGTGGCCATTCTGGCGGCGCTTCACTACCGGGTCCAGTCCGGCAAAGGCCAGTTCATCGATGTCTCCCCGGCGGAAGCCTACGGCCGGTGCATCAACTACGGCATTAACTATTACTACGGGTTCAAGGACACCATTCCGCGGGTGGGGAACTACGATGTGGGCGTCTTTCCCTACACCTATTTCAAGTGCAAGGACGGTTTTGCCTTCTTGTCCGGGTTCGCCGACCCCAACTGGAAAGCGTTGTGCACCATTATCAACCGTCCCGATCTACAGCAGCAGTTCCCCACCATTTTCGAACGGCTCAATGTGGACAACATGAAGATCATGTACAAAGAAATCGAAAAATGGACCATGACCCACACCTATGACGAAATTTTTGATGCGGTCATGGACTACAATAAGAATATCGGCCAGGGAGTGGTCGTCCCGGGTCGGATTTCCTCACCCATGGACACCATGAAGGCGGAAAACTGGTGGGTGCGCATGGCCCTGGAAACCATTGAGGATCCCCACTACGGCCAAGTCACCATCGCCAATCACGCCCACAAGATGACGGAAACGCCGCCGCGCGTGAAATGGATCTGCCGGCCCGTGGGGGCCGACAATTACTACGTCTATGCCAAGATGCTGGGCTATGGTCCGAAGCGCCTCGAGGAACTCAAGGAGAAGGGGATTCTTTGAGCTGCTCCGGCATGGCTTAGCCGAGGAAAAAGGCCGCTCATGTGGCCTTTTTCCTCGGCATGCTCCTGAGCCAGAGGATCGCCATGATTCGTCCAATGGTATCGGGACCACAACCACTAGCGATGGCATGGACACATGCCTCATGCATACATTTTAACTGACGCACGCTTCCCCTTGTTTGTATGAGACATAGGCATCCTATTCCCTTATCTCCATTTTCCAAGCATGGTTGGTCTGAGTCTTTCGGATTTTTTCTTTGTGGGTTGTTTAAGGTCTTGAGGAACGTGAGTTCACGAAGAACCCGACCATAATCCCGTGGGTCCACGGTCCCCTAAAAGCGTGTCATGAGGATGGAGCACTCGATGAGTCCAAAATCAGCCTTAAGCTCAAAAGGAGGAGGTGAGACGCAGCCAAAAATTTTAACATAAATGTATTGTCGAAGTCACAGTCTTTTTGGTCAAGTGGATTTCAACATTAAGCCCAAAAAACAACAAAGGAGTGGAGTATGGCAGGCGAGTTGAGACCACGGTGGGGGCAGCCGGTGACTGGCATTATCTCTCTCATTTGTTTTACCATTATAGCTGTTATTACATGGTATATTTTCAGTGATCCCAGGGGTCCCGTAAAAGCCTTTCCTTATCCGTTCGTTCTTTGGTTGGCCATGATGATTCTCGTTGGATTGTGGCAGCACATGTTTTTAGGCGATTGGCCGTTTCACAATCTACCGCAGCCTGCGCGAGGCATTGTTGAAACCATTGTGAACATTATTCTTGTTTGGTTCGTCATTTACGTGGTGTTTTATAAGATCCTAGGGCTCGGCTTCAATTTCCTCAGTCAAACCAACCTAAACGCTTTGGCCGAAGCGGGGCAGATTGTTGCTCCTGACGGCAAACCAGTGACTCTCGAGGCGATGAAAAAGGCCCATTTTGCCGAAAGTGCGGTGGTGTGCTTTGTGCTTATCGGCTTCTTTTCTTACCCTTTTGTCACGATTCTTTTTGGAAAATGGCCCATTCGCCCAAGTAATCTGACGCAACCTCAAGCTGGGTTTGCAGAGATTGGCTGGTGCTCCCTGTTAACCTTGTTTTTCTACACGGTGCTGATTGTCCCCTTCTGGGGGCTGATATTTGGAAAGGTTTACGGAAAATCCATCGCTTTGAACTTCCCCTGGTGGGATAGCCTTGTTGGCATTAACCATGTGCACTGGGTGTTTGGTTGGTGGGAGTGGATGATCATCGTTTTGTTCATGACTCCCAACGTGTGGAGGATGAAACCTTGGACGCTCATCGGGTTACCCCAGCCATGGAAAGGCTTACTCTCTTTCATCTGTGTTGTCATCCTTGGATACATCATGGCCTATGTATGCACAAAGGTTGCTCCTCTGTGGCTTCCTGAAGAAACCCTCCATGAACTGGCAAGCGCGAAGCCAAACAATGCTGAACTCACGCGTTTCCTCTGGTATCATGCTGCGGAAATTGCAGGTTTTACTCTAATACCGTTCCTGGCATGGCATCATTACTTTGATGATATGTGCGCCATGAGCGATAAGGATTCTTGGGGAGCTTTCTGGTTCAGAACCTTTGGAGTGCTTATTCTTGCAGCGGTTAACTATATCATCTTCTACTATGTTAACTTTGGACATTGGGGACTGGGAAACCACCACATGACAGAGCTTACTCACCGCTTTCCCCATGGAGAATCTCTCGTGTGGAATTTCTGGTGGATCATCCCCTTGCTCTGGAATGAATGGTTCTTCCATAAATGGCCATTCTATGTGCATGATGAACACCATTAATGTAATCTAGCAAAAACGTAAAACTCCCGGAGTGGATAAACTATTCCACCTGGGAGTTTTTATTTGCACTTCTGAGAGGACCTTGAGTCAATCTGAAAGGTACCCGTGAAAACTGGGCGTTCAGAGGATTCTTGTGGGGCATGGCGCGACCATCGATTTGAAGGGCATGGCCACCATCGCGTTTTGGCGGATGCCTTTTTTGCGGCTCAGATTTTTCAGATTCAGATGACTAAGCACGGCGTGCTCGGCGTGGAACAGCTCCTGGAGCTTCTCAAGAATCAGAAACGATGCGACGCTTCTTTCTTGTTCTGAAATGGGGCGGGTGGAAGGGGCCTCTTTCCCGGGAGAGGGGGCGGAAAAAAGCTTTGTGATGGGGTGCCGTTGTGCTAGTCAAAATACGAGTGGTCGAAGCGGTGAGACCGGCGCGGCGGCGGGGTTCGATGGATGGTGGCAAGGTTAACGGACGGAGAGGAGGCGGGTTATGAAAAAAGGGCGGATGATTTTGGGGCTTGCCGTGGCCATGGTGGCGGCCGTGGCGGTGCTGGGCCGAGCGGCGGACATTGAGCTGGCCAAGAAGTCCACCTTGGAGGAGATCCTCAAGAGAGGGGAGCTGCGGGTCGGGTTCGAAGCGGGGTACATGCCTTTTGAGATGACCGATAAGAAGGGCAATTTCGTGGGCTTCGACATCGACATGGCCAAGGAAATGGCCAAGGCCATGGGCGTGAAATTCGTCCCGGTGAACACGGCATGGGACGGCATCATCCCCTCTCTCATCACCGGCAAGTTCGACATCATCATGAGCGGCATGACGGTGACCCAGGAAAGGAATCTCAAGGTCAATTTCGCCGACCCTTACATTATCGTCGGACAGACCATCCTTCTGAACAAGAAACATGAAGGCGCGATCCAATCCTACAAGGACCTGAACGATCCCAAGTACATCGTCACTTCCAAACTGGGGACCACCGGCGAACAGGCCGTCAAGCGCCTCATTCCCAAGTGCACTTACAAGTCCTTTGAAACGGAAACGGAAGCGGCTCTTGAAGTGGTCAACGGCAAAGCGGACGCCTTCGTCTACGATCTGCCCTTCTGCGTCGTCTTTTTGGCTCAACAGGGAGCCGGCAAACTGGTGTTCCTGGACCAGCCGTTTACCTATGAACCCCTGGCGTGGGCCATCAACAAGGGGGATCCCGATTTTCTAAACTGGCTTAACAATTTTCTCCGGCAGGTGAAAAACGACGGCCGATACGAGCAGATCTACAACAAGTGGATCAAGAGCACCGAGTGGATCCAGGACGTGGCCCAGTAGGCGTCACGGCGCCCCCGATGCGATGATCAGGCTTGAGGATACGGTCCCATGGCGAGAGCCTCACAGCAGATGACCCGAGGGGCTTATGCCTTTTGGGTCATGGTTTTCTTCGTGTTTGTTTTCGGGGTTGTGGCTGCCCTTTACTATGCCACCCGCAAGGTGGACTACGTGTGGCGGTGGTACCGCGTGCCCCAGTATTTCCTTTACAAGGAAAAAGCCGAGGTCCGTTCGGAAATACAGGGACGCGTCCAAGACGTTGTTCGAAACGGCGACAACGTGCTGATCCGTGTTCAGGGGGACGGGCAGACGGCCCAGTATACGGTTCCGGCAAAGGATATTCGGGTGGATGCCGGGGAAACGGTCTATCCCGGCGATGTTTTGGGCGTGTTCGTCCGATGGAAAGTGGGCATCCTCATGCAGGGCCTGTGGCTCACCCTCAAGGTGAGCCTCATTTCCATCCTGTTGGGGATCGTCATCGGCCTCATCGCCGGATTGGCCCGAATCTCTTCCAACCCGGCCTTCAAGTGGTCTGCCGTCACCTATGTGGAAATCGTTCGAGGCTCTCCCCTGCTCGTGCAAATCTTTATCTGGTATTTCGTTCTCGGGACGGTGATCAACACCCTCCTGGCCAAAAACGGCATGGCGCAGCTGCCGCCCATCTGGTACGGCGTGGCGTCCCTGGCGTTTTTTTGCGGTGCTTACGTGGCCGAAATTGTACGGGCCGGCATTCAATCCATTCACCGAGGACAAATGGAAGCGGCCCGGTCCCTGGGGATGAGTTACCCTCAGGCCATGCGGCATGTCATTCTGCCTCAGGCCCTTCGGCGGATTCTGCCTCCTCTGGCCGGCCAGTTCATCAGCCTGATCAAGGATTCCTCCCTTTTGGGCATCATCGCCATTCGAGAACTCACCAAGGCGACTCGGGAAGTGGTCACAACCAGCTTGCAGCCCTTTGAACTGTGGTTCATGTGCGCTCTGCTCTATCTGGTGCTCACCTTTGGGCTGTCCATGTTTGTCCAGTATTTGGAAAGGAGGACCGCGGTTTCGTGATCACGGTGGACAAGGTTTCCAAGACGTTTCATGCGCCCCATGAGGTCAAGGCCCTTCAGAACGTCTCTTGTCAGGTCGCCAAGGGCGAAGTCGTGGTCATCATCGGCCCTTCGGGATCGGGAAAAAGCACCTTGCTGCGGTGTCTCAACCGCCTGGAACATGCGGACACCGGACACATCTACATCGACGGGGTGGACATTCTGGACCGCAAGACCAACATCAACAAGGTCCGGGCCGAGGTGGGCATGGTATTCCAGTCGTTCAATCTGTTTCCTCACAAGACCGTACTGGAAAACGTGACCTTGGCCCAGATGGTGGTGCGCAAAAGATCCCCCAAGGATGCCCGGGACAAGGCCATGGCCCTTTTGGAAAAAGTGGGCATTCCGGACAAGGCGGCGGTCTATCCCGATCGGCTTTCCGGAGGCCAGCAGCAGCGCGTGGCCATCGCCCGGGCTCTGGCCATGGATCCCAAGGTCATGCTGTTTGATGAACCCACATCGGCCTTGGATCCCGAAATGATCGGCGAAGTCCTGGATGTCATGAAAGCCCTGGCCCGGGAAGGGATGACCATGGTCGTGGTCACCCACGAAATGGGGTTTGCCCGGGAAGTGGCCGATCGAGTGATCTTTATGGACCAGGGCTGCATCGTGGAAGAAGGCACCCCGGAACATTTCTTCACCAATCCGACGCACAATCGGACGAAACTGTTCCTGAGCCAGATCCTGTAGGCCCTGGAGGCGCGGCCATGCAAAAACATCTTTTGATTACCGTCAGCGATGAAATGTCGCATCTGTACGGGGTGCGCTTCGTGGCCCGGTTCTTTCAACACAAGGCTCCCTTACGCCTCACGCTTCTCTACGTGGCGCCCACGCAGGCACCAGGCGACTGGAAAGCCGACAGACCCTCGGGGCGCGCCAAGGTTCCCGAGGAAACCCGGGCCCGCGGCGAAAAGGCTTTGGACCGCAGCGCCGAGATTCTCATGGAGGCGGGTTTTTCGGAATCCCAAATCCAATCCAAGCTGGTTCCCAAGGAAATGGAAACGGTCAAAGAGATCGTTATGGAAGCCAGGCGCGGCGACTACGACGCGGTGGTTTTGGGACGTCGGGGTTATGCTGCTTTTGTGGGGGTCTTTGCCACGAGCATCAGCACGGAAGTGCTTCGCCAGCCGCTGCCGTGTCCCCTTTGGATCTGCCGAAATCCGGGATCGGAGCGGGAGCGCGTTCTCCTGTGCGTGGACGATTCCCATGCCAGCGTGCGCATCGTGGACCACGTGGGGTTCATGGTTCGGGACGAGCCGCACAGGATCTGTTTGTTCCACGTCATTACGGATCGAGGGCGCCAGACGCGCGAAATTGTGGACACCGCCCGCAGCGTCCTTGTGGAAAACGGCGTGGCGGCCGACCGGATCGACTGGAAGATCATGGTTTCCCAAAACGTTTCCGAAGCCATCATGGACGAATGCCGGATAGCGCCCACGTCCGTGGTCGCCATGGGCCATGAAAACGATGGAAGCACTGGCTTGTTCGGAGGGCTTTTTTCAGGATCCGTCTGTTCCGGCGTGCTGAAGCGGTTCGAAAACGGCGCCCTGTGGATTTCCAAGTAAGCGGAAGCCGGATCGCTCAGGCCAAACGAAACCGCTCGCGAAGTCGGCGGCTCAACACGCGAATGGCCTCAAAGGCCCGTTCCACGGTGCGGGTGCCGTCCGGATTGACCAGGCAACAGGTGGCTGGAGACAAAAGGCTTCGGGTCACCAGCTCTTCGGTGTCGATTCCTTTTCGGGCCAGGGCATCCCACAGGCCCAACAGGCGCGTTTCCAGGGAATCCACGGATTCGGCTTCAAAAGGTTCCACGTTCGTGGGGACCATGCCCCAGATCAGAACGCCGCCCCGATCCAGAAAGCGCCGAATCGCCCCCGCATAGGCCACGAAAATCTCTCCGTTGGAATACATGTCCAAGGACAACACGTCGAGATCCAGGTTGAGCAGGAAGTCCCAGTCCGGATTGCCGCACAGGTGAATCCCTCTGGGCCTGTCGATTCTGGCGAAAAAATCTTCCATGTCGGATCGAGCGCTGAGGTGGTTGTAGCCACTCAGAGCGCTGAAGATGAACTGCAGGCCCGGTTCGTCGACGAACATAAAGGCGTTGGGGTGGAGCGCCTTGAGGCGCTTGAGCTGAACGTTGACCCTTTGGGCCATGAATTCGAAAAGAAACGGGCGCACTGTATCGTTGAAAAGAATGGGGCGTTCCGCCTCATCCTGCACGTTAAACCCAAAACTTACGGGCCCTTCAAGCTGCCCTCGAATGGCTGGCCGGTCGGAAAAGTCCATGTGCAGAAACCGGTGATAAACCGCCGAATAGGCCGGGCTGATGTCGAACAAGGCGGGGTCGTCGAAACGGGTGAGGACGTCGGGAAGTTCCTCGATGAATTTTTCCGTAGAAAAGCGAAGCGTCCGATGTTCCACATCCAGCAGGATTCCCGGGAAATGTTCCGACGCCTGGACATACATGTCCTCGTAGTAGTTGAGCAGAGGCAACTGCGGCCAAAATGGAATGTCCAGGGACAGGGCGACGGAGAGCGCGCGTTCCACATCGCGATGCGGCATGACGGCCATGGCCGTCGTCAGTAGATTTCCCGGTATGGGCATAAGATGTCCTCTCTGTGCAACGGCTCGATCAGGGCACGGCGTGCCCTGATCGAGCCAGTCTAAAGCGCCTCCCGCCTTCGTGGCGGGACGATCCTTTTTCCCGCGTCTAAGATCCCAAAATGGCTTTCAAATCTTCTTCCGGCGTGCTGATGGGTTTGACGTCGAAATTCTGGATCAGCACCTGCAGCACGTTGGGACTGATGAAGGCGGGCAGAGACGGCCCCAGCCGGATGTTTTTGATGCCGAGGTGGAACAGGCTGAGGAGGATGGCCACCGCCTTTTGTTCATACCAGGAAAGGACCAAAGACAAGGGAAGATCGTTGACGCTGACGTTGAAGGCTTTGGAAAGAGCCAAGGCGATCTGCACCGCCGAATAGGCGTCGTTGCACTGTCCCACGTCCATCAAGCGCGGCAGGCCGCCGATGGTGCCCAGATCCTTGTCGAAAAACCGGAATTTGCCGCACGCCAAGGTCAGGACCACGCAGTCTTGAGGGACGAGTTCCACGAACCGCGTGTAGTAGTTGCGCCCCGGCTTGGCCCCATCGCAGCCGGCCACCAGGAAGAAATGGCGAATGGCGCCGCTTTTGACCGCCTCAATGACTTTGTCGGCCACGCCAAGAACGGTATTTCGGGCAAAGCCCACCATGACGTGAGCGCCGTTAACATCGTCGGCAAAGCCCGGCAGTTCCAGGGCTCTTTTGATGACCGGCGAAAAATCCCGACGATCCACGTGACGCACTCCCGGCCAGCCCACGACACCGCTGGTGAAGATATTGTCCTTATAGGTTTCTTGCGGCTTTTGAATACAGTTGGTGGTCATGAGGATGGCGCCGGGAAAAGCGGCGAATTCCTTGGCCTGGTTCTGCCACGCCGTGCCGTAGTGCCCGTAGAGATGCTCATACTTCTTCAGCCCCGGATACCCATGGCAGGGAAGCATTTCCCCGTGGGTGTAGACCGTGATTCCTTTTCCTTGGGTTTGCTTGAGAAGCTCTTCCAGGTCTTTGAGGTCGTGGCCGGAGACCAGAATGGCTTTCCCCTTGCGGTGGCCCAATGGCACCTTAGTGGGGACGGGATGGCCGTAGGCGCCGGTATTGGCTGCATCCAGGAGCTCCATGGCCCGAATGTTCACTTCGCCCACGCGCAGAACCCGACCGACCCAGTCGTTCAGGGTCAGGTCAAGGCGCACCGTATCCGCAAGGATTTCCTGAAGGGCCGCATAGACCGCATCGTCCTCCTGACCCAAAATCTGGGCGTGGTCCGCATAGGCGGCAACGCCGCGAAGGCCGAAAATGGCCGTATGTTTCAGGGATCGAATGTCCGGGTTCGGTTCGGGATCCTTGTCGAAGGCCACGGCTTCCCCCTGACGGACCATTTCGGAAAGGGTCGATGCCGGCTGAAAATCCGCTGGGCCTTTGCCGAAGTCGACCATGCCCCCGGCGGCCTTCACCTTGGCCTTTAAGCCCTCCCGAAGTTCCACCGTCTTTTGGATGAAACGGACCAGATCCTCAGGGTCGAAGTTCACGTTGGTCAGCGTGCTGAACAGGGCTTCGCACGTAAAGACATTGACGGCTCGGTCGTTGACGCCAACCGCCCGCCCCGCGACAGCCACCTGGCTCAGTCCCTTGAGCAAATGCGTCAAAAGATCCTGCAGGGCCGCCACATCCGGTTGTTTGCCGCATACGCCCAGCTTCGTACACGCTTCGTTCTTTGCCGTCTGTTCACATTGGTAACAAAACATGGGTGCCTCCTTTGTGTTGTGCTTTCTCTTCCGCGGCATCCCAAAGCCGCTCCTGCGCCTTTCATGAGCACACCATAAAGCGGCGCGGCACCGGAATCTTTGACCTAGGTCAAATGGGTCCAAAATTTTTTAAAGGTACTGCCCCCCAAGCTCCTCGATGACGGCGTCGATGTTTTGCCCGGTTTCCTTTTCCAGCTCCCTGCGAGCCCTTTCCAGGCGAGGTCGAAAAGCCGCAAGATCGTCCACGCAGCGCAGGGCGCCTCCGTAGCGCCCCAAGCGGTACAGGATGCGGTCATCGTCGGAAAGCGCCAGATACTGATCGATGATGCCCAGCATCTTGGCCTTGTCGTGGGGGAAGGTCCCTTGCAGATTTTCCAGGAGATTCCGCATGTGGTCGGAGGTGAGCGTGCTGTGGATGTTTTCCAGGTTTTCGATAAGAAGGCGGATTTCCCGCACCGTGTCGTCGTCGGAAAGGGTCTGGAACGCGCCGGAAGCCATGTGCTCCCACAGCGGCGTATTGGGCGGCACACGCAGGGTGCGCAGGCGGATAAAATGAGGGTCAATGGCTTTCAGGACTCGAGCCGTCTCCAACGCGTGTTCCCGGCTCCACTGCGTGCCGCCGAGCCCCGGCATAATGTATTCGGATAGTGTCATCCCCGCTTCTTTCACTTTGAGGCCCGCTTCGATGTGCTGCGCGGCGGTCGCTCCTTTATCCATGAACTTCAGGACCGTATCGGATCCGCTTTCCAGACCGATATGGATTCGGTCCAAACCCGCTTCCCGGATCTCCCGCAGTTCGTCCACACTCTTTCGCGCCAGGGTGGCGCTTCGCCCGTAGGAAGTCACGCGCGTGATGCCAGGGACTTTTTCCTTGAGGTAACGCAGGGCTTCGACAAGATCGGCCGTGCGCATGATGGGGTTATTGGCGTCCTGCAAAAAGACCGTTCCGTCTCCGTGGTACAGCCAGACGGCCACATGGCGCTCGCAGGCGCTTCGGGCCGGATCGGTGAGGATTCGGTTGATGACCGGCGCACTCACCGCTCCCCCTTCGCCCATGGACCAGGAAAGGGCTTTCACATCATCCACGATGGCGCGCACCGTATCGATGTCGGCCTTGATTTCATTCAGAGACCTTCGGCTGAAGGGCCGTCCCTTGTACACGGGGCAGAAAGCGCAACGATTCCATGGGCAATTTCTCGTGAACCGCAGAAGGAGACTCCTCGCTTCACTGGGCGGCCGAATCGGCCCCTGTTCGAAATGAAAACGCATTCCCATACCTTCAACTCCGCTTCATCGTTCCCCGAAGGGTTGAGTTTCCCGGGCAGGCTCACTATACTCGTTCCGTTTGTCGGATCCATGGAGAAAAAACCACTCGAACCGAGGAGTGCATCGCATGACGGAAGAAAAGTTCACGGCCGTTTACCTCATGGTGCGAAAGGAAGAACTGCGCCCCGAAGACGCGGGATCTTATGAAAAACCGCTGGCGGCCCAACGGGAAGCGTGCCTTGCGTTCATCAGGGAAAACCTGCCGGCGGAAGACCAAAATGCCGTCATTTTCTACACCAGCCGTTCCCAACTTTTTATGGACATGGACCGAAAGAAGGTCAAACGCCTTGTGGTGTATGAATTGGACCGACTGGCGGCGGACAAGAAAGAACTGGAGGGCATCCTCTTTGAGTGCCGATCCGCCGGCGTCCCCGTCCTTGCGGTTCGCTGAAACAAAAAGGGCCGGTGGCGATTCCACCGGCCCGGAAGGTTCGCAAAGCTCAGCTCGTTTTGACCACGACTTTTCGCGGTTTGGCCTTGTCCACTTTGGGCAGGGTTAGGGTCAAGACGCCGTCCTTCATGGCCGCTTCGATCTTCGACTGGTCGATGATGCGGCCCAGGGTGAACTGGCGGTAATAGTCTCCCACGCCGTATTCCCGAAGCAGCGCCGTTTCCCCTTCACCTTCCAGGCTGACGGTCCCACGGATCGTCAGCTGATCGTCCCGAATGTCGATGTCCACATTGTCCGGGGACACTCCCGGCATGTCGGCCACAAGCGTCAAAGCCTCTTCCGTCTCGTAAATGTCCACCGCCGGGATGTAGACGGGAATGTTCCGCGTGGTTTCCGCCTGAGTCTGCACTTCCTTCTTCTCCCTTACCTGAATGTCCTTCTCGGCCATGATCGTCACCCCCTTTTCCTATGAAGCACGTCACGTCTCGGGTCTTATGCGGTCTTGACCGTGATCTGTTTCGGGCGCACTTCTTCGGCCTTGGGCAAAGTGATCTGCAGAATGCCGTTCTTGAAGACCGCCTCCACCTTGTCGGCGTCGATGCGTGTCGGCAAGGTCAAGCTGCGGCGGAACCGGCCAAATTCCCTCTCGCGACGATGATAGCTCACATTTTCGCCTACCTCGGCGCTCTTGCGCTCGCCGCGAAGGGTCAGCGTGTCACCTTCCACCGAAATCTCGATGTCGCTGGGGTTGATTCCGGGCAGTTCGGCGCGCACATAGAGATTGTCCTTGTCTTCACTCACATTGAGCAGCGGGAACACACCGACCCGCAGCGGCCGAAAACCGCGGAAACCCGTGAACAGGCGATCCATTTCCCTGCGGAGTCGATCCATTTCCCGTTCCATTTCTTCAAAGGGGCGGAAAAGATCTCCTTGATCGGACCAGCGAATGAGTGCCATGACCATATCCTCCTTTCCTATTGAAATTCCTTTGAAATTGTCTATTGTTCGTTTCGGTCAAAAATTAAGTTTGGCTCACAAACCTGTCAAGGCACCCTGATGAGCGTTGACAATGGAAGGAAAAATCCTTTACGAGTCGCGGGGACGAGGGTGGCGTGAAAGGAGGAAGAAGGTCGGTGAGAACTTTTGAAAAGGAAGATCCGCGGTTGGAAGGGATCGGCTGGGTGGCCGATTCGGGACCGTGTTCAGGAGCGTATCTCCTCCAGGGAGGGCGGTTTCTCATCGACACGGGCAACATGGTGGGGCTCGTGGACGAAATTCGGGAAATGGCCCCGTTGGAAAATTTGGAGCGCATCGCCCTCACCCATACCCACTTCGACCATGTGGGCGGCATGGCTGAAATCTATCAGACGGTGGCTCCGGATGTCCTCATGCATCGAATGGCCCGGGAATATGCGGGGCTGCTGCGCTCCCCCTTTCCGGAATTTTTCCAGAGCCTGGAAGAGGCGGGAAAGATTCATTACGTCACGGACGGCGAGGACATTCCCGGCACCGGGCTGCACGTCTTCCATCTTCCTGGGCACACGGCGGGGGATCTGTGTTTTTATCTGCCGGAGGCTCAGGCCCTTTTCAGCGGCGATGCTGTCCTTCCCCATCAGGTGCGTTTTGCAGCGATTCTTTCCAAGCCGGACGAAATCTGCGGCGGTCGCATGAAGGACAAAGTGGAAAGCCTCAGACGGCTTCTTCGTGTGCCTGTGGTGCATCTCTTCCCGGGACACGGAGAACCCGTGCTCCACAAAGGCGGCCATCAGATCAAGATCGCCCTCTTGACCCTCTACCAAGCCCTTTACGAAACGCCCCTCGAAAAAGCTTGGCTTCTCATGGCCGAGGACCTGCTGGCGTCAAACCAGCCTGAAGAAGCCTACGAATGTCTGAAAAAGGCGAAGGCCATTGCCCCGCATTCGGAAGCGGTGGCCCGTGTCGCCGAAAAGTTTCATTAGCCGTCCGACCCAGGCCGGAAATGGCTTTTCCTTTCTAGTTCGTTCCCACCAACAGAACGATCTGGGTCTTGTCCCCATCTTTCGTGACCACCACGTGAGCCATCTTGTCGCCTTTTTTCCAGTGACCTTGTTGGCCTTCTTGGTGGGTCATTTCCATTTCGGTTTCCCATCCGGCTTTCGTAAGGGCTTCCTTGTAATAGGCGTAGGCTTTCTGGGGCGGATCCGACGTGGTCAGGACCACGTGGGAGCCCTGCGGGGTTTTCATGGCCATTTCCACCTGAGAGCCGGGATACTGCGCCACAACGCCCTTAAGATCCGCCGGGTAGTCCACTTGTGCCAGGGCGAGGACAACGTGAAAAAAGGCGCACAGGGCGACACCGATGCCCAAAAGCCGAGGTTTCATGGGAGGCTCCTGCAATCAAAAGGGGGGGTAAAGATGTCGCCGGCTTCACGACGACGGCCCGACTGAAACGACGCCATCTTAGAATCGCGAGAGGACAGGGGCAACGAAAAAGTGAGGCCGGGGGAATCCCCCGGCCCGCCGATTTACTTCCAGCCCAGGTCAAAGCGATCGAGGTTCATGACTTTGTCCCACGCCGCGATGAAATCGTGGACAAATTTCTCCTGTCCGTCCGCACTGCCGTACACTTCGGCGATGGCCCGAAGTTGGGCGTTATGACCAAAAACCAAATCCACCCGGGTGGCCGTCCACTTGAGTGCTCCCGTCTTTCGGTCACGCCCCTCGAAGACATGGGCGTCCTCGGATACGGGGCGCCACTCCGTGTTCATGTCGAGCAAATTCACGAAGAAGTCGTTGGTAAGCATACCCGGGCGATTGGTGAAAACCCCGTGGGGGGATTGCCGAAAGTTGGCGTTCAAAACGCGCATTCCACCGACGAGCACCGTCATTTCGGGGGCGGTCAGGGTGAGCAGTTGGGCTTTGTCGACCAGCAGATGCTCGGCCGGAATGGTGTATTGGGCCTTAAGGTAATTGCGAAAACCGTCGTAGATGGGTTCCAGCACTGCAAAAGACGTTACGTCGGTTTGTTCCTGGGAGGCGTCCGTCCGCCCGGGCGCGAAGGGAACCTTCACGTCAAAGCCGGCGTTTTTCGCGGCCTGTTCCACAGCGGCACAGCCGCCCAAAACAATCAAGTCAGCGAGGGACACTTTCTTGCCACCCGAGGCGGCGGCGTTGAAGTCTTTACGGATGCCGTCGAGAACCCCGAGCACCTTGGCGAGCTGATCGGGCATGTTGACGTCCCAGTCCTTTTGCGGAGCGAGGCGGATGCGGGCGCCGTTGGCCCCGCCGCGTTTGTCCGACCCACGGAAGGTGGCGGCGGACGACCAGGCGGTATAGACCAACTGGGGAATGGAAAGGCCTGAGGCGAGGATCTTGGCCTTGAGCGCGGCGATGTCCGTTTCATCAATCAGCGCGTGGTCGACCGGCGGGATGGGATCCTGCCACAAAAACTCCTCGGAAGGGACGTCCGGGCCGAGATAGCGGCTGCGCGGACCCATATCGCGGTGCACAAGCTTGAACCACGCGCGGGCGAAGGCGTCGGCGAACTCTTCCGGGTGCTCCATGAAGCGCCGCGAGATCTTTTCATAGATCGGGTCGAATCGCAGGGAAAGGTCTGTGGTCAGCATCGTGGGCGGATGCTTTTTGTTGGGATCATGGGCATCGGGAACGACCGCCGGCGCCCCTTTCGCCACCCATTGGTAGGCGCCCGCCGGGCTTTTCGTCAACTCCCATTCGTAGCGAAACAGATTGAAAAAGAAATTGTTGCTCCATTTGGTGGGCGAGACGGTCCAGGTCACTTCCAGGCCGCTGGTGATGGTGTCGGGGCCCTTGCCGGTGCCAAAGCTGCTCTTCCAGCCTAGGCCCTGCTCTTCAATGGGGGCCGCCTCGGGTTCGGGCCCCAGATGGGACGCCGGCCCGGCCCCGTGACACTTGCCGAAGGTATGGCCCCCCGCGATAAGCGCCACCGTTTCTTCATCGTTCATGCCCATGCGCGCGAAAGTCTCGCGAATGTCCTTGGCCGCGGCGACCGGATCCGGATTGCCGTTCGGGCCCTCGGGATTGACGTAAATCAGCCCCATCTGGACCGCGGCCAAAGGATTTTCCAGATCGCCCTTGTCGGTGTGGCGCTTGTCCTCGAGCCATTTTCCTTCCGAACCCCAATAGACGCTCTCGTCCGGCTCGAACCAGTCCTCTCGGCCCCCGGCGAAGCCGATGGTCTTAAACCCCATGGATTCCAGTGCCACGTTTCCGGCAAGGATCATGAGGTCTGCCCAGGAGATCTTGCGACCGTACTTTTGCTTGATGGGCCAAAGGAGCCTTCGAGCCTTGTCCAGGTTCACATTGTCCGGCCAGCTGTTCAGCGGGGCGAAGCGCTGCTGGCCGGATCCGGCCCCGCCGCGGCCGTCTCCGATGCGGTATGTGCCCGCGCTGTGCCACGCCATGCGGATGAAAAGAGGGCCGTAGTGGCCGAAGTCCGCTGGCCACCAATCCTGGGAATTTGTCATGAGTTCGCGAAGGTCCTTTTTGACGGCTTCTAAGTCCAAGGACAGGAACTCTTTGGCATAGTTGAAGTCTTGCCCCAGAGGATTGGCCTTGGGCGAGTTCTGATGGAGGATCTTCAGGTTCAACTGGTTGGGCCACCAATCCTTGAGGGATTTGGGTTCGGTGCCGGTCGGTTTGGCTGGTGCGTTCATGGTGAAGCTCCTTTCCTTATGGGTTATGGGGGGATCGACGAACGTCACGTGCCTTTCAAACAGTTCGGGCACAAGCCGTAGAAATCCAGCCTGTGGGAAACGATCGCGAACCCGGTCTTTCGGCTCATCTCTTCGGTCAATGCCTCCAGGCCAGTTAATTCGGGGTCCAGAATCTTGCCGCACCGCGTGCAGATCACATGGGGATGGGGATACGGCTTCAGGGCGTCATAGCGGTTTCCCACATCGGAAAAGCCCAGTTCCAGGACCTCGTTCATCTCCTTGAGGAGGGCGACGGTTTTATAGACCGTGGCGAGGCTCGTGGTGGGAAAACGGGCCTTCACCTGCGCGTAGACCTGCTCCACGCTGGGATGCCGATCCGAAGCGACCAGGGCTTCCAAAACGGCCAGCCGCTGGGGCGTGATCCGGAACTTGCGCTTCTTGAGCTTGGCGAGCACCTGCTGAAGCCTGGTTTGCGAAGAGACCGCTGATGTGTTCGGCATCATGCGTCATCCTTCCGGTTTCGACAAAACCTGTTCGGAAAATGATTCTTGAAAGAAAACGTATCCTAGGAAAAAGGCGAAGGCAAGAGGGAAAATGGTTTGTGTGCGAATAATTGGAATGGTAATAAGTGAGCCCGAAAGGTCCCGGGATGCGGCCTCTCTTCCTTCGAAGGGACAGGCCGTCGCATCCCGCCCGAATCCCAAAAGGCCGCAACGTATTCTGTCATCCGGCAGGCCCAATCCCATAACCGTCCGGCGGGGGAGTTGACCATGGTCTGCAAACCGGGTTGGCACCGTCGGCCCAGAAGAGGAAGATGCCATGCTATTTCACGAGTGCCTGTGCTTTCAGTTGGCGTCCCTCAGCCGATCCATTTCGCGCTCCTACCGCGAACGCATCGCGCCCTACGGCCTTACCCAGGCGCAATTTTTCATGCTCATTGCCCTCTATGAAGAGGACGGGGTGCTTCCCAGCCGCCTGGCCGAAAAGACCCATCTGGACCGACCCACCGTGACGGGTCTCATCGACCGGCTGGAGCGGGATGGCTGGGTGGCAAGGCGCTTGGATCCCGAGGATCGGCGGTTCTTACGGGTTTTTCTCACGCCCAAGGCTTTAGAACACCGACAGGCTCTCTTGGCCATCTACAACGAGGTGAACGGATTTTTCCTGCAAAAGTTCAGTCCCGAGGAATGGCAGAGATTTCAGGACTTTCTGGATCGGCTTCGAGGCGATGCGTGAGGAACCGCGCGGCCATTTTCCGCCGGAAAGGAGGTAGAGCGCCATGAAAATTCTAGCGATCAACGGCAGCCACCGAAAGGGGATGAACACGGCCACCATGCTTCGACTCGTCCTGGAGGAGGCTGCTCAAGGCGGTGCGAAAACGGAGCTGGTGGAACTTGTGGACTGCCGCATCGAATACTGCCTTTCCTGCAACCAGTGCCTTCGGGAGCCCAAGTGCTCCATCCGGGACGACGACATGCCGGCGCTCGCTGAAAAGATGCTGGCCGCCGACGCCGTGATCCTCGGCTCTCCAGTTTATTTCGGCAACGTCACGGCCCGGCTGAAAACCTTCATGGACCGAACCCGGTGGCTCCACATGCGCAAAAACCTTTTGGAAGGAAAGCTGGGAGCGGCCCTGACCCATGCGGGCTTGCAAAACGGCGGGCAGGAGATAACCCAGATGATTCTGGAACGTTTTCTTCTATCCCACGGTTTTCAGCTCGTGGAACCCCGGGAACCCGGCCGGCCCATTTACAATTCGGCCGTCATGGGAACGCTTTTTGTTGGGCTGGATGGCGACCGGTTTCGCTGGCGTAAGGGGATTCAGGAAGATGCGCTCGCCGTGGCCATGTGCCGGGCTCTTGGCCGCAATCTGTTGCGCCGAGCGAAAGGGCGGGAAAGAGTGGATGTGCCCTGAGCACAAAGCTGCCGGTTGTCGCGATGTTGCCTAGAGCATCGAAACATTGTGCGCTTCGGCATCTCGCGCGCTGCCGTTGTCCTTGCGAGGCAAGGAGGCATCCTGGTGGAGGTGATTCAAGATGGGAGTCTCCGGCTTGCCCCGGTTGATGACGCGCTGGCCGAAGACATTTTTCGAGATCTTCGATGCTCCCGCGTGCTGGGCCCTTACCGGGGCCTTCAGGCGGCCGATACGGCCACGGAAGCCCTGAGCAGGCTTTCCCTTTGGATTCATCATTTTTCTCTGATCCGGGAAGTTGACATCAACCCGATCGTTCTGGGAGATCACGGAGAGCAGGGAGTAGCCGTGGACGCACGGGTGCTTCTGGAGACACCGAACCATGAAGATCCTCTTCTGTGATAGGTCCTTTGCGGATGCACGACACTGCCTGGAACGCCGTCTGCCCGGCGATCATATTCTTTTTTGCCCCAAAGATCGGATCCAGGATTTCATCGGCGACGTGGATGTGGCGATTCCTCTCATGTCTCAATTGACTCGGGAGCTCATTCTCAAGGGCGAAAAGCTCCGGTTGATTCAGCAGTTCGGCGTAGGCCTGGAAGGGGTGGATCTGGAAGCGGCGGCGGAAAGACACATTCCGGTGGCCAACGTGCCCAGTGAAAAGACGGGAAACGCGGCGTCGGTGGCCGAATGGGTGATCTTTCTCATGTTGGCCCTTGCTCGGGACTTTCCGGGTCAGTTGAAAAATATCCAGGCCAGAAAACTGGGCGTCCCGACGGGAAGGACGCTTTTCGGCAAGAAAGTGGGGATTGTTGGCATGGGGCAGTTGGGAAAAGCCATTGCCCAGCGACTCAAGGCCTTAGGGATGGAAGTGCGAGCGGTCAAGAGGCGACTGAGTGGCGGCGAAGATGTTTCACGGTTCGTGGACTTCTTGGGAGGCCCCGAGACTCTGGATGAGCTTCTTAATGTTGTGGACTTTGTGGTTCTCGCTGTTCCCCTGTCGCCCGACACAAATGGCCTGATCGGCAGGCGGGAATTAGGGCTCATGAAGCGGACGGCCTATCTCATCAATGTGAGTCGAGGCCCCGTGATCGATTACAGGTCGCTGCTGGAAGCGTTGGCGAACGGACAGATCGCCGGTGCTGGCCTGGACGTCTTTTGGCACGAACCCATTGACCCCAACGATCCGCTCTTCCGGTACAATGTGGTGGCGTCCCCGCACATCGCCGGCGTCACCGACTTTTCCATGGATGCCACCGCGACTGAAGTCGCGGAAAACATCGAGAGGCTCCGTACGGGACGATCGCTTAAGTATACGGTCTCGTGCGCATGAGCGGGGTTTTCGAGCTGTTTGCCTGAGCTTTTTCCTGGCCGGCATCATTCCGGCCCAGAGACAAGGAGGAGGAGAGAATGCCCAAGCGCGGCGCGGAAGATTTTGAGGCCTTTCAAGCCCTTTTTTCGCCCCGGTCGGTGGCGGTGGTGGGGGCATCCACTCACGGCGGCAAGGTGGGCAACTTCGTCCTGCGCTCGGCTCTCGCATCGGGCGTGGAAAAAGTCTACCCGGTCCATGCGGGCGGCGCGGAAGAAATTCTGGGCCGGCGGGCTTATCCGTCCATCGAAGCCATTGCGGACGATGCGGTGGATCTCTTTCTCTTTGCCGTTCCCCAGCAGCATATCCTGAAAGGCTTTGGGGCGGCCGTGGCCAAGGGATGCCGGGGGGCTGTCATCTTCACGGCCGGATTCCGGGAGGCGGGGGAGGAAGGGCGTCGCGATCAGCAGCGGTTGAAAGCCATGGCCGATGAAGCGGGAGTCAAGATCATCGGGCCCAACACCATGGGGTTTTACCGATCCCACAGCCGCATGAACGCCACGTTCATGCCGGTGTTGTCCGACTTTTTCACGGAACCCGGTGGCATAACCGTGGTGAGCCAGAGCGGCGGTGTGGCGGGTTTTGCGGCCATTCGATTTCTGGAAGACCACATGCCCATGGGGACCTTGGTGTGTCTGGGCAACCGGGCCAATGTGGAATTTGCGGACATGCTGGATTTTTGCGCCGAGGACGACAAGACCACGGTGGTAGCCCTTTTCATCGAAGGCCTGGATGATGTGCGGCGCTTTTATGAAGCCGCGTCCCGATGCGCGTCCCGAAAACCCGTGGTTGTCTTGGGCGCCGGCTTCACGGCGGCGGGCCGCAAGGTGGCTCGATCGCACACGGGCAGCATGGCGGAGTCTCAAGCCATCTACGAAGCGGCGTTTCGTCAGGCGGGCCTGGTTCAGGTGCACACGGTGGAGGAACTGGTGGACACGGTCAAGATCCTGGCTTTGAGCCCGCCCCTGCGGGGAAACCGTGTGGGTGTCATCACCCACACGGCCGGTCCTGCCGTGTTGGCTTCCGACGTCTTGTCGCGAAAAGGTCTGGTCTTGGCGGACCTTGCCCAAGAAACAAAGGAAGCCCTGGTTTCCCGCAAGGTGCTCGCCTCTTTTATGCCCGCGGACAACCCCGTGGACCTCACCACGTTCGGTTACCTGGATCGCCGCCTCTATGTGGACGTGTTGGGTCTTTTGGCCACGGATCCCGGCGTGGACGCCACACTCTCCGTTTGTCTTTCCGCCCTGGGGGACCCTCAGGTGGTTCCCTTCCCCATGGAGGAGTTCGGGCGCAGGGCGAAAGAATCCGGAAAGCCCGCCGTCTTCGTGTGGGGGGCTCCGTCTGCAGCCGCCGAGGATTTCAAAGCCTGGATGCAGGCGGGTGTGGCCGCTTATCCGACGGCGGAACGGGCGGCCGCGGCTTTGGCAAATCTGCACGAAGCGACCCGATGTGCGGCACGAGGGATGCTCGAGACGCCATTGGAAAGGTTTTCCGAGCCCCTGTATGCCCTCGTGGCCGATCTTCGTGCCTCGGGCGGCACCCTTGTCTTGGAACACGACGCCAAGCGCATCCTGGAAGAGGCCGGCCTTCGCACGGCCACAGCCGTCCTGGCCGTCAACGAGGACGAAGCGGTGGCCGCAGCGCGGACTATGGGGTATCCGGTGGTTCTCAAAATCGCCTCCCCGGACATCGTCCATAAGAGCGATGCAGGCGGGGTGATGCTCGGCATTCGGGACGAGACGAGCCTTCGGCGCGCCTTTGGCGCGATGATGCACCAAATGAAGCGTGCTGCGACCACGGCGCACATTGTCGGAATCTGCGTGCAGCCCATGGTTCCCGAAGGAACCGAGGTGATCGTCGGCGGGGTTAGGGATCCTCAAGCCGGTCCGGTGGTCATGTTCGGGCTGGGCGGGATTTGGGTCGAGGTCCTGAAAGACGTGGTGTTTCGTTTGGCGCCTGTCTCCGAATCGGAAGCGCGCCGCATGATTGAAGAAATTCGCGGGGTGAAGGTTCTCGAGGGCCTACGAGGCAAGCCGCCCGTAAACAAGGACGCGCTGGCCCATCTTATCGTCACCATCGGGCGCCTTATGATTGAGCTGCCGATTCAGGAAATGGACTGCAACCCTGTCATCTTTCACGACGGCACGTACACGATTGCCGATGCCCGGATGAGTCTTTTCTGATGAAAGGTGCCCCGGCGCGCCCTGTTTCCCACGGTATGGAAGCCGGGCCTCGTGTGGGTCCGGAATGCGCCGGCGGGACGGGGCGATGCGTTTCGCCAACGAACCGTTGCCGAAGCCGATGCCTTTGGGATAAGAAGTTCACGGAGCGCCAGCCCCACAAATTAGAAGTTCTTTTGTGATTGGAGCACGGGCCGTGCCTTTCAGCGTCCAACTTTATCAAGCCATCGACGAACTCGATCCGAAGACCAAAAAAGTGTTCCTGGCCCTGTTGGGCGAAGTGGACGGGCACCTGAACCGCGTGGTCACGCGGGAGGACTTTCGGGACCTGAAAAGGATCGTGGAGAGTCTGGCCGTCTCCACAAAAGAGCTGGCTGCGGCCCAGCAGCGCACCGAAGCCCGGCTTGAACAGTTGGCCGAAGCGCAGAGCCACTTGGAACAGCGTGTGGACCAGTTGACGGAAGCCCAAAGACGTACCGAAGCCCGTTTGGGGGAGCTGGCAGAGGCACAAAAGCGCACGGAAGAGCGCCTCGATCAACTGGCAGAAGCCCAGCAGCGCACGGAAGAGCGGGTGAAACAGCTGGCCGAAGCGCAGAAAAAGACGGAAACAGAGCTCAAAAAACTGGTCCAAGAACACCGCAAGACCCGAGAGCAACTGGGCGGGTTGGCCCATACCGTCGGGTACCGCTTGGAAGACGAAGCCTTCAAGGCGCTTCCGGTTCTCTTGAAGCAGGATGTGGGCGTGGAAGTCCAGGGAAGGCTGAAACGTGACTTTCTTGAAATCGGCCCGGATCGTTATCTGGAAGTGAACATTTGGGGGACCGGGCTTCATAACGGAAAGCAATATGTTATCATCGGGGAAGCCAAGACGCAGCTCAAAAAGAAGGACGTGGACGACTTTCTCGAAAAAGCCCGCCAGGTGGCAAATCTTGTAGCCAGAGACCAAATCAGGCTTCTTGTGACTTATCAGGCGTCTCCCCCCGTCCAAAAGTATGCGCGGGACAAGGGGATCGCCCTTTACTTCTCTTACGATTTTTGATTTCAGGGGACGACGTGTTGCGTTTTCATGTGGAATGGGCTTCTCGGCGTCTCCGCGTGGGGCTGCGGGCGAACTGCAGGCCCGAAGCCGTGTGGGCGGTTTTGAGCGACACGCGCTTGTGGCCCACGTGGGGTCCGAGTATCACCCGCGTTGCGGTCGAAGGAACAGACGTTGTGGTCCACAAGGGCATGCGTGGCCGCGTGTGCACCGTTTTCGGTTGGACTTTGCCCTTTGAAATCGACCACGTCGAACCGGGAAAGTCGTGGACCTGGCGTGTGGCCGGGGTAAAAGCCACCGGGCACGAGGTCCTCCCTGACGGAGCGCAGGGAGCGTGGATCGTTTTTACCATGCCCGTGTGGGCCCTTTTTTACGCCGCGGTGTGCCTCTGGGCGGCGCGGAAAATCGCCCTCCTTGCCCGCGCCCCTGGTCTTCAAGCGTAGGCAAGAAGGGCTTTTCGCGCGGCGCTTCTTACGTCACGCTCTAAGCCGAACCGATCAACGGCAGTTCCTTTTCAACGGCAAAAAACACGGCGAATTCCTTCGCTCCCGCTTCCTCCGATCTCGTGGGGTAGCTTTTGCGGCGCAGGGATTCGACGATTTCCGGGTCCTCCGATTCCTTGATTTTCTTGAGGAAAAAACGCTTTCCCTTGTATCCCCCCCCGTCTTCCCGGAAAAGATAGGCGGCTCTGGGGTTCGATTGCAGGTTGTGGTGGGTCAGGCGATCTTTCATGACGAAGGCCAAACTGCCGTCCTCCATGACGTGCGGTCTGGCGTAAACAGCCGCATCCACATGACCTTCCGCATCGGCGGTGGCAAGGACACCAAATCCTTTCGTCTGTTCAAAGTAGCTCTTGAGATCCATGGCGTACTCCTCTTAATCCTTCACCGTTTTGTGCGCGGCAATTTCCCGGTTTCCGAATTCCTTTGTCAACTTTAACCCAATATAAGGATCATGGTCCCGTGCGTGCCACGGTCATGCCTTAAAGGTTTCATTCCACTGCGATGGGTGTAGCCTTTTTTTCTTGGCTTCTTTCAGTCTTTTTCTTTTCCAGATGGTCGATCCGCTCGTCGATGAGACTCCGCACGGCCCGAAGGACCTCGATGCGGGCGTTGGTCAGGTGTTCCCAAAAGGGCTTTCCCGGGCCTTTCCCGCGACCCAAAGCGTGCATCATCTGGCACATGGGACACCGACACCGTGTCTCTTCCGATCGTTCCGTCTCGACTTCCTGCTTCTCATGCCGGCTCATGAACGCCTCCAAAGATTATGGTCAAAGTCTCTTGTTCCAGTCGCGCCTTTTCGGGGTGCAGCCGGGCGAAAGCCCGAGGCAGCACCAGGTTCTTCTTGAACGCCCCCATGCGGATGACGAGTTCGTCTCCGACTTTGGTCAGCGCGATTTCCTCCCGACTGACAAAGGGGAAGTGAATACGAACCAAGTGGGTGCCGTTTTCGGAAACAAAACTGACGGGCTGGTGATGGTAGAGGATGTGATGGGGGGGCGTGTCGCCATAGAGGGCTTCGGCGAGGGCTTTGAGGCGACCGTAGCCCAGTGTTTCGTTTTCGTAATACGGCGCCGTCAAGACAGGGATGGGGTCGAAGGAGGAGGTCACCAGGTTGAGATACGACCGTTGCTGCTCGAGGAGCGCCTTGAGAAAAGGATCCTGGGAATTCTCGGCGAGCACCCGGTTGACGATGATGGCGTCGATGCCCAGTTGGTGCAGGGAAAAGAACATGAAACTGCGCTGCGTCTCTCGAATGACCATCTTTTCCAAGTTGGTCACAAGGCGCACCGACGTTTTTTGCGTGTCGGTCAAAAGGGCGTCCACACCGCGAAGTCGCTGAAACAGCCTCTCGATGGAGGCGAAATAGGCGTCTTCGGGCAGCGGCACATCGGAAAATCGGCGAACCACCGGGCGGGCCATGCGGAAGAGGTTTCTTTCCATGCGGAAGATTTTTTCCATGTACCATTCGAGAGCCTTGGGGACACTGACGAATCGGATGGATTCCGCGGTAGGCGCGCAGTCGAGAATAAGGACGTCGTAGGTCTCGTCCTTGGCGTACCGGTTCACGTAAAGAAGGGCGCTTACCTCTTCCATTCCCGGAAGCACCGCCAGTTCTTCGGCGAGCACGCTGTCCAGCCCCGAAACGTTCAGCAAAAGACTCAGGTACTGATGCACTTCGCCCCAGTGCTTTTGGATTTCCTCGTGAACGTCCAGTTCCTGAATCCACAAATTCTCGGCCACGGCGACCGGCTGGCCTCGGTTCACATCCATGAGGCGCCGGTCCAAATCAAAGGCGTCGCTCAGGCTGTGGGCCGGATCCAAAGACATCACCAGGGTCTTTAGACCGCGTTCGGCAAGGAGCACGCCCGTTCCGGCGGCCACACTGGTTTTGCCCACACCGCCTTTTCCTGCAAAAAGCATGATGCGCATGGTTCTCATCCGTTTCGGCTGGTTCCAACGTTTATGGCAAGGCACGCGGCCAACGCACGGGAAAACTCGCCCATCGGCCTACTACGGTCTCAAAGAGGTCCCTTCCCATTAAAATCCATGGAAGAGGCGGTTTCAAGTCCAAGGCCGGCTCGTTTGAGCGAGAAGCCCGTTGCCCCAAAACGACCTCGGGTGTAGAAAGCATAAGCCGAGAAGGCCCGTAGGTGCAGCAGAAGATGCAGGAATCAACCGCCACGAAGGGCTACTTAGAACGGTTTTTTCGGCCGAGGGGGGTGTCGCCCTGTCGAATCGTCCCAGCTGTAGGGCGGTGTGGGGAAAGAAGGGGGGGTCGGTTGCGCCGGGCCCGAGGCGAGCCACGAGAGCAATGG
>Ga0209162_1000478_pt1 | contig 43627 bp, 49 predicted proteins | sample YNPNPMetaG_FD_187121 | JGI IMG/M metagenome (GOLD analysis project Ga0209162, IMG submission 187121) | Anoxygenic and chlorotrophic microbial mat microbial communities from Yellowstone National Park, USA - YNP NP MetaG (SPAdes) (version 2) ...
GAAGTAAACCTGCCGCTTCAGCTCGATGCGTTTCCGAACACCGTCACGGAGGGCAAGGTCCGCGCCCTGGCCCGCCTGCCGATCGAGCTGGTCAGTATGGGAATCGAAAGCGCCAGCGAAGACACGTTGCGGAACATCTATCGGCGGCCCACGCCCCCGCGCCGCATCGCGGAGGCCATCGCGCTGCTGGCCCGGTATCGATTACGTGCCGAGTACCACTACATCGTCAGCAATCCGTACGAGCCCGAGCAGAACGTCATCGAAACCATGCGCTTCATCGCGACGCATCATCGCGGGCGGGCAGTGCTGCGCGTCTTCCCCCTGATGTTCTACCCCGGCACTCCCCTGTATGAGCGGGCGCGCGCCGACGGCCGGCTCGGCGTGCGCGACGACGCAGCCTACGACTACATGGGCACCGGCGCGCTCCAGTTCGCACGGCACGATTACCTCGCCATCTGGCTGCGTATCGTGCTCAATCTCCGCAACCTGGGGGTACCGCCATCGCTGTGTCACCGCGTCATCGACATCGTCACGCACCCGACCGTGCGGCGCGGGCTGGACCGTCCCTGGTTCGCCCCCGCGGTCTTTTTGACGTACCAGGTGACCCGCAAGATCGCGCGGAACTTCGTCTATCAGCCGTTTGTACGCCCGTTCAAGTACTTGCGCAGGCCGCGGCGACCGGGACTGGCGGCGTCGAGACCGTGGCGCCTGTCCCACGCCGGTCTCGCGGGGTCGTTGGTCCCGGCGCCCATGGAGGCGCAAGCTGAAGGCGCGACGTCTTCAGCCGTCCGGTCGGCGACCGCCTAATACGAGCCGTAACATCCGCACACCGGGCGGGCGGCTGGTGCGCCACCAGTCCACGGGTGGCGCCGGATAGACCCGCTAACGTCCTATTCCGTGGACGGTCAAAGAGAAGGTAGCGCGGAAGGTTATCCGGGCGGGTGGCGTGGCGACGGACGGCAGCCGATAAAACAGTGGAGCGCTGCAACCGGGCGTAAAGACCGGCGTATAATGGGCGCGAGCCGGGGAGTCGCCCGGACGCGGCCAACGAAGCAAGTGGTGGAAGAAAAAAGGGTTAGGTCCGACATGCCGATCGGGGAAGAGCTTGTCGCCCGGGGGTTGATCACGGCCGAGCAACTGGCAGAAGCCGCGGCCAAGCGCACCTCGCCCAGCGAGCGGATCGACCAGGTTCTGATCCGCGAGAACTACGTCACGGAGCGCGCCGTCCTCGAAGTCTTCAGTGAACAGCTCCGCATCCCCCTCGTCGAACTGAAAGAGGCGGACATCGATCGTGAGCTGCTCAAGCTCATCCCCAGCCGCCTCGTGCACCGCTACGGCCTCCTGCCGATCGCGCGGAACGGCAAGGGCGTTCGCGTGGCCACGTCCGACCCCTACAACATGTACGCGCTCGACGAGGTGCGCACCTGCATCAATCTCCCCGTCGAGCCGGTGCTCGCACCGCGCGCGGAGATCCAGAAGCTCATCCGCACCTTTTACGGCGTCGGCGGCGAAGTCCTCCAGGAGATGGTGGAGGAAAAGGGCGAACTCGAAATCATCGACGAGAAGAAGGTCGAATCGGAGGACCTCGACGTCCAGCTCGCCCAGGAAGCCTCCGTCATCAAGCTCGTCAACGAGATCCTCATCGAAGCCATCGACCAGCGCGCCAGCGACATCCACTTCGAGCCGTTCGAAAACGACTTCCGCGTGCGGTACCGCATCGACGGCGTGCTCGAAGTCGCCAATGTGCCCCCCGAAATCCGCCGCTTCCAGAACGCCATCATCAGCCGGATCAAGATCCTCTCGAATCTCAACATCGCCGAGCGCCGCCTGCCGCAGGACGGGGGCTTCAAGATCAAAGCCCACGGCCGCGAGATCGATCTGCGTGTGAGCGTGATTCCGATGGCGTTCGGCGAGGGGGTCGTGCTGCGGATTCTCGACCGGACCAGCGTGAAGCTGGACCTGCACGTGCTGGGCATGGAAGGGAAGACGTACGACACGTTCATGGACCTCATCCATCGCCCGCACGGGATCATGCTGGTGACGGGCCCGACCGGTTCGGGCAAGACCACCACGCTTTACGCCGCCCTGCTGGCCATCGTCAGCCCGGAACTCAAGATTCTGACCATTGAGGACCCGGTCGAATACTACCTCGACGGCGTGAATCAGACGCACGTCATCCCCAAGATCGGGCTGACGTTCGCCCGGGCGCTGCGCAGCTTTCTGCGCCACGACCCGGACGTGATTCTGGTGGGCGAAATCCGCGACAAAGAGACCGCCGAGGTCGCCATCAACGCGTCGCTGACCGGCCACCTCGTCTTCAGCACGCTGCACACCAACGACGCCGTCACGGCCACCACGCGTCTGCTGGACATGGGTGTGGAACCGTTCCTGGTGGCCAGCTCGCTGGAAGGTGTTCTGGCGCAGCGCCTCGTGCGCACGATTTGCAAGTGGTGCAAGGAGGAATGGGTACCGGAAAACCCCAAGCTCCTGCCGCCCGATTTCGACTACCAGCCCGGCGAGGTCCTCTACCGCGGCCGGGGGTGCAAGGAGTGCCGCAATACCGGCTATTCCGGTCGCCGCGCCCTGTACGAACTGCTCGTCATGAATGACCAGATGCGCGAGATGGTGCTGCGGCAGGCGCCCGCTTCCCAGATTCTCCAGGTTGCCCGCCAGAATGGCCTGGTGCTCATGCGGGAAGAGGGCTGGCGCCTGTGCCGCGCGGGGATCACTACCCCCCAGGAAGTGCTGCGCGTGACCAAGGTGTAGCCCACAAACGCCAGTCGGCGGATACCATCAGGGGGATGTCGCGTCACGAACGAGTACTGGTGGCCATGTCGGGCGGTGTGGACTCCTCCGTCGCCGCCGCGCTGCTCAAGGAACAGGGCTACAACTGCATTGGCGTGTTCATGTGGGTCGGCCCCGCCGGCGAGGCATCGGCCGCGCCCCCACCGGCGCGCGAGTCGCCCGGCGTGCCCCTGCCGCGGCTCAAGAAGGGCTGCTGCTCGGTTGGAGATGCCTGCGACGCGCGGGCCGTGGCCGCACGGTTGGGCATCCCGTTCTACTCCGTGAACTTCCAGGCCGAATTTGCAGGGCTGCTCGAGTACTTCGTCGACGAATACGCGCGGGCCCGTACGCCCAACCCCTGCGTGCTCTGCAATTCGCACCTGAAGTTCGGCAAACTGCTCGCCTATGCCGACCTCCTCGACGCGCAATACGTAGCCACCGGCCACTACGCCCGCTTGCTTCCCGCGGCCGAGGATGGCCAGCCGCGCCTCGCCCGTGCCGTGAATCGCACCAAGGACCAGTCCTACGTGCTGTTCGGGATCGCGCGGGAGAACCTGCGGCGCTGTCTGTTTCCGTTGGGCGAGATCGCGGACAAAACGGACGTGCGTCGGATCGCGGCTGACCTGGGGCTACCCGTGCACGACAAGCCCGACAGCCAGGAAATCTGTTTCGTCCCCAACGGAGACTACGCCTCCATCGTGAGCGCCCGGCGTCCCGACGCGGTGCGGCCCGGGCCGGTAGTCGATTCGGCCGGCCGCGAACTCGGCCGGCACCCGGGCATCGTCCATTACACGATCGGCCAGCGCCACGGCCTGCGCATCGCGGCGGGTCGGCCGGTTTACGTAACCCGCCTGGACGCCGCCAGTAACACGGTCGTCCTTGGTCCGCGCGAAGAATTGCTCAGCGCCGGACTGGTGGCGGAGAACGTGAATTGGCTTGTCCGCCCACCGGCGAGTCACGATGAGCGGCCCGCCCAGATTCAGATCCGCTACCGGCACGCCGCCGCCGCGGGACGTCTGCGCCGCCTCGCTGCCGACCCGCGGGCTTCGCCACCAACCGGCGCCCCCAACAGCACCGACGGCGAAATGGTCGAAGTCCGTTTCGATGCAGCGCAGCCGGCCGTCACGCCGGGACAGGCTGCGGTATTCTACGAGGGCGATATCGTGCTCGGCGGCGGTTGGATCGCGCGCAGCCTGGGGAACCCCAGCCCGCCGCCATCGGGAGATGCGCATGGCACGGGCCGAGATTGAAACGCCGCTCTACATCGGAACGAACGGACACGTCGTCGCCCTCGATCCTTGGACCGGCGTCGAGTTGTGGCGCACGAAGCTACCCCGTTGTGTAGGCATGGGCGCCATCGTATCGATCACCGTCAAGCACAACCTGTTGTTCGCCGGGGCTTCGGGCCGCGTCTGGTGCCTGGACAAGCGCGACGGGCGGGTGCTGTGGCAGAACAATCTCCCGCGCCTGGGCTACTACTATGTCCAGTTGACGATTGAGGGCGCCTCGGCAACGACCGGCGCGCAAGGGCTGGCCGCCCAAGCCGCCCGGCAGCGCCAGAACCGCGCGGCCGGCGGCGGCGCGGCAACCTGACGCCGACTCGACGACCGGCGGAACGTGCGCCCGGTCCCATCCGACCAGGACCATGCCGACTGACTGGGTCATTCTGCACGGCGGCGCGCTGGGCGACCTCGTGTTGACGATGCAGCTCGCCTTACGCCTGCCAGGGATCGAAGCGGGCGGCACGTTGCACCTGGTCTCTCGCACCGATCCTGGAGACCTTTCGGCGTGTCGGCCGCGCATTGTCCGCGAATCGTCCGACACTTGCGGCCTGCACTGGTTATTCGCCGACCTCGACAGCGCGGCACCCCGCCGGCTGCACGAGCTTGTGCGAGGTGCGCACGTTCTAAATGCTCTGACGGGCCCGAACACAACGGTCCATCGCCGGTTGACCAGCCTGGGCCCGCGCTCGCTGTACAGTTTCGATCCGCGCCCCCAGTCAGCGTCACAGCGGCACATCACCGAGCAGTGGATTACGCAACTCGAATGTCAGGGGCTGCTGATCCCTAAATGCGTGCACCAGCGGCCTCACCAGCGCGGGATCGCGATACCTGGGGCGTGGCGCGAGCGCGGCCGCCGCCTGTTTGACCCGCTCGTCGACGCGTCCGCCCTCCAGCCCCCGCACAACGCTTCTGCCGGTCTGCCGTACGACGCAAAGGCCGGCGACCGTCTCGACCCCGTTCTGATTCACCCGGGCTCCGGCGGGCGTGCGAAGTGCTGGGCGCTGCGGTGCTTCATCGAGGTGGCTCGGCACGTCACCGCCACCGGACAGCCGGTCGCGTTTCTCGTCGGGCCGGCAGAACTCGACAACTGGCCGCCGTCAGACCTGACCGCGCTCGAAGCCGTCGCGCCACTCATCCGCCAGCCGTCGCCCGACGACCTGGTGGCTCTATTGAGCGCCGCGCGAGCGTTTATCGGTAACGACGCGGGGCCGACCCATCTGGCCGCGATTCTCGGCACCTTCACTGTGGCTCTTTTCGGTCCGACATCGCCGGCTGTCTGGCGGCCGCTGGGGCCAAACGTGCAGGTGCTGGCCGGGAATCCCGCCGTCGCGCCGGACACGTGGGGCCTCTGCCCGCGTGTGGTGGCCGCGACCGTCTCCGGGGGCGTTGGGTCCGCAGTGCAGGCGGCGGAAAATGACGCCGACCGCTAGCGTCCGGCTGCGGCGCGTGTCTGACTACGCGTGTATACTGTCTCCAGCCGGACGTGCCGGCGAAGGAGCAAGCAGCATGCGCGCGCAAGTAGCCTGCCTGTGTGTGGGTCTGGTGGCGCTGGCGTGCCTGTTCGGCTGCCAGCGGCAATTTTGCCGGGAACGGTTCGAGCAGATCACGGTCGGGGTTGACGACCGCGAAGACGTGCGCCAGTTGCTCGGCAAGCCGAGCTGCGAGCTGGCGGACCAGTGGCTTTACGACGACCTCGATCACCACCTTTCCGCGATGATCTACTTCGACGAGCAGGGACGCGTGACCGGCAAGCAGTGGATTGACGCCAAGAGCGGACGCTGGGAGGGCCACAACCCGGCCGCGGGCGAGGTCCAGGCCGGCGAGGTTCGCGAGGTCCACGTGAAGACGCGCCGGATCGACGAAGACTGACCGCCCGATCCGCGGACCCGCCCGACCCCACCGTGATCATACCCCGGCGCGCTGTCCCGGGACCCAAGCCGCGCCGCGTCTTGCCGTCGCAACGACCAGAGCGGCTTTTGGCCGCGACCGGTTCAATCCGCCCCCGACCACGGTACGATACGAGGTTTTGAACCCCGGCCAAGCCGCCGCGTGGGCGCACAGGCCGGGGCACCGCGACGCTACGAACGCCTCCGGGCTTTCGCCGGCGTTGCACCGTTCGAGCGACCGCGACCAAGGAGAGCTCCGTGGCGCTACCGTATAACCGGCGAACGTGCTACTGCGGGGAAGTCGGGCTGGACCGGGTTGGCCAAACGGTCCTGTTGTGCGGCTGGGTCGACGCACGCCGCGACCATGGCGGGATGGTCTTTATCGACCTGCGCGACCGCACCGGGCTTGTGCAGCTCAAGTTCAACCCGGAGACGGACGCCCGGGCCCACGAAGCGGCCGGCCGCCTGCGGAGCGAGTACTGCATCGCCGTGCGCGGCATCGTCGCCCCGCGTCCGGAAGGGCTCGTCAACCCCAACCTCAAGACCGGTGCCATCGAGGTCAACGTCCAGGAACTCGACATCCTGAGCCCGTCCGAAACCCCCGTCTTCGCGCTCGAGGACAACATCGAGACCGCCGAAGATACGCGACTGGAATACCGCTTTCTCGACCTGCGGCGGCGCCCGCTGCAACGCGCGCTGTGGACACGCCACCGGATCGCCAAGACGATCCGCGACTACTTCGACGAGCACGGTTTCATCGAAGTGGAGACCCCGTTCCTCACCAAGAGCACGCCGGAAGGCGCCCGCGATTACCTGGTCCCGTCGCGCATCAGTCCTGGATCGTTCTACGCCTTGCCGCAGTCGCCGCAGCTTTTCAAGCAACTGCTGATGATGGCGGGTTTCGACCGCTATATGCAAATTGTGCGGTGCTTCCGAGATGAGGACTTGCGGGCCGACCGACAGCCGGAGTTCACGCAACTCGACCTGGAGATGTCCTTCGTGCAGCCCCACGATGTGATGGACCTGGTCGAGGGCTGCCTGGTGCGCCTCATGCGGGTGGTGCACGGGATCGAGATTCCGCGTCCGTTTCCGCGCATGACCTACGAACAGGCGCTACGCGAATACGGGATCGACCGTCCGGATACCCGCTACGATTTGCGCATCCGCGATGTCACCGCGGTGGCCCAGAAGACCTCCTTTGCAGTCTTCACCGAGGCCATCGCCCGCGGCGGCGTCGTCCGCTGCATCCGCGTCCCCGACGGCGCCTCCATGACCCGCAAAGAGACCGATACCTTGACGGAGGATCTCAAGGGCATCGGCGCCGGCGGGTTGCCGCTCGTCAAGGTCGCGGCCGAAGCCGGTCGCCCTGTTTTCCAAACGGGCTGCGCCAAGTTCTTCACGCCCGAGACGACGGCCGAGATGGTCGCCGCTACGGGCGCACAACCCGGCGACATGCTCTTTTTCGCGGCCGGTCCGGAAGCGGACGTATGCAAGCATCTGGCGTGGCTCCGGGAAACGGTCGCGCGCCGCCGCAACCTGATCCCCGCCGGCCAGTGGCACTTCCTGTGGGTGGTGGACTTTCCGGCGTTCGAGTTTCACCCGGAGGACAGCCGTTGGTACGCCGTGCATCACCCGTTTACCGCTCCACGTGACGAGGATCTGCCGCTGCTGGAGACAGACCCTGGACGTTGCCGCGCCAAGGCCTACGACATCGTCCTCAACGGGACGGAAATCGGGGGCGGGAGCATCCGCATCCATCGGGCTGACATTCAGCAGCGGGTCTTCCGGTTGCTCAACATCGCCCCCGAAGAACAGGAGCTGAAGTTCGGGTTTTTGCTGCGGGCCCTGAAATATGGTCCTCCGCCCCACGGCGGCATCGCGCTGGGCCTGGACCGAATCGTCATGCTGCTGACCGGCATGAACAGTTTGCGCGACGTAATCGCGTTTCCGAAGACCGCCCGCGCCACGTGTCTGCTCACCGGTGCGCCTTCGCCAGTCGCCCCGGAACAGCTCGACGAGCTGGGTCTGCGGATCGTCGCGCAGCGGCAAAGCTGAGCAGCCTGGTACTTGCTACGGCACAAGGGAACTGGAGACGACCGGGATCGAACCGGCAACCTCCGCATTGCGAACGCGGCGCTCTCCCAATTGAGCTACGTCCCCGAACGACCGTCATTATACGCTGCCGCGCGGTGCCGACAACGCGGCCGACACAGGCCGGTCACTGCGCGCGAATCCGGGCGGCGAGGGCTTCCAACTCTTCCGTACTGCGCCGCTGCGGCTTCCAACGGAATCCGAGTCCGTCGCCCTCCCGACGGGGAATGATGTGGAAATGCACATGCGGCACTTCCTGGCCCGCCACCCGGCCGTTGTTCTGAAGAATGTTGCACCCCGCAGCCCCGGTGACCGCGAGAATCTTGCGGACCAGAACCGGCAGCACGCGGCCGATCTCGGCGGCCTCCTCGGGCGTCAGGTCCTCCACACGCTCGACCGCGCGCTTCGTGATCAGCAGCGTGTGACCTTCCGACAGGGGGTTGATGTCCAGGAAAGCCAGCAGAAGGTCGTTTTCAAAAACCTTCTGGCAGGGAATCTCGCCGGCCGCGATGCGTGCGAAAATGGAGGGCTGTCCCGCAACCACGGAAGTCACTCCGTCGGGGACGCCTCACCGGAGGCCGACGCCTGCGGCGCCGCGGTGCCGGTGTCCTTGGCCGACTCCTCCGCAGCGGTCGCCTTGCTACGACGCCGCCGCGTCGTCAGAGGCCGCGGCTTGCCCGCGTAAACCGTGTATTTGACGCGTGCGCGGCGCTTACGCTCGGAGCGCGCGGTGCTGCGCTCACGGGGCTTCTCGTCCTCCCCCACGAGTTGCAGAATCGCCAGCGGTCCCCCGTCCCCCAGCCGCCGGTCAGCCAGCTTGATGATTCGCGTGTAGCCTCCACTGCACTTGCGGGCCTCGTTGCGCCGCTTCATCCGCGGCCCGATCTCCGAAAACAGCTTGTGCAGCACAGACTCGGCCGTGAACTTGAGTCCGCCGCGCGGCTTGTTCTCGCGGTGTCGGCGGCCGGAGCGGGCGCGGAGGACTTTGGCCCGCTTGGCGTCGCTGAGCCGGTCGTACTCGCTCTGATGTTCCTTCGGGATAATGGCGCGGTCCTGCAACAGGGCCTCGGCCCGCTGCCGCGCCGCCAGGCTGCCGTCGATCGCGAGGGTGATCAGGCGTTCGGCAAACGGCCGCACCTCCTTGGCCTTGGGCAGTGTCGTGCGCACCTCGCCGTGTTCGATGAGGCTCTGCACCAGGTTGCGGCGCAGGGCTTCCCGGTGACTGATGGTGCGGCTCAGTTTTCTTCCTTGTACACGATGACGCATGGCATTACCTCACGCCGTCGCCGGCATGGCGGGCCGCGCTAGGGCAGCGCCGAACCGACCGGATCGGTACTCGAGTTCACCGGGCCGGACTGGGCCGCATTGAACCCCAGCGACAACCCCATCCGGGCCAGCTTCTCCTTGACCTCCTGGAGCGACGTCTTGCCGAAACTCCGCAGCTCCAGCAGCTCCGCCTCGGTCAGCCGCACGAGTTCGCCGATCGTCCCGATCTTGGCCGCCTCGAGGCAGTTGCTGGCCCGCACGGACAGGTCCAGCACCGAGATCGGCTGCTCCAGCTTCTGCCGGAGTTCCTCGTCCACCGGCGGCGGTGCCGGCTGCTCGCGCGGCTCGGCGGCCGTCACGAGCGGTCCCAGGTCGTAGTACTGCACAAAGGGGTTCAGGTGCTTGCGGAGGATCTTCGCGGCTTCCACCAGCGCGTCTTCCGGGCGCGTCGTCCCCTTGGTCCAGATCTCCATGATCAGCCGGTCGTAATTGACCCGCTGCCCGACGCGCGTGTCCTCCGTGCGGTAGCGGACGCGGGTCACCGGCGAGAACAGCGCGTCGACGGCGATCACGCCGAGCTCCGCATCCTCGTCGATGAACTCGGTGGCCGGGACATAGCCCCGCCCCCGCTGTACAGTCAGCTCCGCGGAAAACGTCACTTCATCGGTGACCGTAGCAATCAACTGCTCCGTGTTGAACACGGTGATCGCGGGGTCACACTGGAAATCGCCGGCCCGCACCTCGCAGGGCCCACGTCGTTCAACCCGCATGGTCTTGGGCACGTCCGCGTCAAGATCCACGACAATCTGCTTGATGTTCAGGATGATGTCGGTTACATCCTCAAGCACACCCGGCAGCGACATGAACTCATGGTCCGCTCCCCCGATCCGGGCGTGCGTCACCGCCGAACCTTCCAGGCTCGACAGCAGAATCCGCCGCAGGCTGTTGCCCACCGTCGTCCCGAACCCGCGCTCAAACGGCTCGATGATGAAGCGTCCATAGGTGTCCGTGCTGATGGACTCGTCGCGCACCACCCGGGTCGGCAGTTCCAAGCCCAGCCATCTGATTCGCATGTACTCGCCTCCCGAGACCCTGGCCCCCGGCTCCCGGACCTCACACCGCGCCTGCGTTACCGCGAGCAGAATTCCACCACCAACTGTTCCTCGATGGGGATCAGAACATGGTCGCGGCTGGGCAGGGCGACCACCGTGGCCTCCAGCTTGGCCGGATCGACCTGTAGCCAGTCCTGCGGCGGCGGATTGGATACCCCCTCCAGCAGCGCCATCTGCGCCCGCACGTACTTCTCGGACTTCTCCCGCTTGCGAACCGAGATCTTGTCGCCCACCTCGACCAGGTAACCAGGACGATCCACTTTCCGGCCGTTCACCAGAATGTGGCCGTGCACGACGGCTTGACGCGCCCCGCGCCGACCGGCCGCGAACCGCGCCTTGTACACCACGTTGTCCAGCCGCCGCTCCAGGATCCGCAACAGCTCCTCGCCCGTGTTCGGCGCCCGCAGTGCCATCTTGAAATACCGGCGGAACTGACGCTCCAGCAGACCATAGTGGCGCTTGACCTTCTGCTTTTCCCGCAGGCGGATCGCGTAGTCGGACGACTTCCCGCGCCGCCACATGTGCATTCCGGGCGGGTAGTTCTTGTATTCGCGTTCCAACGGATTCTTGCCGGTCTCGTCGCGGATGGGCTTGAGCATCAGATTGATGCCCTCGCGGCGCGACAGACGCGTGGTGGGTCCGAGGTATCGACTCATGCTTACACCCTACGACGCTTCCGCGGCCGACAGCCGTTGTGCGGCAGCGGCGTGACATCCTCGATGGACTGAATGCGGAGGCCAGCGGCCTGGAGCGCCGTGATGGCCGCCTCGCGCCCCGCGCCCGGTCCCTTCACACGGACATCCACTTCGACGACACCGTGCTTGCGGGCCTCGTTGGCGCACCACTGCGCGGCCCGCTGCGCGGCGAAGGGCGTGCTCTTGCGGGCACCGGTGAACTTCTTCTCGCCGCCGGGAGCCGGCACCGAGCCGGCCGATGCCCAGCACAGCGTATCGCCGTTCGCGTCCGTGATTGTGACAATCGTGTTGTTGAAGGTGGCCTTGATGTGCGCGATGGCCTTGGCCACGTTCCGCCGGGTGCGCCGTTTGGAACTCGATTTCGCCACGCCGCCTGCTCCCTGCTCGCGTTAGCCGCGATGCATTTCCTTGACGCCCTTCTTGCCGGCCACGGTCTTCCGCGGTCCCTTACGCGTGCGCGCGTTGGTACGCGTCCGCTGTCCGCGCACGGGCAACCCGCGCATGTGCCGCAGCCCCCGATAGCAGCGGATCTCGCGCAGCCGGGCAATATTCTGCGAAATCTGCCGCCGGAGCTGCCCCTCCACCACGTAGTCCTGCTCGATGATCGCGGCCATCCGGCTGATCTCTTCTTCCGTCAGCTTGTTGGCCCGCGTATTGGGATCCACGTTGGCCTTGCGGCAGATCTCCAGCGCGCGGGTCGGCCCGATCCCGTAGATGTACCGGAGAGCGATCTCCGTCCGCTTCTGCCCGGGAATCTCGACACCGGCAACACGTGGCATGCGCGCTCGCCTCCTCTACCCCTGACGCTGCTTGTGGCGCGGGTTGGTGCAGATCACCCGCACCACGCCGCGTCGCTTGACGATCTTGCAGTTCTCACAGATGCGTTTGACACTGCTGCGAACTTTCATGGCCAACGCCTCCGCCGGCTCACCGGCCATCGGTCAACACATCTACGCCGTGCTCGGTCACCGCCACCGTGTGCTCGAAATGGGCCGCCCGCGACCCGTCCTTCGTCACGACGGTCCAGCCCGAGTCATCGGCGAACATCACCTCCGCCCGGCCGGCGGTGACCATCGGCTCCACCGCCAAGGTCGTGCCGGGCACGAGCTCAAAGTCCAAGTTCCGCTGGCTCCGATCGTAGTAGTTCGGCACGTTCGGGAACTCGTGCATCTGCTGACCGATTCCATGCCCGCAGAATTCCCGCACGACGCCGAAACCCGCGTCCTCCACACATCGCTGCACCTGCCGGGCGACTTCGCTCCACCGTCGCCCGGGGCGCATTTCCGCCAGCGCCGTGTCCAGCGCCGCCCGCGTAACATCAATCAGCCGCTGCACTTCCCGCGGCACCGCACCGACCGGCACCGTGGCCGCGGCGTCGCCGCAGTAGCCCCGCAGTCGCACGCCGCAATCAATGCTGATGATGTCGCCGGCCCGCAGCGCCCGGTCGCCCGGAATGCCGTGCACCACCTCCTCGTTGACCGACGTGCAGATGCAGGCCGGAAACGGGAAACGGGCCTGCGCATGCCGCACGCCGCGGAACAGGGCCTCCCCCCCGGCCGCGCGAATAATCTCCTCCGCGCGCTGGGCCAGTTCCGCCGTCGTCACGCCGGGCCGCACCAGGGTCTCAAGTTCACACAACACCCGGTGCACCACGCGCCCGGCCGCACGCATCAACTCAATCTCGCGGGCGGACTTCAGGACCACCCGCCCGGTCGCAGCTACCACGGCCCGCCCCCCAGCGACTCCACCAGGCCGACCACCTGCTTCTCCACCGCGTCTGCGCCCGCCGAGGAATCCACCGCCCGCAGCAAGCCCCGCCGCGTGTAGTACTCCACCAGCGGCGCCGTCTGCCGGCGATACGTTTCCAGGCGCGTGACCACAACCTCCCGACGGTCGTCCGGCCGCTGGACCAGTTCCCCCCCACACTTGTCGCACCGACCGGTTACCTTCGGCGGCGCGAAAGAAAGATTATATATCGCCTGGCACTTCTGGCAAACACGGCGCTCCACGATCCGCCGGATGATCTCGTCGTCGTCCAGCCGGAAGTCGATGACGGCGTCAATCGTGAGTCGGCGTTTTTGGAGGCCGGCGTCGAGCGCCTCGGCCTGCGGAACAGTACGCGGAAATCCGTCGAGAATGAAACCGGTTCCGGGCGGGAGCTTGTCAACCGCCGACAGCATCACGCCGGTAATGATCTCGTCCGGGACCAGCGTGCCGGCATCCATGTACTGGGCAGCCTGCCGGCCGATGTCACTATTCTCGGCCCGCTCTCGGCGCAGGGCGTCGCCACTGGACAGCGGCACCAGACCGAAACGCTGCGCGAGGCGCGTCGCCTGCGTGCCTTTGCCCGAACCGGGCGGTCCGAGGAAGATGAGGTTCCGGGCGGCCATCAGTACTGGCGTCCTTTCACGCGGGCCACACCTTCCGCACCGAGGAAGCCCTCATAATTCCGCATGATCAGGTTGGCCTCGATGCGCTGAATCAGGTCGAGCGTAACGCTGACGACAATCAGCAGACCCGTGCCCCCGAGGAACGCGGACACGCGGTACGGAATGTCCATGTACACGGCCACCACGGACGGAATCAGGGCGATGATCGCCAGAAAGCCCGCGCCGACATACGTGATGCGCGTCATCACCGCCTCCAGGTAGTCGGCGGTGCGCTTCCCGGGTCGCAGACCGGGAATAAAGCTACCCATGTCCCGTAGGTTGTTGGCCAGCTCCTTGGGCTGGAATTGCACCGAAACCCAGAAGTACGCGAAGAAGTACACCAGCAGAACGTAGCTGAGCTCGTACAGGAAGCGGCCCGGATGAAACTCGTTCTGCAAGAATCCCCAGAACGACGCCGGCCAGATGCTCCAGGAGTACAACTGCCGGAACAGCATCCCCGGGAACAGCAGGAACGAGCTGGCGAAGATGATCGGCATCACGCCGCCGTGATTCACCCGCAGCGGCAGGTAATGCTGCGCTCCCCCGACGATCCGGCGCCCACGGGTCTGTTTGGCCTGTTGGATCTTGATCCGCCGCTGGGCCTGGGTAATCAGGATCGACCCGGCGACGACGCCGACAAAGCAGAGTACCAGAAAAACGATCTTTTCCGGCTTCATCATGCCCGGGGTCTCGGGCCCGCCGCGGATGCTCACCACCAGCCCGTTGATCACCTCGGCGAATACGTAGGGCAGACGGGCAATGATGCCGGCCATGATGATGAGGCTGATGCCGTTACCAATCCCGTACTCGTCGATCTGCTCACCCACCCACATCAGGAGCAGGGTCCCCGCCATCAAACCGGTGATGGCGATGATCGCGAACGCGAGCGTCCCGCGGAAATCCGGATAGATCAGGTCGTTGGCGGTCAGATAGCGCACCCAGAACGTCGCCTGGATCAGCGTCAGGCCGACGGTGCCGTAGCGGGTGTACTCCATGATCTTGCGCCGGCCGCTCTCGCCTTCCTTCTGGAGCTTCTCCAACGCCGGAACGACGGTGATGAGAAGCTGGAGGATGATCGACGCGCTGATGTACGGCATGATGCCGAGGCCGAACAGGGTGCTCTGCCCCAGGTCGCCGCCGGTGAACATGGCAAACAGGTCTGCGGCCTGCTGCGTAGCCCCGCCGGCGGACTGCCAGTGGCGCCCGAGCTTGTCCTGATCGACCCCGGGCAGCGGCACATAGAACCCGATCCGGTACACGCACAACATCAGCAGCGTGAACCCGACCTTCTTCCTCAGGTCGGGAATCCGGAAGACATTCACGAATGCGCGGAACATGGCCGCTTGCCCTCTGGCCCGTCATGGGCGCGATATTCAACCAGCCGGCTGCTGTCCGGTCGCCGGCGCTCCCGACGGCTTCTTCGCCGCCTTCTTCGCCGTGTTGCGTTTCAGCCGGGCGAGCACCGCCGGATCACGACGCGGAATCAGGTTCAGTGTTCCGCCCGCCTTCTCGATGGCAGAACGCGCTGCGGCGCTGGCCGCGTGCACGGAAACGGAAAGCTTCTTGGACAACGTGCCGTCGCCGAGCAGCTTGACCACCGGGTCGACGCCGCGGACCAGGTCGGCTTGCCGCAACGCCTCGAGGTCCACGGTCGCGCCGTCCGCGAAGTGCTTCTCCAAGTCCCCGACGTTCACTACGTGGTACGCGGTCCGAAAGTTGAAGTTGCTGAAACCACGCTTGGGCAGCCGCCGGAACACCGGCATCTGCCCACCTTCGGTCAGCGGACGAACCCCCCCGCCACTGCGCGCCTGACAGCCCTTGTTCCCGCGACCACAAGTCTTCCCGTGCCCGCTGCTCTCGCCGCGCCCGACACGCTTTCGCCGTTTGTGTCGACCGGCGGCGGTTGTAATGTCGTTAAGCATCATGCCCGGTACCCTCCGCTGGCGTCTGGGTCTGCGGCCCGGGGACCGACTCCGGGGCCGACGCTTCCGCCGGAGCTTCAGCCTCGGGGCGCGCTGCCGGCGCTGGTCGGCCGCGAACGGCGGCCCCCGGCCGGCCTCCGCGCCCGCGTCGCCCGCCGCCGGGCGCTGCCTCCACCACAACCCGCTCGGGTTCCGGAGCCGCTTCCGGTTCAGGCGGCAAGTCGAGCGTTACCCCGCGCAGCGCCTCGACCTGTGCCCGGGTACGAAGCTGTCGCAGGCCGTCGAAGGTCGCCTTGACGAGATTCTTCGGGCTGGTCGAGCCGTAACACTTCGTCAGGATGTTTTTGACTCCCGCCAACTGAAGCACAGCGCGCGGGGCCGCACCGGCGATGACGCCCGTTCCCTCTGCCGCGGGGATCATGACGATGCGGCTGGAGCCAAACTTTCCGACGACGCGGTGCGTAATCGTGGTGCCGCGCAACGGGACGCGGATCAGGTTCCGCCGAGCGAGTTTGACACCCTTCTCGACCGCGGATGGCACTTCGTTGGCCTTACCGTAGCCATAGCCGACCTGACCACGGCGGTCACCAACGACGACGAGGGCACCGAAGGAGAACCGGCGTCCGCCCTTCACGACCGTGGCGCAGCGGTACAACTTGACGACGGCGTCCTCAAACGCCGACTCTTCGCCGAAATCCGTCGTCTCTCGACCGCCTCTGAACGGGGATGTCGCCATGCGCTGTCCTGCCGCTTAGAACTTTAACCCGGCTTCGCGCGCGGCGTCCGCCAGGGCCTTGATGCGGCCATGGTAACGGCGTCCACGTCGATCGAAGCACACCTCAGCAATGCCGAGCGCGCGGGCCTTCTCGCCCAGCACGCGGCCGACGGCCGCCGCCGCCTTGCAGTTTCCGCCATACGTCAGCTGCTGGCGCAGTTCCTTCTGAAGCGAATGCACGGCGCACAGCGTGCGGCCGGTGGTATCGTCGATGATCTGCGCGCCGATGTTGCGATTGGAGCGTGTAACGCACAGTCGCGGTCGCGTGGGCGTACCGACGACCTTCTTGCGAACGCGCCGGATTCGCCGCTCCAGGCGCCAGTTCTTGATCTGTTCCTGCCTCATACGCTACCTCACGCCGCGTCAGCCGCCGGCCGCACCACCGGCGAAGACCTTGCCGGCCTTGCGCCGGACGTGCTCGCCGGCGTACCGGATCCCTTTGCCCAGATAGGGCTCGGGCTTGCGAATCTTGCGGATCTCCGCGGCGAACTGGCCGACGAGCTGCTTGTCCACTCCGCTGATCGTGAACTTGGCGGGCTCGTTGTTGCCGCGCGCCACCGGGACGGTCACCTTGACCTCCAGGCCGGGCGGGATGGGAATTTCGAACTGCGCCCGCCGACCCAGGCCGCGCCCCATGTAGCCCACATTCAGCAGGAGCGTCCGCGCCTCCACCTTGGCATTGTATCCCGTCCCGTACATCTCCAGTTCGATCTGATAGCCTTCCAGGACCCCCTTCACCATGTTCGCAATCAGCGCCCGCGACAGCCCATGCAGAGCCTTGCTCTGCGGCTGATCATCCGGCCGGCGGACCACAATCTGCGTACCCTCCACCGCCGCTCGGATGGAACCCGGCAGCGTCCAGCTCAGGTTCCCCTTGGGCCCGGACACGCTGACGCTCGTCCCGGTGCACTCGACCTTCACGCCTTTGGGGATCGGAATCGGCTTATTCCCGATACGCGACATCTGCTCACCACACCGTGCAGAGGACTTCCCCGCCGACCCGCGCCCGCCGACATTGTCGGTCGCTTAACACACCCCGACTTGTGGACACGATGGCGATGCCCAGCCCGTCGCACACCCGCGGCAGCTGCTGGACGCCCAGATACTGGCGGCGGCCGGGCCGGCTCACGCGCCGCAGCTCCCGGATCACCTGCTCACCCTGTTCGCCGTACTTCAGATCGATCTCGATCACACCCTGCCCGGTGTCGTCGATGGACAGGAAGTCCTGGATGAAGCCCTCCTCCTTCAGCACGCGGGCAATGCCCAGACAGACCTTGCTGCGCGGCACGCGTACGCGGGACTTGCCGGCCCGCAGGGCGTTGCGCATCCGCGTCAACATGTCGGCAATCGGGTCGCTCGTCGCCATCAGCGCCATTCCTTCACCAGCTCGCTTTCCGCAGCCCCGGAATCTTGCCCTCCAGCGCCAGTTTCCGCAGACAGCAGCGACAGATCTTGAACTTGCGATAGACGGCCCGTGCCCGGCCGCACAGCTCGCAGCGCGAATGCGCGCGGACCCGGTACTTGGGGGTTTGTTTCGCCTTCAGCCGCAATGCCAGTCTGGCCATCGTTCACCTGCATCTGGGCCAAGGCCGGACAACGCTCCCGGACGTCCGGCCGGCCCGGGCTCAGCTCCGGAACGGCATGCCCAGCAGGGCCAGCAGCCGACGCGCCTCGGCGTCATTCCGCGCGTTGGTGCAGATCGTCACGTTCATGCCCTGCTGATACGTCACCTTGTCCGGGTTGACCTCCGGGAAAACCGCATATTCAGGAAGCCCCAACGCGTAGTTCCCGCGGCCGTCGAAGCTGCTCGGGTTCAGCCCGCGGAAGTCGCGGACGCGCGGGATCGCCAAGGCGATCAGCCGATCGAAGAATTCGTACATCCGCCGGCCGCGCAGGGTGACTTTCAGTCCCACATCGTAGCCCTTGCGGAGCTTGAAGTTGGACACGCTCTTGCGCGCCTTGCACAGGACCGGCTTCTGACCGGTAATCGTCGCCAGGGCCGCCTCGGCCTCGGCGAACCGTTTCGTCTCGCGGGCCTTGTTGCCCGCCTCGGCGACGGCCTTGCCCAGCCCCATGGACACGACGATCTTCGTGAGCTTGGGGAGGGACATGGGGTTCTTCCGCCCCAGCTCAGTTTGAAGCTGCGGAACCAGTTCGCGCTGATACTTCTCCAGCAACCGCGGAATCATGCCTTGCTACCGCCTTTGGGTTTCCGCGCGTGCGTACGCACCTCGCTGAGCACCGCGCCGCTCGCGTTGCGGCCGGCCGTCACCCGCTGCTTGACCGGTCGCCCATCCGGCCCCGGCGCCGTCACGAACCGCACCCGTGCCGGCCGGTCCGTTTTCGGGTCCAGCGGCATCACGTTCGACAGGTGGATGGGCGCCTCCTTCTGGATTCGCCCGCCCTGCGGATTCTGCCGGCTCTTCCGCACGTGCCGATAGACCATGTTGACGCCCTCGACCAGCACGCGCTGCTTGTCCGGGAAGACGCGCAGCACCTTGCCGCGGGCCCCTTTCTGGTCGCCGGCAATCACCACCACAATGTCATCCTTCTTGATGCGGGCCGCCACGGCTACCAGACCTCCTCCGCCAGGGAGATGATCTTCGTAAAATTCTTCTCCCGCAGCTCGCGGGCCACCGCCCCGAACACCCGGGTGCCCTTCGGGTTGCCCTCCGAGTCGATGATGACGGCGGCATTGCTGTCGAACCGGACGTAGCTGCCGTCCTTGCGACGGGTGGGATACTTGGTCCGCACGATCACGCAGCGGACCTTGTCACCTTTCTTGATCTCCGACGCCGGCAGCGCCTGCTTGACCGAGCAGACGATGATGTCGCCCACATCGCCGACGCGCAGGCGACGCTTGCCGAACCCCGCGGCCCCGCCCTTGAGGACCTGGATGCACATCAGCTCCTTGGCCCCGGTGTTGTCCGCCACATCCAGCCGGGTGTACTGCGTGATCATTCCTCACCCACCTTCTGCTGCGGAGCGCGTTCCACAATGCGCACCAGCCGCCAGTGCTTGGTCTTGCTGATCGGCCGGCATTCCATCACCTCGACCTTGTCGCCCAGACGACACTCGTTCTTCTCGTCGTGGGCATGCAGGACCGTCCGCCGGCGGAGATACTTGCCGTACTTGGGGTGCCGCATCAGATACTCGATCGTGACCCGGATCGTCTTCTGCCGGGCCACGGACGTCACGATGCCGATCCGCGTGGCGCGGGGCCGGCGGGCCTGACCGATCGCACCGGGCATTGCGTTCTGTTGCTCACTCATCATGCCAGCCATCCGTTTCGCGTTTCGCCGTGCTCCGCGGGCGCTCAGCGCTTGGCCGCCCGGGCCGACAGGTGCGCCTGCCGCTGCTCGACGTTCTTCTCGCCGCGCTCGTGCAGGACCGTCAGGATGCGGGCAATGTCCCGCCGGGTCTTCAGAAGCTGGGTGGGATCCTCCAGCTTCTCCGTCACCGCCTGCGCCCGCAAATCGAACAGGTGCCGGCGAAGCCGCTCCAGCTCCGCGTGCAGTTCGTCAATCTTCATCGCCCGTATGGCTTCGATTTTCATCGGCCTGCCCTACAACACCTGCCGGCGATGGACGAAACGCGTCCGCACCGGCATCTTGTGAGCGACGCGCAGCAGCGCCCGCTTGGCCACTTCCTCCGATACCCCGCCGATCTCGTACAGGACTGTGCCCGGCTTCACTTCCGCGGTCCAGAACTCCGTCTCGCCCTTGCCCTTGCCCATCCGGGTTTCCAGCGGCTTCTTCGACACCGGCTTGTGGGGGAAGATCCGCACGTACACCCGGCCTTCACGCTGCAAGAAGTGCGTGCACGCCACACGGCCGGCCTCGATGTGCCGCGCGGTCACCCGCCCGGGTTCCAACGCCTGCAAACCGTACTCCCCGAACGCGACCGTGTTTCCGCGGCTCGCCTTCCCGCGGATCCGGCCCTTCTGGGCCTTCCGGTACTTCACGCGCTTCGGCATCATGCCGGCCATACGAACAACTCCTCACGCACGCTACCGGCGTGCCCGGCGGCGGAACCGCGCGTCGCGCAACGCCTCTTCCTCCTGCTCGCCGTACATGCCCCGGTAAACCCACACCTTGATCCCGATGACGCCATACGTAGTCACGGCGTGGGTCACGGCGTAGTCCACGTCGGCCTGGAGCGTCTGAAGAGGGATGGAACCCAGCAATTGGGTTTCCACCCGAGCCATTTCCGACCCGCCCAGTCGCCCGGAGCAGATGATTTTGACCCCCTTCGCGCCCGCGGCCATCGCCGCCTCGCACTTCTGCTTCATCACCCGCCGGAAGCTCGCCCGCTTCTTGAGCTGCTCGGCAATGGACGCACCGATCAGGAAAGCATCCAGGTCGGGGTTGCGGATTTCGACGATATTGACCGACACGCGGCGATCGATCAGGTCCTCGAGCTGTTCCTTGAGCTTGTCGACTTCGGCCCCCTTGGCGCCGATCACCATGCCGGGCCGCGCGGCGTGCAGGATGACCTTGACCTCGTCCCGCGTGCGCTCGATCTCGATCTTGGAGATGCCGGCGTGCGGGGGCTGCCGGTTGAGCCGCTCGTCGATAAAGCGGCGGATCTTCTCGTCCTCGACGAGGAAGGTCCCGTAGGCCTGCTTGGGGGCATACCAGCGGGACTGCCAGCCCTCCGTGATGCCCACGCGAAAACCGATCGGATGACACTTCTGACCCACAGCTCAGCCTCGCTCGTCGACGGCCACGGTGATGTGGCTGGTGCGCTTCTGGATCGGATGGGCCCGGCCCCGGTCCTTGGCCCGGAAGCGCTTGATGATCGGGCCGGGATCCACCCGGGCATCGGTGATGTACAGACGGTTCATGGCCGCCTCATCCTCGTTGGCGGCAGCCATCGCCGATTTCAGCACTTTGGTCACCATGACGGCGGCGCGCTTGTGCGTGAACTTCAGCAGCGCCAGCGCCTCATCGCAGTGCCGGCCGCGGATCAGATCCGCCACCAGCCGCGCTTTGCGTTCAGAAATCCGTGCGTAGCGGTGTGTCGCTCGCCAGGCCATCGACGCGTGCTCCCTGAACTACTTCACCGCCGTCTGCCGGGTCGTGTGGGCCCGGAACGTCCGGGTCGGGGCGAACTCGCCCAGCTTGTGCCCGACCATCTCCTCGGTCACGTACACCTTGTGAAAGATCTTCCCGTTGTGCACCTCGAACGTCATGCCCACGAACTCGGGGACGATCGTGCAGGCGCGGTTCCACACGCGGATCGGCGTATGGCTGCCCGACGAGCGCGCGAGCATCACCTTGCGGAACAGCCGCTCGTCGACGTACGGGCCTTTCTTCAAGCTGCGTGACATCGCGCGTCCTCGCTACCACTTGCGCCGGAGCTTGGCCTCGCCATAAGACTTCGTAATCCGCCGGCGGAGGATCCGTCGGTTGGACACCTTGCGCGGGTTGCGTGTGCGGCCACCTTTGGCCAGTTTGCCCCAGGGCGAGCAGGGGTGACGGCCGCCGTTGCTGCGGCCTTCGCCGCCGCCCAGCGGGTGAGCGATGGGGTTCATCGCCTTGCCGCGGACCTTGGGGCGGATCCCCATATGCCGACTGCGTCCGGCCTTGCCGATGCTGACGTTCTGGTGATCCAAATTGCCAAGCTGGCCGATGGTCGCGCGACATTCGACCCGCACCTGTCGCACCTCTCCCGAGGGTAGCTCGATGGTCGCCCAACGTTCGTCGCGGCCCAACAGGCGGGCCTGCCCGCCAGCCGAGCGGACCAACTTGCCCCCCTGCCCCGGGATCATCTCGATATTGTGGATCGCCATGCCCACGGGCACGGCCGCCAGCGGCATGCAGTTGCCGACCTTGGGCTCGACCTTGGGCCCGCTCTCAACCACGTCGCCCGCCTTCAGCCCGAGCGGCGCCAGAATGTAGCGTTTCTCGCCGTCAGGATACTCCACCAGCGCGATGAAGCATGTGCGGTTCGGATCGTACTGGATCTCCAGCACGCGGGCCGGCTCTCCGTCGCGTTTCCGCTTGAAGTCAATGATGCGGTACATCCGCTTATGGCCACCGCCCCGCTGCCACGACGTAATCTTGCCGTGGTGGTTGCGGCCACCGGTCTTCTTCAGCGGCTCCAGCAGGCTTTTGACCGGGCGGTTCTCATACTTGAACGTGATTTCGGCGAAGTCGTTGACCGCGCCGGCCCGCCGTCCGGGACTGGTTGGCTTGTACTGGATAACGCCCATGTCCGTACCTCGTGCTGCCGAAGCGGCCGTCAGAACAGATCAATATGGCTGTTCTTGTCGACCGTAACCATGGCCTTCTTCGTCTGCCGCGTGCGTCCGAACTTGAACCGGTACCGGCGCAACTTACCGGGGCGGTTCGACGTCCGGACGTCCACCACCTTGACCCCGTAGACCTTCTCCACCGCATCGCGGATCTGGGCCTTGTTGGCCAGCGGATGCACCTCGAAGCAGTAGGTCGGCCCATGTTGCTTGCTTGACTGACGCGACTGGTTCGTGCTCTTCTCGGTAACCAGCGGCCGGATGATGGTGTGGTAGATATCCATAGCCTACTCCGCCTCCGCCCCCGCCACCATCCGTCTGAACCGCGCGAACGCTTCCCGGGTGAAGATCAGCTTCCTTCGCGAGAGAATCTGCCGGGCGTTCAGCGACGCGACATCCGTAATCTCCGTCCGCGGGATGTTCCGACCGCTCTTGTACAACGTCGGCTGGAATCCATCCGTCGCAAACACACAGCCACGATCCGCCTGCAACGCCGCCAGCATCTCCGCAAACGGCGCCGTCTTCGGCTGGGCCAACTGCAAGCCGTCCACAATCAGCGCGTCGGCGGACTGAATCTTGGCCAGCACCGCCTGGTTCCGCGCCAGCCGACGCATCTTCTTCGGCATCGCCTGCCGATACTCCCGCGGCCGCTTGGCGTGCGCCATGCCGCCGCCGCGCCGGATCGGCGTGCGGATCGTGCCCATCCGGGCCCGCCCCGTCCCCTTCTGCCGGTAGATCTTGCGGGTGGAGCCTTCGACGTCCGAACGGCCTTTGGTCGCGACCGTGCCCTGCCGCAGGTTGGCGTGATACATCACGACGGCCTGTTTGAGCAGCGCGGCATTGACCTGCCCGCCGAGGGCGGCCTCGTCGATCGGCTCCTCGCCGATCTTCTCACCGGCCGGGTTGTAAACCGGTACGCTTACCATCGCTGGACTTCCACTACTTTCGCTTTGTGGCCTGACGCACCAGCACATAGCCGCCGTTGGGCCCCGGGATCGATCCCTTGATCAGCAGCAGGTTGTGCTCCGGGTCGACGCCGACCAGCGCCTGGGACTGCACCGTCCGGCGCACGTGGCCCATGTGACCGGCCATGTGACGACCTTTCTTGCCGGCGCCGCTGGTGCCACGGTTGGCAGCCCGGCCGCTGATGCTGCCCGGGGAGCGGTGTTTCCGCTCGGTTCCGTGCGACGCGGGCTGTCCGCCAAAGCCCCAGCGCTTCATCACGCCCTGAAAGCCCTTGCCCTTGGTGATGCCGGTCACGTCGACGTACTTGACGTTCTGCTGCGTGAAAATGTCTACCGTGACGGTCTCACCCACCTTGCGGTCCGTCGGCTCCGCCAAACGGATTTCCCGTACGAAGCGCTTCGGCGCGGTCTGCGCCTTGCGCGCGTGACCGATCTCGGGCAGGGTCGAACGGTGCGGCTTCACATCGTCAAAGCCGAGCTGGACGGCGTTGTAGCCGTCGGGCCCGTCCGCCCGCTTGACCTGGAGCACCACGCACGGTCCGGCCTCAACGAGCGTCACGGGGACCCGCTGCCCGCCGGCTTCGAACACCTGCGACATTCCAATCTTGCGGCCGAGAATGGCCGGGATCATGCCTCGGCACTCCCTACCCGGGACAAGGGCGTCACGCGCCCCGACCCATGAAAACTCCACGACGTAATGCGACGCTCGATTACGCCTTGATCTTGACGAACACGCCCGCCGGGACCACCAGCCGGTTCAGCGCTTCCACCGTGCGTGGTGTGGGTTCGAAGATGTCAATCACGCGCTTATGCGTGCGCATTTCGAACTGTTCCCGGGACTTCTTATCAATGTGGGGCGACCGGAGAACCGTATAGCGCTCAATCCGCGTCGGCAGCGGAATGGGACCATGCACCCGGGCGGCGGTCCGCTTGGCCTGATCGACGATCTCGGCCGCGGACGCATCCAGCGCCCGGTGGTCGTAGGCTTCCATCCGGATACGAATACGCTCTCCTGCCATACGCGCGCCTGTTCTCTGTTTCAACTCCTGCCGCTAACCCAACGCTAACGCGGCCCAGACGGGCCGAGACATACGAGGATACAACGAGCAGCGGCCCCGTCAAGTGCCGTCACCCGCAAAAACAGCGCCGCCATCGGACTGCTACACGGCGCGGCGTACCGCCGAACGAGGGGCGGTCACACGCGTTTCCGCCGGCACACCCCCATGGGCACGTTCCCCGGCCGCCGTACAGGTTCTCGCCGCAGGCCGCCGTTGGGCCAAGCACCCCAACGAGGGCGTTTATAAAGGTCCCATAACTCACAACCCGCGAAGCAATAGACAAGTGTCCTATCTGTCGTTGGTTATGACAAAGACATGCGTCAAGAGCTCGACGGGCCCGCACGGTGTAACGCTGAGGTCCCAATGCTGAGATGAATCGCTCCGCCGCCGTGAACTTTTCAGTTCACCGATCGCCAAGGGCACCGGCAGTTCGCGTGACGCCGGTACGAACACGAGTCGGTAGCCCTCCGCAAAGTAGTCCCGTGCTACCTGGCGGATGACCATGCGGCCGTCGCCGACGCCCTCCAGAATGCAGCTTTCGTCTGACAGGGTCCACTGCGTGTTCGCATCCAGGATCGCGACGCGCGCTTCGACCCGGAATTTCGGGTCGGTGACAAGCTGCACGCGCGCGAACCGCAATTGCACCTCTTTGATCCGCCCGATCAGCCATTGGCGCGCCAGCAAGTCCGCCGATGGCGTCTGGAGCAAGCCCGCCGCCACCCATTGCCCCACCTTCACCAGCGGAGCCGTTCGCTCGTTCAATCCGATGCGGAGCGTGTCGCGCCGTCGATCGGCGTCATAGGAGACGACCGGTGCCAGAACCAGCTTCACGTCGTCGTCGGGTAATACGCCGCGCAGACCCGTCACGCGCTCCCAGCGCTGCTGATACTCCTCCAGCGCGAGCTGCTGCTGCACGACCAGCCGCTCCAATTCCTGGTTTTCGTGGTAGAGGCGACGGGCGTCCTCCGGGGTGATACGCGGCTCCAGAACGTCGTGCGCCGCATCAGCGGCCTTGCGCGTCGCGGACGCCACAGGCCATTGCAAAGCCGCCACGGGCTGGAAAAGGCCGCGGATCCACCGCGCGGCGGCCGTCGGCAGGATCAGCGCAGTCAACGCGGCGACCCCCAGAAGAATCCAGACGACACTGGATTTTGAAGGCAGGCGCATGGGCACGCGGCAGGAACCCTGAGCCGTTGTCCGGGACCGCGGGCCGCGGGCCCGGGCGTGCTAGTACACGTCCTCGTCCGAGTCCAGCGAGGGACTCCATTCGTCGAGGTGCTCCAGGTACTCGTTGGTACCCCGCGCGACGCACGTGAGCGGGTCGTCGGCTACGCGCACCTCAAGCCCGGAAGCTTTGGCCACGACGGTGTCCAACCCGCGCATCAGCGCTCCGCCGCCGGCCAGCACGATGCCGGTGTCTACCAGGTCGGCCGCCAGTTCCGGCTCAAGCTGTTCCAGCGTGTGCAGGACGGCCTCGATGATCTGCCCGACGGGTTCCTTCAACGCTTCCCGGACCTCTTCGCTGCTGATGACGGCCCGGCGCGGCAGGCCGCTGATCATGTCGCGGCCCTTGACCTCCATCTTGAGTTCTTCCGGCAAGGGCGCGGTAGAGCCGATCTGAATCTTGATCGCCTCCGCCGTCTGAGGCCCGATCATCAGGTTGTACGTGCGGCGCAGGTAATTCATGATCGCCTCGTCCATATCGTCGCCCGCCACGCGTAGCGACGTACAGACGGCGATATCAAACAGGCTCAGCACGGCCACCTCGGTGGTGCCACCGCCGATGTCGACGATCATTGAGGCTCGCGGCTCGTGAATCGGCAGGCCGGCTCCGAGGGCGGCGGCTCTGGGCTCCTCGATCAGGTAGACGCGTCGTGCGCCCGCCCGCTCGGCCGAATTGAGCACGGCGCGTTTTTCGACTGCGGTGATCCCAGACGGCACCGCAATCACCACCCGCGGGTGGACGAGCCCGCGGTTGCCATGCACTTTCTGGATGAAGTAACTGAGCATCGCCTGGGTGATGTCGAAGTCGGCGATCACCCCGTCCTTCAGCGGGCGGATGGCCGTGATCGAGCCGGGCGTGCGCCCGAGCATGGCCTTGGCCGCCAGGCCGACCGCCTTACCGTCGGCGGTTTCGAGCACTTCGTTCGTGCCCTTGCGCACTGCGACGACCGAAGGCTCATTGAGGACGATGCCCTCGCCCCGGACCGCCACGAGGGTATTGCAGGTACCCAGGTCGATCCCCATGTCAAGACTGAATAGACCGGCCAACCGACGAAAGAACACCGCGTTCACTCCGCCAAGGTCTCCGCGCCGCTCGCGACCCGTGCCGTCTATGCGGTCCCGCGCCTGGTCGCACCTTGCGTCGCGTCGCCGCCCCCGGCGAGGCCACACTCCCGTCAGCCGAGCAGGTTTTAGGCTCCGCCGGGCGGCAACAACCCGCCGAAGAGCGTGATCGCGCGGTACGCGACGTAGATCGTCGCGAGCAGCAGAAACAGCAGCGCGACGAGCAGGAGCGCCGTGTAAATGTCGTTTTCTGCCGGCCGGGAGCTCCGTCCCGGTCCCGTTACATCGGCCATGCGTACACCATGCCCAACGGGCTATTCCAGTCCGTAGATCACCTGGTCGCCGCGCTGCACCGCCTGGCCCGTGGCCACCATGGTAATCTTTCCCCCCGACTCCCTGGGCCGCACCATCTCGACCTGCACATCACCCACATAGGTGGCGCCGCGGTAGACCATGAACGTCATCCCCGGCACGACACCCGAAGTCTCGCCTACGTTCAGGCTGACATACCGCCCGTCCAGTTCGACAATCTCCCCGCGTATCGGCCCCGCCACCTGCTTCGCCACCGGCACCACCCCCGAGGGGGCTTCCTTCTCCACCACCGGCCGGCGGGTGTCCGCTGCCAGGGATTGCTGCAACTCCTTCACTTTCTGCTCGGCGGCGTACAGCTTCTCCTGGGCGTTGCGCAGCTCGTCCGTCAGAATCGTCGTCTGCGACGTGAGTTCAAGCACTCGGCTGGCCAGCCGCTGATTCCGCGTCTGCAAGTCGATATTGTCCGCCAGAAGCTGCTGCTGATACTTGCGCGAGGCGGTCACCTCCTCGGTCTGAACCTGAAGGATCTCCTCCAACTTCTTGCGGCCGGCTTCGGCCGCCACCCGGTCGTTCGTTTCACGCGCCAGGTCCAGCGTCTTGGCCGCCAAGTCAGCGGTGACCCGTCGCACTTCCTCCTCCTGGCGCGCCAGCAGGCGGTCCTTCTCTTTGAGGGCGTCGTCCTTCATGGCCAGGCTGACTGCCATGATTCCTTCCAGATTCATGCGCTTGACGAGTTCGGCCTGATACAACTGCTGGTAACTGTCGATCTGATCCTTGAGGTTCGACCACCGCGCCGCCGTCGCCACCGTCAGACAGCTCAGCACGATCGCCACGACGGAGGTCAGAACGACAAACACCTTCGTCATCGTACTCACAGGCGAACTCCTTCACGCCGCCGCTGATTCTCCACCCGCCGGTCGGCCCCCGCCACCCGCCCGCGCGGCGCCGCACGCCGGACTTAACGGTCGGATTGTACGTCCGGCGCCTGACATTGCAACTGGCATTCGTCACCAGCACGCCCCCCGGAATCGCCCCCCGACGTTGCCAACCGTACCGGCCGCACCGTACCCTATCGCATTATGGAATTGTCGGTCACGCTGCGCGAGCCCCATCGTCGCGCGGAGCTCTTCGGGCCGCAGGACCGTTTCCTGCGTCAGATCCGGGACGCGCTGGGGGTGCGTCTGCACGCCCGGCATACGCTGGTCCAGATCGTCGGCGAGCCGTCGCAGGTCGCCAAAGCGGCCGCTGTCATCGAGCATCTCCAGGACATGCTCCGTCAACAGCCGCACCTGGACGAGGAGGCCATCGACGTGGCCCTGGCGCAGGTGGAAGAGCGCCCCGCGGGGATGGACCCCAACGCGATCACCGTCTTCATCCGCAACGCACCCGTGGCTCCACGAACCGAGGGCCAGCGGCGCTACGTCGAGGCGATGCTCCGGCACGACCTGGTGTTCTGCCTGGGACCGGCCGGCACGGGCAAGACCTACCTCGCCGTCGCCGTCGCGGTGCACCTGCTGAAAGTCGGTCAGACGCGGCGGATCGTGCTCGTACGGCCGGCCGTGGAGGCAGGCGAAAGACTGGGTTTCCTGCCGGGGGACCTGCAACAGAAGGTGAATCCCTACCTGCGGCCGATTTTCGACGCGATGCACGACATGATGACTTTTGAGCAGCTCAAGCGGTTCATGGTCAACGACGTGATCGAGGTCATTCCGCTGGCGTACATGCGCGGCCGGACGCTCAACAATGCCGTGGTCATCCTGGATGAAGCGCAGAACTCTACTCCGGCCCAGATGCTGATGTTCCTGACCCGTCTGGGGCATCACAGCAAGATGATCGTCACGGGCGATGACAGCCAGGTCGACCTCGACCCCGCGCAGCGCTCGGGTCTGATCGACGCGGTGCACCGTCTGCGGGGCGTACCGGGCATCGAGATCCTGCGTCTGACCGAAGTGGACATCGTGCGTCACCGCCTCGTGCAGGAGGTGGTCAGCCGCTACGGGGACGGCGTCAGCCGACCGGTCGACGCGCCGCGTGGGGAGCGAGGCCGGTAGGCGGTTTCGAGATTTGCCGAGACCGGTTACGGCGTCCGCAGCCGTCTACGGCCAGCAGCCGATAGTAGACCGCGAGTCCGCATGCGCCTGTTCGGCAGACAGACACCGCGTGAACGGGAGATCCGACGCTCGAAAGCCGAGCGCCGACCGGCCTGGTACCAGCGGCTGTTCGAGCGCATCCGTCCCTGGTCGCTGGCCCTGCTGATCGGCTCGGCGATCGCGACGGGGATCATCATCGAGTACGGAACCGACGGGCTGGGGCTGCGTGAGGGACAGCGCGTTCCGCGTGCGATCACGTCGCGCGTCGCGTTCAGCATTATGGACGAAGCGCGGACGCAGGTCATGCGCATGCGAGCGCGGGACAATGCGCCCGACTACTTCAGCCTCGATACGTCGCTGCTCCAGGACATCCGCGGCCGTCTGGCCAGTGCGTTGCGCATTGCCCGCGAGCAGGCTACGGACCCGCAGCGTCTTCGCGAAGCGCTTGCCGCCGTCAAGCTCCAGTTCGACGAACAGGGGCTCGCCGAACTCGTCCGTCTGGCCGCTGCGGCGGACGCCGCCGGCTTTGAGTCCGCGGTGGACCGGGCCATGGAGTTGCTGCGTCGTCAGCCGCTGGTGGAGGCCAGCGAAGAAATCCCGCGTCGCACGGGAATCGAGGCCGTGCTGGTCGATCCGGAACGCGGCGCGAGTCGGCGCGTACCCATCAATCAGTTGCTCTTCGCAAACACCCGTGACAGCGTGGCGAAAGTAGCCGCCGCCGTCGCGGGGGTCTTCTCCGGGGCCCTGACCGGCAGCGTCGAAGCGTCGTTGACGGCCATGTTGCAGGGCGAGACGCCCGAGACGTTCAAACCCTTGTACCGCTACGATTCGGCCGCGTCGGCCGCCGCTGCCCAGGAAGCCGAACAAAGTGTCCCGGTTCAGGAAGTCCGCTACGCGGCGGGCAGCCGACTGACCGAAGGCAGCGATATAGCCCGGCAGAGGATGGGCGAACTGACGCGGCAGGAAATCGAACTACTTCAGGTCGAGCACGAACATTTCCTGGCCGCCCGGCAGTCGAACCCGGACGCGCTGCGCGCCTACCGCCTGGTCGTGGTCGCCCGGGCATCCATGGTGGCGCTCGTCGTGTTGGGGTTTGGCACCTACACACTGCTCCACCATCAGCCACGCCGGGTACGCAAACGGGCCCACCTGGCTACGGCGGCCGCGCTGCTCGCGCTGCTCCTGCTGGCCCGCCTGGCCTGGCTGCACACGCCGTACGTCTATCTCGCCGTCGGTGCGCAGGCCTTGGCCGTCGCGTTGCTGGCCATCACGTCGGGCAGTGTCGCCGCTCAGGTCGCGGCTGCGCTGCTGGCCTTGCTCGTTACGCTGGCCACGCGGCAAAGCATCGGCTTTCTGGTCGTGCTGGCCGTCGTGTCCGTGGTGCTGTTCGTCGGGCTGCGCGATGTCCGGCATCGCGGACGGATCATTGCGGTGGGCGCGCTGGCGAGTCTGGCGGCTACGGTCACGACGCTCCTGGTCGGGCTGGTGGACGGACAGACCCTGCGTTTCATCTTCTGGGAACGTGCGCTCTGGGCGGCGATCAGCACCCTGGGCGCCGGGTTCCTGGTGGAAGGCATCCTGCCGGGCATCGAACGTCTATTCGACGTTACGACAAACATGACGCTGCTGGAGTGGTGCGACCCGAACAAACCCCTGCTGCGCATGATGGCCGCCGAATCTCCGGGCACGTACAACCACAGCCTGCTGGTCGGAGCCTTGGCGGATGCCGCCGCGGAAGCGATCGGCGCCAACGGCCTGCTGGCCCGTGCCGGGGCGTACTACCACGACATCGGAAAGATCAACAAGCCCGAATACTTCGTGGAAAACCAGGGGCTCGGGATGGTCAACCGGCACGAGCGCCTCTCTCCCGCCATGAGCCACCTCATCATCATCGGCCACGTAAAGGATGGAATCGAGATGGCCAAGGCGTACGGAGTTCCCGCGCCGCTGCGGGCCTTCATCCCCGAACACCACGGGACATGCGTCATCGAGTACTTCTACCAGGCCGCGGCCCGCGCCCGCAAACCCGGCGACCCCGAGATCTCGGATGTCCAGTTCCGCTACCCCGGACCCAAGCCGCAGTCGCGCGAGACGGCGATCGTGATGCTCTGCGACGGCGTGGAAGGCGCGGTCCGCGCCATGCCCGAACCGACACCCGGTCGGATCGAGGACATCGTGGCACGCATGATCCAGCGCCGCCTGATGGACGGCCAGTTCGACGAGTGCGACCTGACGTTCCGTGAACTGGCCATCATCCGGCAAAGCCTGGTGAAAAGCCTCATTAGCCTGTACCACGCCCGCATCGTCTACCCCAGCACGGAAAAAGAAAAAGAAGCGGAGCCGCAAAGTGCCTCCTGACCCTGCTGGCCGCCGCCACCGACCAGCCGTCCGCCGCACCGGCCGTCGGAGCGGGTCGGGCCGCACGTCGGCCCGCAGAGTCTCGCCGCCCACACCGCGCAGACCGCGCGCCAACACCCTGGGCGGCATCGAGATCACGCTCACCTGGCGGTTGCGGACGACGTGGCGCGCCGAACGCCTGCTGCGGCGAGTCGCCCGCTACGTCCTCGCTGCGGAGAGCTTCCGCCATGGCACGCTGTCCATCGCGGTCGTCGGCGTCCGTGCGATGAGCCGGCTGCATCACGCGTTCCTGGGCACGACCGGGCCTACCGACGTGCTGTCTTTCGACCTGGGGTCGGAGCGCCGCACCGGCCGCATTGACGCCGAAGTCGTCCTCTGCGCCGACGTTGCCCGCCAGCGGGCGGCGACGCGGGGGAGAACACTTCGGCTGGCCCGGGCAGAATTGGCCTTGTACCTGGTCCACGGCATTTTGCACGTGGCAGGATACCGCGACCACACGCCGGCGCAGGCGGCACGCATGCACGCCCGGGAAGATGAGCTCCTCACCTTGCTCGGCGTGGGGCCGGTGTACTCAACAGGCTGACGCCACGTGGCAGGCGCGCGTCGCGAACAGCCGGCTTTCGACGCCCATCGGGGGCCACCCGAACCCCCGACGCCAGTCGGGGGTCATCCGAACCCCCGACGCGAGTCGGGTGGCCACGCCACCTACACGCCACCGACCCCGCACTGCCGTGCGGGGTTCGGATAGGACGTGCGAGCCCCCGAGGCCACCGGCGTCACGGGCGTGGAAGCGTGTCTTCTTGAGCCGGGAGCGCTCACGACAGCAATACGCAACCTGCCAGTGGCCAAGTAGCGATCAAGCTGCAACCGATCGGAGATCGCCCGCACAAGTCCACAATTGACGAACGATCCAATTACGATCCCCGTCTGTTCTGGCACTGCCCCGAACCGGCTCGGCCGATATTCACGCCGCTGCGCCAGCGGGCCGATGACCACGGTAGCGCATGACACGCTCTCTCCGCGCGCTTGGCAGGTCGCACCCCAGGTCAGCGACGGTCTGTGTCGCCCTGGCTGCGGCACTGTGCGCGCACGCCGCGCAGGAGCAAGGCTCGAACCCGGGGTTGGCGTCCGCGGCCGACGCGAGTTCGTGCCTGAAGGTGTTCGACTTCGACGAACGCTGCCACGGCAACTACGAAGACACGCCGATGCACTGGCTTCGGCTGACCGGCGACGGGCTGCCGGCGTACTCTTACGGCCGGTTCGACGAGTCGGTCGGTCATGAGGCGCCGCCGTCGTTTCTGTTTACGCTTCGCGGGGGAAACATCGGGTATGAATACGCACACGACGACCTGCTCATCCCGCCGGGAGCCGACTGGCAGATCGAGGGGTACATTCGGACCGAAGGGCTGGAGTACGCATCGGCCGTCATACTCTGCTATCTCGTGGATGAAACCGGTCAGCGGGTTCCACGCAGCGAGCGCATCAGTACCCCGGTGCGCAGCATTCCCGTGGCCGGCGACGGTTGGCAACCGGTCCAGCTCGCGTTTACGGGTGATTCTTCCGTGGCCCGGCGCCTGCGGTTGCAACTCTGGGTGATTCAGGACTACGTCTGGAAGCAACCGGCCGGCAGCGACGTGGACCCGATCATTCGTCAGGACGTCGCCGCCCGCGTGTGGTTCGACGACATCCGCATCTGCCGAACAGCCCGCCTGCATCTGGGGTTTTCGGATCCAGGTGGCCTCGTGCGGCCCGGAGCGAGCGCATCGCTGCTGGTCGACGTTCACAATACGACCACCAGCGAAGCCAACGTTGGGCTGGAAATACGGACCGCGGACGGCGAGCTGCGCAACCGGGCCGACTTTGCCGCGCGCGCGGGTGCGGAGGAGCACTTCGAGACGTCGGTCCCGCCTTTGGCCCCTGGGTTGTATGAGGCGCGGGCCACGCTGGCAGAAGGCGGCCAACCACATCTGGAGCGACGCCTGCGCTTTGCCGTTCTCCCGCCTCTACCCGAGGAAACGCCGCCGACGGCGGAAATTGGTCTGGACCTCGGGCGCTGGTCGGGCGGGTCTGTTCAGGGCGTGCGCGAACTGGTCCACGAGCTGGGTTGCGCGGCCGTCAAGGTGCACGTGGTGGCATCCGAGCGGACCACAGGCGGTGGCGTGGCGCAAGAACTGCGCGAGGTCCGCCAATTGGCCCGCGAGCTGGCCTTGGACCAGGTGCGGACGACGGCGGTCCTGTTGCCGCCTGCGCCCTCCGAGCTGGATGTCGCGGCCCGTTCGCTGTCCGCGTGGGTGCAATCCGATCCCGGGTGGGGCGTCTCCGCAGCCGCGACCTTCGCCAGCCTCGGCAGCGACATCTTCTCGTGGCAGTTGGGTGCGGAACAGGATGAGGTAAGCACCTCGGCCGGCTGGACCCGCGAGGCCGTCGCGCGGGCGCGCGAGGCCATCGACCGGGTTGCCGCGGGTTCGGAACTCGTGGTTCCCCGCTCGATTTTCGACACACCGGCCGCTGCGGCCTTGCTCGATGATGCCGCCTCTCCCTCCGTGTCTCCGCTGGATCCGCTACACGTCCGGCCGCCCGCCGCGTACAGCTTCTGGGTACCGGCCAGCGTTCCTGCTCGGCTGCTGCCGTGGCATCTTTTCACGTTTCTGAACCGGGCCGAGTCCGAGGCGCGGGATGCCGCCATGGCCCCACGGTCGGCACGCGGTGGCGACGTGGCGTTGTGGCTGTGCATCGACTCCGACACGACGCCAGAAACGACGGTCGCCGACCGCGTGGCGGATCTGGTCCGCCGCGTGGTGTTGGCGCGGGCGGCCAATCCGGACCGGCTATATGTGCCCGCCCCATTCGAATGTACCGCGACGGCAGGCACGCCAAGGTGGGCCCCGAACGAAGCGTACATTCCGCTGAGAACGCTGCTCCACTATGTCGCGGGACGCCGAGTAGTCGCGTCGTTCACCTTCGAGCCGGACGGCGTGGCGTTGCTGTTCCGCGGTGCCAACGGCGACACATTGATCGTCTGGTCCTGGGCGTACATGTCTGACGGCACGCTCGCCGACCTGTACGTGGGCCCAGATGCGTCGGCGGTGAGCCTCGACGGCAGTCCTGTCGCTCTGGAAAAGGACGACGTGCGGGCGCGGGTGCCGGTGGGGCCGACGCCGCTGATCCTTGCAAACGTTGACGGCGCGCTGTTGGAATTTCGGGAGAGCGTGCGTGTCGCGCCGGTCGTGGTTCCCTTTGACGGTCAGGGGCCGACGCCGGTCCTTTGGCTCCGCAACACCTATCCCGCACTGCTGGCGGGCGAGGTGCAGCTTACGCCCCCGTCGGGATGGGAGATCTCGCCGAACCCCATTCTGCTTTCCCTGGCTCCCGGAGCGAGCCTGGAACAGCCGTTGCGGTTCCGGCTCCCACCCCGACAGCTCGCCTCGGGTCAGCACATGGGAATCGACATCCGGGTGACCGCGCCGAATCCCGCCGCACTCCACTTCGACGTGCCGCTGGAAGTTGAGTGGAAGGGCATCACCTTGCAGCCGCGCGTCGCGTGGGACGGCGACGACCTGCTGGTCGAGCACACGCTGTGGAACCATTCCAACCGGCCGGTGAGCTTCCTGGCCTTCTGCCAGGCGCCGCGGCAGGCCCGGCGAGACGGGCAGTTTCTGAACGTCGCCCCGGGCAGTGCGCACACGCTGGCCTACCGGTTCCGGCAGGCGCGTCACCTGAGCGGGGAACAGCTCTGGCTTGGCGTCCGCGAAGTCGGTGGCCCGCGTGCGCTGGACCAGCTTGTCCCCATACCCCGTTAGCACGACAATAGAATCAGTTCGCCGGGACGGCGCGTCGCTGTGCGATCACGGCGTGGCGCGCTCCACGGCCTTAAGCGAGCGGGTTGCGTGTGTCATCGCTGTTGGAAAACACGTCGGGCGGGGACACGGGCGGCGTGAACCATGCCGACGGCCGAGAGGTCGAGCAGCGCGCGGGTCGCAACGGTGCGGGCACGCGCATCGTCCGTTATGGGGCAATGGGCTGGGTCGGGGAATTCGCATGCAAGCCGAATCTGACGCTCGGCTGGGGCACGCGGGTCGTCGTGCAGACGGACCGTGGCATAGAACTGGGCGAGTGCGTGGGTCCGTCGTGCGGCAGCGTGGTGCTGGGCCCGTCGCCCGAGCAGATACAGTGCTACGTCCGGAACAGCGGCATGGAGTTTTGCAAGCCCCGGGCTGGACGCATCCTGCGGCTTGCCAGCGAACAGGATGTGAACGAGCACCGACACCTGAATGCCCACGTCCGGGAGGACATTGATCGGTGCGCCGGACTGGCTGAGAAGCTGGGGCTTGACATCAAGATCGTCACCGCCGAGCACCTGCTGGGCGGCGAACGGATCGTCTTCTACTTCCGCGCGCCAGGTCGGGTGGACTTTCGTCGCCTGGTCAAAGAGCTCGCCCAGCATTACCGCACCCGCATCGAAATGCGTCAGGTGGGTGCCCGGGATGAGGCTCGTCTGGTGGGAGACTACGAAATTTGCGGTCGCGAGTGCTGCTGCCGAAACTTCCTCAAGAAGCTGCGGCCCGTGAACATGAAGATGGCCAAGCTTCAGAAGTCCACGCTGGACCCGACGAAGGTTTCCGGGCGCTGCGGCCGATTACGCTGTTGCCTGCGCTACGAACACATGGGCTACGAGGAGCTGGCGGCGCGCCTGCCGCGCACCGGCAGCCGCGTCGCCACAGCCTTGGGTACCGGGACGGTCATTGACCGCCAGATCCTCACACAGCTCGTGGCGATCCGGACGGACGACGAGCGAATTCTGACCGTCAGGCTGGACGAGATTACGGCTTTTGACGTGCCGGCGCCGCCGCAGCCGCCGGCCGGCGCGGGGGCCGCGGATTCCACGGGGGCAGCGACACCATCGCCGGCGGGACGATCCACGGAACGCCGGCTGACGCGTATCGCGCCAGCGCGGCAGCAACCGGCACCGGCGCAGATGGCCCAGCCGGCCGAGGTGCCGGTCGTTGAGGCGGAACCCGAGTCCCGCTTTCGACCGGAGACGCCGGAGGAACCGGGCGGCCTCGACCGGCCGCCGCTGCCGGCGACATCCGACGCGCCTTCCGAGAGCCCGGCTCCGGAAGGAGCTGTGCCGCGCAGCCGGCGGCGTCGCCGAAGACGCCGGCGGCGTCCGCGGCCAGAGGGTGAACCGCCGGCGGATAACACGGGGAGGACACCGCCTGCGGAGCCGCCGTAGCCCCAGAGACGCGTATCGGCGGTACAGTCTGCAACGGCCGAGGTGCACCACCGGAACCGGCGGCAATCGTGTCGGCGGATGACCCTGGGCACTTTGTCGGCGGCGTGAATCGGTCCGACATTGAGCGTGATGGACGCAGAACTGATCGAGCGTATCGAACGGGCAATCCGTGAGGACGGGCGGTACCCGCCCGAGGCGTTCGAGTTCCTCCACGCCGGCCTGGAGGCGGCCGTCGCGATGAAATACGGTCGTCAGGGTCGCGAACGTGGACATGTCACGGGTCAGGAGTTGTGTCAGGCGCTTCGCGTGCTGGCCTTGCGGCGCTGGGGCCCGCTGGCCCGCGAGGTGCTCCGCAGGTGGAACATTCGGCGAACACGGGACTTCGGCGAAATGGTCTACCTCATGATCGAGCTCGGCGTAATGGGACGCCAGAAGTCCGACGACATCACCGATTTCGACGACGTGTACGACTTTGACGAAGCATTCGGGCACTACGAAATCCGACTCGATACTCCCGGCGAGTAGGGCATGTACCCGGGGATGGAACGCCACTTCGGCAGCGCGAGCGCGGCCGGCCGCCGCATCGCAAGATTGCTGGCGCTGCTGGTCGCACTGGCGGTGACCTGCCTGGTGGCGTATGCGCTGCGTGCGGTGCTGACGCCGGTCGCCATCGCGCTGGCGATCGCCTATATCCTCAATCCGTTGGTCACGTGGGCCGAGCGCCGGGCAGGGTGGCCACGACTGTTGACCGTGCTGATGGCCTTTCTCGGCACGGCGCTGCTCCTGCTGATCGGCGGCGTCTATCTCGCGACCCTGGTCGTCGCCCAGGTCCAGCAGCTCGCCGACAACGTGCCGGGCTACGTCGAAGCGCTTCAAAGGTGGGTACAGTCGAGCCGGAATGAGTCCGGCACCACGCTGCCAGCGGCAAGCATGGCGTTGCCGACCTGGGATGTCGTGCTTGGCTTCCTGCGGGAGCACGGGGTGAGCATGGCCCGCGCTGCCGCGGGCAACCTCGCGACCGTCCTGGCCAGCGTCTATACGGTGGTATCGTTGGTGGTGCTGATTCCCGTTTTTCTCTTCTTCTTCCTGTGGCGATTCAACGACATCGTGCGGACTGTGCGGGATCACCTCCCAGCCCCGCAGCGGGAGCTTATCGTATCCGTGGTGCAGACCATCGACCTGGCCGTGGCCAACTTCTTTCGCGGCCGACTGCTGGTCTGTCTGGTCGTCGCGCTCGCCACGGGCGTCGGCTGGTCGCTGGTCGGCGTGCCGTACAGCCTGCCGCTGGGACTGCTGGCAGGCCTGCTGAACCTCGTTCCGTTTCTGTCGCTGCTGGCGGTGCCGCCCGCGCTGTTCTGCGCCTTTCTGGGAGCGACGGAGGCCGGTCGGCCGTGGGCGCTGCCCGTGGTCCTGACCATGGCGGTGTACCTGGGCGTCCAGGCGCTCGAATCCTTCGTGCTCAGTCCCGCGATCGAAAGTCGCACGTCCGGCCTGCATCCGCTGACGGTGGTGCTGGCGCTACTCATTGGTGGCCACTTGGCGGGCTTGCTCGGTCTGTTGCTGGCGGTACCCGTCGCGAGTACCTTGAAAGCGCTCGCTGCGCGGTTTGTCTTGCCTGTTCTGCGTCAAGGAGCGGGCTTCGTTCCCGGCCAATGCCAGCCGGGCGCAGGCGGGTCCAGCAAGCCGGGCGGCTGAGCCCTGGCAACAGCGAGGCGCGACATGCCCTACGTGGACCGCAACACCCCGCCGACCGCCCCCTACGGCACCTGGCCGCCAAGACCGTGGTGGCCGGTGCTGGTCTGTGCCGTGGCGCTGGCGGTATGGTTCGTCTTTCTGATCTCGCTGGTGATTCGTTATCCCGGACAGTGAACCCGGTGACTTGCTGGCGGGCGGCCCGGGAGACAGACGGCGGTCCGCCGGCTTCCGCGACTCGGCGGCGTGGCAATGACAGGCGAGAACGCCACCCTGGACTGGTCGGCTCTCGATGAGCCGCGGCCCGCGTCAGTCGAACCGACTATCTGGACCCGTAATCTGGCGGCCCTCGCGGAGGCCGATTCGACCCTGGCAGACCTTCTAGGGCGCACGGAGCTGCCCCCGACGTGGCGGCTCGTCCATGCCCTCGACGAGACGTTGACCTTTCGTCTGGAACCGCCCGGGCAGGAGCCAGTCTGGCTCGCCGACACCGCCGCACCGCGCACACGCGCCATCGCGCTGCTGGAAAACCTCCGGCTGCCCGAGCAGAACCTGGGGCTCGCGACCGTCGGTACGGGCTGCGAACTCGCGCTACTGCTCGAACGGCTGCCGGGACATCTGGCCGTGTACGTGTTCGAGGAGGAACTGCGCCGACTCGCGGCGGTTCTACGCATCCGTGAGTTGGCACAGCCGATTGCGCAGGGCCGGTGCATATTCGTTCCTCCGGGTTACGAGGAGGAATACGCCCTGGACCTGTTGCGTCGGCACAGTGGCCTGTTGCCGCCCGGCACGCTGTTAGCGATGGATCAGGTCAGCCCGGCGCGCCGCGAGGCACTCCAGCGTCTCTGCCAGCGTCTGCACGCTGAAGTCGGGCAGCACCGTACGGAGCGGATCCAGACCCTGGCTGCAACGCCGGTTCAGCCTTCGCCGACGCCGACGCCACGTTTGCTTGTGGTGGCACTGAAACCCGACCGTGCGTCGCAGGTTCTGGCCGCGGAGCTGACCGCCGCCGCGCGGGAGCTGGGCTGGCCTGTGACGTGCAGCACGGTGTCGGGGCCGCGTGCGGTCCACCCGCTGTTCCATGTCGAACGAGTGGTGGAGTTCCGGCCCACCCTGACGCTCATGCTCGACCATTTGACGGATGTGCTGCCGGTGCGGCCGTCGGGCACGACGTATGTTTGGCACACGTGTGCGGACAGCGTGCCCAAGGAGATTCCCACCGACGGTACTTCCCACCTGGCTGCCTCCCCACAGGTCGCGGCCGCGTTGCGCGCCGCCGGTGCTTCGCCGGACGCGGTCCGCCCCTGGTACTGGGCCTGCGCAACCGAGATCGAAGCCGCGTCGGCCGACGAACGCTCTGCCAGCGGCCGCGAGCGGCCCCTCTTACTGGTCGGCGATCTGCCAGCTTTGGAACCGCAGGCGCACGGCGTCACGCAGGACACGCATCGGATACTGTGGAATACGCTCGTGCGGCTGGCCGCTCAGCTCTGGCCGACTCCGAACATTCTGGAGCCGGACAAGGTATTGGCGCGCGCGGAGGGGCACTGCGGCGTGCAGATCCGGGACGAGCTTCTGCGCGACACACTTATGCGCCTGGTGGAGCGGGTAATCGTTCCCGGGGTGGTGCTGGAGGCGGTCGCCAGCGCGCTCGTCGAACTTGGGCCACTGGTGCTGACGCTCGGGCGCGGTTGGCAGCGCCTGCGACACGCACGCCTCCGCTGCCTCGCGGCCGACATCTTTTCGCTTCCACAGGGCGAACAGTGGAAGCCGCGCGCATGCATCTACGCCGGGCAGTCTGACCCGCTGTGCCCAGCCCTGTTATACGCCGGCGCGCGGGCATGGCCACTGATCGTCCATGCCGTCGGCGGTCGGCCGCTCGGTCCGCAGCTTGGCGATGTCCTCCGCCCGGGCGAGCATTTGGAGCCGTTCTCGGACCTGAGACAGTTGCGCACCGCCGTACAATCCAGCGACAGTCCGCGGGTGCGAAGCCGCGTCGACCGGGCCCGTGCACACCTGCGTGCACACCATTCCTGGGTATGTCGCCTGAAAGAGTTGGCCCAGTCGTTGTGAGCGACTTTCCAGAAGTTGTCCTGTAGAGATGGCGAGAACGGGGTGCGGCCTTGGAGCAGGCAAGAAAATCAGTGCTGAGGATGGGGCGCCTCGCGACGGGTGTAGCCCCTTTCGGCTGCGCCGGTGCGGGGCGCCTCGTGCGCGTCGTGCGGAGCTTCGGGACCTCGAAAGCGGCGGCCTGCGGGTGGTGGGCGGTCAGCCTGCTGCTAAGCGGGACCATTGCCGCCAGTGCGGCTGAGCCGGCGTTCACCGTGCTGGCGGATTTCGAGGACCCGACGTTCGCGGCAAGTCTGGCGGCGCCGCGGAACGTGCAGGTCGGCGACTGTGCCGCGCGGGCTACCACCGTCCCCGCACGGGGCCGCGGGGCACTGGCGCTGGAGGTCGGGGCCACGCAACCGGGGGCGTCCGTGGCCTGCGACCTGACGTTCCGCGAGGGGACCCGCTTCGCCCAGGCCGATCGCGTGGTGACGTTCTACTGGCTCAACGAAGGCCAGATGTCAGTCGCGTTCCGCGTTCGTGATGTCCGAGATCAGTTGTATGAGACGGAGGCCCAGTCGGCGACCGTGCTGCGACGCTGGACGCGTCTGGCCGCGGACCTGAGCCCCGCGCGGCTGCGATGTGTACGGGGCGAGGGCCCGCCCACGTTCCCCATCGAAGTCCTCGGGTACCGTGTCACGACCGAGCGGATCGGCCGACAGACGATCTTCCTGGACGACCTCCAGGTCGAACACCGTGTGGAGCCGCGGGATCTCGTGCACGGCGAGTTCCGCCTTCCCGGCACGGGCGGGCGACGTGAGTCAACGCACATTTACGAGCCGGGCAGCACGGTGGCGGCGGCCGTCGTGCTGGAAAACCGCTCCCGGGAACGCGCCTTGGACATGACGGTCGACCTGTCGTGGATGCGTCCCGACGGGTCAGTTCTCCAGAAGCAGACCGGCAAGGTGAACCTGCCACCCGCAGGGCTGGATTATCGCTCCACGCAGACGATCGACTTCTCGCAGACGGTCCGCGAACCGGGGCTGTATCGACTCAGCGCCCGAGCCCGGGCGGCAGGCTGGCCGGCCCCGACGACTTTCGAGACGACGATTGCCGTCACGCCGATCGCACGTCTGTCGCGCGGGACGGCCACGTTTTTCGGCCTGCGCACGAACCTGCTGCGCGAGCCGGTCTTCGACCAGCAACTGGAAATCAGCGTTGCCCGCGACATCGGCGTCAACCTGCTCGCGCTGGAAACGCCATGGCGGATGCTTCAGCCGCGGCCGAATGATCTGGACCTCGCGCCGGTGGACGAGATCGTCAAACCGCTCGCCGACGCCGGCGAAGTCGCCGCCATGCTCGTCCTGACCGAACCGCCTGAGTGGGTCGGACCGGAACTTGGTCAACGCATGGCGGCATTGACGAAGCTGCTGAGCGCTCTGCACGCTCAGTTCGGTCCGCGCATCGAGCGGTACCAGATCGAAGCCGACGTCCTGGGTGTAACAGGGTGGGACGCCTTGCTCGAAGCCGTCGCGCAGGTAGGTACCGGACAGCCCGCCGGCGCCCCGCTGACGGTGGTTCCGCCGTCCGTGCCCGTGGATGATCCGGCGGCCGCCGCCGCGGTTGGAGCGTTCGCACGTGCACACCCTGCATTCCCGCTGGTTTTGCAGACGCGTGGCGATCCGTCGACTGCGGCGGGCCGGCTCGAGGCCTTCCAGCGCGCTGCGGGTTTGAGTTGGCACCCCACCCACGTCTGGCTGCACGACGCCTCCGTCCCGGCTGGGGCCGGCACGTACGACGATGCGGAAACCGTGCTCCGCTGCTGCATCCGGGCCGCCGCTTCAGGACTCGGGGGGTTCATGTGGTGCGACCTGCGCGACGACGACAGCGACATCGCTCGTCCGGTCGCGCCGCGCGGGCTGGTGCGACGGGACTTCAGCCCGCGGACACACCTGCTGGGTTACGCCGCCGCGGCGGGCCAACTCACCGGCCACCGCCATGTCGGTCCTACGCAAGCGCCGCCGGAGTCCTTCGAGTCGGCGCTCTTCATCGGTGGCAGTCGGCAGGTGGCTGTACTGCTGCCACGGCCGAATCGCGTCTTGCCGGCCACCCTTGCGGTCCGGGCACTGGCACCGGGGGACCTCGAAGTGCGCGACTTCGAACGTCGCCCCCTGAGCCTGCTCGTGCTGGGCGAAGAGCGGCTGCTGCCGATCACCCCGCGTCCGCTGTTCACGATCCTCACGCTGCGCCGTGCGGAGCCGGGACCCAAACTCGCGTTGGAGCGCGGTTGGCTACGTGTTCCGGGCACGGTGTTCTGCGCCCCCGACAAGGACTTCACACTGGAACTCGACGCGGTGGAGCCGATTCGCCGTGGCTACTGGCAACTCCAGGTTCCGCGCGACGCCCCGTTCACGTCCTCGTTTTCGGCGGCAGCGTTGCAGGCGGAGGCGGGCGAAACCCTTCGGCAGACGGTTCGTCTGACTCCGGTGGCCCCGCCCCGCGATTTCGAACGTCAGACGCTGACCCTGCGCCTCTCGTTGGGCGACGAGAGTGTGACCATCCCCATCGAGGTACGGAGATTACTCGGTCTGCCGCGACTGGCAGCGGGCACGGCCGTCACCAACTCGGAGTACCAAATAGCCGAGATCGGCACACCAGGCGGCCGGCGAGCCACCGCACGCCTCACCATTTACGCTGCCTGGGAACCGGAGCGGCTGCATTTGGCAATCGTCGTGAACGACCCGCAGCTCGTGCCCTTCCGTCAGGCGGAAAGTGGCCAGTCCAGCGGCGACGTTCTGTACGTGGGGTTGGCAGGCGAGAACGCCGAGCGTCCGGTGGAAGTGCGCGTCTTGCCCGGCCTGCCAGAACCGCGACTCGAACCCGCGTTCCGCACGCGGCCGGAGCAGGTCGCCGAGTGGCGGTACGAGCTGGCCCGTGGCGACAAACCTGGGCCGCGTACGTACAGCTTCTCTATCCCCGGTCCTGCGGTGGGCCTGTCCTCTCTGGCACGCGGTCAGCGCGTCCTCGCGTCGGTGCGGTACCTCAATGATGACGCGGACGGCTTCGCGCCCACGCCGCTGGCGTGGGG
>Ga0209162_1000480_pt1 | contig 43557 bp, 41 predicted proteins | sample YNPNPMetaG_FD_187121 | JGI IMG/M metagenome (GOLD analysis project Ga0209162, IMG submission 187121) | Anoxygenic and chlorotrophic microbial mat microbial communities from Yellowstone National Park, USA - YNP NP MetaG (SPAdes) (version 2) ...
TGGGCGGGGGCGGCTCGAAGGTCTGTTGCGGCGCGGGCGGGGGAGGCGTCTTCGGGGCGCGCCTCTTGCAGGCGGGCCCGGACAGCAGGAGGGCGCCGGCGACCATCGCGGCGGCGATCCGCGCCCTCATGCCAGCGCCCTCGCCTCCAGCGGCAGGCGGATGCGCACCAGCGCCCCGCCGCCCGGCGCGTCGCCGATCTCGATCGAGCCGCCGTGGAGCTGCACGGCCCGGTAGGTCATTGCCAGTCCGATGCCCGTCCCGTTTTTCTTCGTCGTGTAATACAAATCGAAAACTTTTTCCCGTAATTCCTGAGGAATTCCCGGCCCGGTATCGGCAATTTCCAGCTCGGCATGGCCTGCGCCTGTCCGCAACCGCACCAGCAGGCGGCCGCCGGAAGGCATGGCTTCGAGGGCGTTGCGGAGCACGTTCAGCAGCGCCTGCTTGAGCAGGCCCGCGTCGCCGCGCACCGGCGCCGGCTCGCCGAGCCCTTCGGTTTCCAGCGCCACGCCCTGCCGTTCGGCCTCGGGCCGCATGAGGTCGGCCAGTTCAGCGGCGATTTTCGCCAGGTCCAGTTCTTCCGTTTGAAGCTCCAGCGGCCGCGTGAAATCCAGAAACGTGCGCACCACGCGATCCAGCCGGACGATTTCCTGCGCGATCACGTTGAGCTCCGCCTCGGCTTCCGGCAGCTCGGGCAGGATGCGGGCGCGGAGCAGCTCCAGCCGCAGCGCGATCGAGTTCAGCGGGTTTTTGATCTCGTGCGCCACCCCGCCGGTGAGGCGGCTGATGGCGGCCAGGCGCGAGCTCAGGCTCAGCTGGCTCTCCACCATCCGGCGGCCTTCGGCGTCGCGCAGGCGGAGAAGAAACGCGCCCTGGGGCAGGAAGTCGAGGCTGGCCAGCAGGCGCCCCGCCGCCGCTTCCTTGAGCGGCGTGCGCGAGGCCAGCGCCCGCGCCAGCAGCGCGCCCAGCGGCGTTTCCCGGGGGAACAGGACGTCGGCCGGCATCCCGGCGATCTCGTGCCGGCCGACGCGCAGCAGGCGCTCGGCGGCCTCGCTGCAAGCCACCAGACGCCCGTCGCCGTCGAACAGAAGGATGGACTCCTCCAGGCCCTTGATCATCCGCTCGACGCTGTCGCGGAGCTGCATGGCGCCTTCCTGCGCGCCGCGGAACTGTTCGCCGAGCAGCCGGAGCTTTTCCTGCACGGCGGCGATCTCGCGCGCCGTCGGCGCGGCGGCCACGTCGGTCTCGCCGCTGCGGATCCGGTCGATCGCCTGGCTGATCCCTTTCAACGGCAGCAGCGCCGCCTGCGCGGTGAGCCACGCGATGCCCACCGCCAGCAAAAACAGCGGCAGCGACGCGAGCGCCGTCCGCCGCACCTCGGGCAGCAGCGCGTCCCGCAGCAGCACCGAGCTGACCAGCACCTGGATGACGAACACCACTTCGCGCCGGCGATTTTCCGGCAATTCCACGCCCAGTTCCACGCGGTTTTCATAGTCGATCTGCCCGCCGAGCACCGCCTGGAACTTGTCCACCGGGCCGAGAGTCAGCAGATTGCGCAACGGCAGGCGCGGCTGCACGAGCTGCCCTTTTCTCGACGCGTTCGAACTGGCCAGGATGCGCCCCATGCCGTCGGCCACCGAGATCTCGACGATCGACCGCGTCTGCGCCAGCGTCGAGGCCAGCAGCTCGGGCAGCTCGCCGTCGTTGCGGATCGCCTCCTGCCATTCGCGGATGCGCTGCTCCAGCCCTGCGATGCGCTCCTCCTGCCGGCTGGTGCGCTCGGCCCGATCGAGCACGTACCGCTTTACGAACTGCGCCGTCATGTGCGCGCGGTCGTTGGTGTGCTCGAGCGAGACGGAGATCAGCGTGTGCAACTCGACGAGGATCAGCGTCAGGGCCACGGCGGCCACCAGCCCGGTGGTCATCAGCATCACGCGCGCCCGCAGCGACACCGCTCACTCTCCCGCCTGCGAGCCGTACTCGCGCAGCTTGTTGAACAGCGTTTTCTGGCTGATGCCGAGGATGGCCGCGGCGCGCGTGCGGTTGTTGCCCGTGTATCGCAGCGTGGCCTCGATCAGCGCCCGCTCCGCTTCATCGACGGTGGTTCCGATCCGCAGCCGGATCTCGTCCGGCGCCGCCGCGGCGCTGCTTGCCGGTTCGCGCGCCGCGGGCGCAAGGCCGGCGAAATGCTGCCTGCCGAGCATGCCCGAGCCGGCCAGAATCACTGCGCGCTCCAGCGCGTTGCGCAGCTCGCGCACGTTGCCGGGCCAGCTCTGCTGCCTGAGCAGCGCGAGGGCCTCCGGCGAGACGCCCGCCACCTGGCACTGGTGCCGCCGGTTCAGCTCGCGGATCATGGCCTCGCACAGCAGCGGCAGGTCCTCCAGCCGCTCGCGCAGCGGCGGCATGCGGATCTCGAAAACGTGGAGGCGGAAGTAAAGGTCTTCGCGGAACCGGCCCGCGCGCACCTCCTCCTCCAGCCGCCGGTTGCTGGCGCCGAGCACGCGCACATCCACCTCGATTTCCTTCGAGCCGCCCAGCCGCCGCACGCGCCGCTCCTCGAGCACGCGCAGCAGCTTCGCCTGCGTGGCCAGCGGCATCTCGCCGATCTCGTCGAGCAGCAGCGTGCCGCCGTGCGCCAGTTCGAAGCAGCCGCGCCGCCGCTCCACGGCGCCCGTGAAGGCGCCCTTTTCATGCCCGAAGAGTTCGCTCTCGATGAGCGTTTCCGGCATGGCGGCGCAATTGACCGCGACAAAAGGCCCGTCCCGCCGCGGGCTCAACTGGTGCAGCGCGCGCGCCGCCAGCTCCTTGCCCGTGCCGCTTTCGCCGGTGATCAGCACCGTCGCCGTCGTGGGCGCCACCTGGCGGATCAGCGAGAAGATCTCGCGCATCGGCGCCGAGACGCCCACCAGCTCGCCAAGGACTCCTTGCGAGCTGAGCTGCCGTTCCAGCCGCTCGCTGTACTCGGCCAGCCGCCGTTGCGCCACCGCGCGCTCCAGAAGCAGCCGCAGCGCCCCGGTTTGCAGAGGTTTTTCGAGAAACCAGAACGCGCCGAGGTCATGCACCATTCGGATGGCGGTCTCCATGTTGCCGAAGGCGGTCAGCACGATGGCGGGCGGCGCGTTGCCCTGCTCCTTGAGCCGCCGAAGCAGCTCCGCGCCGTCCATGCCGGGCATCATCAGGTCGGTGACGATGGCCGCGGCGTCGAATTCGCGGAGCTTCTCAAGCGCCTCCGCCCCGTCCGCCGCCGTCTCGGCGCGATAACCCCAGGCTTCCAGCATCGCCGCCAGCGCGCTGCGCTGGTTCAGTTCGTCATCGACAACCAGCACGCCGGGCTTTTGTGCGTCCGGAATGGGCATCTTTTCAAACTATAGCCGTTGCGGAGGAACCACGATGCGCCACGAGCCGGCGTGCGTCCGCGAGCCCGGCTCTCGCCGGCCGGCGCTCTTCCGTGAATGAGGATTCGGGCGGGAATTTCGAGGTCTCAGCGGGCCGGGGAGGCCGTGGCGGCGCCGTAGCGGCGCTCCACGTAATCGTTCAGCATCGCAATGAACTCGGCCACGATGCCGTCGCCGCGCAGCGTCGTCACCAGCTTCCCGTCCACATAGACGGGCGCTTTCGGCTCCTCGAACGTGCCCGGCAGCGAAATGCCGATGTTGGCGTGCTTCGATTCGCCCGGGCCGTTCACCACGCAGCCCATCACCGCCACCTTCATCTCCTCGACGCCCGTGTAGCGCTCCTTCCAGACGGGCATCTGCTCGCGCAGGTAATTCTGGATCTGCTCGGCCATCTCCTGGAAGAAGGTGCTGGTCGTTCGCCCGCATCCCGGGCAGGCGGTCACTTGCGGCGTGAAGCTGCGAATGCCCAGGGACTGGAGGATCTGCTGGCAGACGCGGACCTCTTCCGTCCGGTCGCCGTTGGGGGCAGGCGTCAGCGAGGCCCGGATGGTGTCGCCGATGCCCTCCTGGAGGAGGATCGCCAGCGCTGCCGTGGTGGCGACAATGCCCTTGGCGCCCATGCCCGCCTCGGTGAGGCCCAGGTGCAGGGGGTAGTCGCACTGCGCGGCGAGCATGCGATAGACGTCGATCAGGTCCTGGACGCCGGAAACCTTGGCGCTGAGGATGATGCGGTTGTGCGGCAGCCCGTAGCTCTCCGCCATGCGGGCCGATTCGAGGGCGCTGGCGACGATGGCCCGTTTGGTGACCTCGGCGGCGTCGAGCGGCTCGGGCAAGCGGGCGTTCTCGTCCATCATCCGGGTCAGCAGAGCGGAGTCGAGGGAGCCCCAGTTGACGCCGATGCGGACGGGTTTGCCATGCTCGATGGCGCATTCGATCATTGTGCGGAAATTTTCATCCGTTTTTCGTCCGATATTGACGTTTCCCGGGTTAATACGATATTTGGCGAGAGTTTTCGCGCATTCCGGGTACTTTTTCAGAAGGATATGGCCGTTGTAGTGGAAATCGCCGACGATCGGGGTGCGGAATCCGAACTTGTCCAGCGTCTCGACGATGCGCGGGACGGCGCGCGCGGCCTCTTCCGTGTTCACCGTCACCCGGACGATTTCGGAGCCGGCGCGGGCGAGTTCCATGATCTGGTTGACCGTGGCCGGGACGTCGGCCGTGTCGGTGTTGGTCATCGACTGCACCACGATCGGGTGGGAGCCGCCGACCCCGACGCCGCCCACATCCACCGCTACGGTCTTTCGCCGCTCGATCTTCGCCATTTTGCCTCCGCGAGACTTCATTCTACCAATTTCGGTGTCCGATCCGGCGAAAAGCAGTCATGGTCATAAAAACTTTCGATTGGAAATTCGGCGGGCATGCCATAGAATGGGAGATGACGCGGGCATTCTCCGGGATTCCGAACCGCACCTCGCCCGCGGGGTGCTTGTTGTCGGCAGGAGAGGCCTTCGGGCCTTGGCAGAGGGGGATGGAACGATGACAAGCGCACCGGAAACCAACGTTGTCCGGAAACGGGCGGTTCTCTTCCGCCTCGAACCATCGCTGGCGTCGAGTCTGGAAAAAGAACTGTCGAAATGCGGTTGTCAGACGGAGTCGACTGCCGGCTCCGGGACGGAGAGTGATGCGGCCAGGCCTGACATCGTGTTCTGCCCGTCCTCGCGTCCCATGCTCCGGCAGGCGATGACGATGTATCCCCGCACACCCGTCGTGGTGGTGAGCCGCGTCCCCGAGGTCGACGACTGGCTGGACGCGCTCGAGGAAGGCGCGGCGGACTACTGCGCGCCTCCCTTTGAAACCATCCAGATCCGCTGGTTGCTGGAGACGCACGCCGGCGAGCGCCGCTCGATGGCGGCGGCATAGCGGGCCCCAGGTGGCCGGCGCGCGGCTCAAGCAGGAGGCGTGCGCTTCCGCGCAACCCGCGCAGCCTCGGTATACTCAAACTAGAGAGAGGCTGACACTTACCTTGTACGCGCGAACCTTCATTCGCCTGGCGGCGCACACGCAACTGCTGCCGGTGCTCGAGAGCGGCGAGGAGACCCTTGTCGGCGGGCAGGCCGTCATGGAAGGGGTCATGATGCGCGCGCCGCACAGCTATGCGACCGCGGTCCGGCGGCCCGGCGGGGAAGTGGTGATCGACGAGCATCCGCTGCCGAAGCTGTCGGAGAAGTACCCCGTCTTCCGCTGGCCGCTGCTGCGCGGAATCGGCACGCTGGGGCAGGCCATGGCGCTGGGCGTGAAAGCTCTCCGTTTCTCGGCCAACGTGGCGGTGCAGGCGGAAACGGAAACCGGCGAGGCGGCGGAGAGGGCGGCGAAGGCCGGGGAGATCCCGGGCTGGCTGATGGCGCTGAACCTCGCGTTTTCATTCGTCTTCTTCATCGCGCTGTACAAGTTTGTGCCGCTGTGGATCACCTCCCGGCTGGAGGACCTGTATCCGCAGCTGCACAACCAGATCCTGTTCAACCTGGCAGACGGCGCTGTCCGGCTGGCCATCTTTCTCGGCTTTTTGTGGCTGATTTCCCGGTGGGCGGACATCCGCCGCGTCTTTGAGTATCATGGCGCCGAGCACCGCGTGGTGTTCAATTTCGAAAGCGGCCAGCCCGTAAGCGTGGAAAATGCCCGGACATTTTCCACCTTTCACCCGCGCTGCGGCACGAGTTTTCTGCTCGTGGTGATGATCGTTTCCATCTTCGTTTACGCCGTCATTCCCGCCGAGGGATTCGCGCAGAAGATGGCCGTTCGGGTTCTGGCCCTGCCGCTGATCACCGGGCTGAGCTACGAGGTGATCCGCTATGCGGCCCGCCGCCGCGGGAGCCTGCTGGCGCTGTTTACCGCGCCGGGCCTGTGGCTCCAGCGCATCACCACGCAGCCGCCCGACGACAGCCAGACCGAGGTCGCCATCATCGCCCTGAACCGGGCCATGGCCCTGGAAGAGAAGCAGGGCGGGGAGCTGGTCATCGCCTGATGGACTTCACAAGACAGCTGGAGGAACTCGAGCGCAAATTCGAGGCGCTCACCGCGCAGATGGCGGACCCGGCGGTCATCCAGGACGCCGAGCTTTACCGCAAGACCGCCAAGGCGCACCGCGATCTGGAGGAGGTCGTGCAGGTCTGGCGCGAATACCGCAAAGTGTCCGCGGACCTGGCGGGCGCGCGGCTGATGCTGGAAGAGAAGGACCCGGTGCTGCGCGAGATGGCCGAAGAAGAGATTGCGCGGCTCGAGCCGAAAGAGCAGGAGCTGGCCGAACGGCTGAAGATCCTGCTGCTGCCCAAAGACCCGAACGACGACAAGGACGTGGTGCTGGAAATCCGCGCCGGCGCGGGCGGCGACGAGGCCAGCCTGTTCGCGGCCGAGGTGTTCCGCATGTACGCGCGCTTCGCCGAGCGCCAGGGCTGGAAGGTGGAGATCACCTCCGTCAGCGAGTCCGAGGCGGGCGGCTACAAGGAAGTCATCGCGCTGATCAGCGGCGACCGCGTGTATTCGAAGCTGAAGTACGAAAGCGGCGTGCACCGCGTGCAGCGCGTACCGGTGACCGAGCAGCAGGGGCGCATCCACACGTCGACTGTCACGGTGGCCGTGCTGCCGGAGGCCGACGAGGTCGAGGTGAAGATCGACCCGAAGGACCTGCGGATCGACACCTTCTGCTCCTCGGGCCCCGGCGGGCAGAGCGTCAACACGACCTATTCTGCGGTGCGCATCACGCACCTGCCCACCGGGCTGGTGGTGACCTGCCAGGACGAGAAGTCGCAGATCAAGAACCGCGCCAAGGCCGAGCGCGTGCTCCGCTCGCGGCTCTACGAGATGGAGCTGGAAAAGCAGCGGCAGGCCATCGGGGCGGACCGCCGTTCGCAGGTGGGCACGGGCGACCGCTCCGAGAAGATCCGCACGTACAACTTCAAGGAGAACCGCGTCACCGACCACCGCATCGGGCTCACGCTGTACCAGCTCGACCGCATCATGGAAGGCGAGCTTGAGCCGCTCATCGACGCCTGCACCACCTACTACAACGCTCTCAAGCTGCGCGAGCAGGCCGAGGCCGCGCAGGCGGCGCAGCATGAATCTCCAGACGGCGCTCCGGCAAGGCTCTGAGATCCTGGCCGCCGCGGGCATCGCCGATCCGCGGCTGACGGCGGAATTGCTCCTGTCCCACGCTCTCCAAAGGGACCGCGCCTACCTCTACGCGCACCCCGAGCGCGAGCTGAGCATCGTGGAATGGATCCACTATGGCCGCTACCTGCACGAGCGGCTGCAAGGGCGGCCGCTGCAATACATCACCAGGCGGCAGGAGTTTTACGGGCGCGAATTCGAAGTCACGCCTGCGGTGCTGATCCCGCGGCCGGAGACCGAGCACGTCGTCGAAGAGGCCCTGCGCGTGGCCGCCGGCGCGCGGCGGCTGCTTGACCTGTGCACCGGCAGCGGCAATCTCGCGGTGACGCTGGCTGTCGAGCTGGACGCGCGCGCGGTGGCGACCGACCTGAGCTTCGCCGCGCTGGAGGTGGCGCGGAGAAACGTCCTGCGGCACCGGGCGCGGGTGGACCTGGTGCAGTGCGACCTCGCCGAAGCCCTCGATGGCCGCTTCGATCTGATCGTGGCCAACCCGCCCTACATCCCGCCGGAGGAGATCGCGGGCCTCCAGCGGGAGGTGCGCGACCACGAGCCGCGCATGGCGCTCGACGGCGGCCCCGGCGGCGTGGAGTTCTACCGGCGGATTGTGCCCGAGGCCGAGCGGCTGCTGGCGCCGGGCGGCTGGCTCGTCGTCGAGATCGGCTGCCAGGGCGAGGCCGCGGTGCGGGCGATGTTCGGGCCGCAGTGGGCAGACCTGCACACGGGGTATGATCTGGCTGGGTGGCCGCGCGTGGTGCGCGCCCGGCACGCGCCGTGAGAACCATTTTCCACGTGGACATGGATGCGTTTTTCGTCTCGGTCGAAGAGCTTTTCGATCCGGGGCTGAAGGGCAAGCCCGTCGTGGTCGGCGGCCAAAGGCATGAGCGCGGCGTGGTGGCCGCCGCTTCCTACGAGGCGCGAAAGTACGGCGTGCATTCGGCCATGCCGCTGCGCACCGCGGCGAAGCTTTGCCCGCAGGCGATTTTCCTCGACGGCCACCCGGACCGCTACCGCGAGTATTCGCACCGCGTGCACGCCGTGCTGCTGGAATTCACGCCGCGGGTCTCCATGGCCAGCGTCGACGAGGCCTACCTCGACATGACCGGAACGGAGCGGCTGTGGGGGCCGCCCCTGCGGGCGGCCACGCTGCTGCATGAACGGATGCGGGAAGCCACCGGGCTGAACTGCTCGATCGGCATTGCCACGTCGAAGATGCTGGCGAAGGTGTGCTCGGACTTCGCCAAGCCGAATGGCATTGCATGGGTGCCGCCGGGGATGGAGGCCGCGTTCCTTGCGCCGCTGGACGTCAGCCGCATCCCCGGCGTCGGCCGCGTGACCGCCGAGCGGCTGCGCGCGATGGGCGTCCGGAAGGTGGGCGACCTGGCGGCGCTGGACGAGGACTTCCTTCTGCGGCGATTCGGACAGTGGGGCCTGGCGCTCGCCGGCAAGGCGCGCGGCGCGGACGCCGGCGCCTGGTTCGAGGGGGAGATCGGCGCCTACGAGGACCCGAAGAGCATTTCCCACGAGCATACGTTCGCCGAAGACGTGCGCGACCAGGCCCTGCTGGAAGCCACGCTGGCGCGGCAGGCCGAAAAGGTGGGCCGCCGGCTCCGCGAACACGGCCTGTTCGCGCGCACGGTGGAGCTGAAACTCCGCTATTCGGACTTCACCACGCTGAGCCGCTCGCGCACGCTTGGCGAGGCCACCGACGTCGACGCCGACCTGATCGCCGTTTCGCGCGAGCTGTTCCGCCGCGCGTGGAAGCGCGGCGCAGCCGTGCGGCTGATCGGGATGGGGGTTTCCGGACTGTCCTGCGCCCGGGGGCAGGTGTCGCTGCTCGAGGCGGAAAAGAAGGAGCGCGCGCGGCAGGCGCTGGCGGCCGCGGACCGCATTCGCGACCGGTTTGGCGAGAAAATCGTCCAGATCGCGGCCGCAATGTCCGGTGAACACGAGGAAAAAGTCCACGAAAATCCTGTCGGTTTGCCAGGAAAATCCGGGAAAAAAACGCAAGAAAAGAAGAAATAGGAGTGGCTATTTTTTCGCCGCGGCTTCGGCCGGCAGCGGCGTCTCCCGCGCATGGGTGGTATGCCAGGCCCACCAGCCGGCCAGCAGCGAGAACAGCGCGCCGCTCCAGTAGGGCGCGCCCTGCCCGAGGCGGTCGAACACGGCGCCTGCCCAGACGGGTCCGGCGACTCGCGTCAGGCTGGAAGCCGACTGCGCAGTCCCGAGCAGCGCGCCCTGCTCCTGCTCGCCCGCCCGCCGGGAGATCAGGCCGGCCAGGGCCGGAGCAGCGAGCCCGTAGCCGAGGGCCGTGAGGGCGATCGAAGGGTACAACATCCAGACGGCCCGGGCGGCCGCAGCTGCGGCAAACCCCGCGGCGAACAGGGCGGCGCCCCACACGGCCAGCGTCGCTTCGCTCACATGCCGTGTGAGCACGCGGAGCAGGAACCCCTGGGTCAGCGCCGCCATCAGCCCGAGCCAGGAAAACAGGATGGCGTTGCCCGTGGCGTCCAGCCCGAAACGCGCGTGCGTGAACACGGGAAAATTGGTCTGGAGGCCCGCCATGGCGAAGTTCAGGGCGAACGTGGCGAGCATCAGTTCGCGGAAGGGCGGGCGGCGAAGCGCGGCGCCGATCTGCGACATCGGGTCCAGATCGCGCCAGCGCAGGGGGCGCGCGTTGCGGCGCTCCGGCGGCAGCGTTTCCTTCAGCGTGGCCGCAGCCACCAGCAGCGTCAGCAATGACAGCATCCCGGAGGCGTAGGCAGGCGCCGACAGGCTCACCTTGCTGAGGGCGCCGCCAAGCGCCGGCCCGATGATGAAACCCAGGCCGAAAGCGGCGCCGATCAGGCCGAAATTCCGGGCGCGTTCCCGCGGTTCGCTGACGTCAGCGATGTAGGCCTGCGCCGCCGTGATGGACCCGCCGGCAAGCCCCGACAGCAGCCGCGCGGCGAACAGCACGGCCAGCGACCTGGCTGCGCCAAACAGAAAATAGCTCGCGGCGGTTCCGGCCAGGCACAACAGCAACACAGGGCGGCGGCCGCGGCGGTCCGACCAGGCGCCCAGCCACGGCGCGGCGGCGAACTGGGCGGCCGAAAAGGCCAGGGCAAGCAGTCCGACGGTGAGCGCGTCGCTGCGGTAGGGCCGCACGACGAACGGGATCACCGGCACCAGGATGCCGGCGCCCATCAGGTCCAGAAAGACGATGAGGAAGATCACCGCCAGCGCTCCGCGCGCCGGCTGCCGGACTCCAGCCACGATTCCATCGTCTCACGAAGCCGGCGATTGCCCGGCCGCGCCCGGCTTGCTTCACGCGGTGGGACAATCGAACTGAATGGCGCTGCTGACGCTCCAGGTGAATGGCGTCCCTCGCACCGCCAATGTGCCGGCCGGCGCCACGCTGCTCGAATTCCTCCACGACGGGCTGGAGCTGGCCGGCGTGCGCGTTGGCTGCGAGGAGGGCGTGTGCGGGGCGTGCACCGTGCTGGTCGAGAACCAGCCGGTGCGGTCATGCATGATCACGGCGGCTGCCTGCGCGGGGAAGCGGATCCTGACGCTCGAAGGGCTGTCGCGCAACGGCCAGTTGCATCCGGTGCAGCAGGCGCTGCTGCGGCACGGGGCGCTGCGCTGCGGCTTCTGCACGCCGGGCATGATTCTGGAGGCCGTGGCTCTGCTTGAGGACGCTTCCCGTCCGCTGACGAGGCGGCGCCTGCGCCGGGCGATCGAAGGCCACGTATGCCGATGCGGAATGCAGGAGCGCATTCTGGAGGCGGTGGAAGAGGCTGCCGAACGGATGGGCCGCCTCAAGCCGGAGCGGGCGCGCGAAAAGGAATTGTAACCGCGCGCCAAGCAGGCGCTGCGCAGCGTCTTGTGCCGCTCCGCGTCGGAGCCGGGAGATGCGTTGCTGCGCTTGCGGCGCCCTTTTGCAAACCGCAACCCGGTGTGTCAGCAATCCCGGAGCGGCTTTTGCCTCGCAGGCGCCGGCGGTGCGACCGGCCGGCTCAAGCGTCGCAGAACCATCCGGGGCAGAGAACTGCCAGGCGAGCCGGGGGCCTCCCGCCCGTCCCTTCTCCGGAAACTGTGTCCGGACAGTCATCCAGGCGATTGTCGCGAGGAATCTGCCGCCCTCAGCGGGAGCGCCCGGTGACGTCCTGATCCGGTACGAAGAGCTGCCCGTCGCCGGCGCCGCACCTCTCGCCGGGGAACGCGGCAGCACTCGTTCAGCGCAGGAAACACGCGTGCAAGTCGGTTGTGATTCGCCGGTATGGACGGCGCTGCCGCGGTCGAAAGCTCAGGACGCAATTGCGGCCTTATGTGGCCGTCAGCTTCGTGCCCGGGGCCGCCGCGGAGACAACCGACATGTTGCTGGCGCCACTGTGTCGCCGGCTGCCACTTTCTTCCGGCTCGCGGCTTTCCGCGGCGATCCGGGCGGCGTCGGGGAGCATCCTCGCGGCAGAAAGCCCCGGTTCTCGTCGCACTTCTCGGCGCCGGACGGACTGTTGCCGGGGGCGGCGGCCGAGGCCCCGTGTGTCCACCCGCCCCGCTGGCCGCGCAGCGCTGGCCGCGCCGAGGCGGTCTCCAGGGCGAACCCGGCCTGAGCGCAACGCCTTACGGCGGCTTTGCTGGGCCCTCCACTGGCCGGGATTTCAGACGCGTCAATATGGAGGCGACATAGTTCTGCGTCTCGGCAATGGGCGGAATCCCGCCGAACTGTTCGATTCGCCCCGGGCCCGCATTATACGCCCCCAAGGCGAGCCCCAGATCGCTCTGAAAGCGGTCAAGCAGCCAGCGCAGAAAGCGGGCGCCGCCAAAGACGTTCTCTTCCACGTCGAAGGGATCGTTCAGTCCGAGAAAAGACGCGGTTTCCGGCATCAACTGCATCAGCCCCAAGGCGCCTTTCCGGCTGATGGCGCAGGGATTCAGCCCGGATTCCCGCTCGGCTACCGCGCGAAGCAGCAGCGGCGAGAGCCCGTAGGCGGAGCCGGCGCGCTCAAACACCGGCGAAAGAATGGATGCAGGCAAGGGCTGGCATTCGGGCACCTGCGTGACCGAGGGCGGCTCGGGCCAGGACAGGCGCGGCTGAAGCGCGGCCGCACGGAGCTGGCGATCCGCAGACGATCCGGGTTCGACGCCAGGGGGCGCCCCCGTCACAGGCCCGGACGCAGGAACAACGAGGTCCGAGCCGGCCGCTGCGGGTGTTCCGGCCTTGATGCTGTTCAACGAGGCCTGCTGCCGTGCCACCGCCTCGCCTTGCCGGCGAACCGAGGCTGCCTGCATTTCAAGAGCCACGGATGCCGCACCTTTGGTGAAGTTCTCCGGCCCACTGCTACCGGAATCCTCCGTGGCCGCGCCGGGCAGTGCCGGTGGCGCCAGCCTTCGGAGGTTGTCCTGTTGAAACTGAATGGACTCGCGCTGTCTGGCGACGGCCGACTCCTGCGGGGACTGCGCCCGGCAGAGGCACGCCAGCACGCAGGCAAGGGCTGCCTGCCGCACAAGCATCCCATCGGCAGCCCTGCTTTCCGGGTTTAGGATGGCGGTCCAGCAACGTGCTCTTGCGCGCCGGGGGCCGCCGCAGACCTGCCAGTACCGGTGCGGCGAATCCAGTCAAAGAGTTCCCGGCGATTCGCACCGGCGCCACGATACCGCCGCTCCGGCACGGGCCGGGGAACCTCGAATCGACAGCAAAAGTTGGCGGGGCACATCGGGCGCTCGCCCGCCGTCGGCGGGCAGAGCACTTCAGAAGCCGGCAAGGTGGATGAAAGGGATGCGGGCGCCGGTTGGGGTGTTGGGGTGAGGGCGCCCGCACTCGTAACGGGGATTGTCTATAAGGCGCAACGGAACCCGGCCGGGTTACAGCCGCGCGAAGCAGCCACGAAAACATTCTCCCGCCGGCGTGATTCCGCCATCACCGGCGCAAGCGCTCCGCTGCGGAGATCCCTCGTGACCGGAGGGATGCCGCCTTTGGCCGTTGCGCTCCCGGGCGCGAATGAAGTGTGATAGGGATAGTGTTCTTTTGCGGTTTTTGTCTTGAGGGGGAAGCAGCCGATCTCGAGCGAGGGTTTGAAGCCTCACTCGAGGCTGCCGGGATCGCATCGACGAGGCTGGTGGCCGGGCCGCTCCGGCTGTGGATCGGGCAGTCCAGGCCAAGGGCTTTTTCCGTCGTCTCTTCCGGCGATGGAACGGGCATCGTGGCCGGAGAGCTCTTGTGGGAAGGGCCGCAAAGCCGGCCGCGCACCGCAGAGCAGGACTTCGCCAGCCTCGCCGCCGCTCTCTCCGAAGGCTGTCCCGAAGCTGTGGCTTCGGCGAACGGTTCGTTTGCCGCTCTGTATCACGACCACCGGGCGGGCCGGCTGTGGCTGTTGGCCGACAGCCTGGGCAGCCGGCCGGTGTATGTTTACGAGTCGCGCGGCGGGGTCTTTTTTTCCACGATCCTGGAGCTGCTGTTGCGACATCCCGCCATACCGCGGGTCTTTGATTTTGCGGCGTTCGCCGAGCAGAGCGCGTTTTGTTATCCATTGGGCGGCGCCACGCTTTACCGGGGCATCCGCGTCCTTCGGGATTCCGAATATCTGGTCTGGTCCGGCGGCCAGTCGAGCCGGCGCCGCTACTTCGACTGGTCGGGGGTGGAGTTGCGCAAAGCCTCGCTCGAGGAGGCGGCCGAGAGCTGCCGCGAGGCGTTCGAACAGGCTGTGGCGGACCGCGCGCCCGGCGCCGGTGAGGTTGCAAGGGCGCTATTGTCGGGCGGCCTGGATTCCCGCACCGTGGCGGCTGCCTTGCAGCGGTTCGGGGCCCGTGTCGAGGCGGCGACATTGGCCGTGGAAGGCAGCCTGGATACGTATTACGCAAGGCGCGCTGCGGCGGTCATGGGGGTTCCGCTCGCGGAATCTCCGTGGGATCCCGCCTATACGCCTGCGGTGATCGGGCATGGGACGGGCGCGGTCCTGTCGGCCGCCGCGCGCCCGTTTGGCAGCGCCCGCGTCTTCACCGGGGACGGCGGCGGCGAGACTTTCGGGTTTCTGCTGATGCCGGCCGAGGTAATGTCGCTGATGGGACGGGGGCAGCAGGAGGCAGCCATTCGGGCCTGGCTGCGCGGGCACGGGGCTCCTCCAAGGCTCTTTCGCCAGCCATGGCGGCGGATCCTCGAGCAACGGCCTGTGGCAGCCATGCGGGAGGCAATGCAGCGGTTTTCCCGCCTGCCTCCGCAAAAGGCCTTGCACCTGTTCGTTGTGCTGAATGACCTCCGGCGGCATCTTCATGATGCCTACCAGGCATCCGTGCGGACCGGGCTGGATATTGTCGCCCCGTTTTACGACCGTCGCGTTCTTCACTCTGTCCTGTCGCTGGCGCCGCCGCTCGAGCCTTATCTGGAACACCGCCTCTACCATGAAATTGTCCGGCTTTGGCCGGATGCCTGCTTCCGCGTACCCTGGCAGACCTATCCCGGACACGAGCCTTGTCCGTTCGCAGAGCCGCCGGAGATGACCGCCGGACTGCTCAATCAGTGGGAGAAGCTTCGACGGTTGAGCCGCAGATCCGGGGAAGTTCGCCGGCGGCGGGCCGTGGAGGGCCTCGCCTCGGGCAGGGTGCCCGCGCGCCTGTTGAATCTGCCGCTGTTGACAGTGGCCATCCTGGGCCACAAACTGCGCCTCCTGGACCGGGCGCACCTGTTCGCCCCGGTCGAACAGCTGGCTGCCTGCGTCCATCCCGGCAGCGAGGTCGCCGAAGTTCCGGCGGAGCAATCATGAGCAGATTCCTGCGGACGTCGGCATGGTATCTGGAGCGGCTTGGGCTGTCCATATACAGGCGCCAGCTGGTCTTTTATTTCCGGCCCCCCGCTGCGCAGGCTCCTGCGCCGACGATCCTGCCCGGCGCGGAGATCCGGTTTGTGCGGTCCGAGGAACTGGAAAAACTCGGCTACCCGGGCGGCTGGCTGTCTCTGCCGGAGGCCCGGCAGTGGCTGGAAAGGGGCGATTCGGACTGCCTCGCCGTCATTCGCGGCGGAAAAATCGCCGCGTATATGTGGGCAGAGAGAAAAGTCGCACGGATCGATTATTTGCACCTCGAAGTCCCGTTGCCTGCCGGGCATGTGTATTATTCCAAGGTCCTGGTGATGCCGGAGCACCGCAAGCTCGGACTGGCGCGAGCCATGCACCAGTATCTGGCGCATTCCGAGCCCCACCTGGCCGCGCACGCCGCCTGTGTCACTGAAAACCTGCCCATGCACCGCCTTTTTATCGGATCAGGCTGGCAGCCATCCGGGCGGCTGGACATCTACAAGTTGGGGCCGCTGAAAATTTACCGGGTCGAGCGGGCAAGGGAAGGCAGGCGGCACCGCGCATTTTGCTCCCGGCCTCGCTCGGAGGATTTGTTCCTTTGATTTCTGTGACGCGTTGCAGGAATTCAGCCAGTCTTTTCAGCCGTGGCGCTCACCTCTGCCCGCCGGCCGCCAGGCGGCGGCAGCCGGGCAGCGAGATGGCAAGGCCGCCGCTTTTCTCCCCGGAGCCTGTTGCTTCGGCAAGGGGCGAAAGTCGTCCCGCAGGTTGCTGCCATGGCTGAAGAAACACCACCCTGTTCCCTCGCCCAGCGGCTTTCGGCAGCGAGGCCCATTGGCGCCGGCAGCGCGTCGATTCTGAGCCTGGCCTATTTCGCCACCGCCACACTAGTCAGTTTTCTTCTCTCGCCGTTTCTTCTGCGGCGTCTCGGTGACGCGCCTTTCGGATTGCTCAGCGTCACGTGGGAGCTCGGGGGATATTTCGGCCTGCTCGATCTGGGGCTCCGCAGCGCCATCAACTATTACGTGGCCCGTTCTGCCGCGTCGGCCCGGTATGACGAGCTGCGCGATGTCGTGCGGACCGCCTTCTGGTTCCTGTTTTGCCTCACCTGTCTCGGCATGGCTCTGAGCTTCCCGGTCGCCTGGTTTCTGCCGCGCTTTATCAATACAGGGCCGATTGAGATGGCGGTCGTCCGCAAGGTGCTGTGGCTGGGGCTTGCCGTATTTGCGCTGAATCTCACCGGAACTATGGGGGCCGCCGTCCTGTCAGGACTACGCCGGTTCGATCTGCTGACGATCACAAACATCGTGGGCGCGATCAGCGGAGGGCTGCTGGTTTTCCTTGCCGTCGAGGCGGGTTTGAGCCTCGTCTTCGTTGCCATGTTCCAGGCGGCTGGCACTGTGTTGCCATGGGCGATCCAACAGGCAATTCTCGGCAAATGGGGCCTGACTTCGTCTTTGTGGCCGCCCCGCATCCAAAGGGACCTCGCCGCCCGGCTGGCGTCGTATGGAAGCGCCAATCTCGTCATGCATGTGTGCGGGATGGTCACGTTTCAGAGCGACCAGATCCTGATCATTCAGGTTGCCGGCCCCTCCGCCGTCGCGTTTTACACGATCGGGCGATACGTGGCCTACCACTCGCGTTCTCTCATCAACGTTGTCACCATGGTGCTGGCGCCCTATTTCACTGCCCTCACGGTGCAGCAGGACAGCGCCGAGGCGAGACGGTTTTTCCTGCGCCTCGACTGCTGGATCAACTCCTTGGCCGCCTTGCTGCTCGGCGGTGTGATCAGCATGGGAAGGCCCTTCCTGGATCTCTGGGTCGGTCCCCGGTACAGCAGCGGCGACTTCTGGATCCGCAGCGACGTAGTGCTTATGTTCTTTGCGCTCGCCATGTGGTTACGCGCGGCCACTGCGGTGCCCTACCAGTATCTTCTGGGCAGCCGGCGGCTTCGCCTGTTGACGGCGGCGGTGGCGGTTGAATCGGTTTTCGTTCTGGGTTTCGGGATTGTTGCCGTCCGCTGGAAGGGCGTCGCGGCCGTGGCTCTTGTCAAGCTGGTCAGCAGCTTCCTGTTGGCCTTCGCCGCTCTCGTCCCGGACGCTTTGAGAGGACTTCGCATTCCTGCCCGGGAATACCTGCGCCGCAGCCTGGCGCCGGCCTGGATGGTCGGCAGCGCCACCGTGGGTTCAGGGCTTCTGCTGGCCCGCTGGATGACGCTGTCGAATTGGGCATTGTTCTTCGCCGCCGCCGCCATGACCGGCGCGGCCGGTGCGCTGACGTTCTGGTTTGCTGTCGCCGGGCCGGAAGACCGCGAATTCATCCGCAGGAAGCTCCGCAGCCCGCTTGGCTGAAGGGTTGCTCCGGATTTGATACAACCCGGATATGCGGCACTTTCTGCTGGCGGCGCTCTTCCCGGTTTGCTGGTGCGCGGGGCAGGATTCCTGGCGCGAGCAAAGCCTGCTTCACCTGGCACGAAGTCCCCACGCACGCCTTCATCCCGTCCCCGTGCGCGCCGTGCGCTTCGAATCCGGCTTCTGGAAATCGCGGCAGGACGTCACGATCGAGAAGTCCATTCCCACGCTGCTGGAGCTGCTGGAACAGCACGGCGTTGTGGACAACTTCCGGCGCCTGGCGCGGCCGGACCGCCAGCCGCCCCGCCGCGGGCCGCTCTACACCGATTCCGACCTGTACAAGTGGATCGAGGCCGCCGCATGGAGCCTGCAAGTGCGGCCGGATCCGCGGCTCGAGGCCACGCTCGACCAGCTCGCCGACGTCATCGTCGCCGCCCAGGAGCCGTCAGGCTACCTGAACACCTGGTTCGTCGACGAACGCGCCCCGCTGCGCTGGCAGCAGCAGGCCACCGGACACGAACTCTATTGCCTCGGCCATCTCCTTCAGGCAGGCATCGCCTGCTACCGCTCGACCGGGAAGCGCAAGCTGCTTGACGCAGGCATCCGTTTCGTCGAGTATCTGATCCGCGATTTCGGCCCCGCGCCGAAACAGCCTTTGCTGACAGGCCATCCGGAACTGGAACTGGCCTTGGCCGAGCTATACCGCACCACCGGCGACCGCCGCTGCCTGGATCTGGCGGCCTATCTTTTCAGCGGGGCGGAACGCGAACGGCTGAAGCTGCGCGAGCGCGACCTCGTCTACATTTTCTCCGGCAAGCCGTTCACGGAAAGAACGCAGCTCGAGGGGCACGCGGTGCGCGCCCTGTACGCCAGCACTGGCGCGGCCGACTATGTGCTGGAGACAGGCGACGCCGCGTTCCGCCGCACCGTGTTCCGGCTCTGGGAGGATCTCGCCTTTCGCAAGATGTATGTCACCGGCGGCGTGGGATCGCGCGCCGCCGGCGAAACTTTCGGAGATCCGTACGAGCTGCCCAACCGGCAGGCCTATACGGAGAGCTGCGCCGCCATCGCCGGCATGCTGTTCAACCAGCGGCTCCTGCACCTGACGGGCGAGGCCCGGTTCGCCGATCTGATGGAGCGCGCGCTGTACAACGGCATCGCCTCGGGCATGTCCACGAGCGGAACGTTGTATTGCTACCGCAACCCGCTGGCCGCCCCGGCGAGCGACCGCATTCGCAACCCGTGGTATGACACCACCTGCTGCCCGCCCAATCTTCAGCGGACGTTCGCCGCCCTGGGCGCGTATTTCTTCAGCACCTCGCCCGAAGGCGTGTGGGTGCATTTCTACGACAACGCCGTGCTGGACTGGCGGCTTGAATCCGGCACGCCCTTGCGGGTCGCGGTGAAGACGGGCATGCCGTGGCAGGGTGAAACGGAAATCACGCTGTCGCCGGAAAAACAGGAGGAATTCACTTTGTTTTTGCGGATTCCGTCGTGGTCGCTGGCCAGCCGCGCGGAGATCAACGGGCAAGCCGTCAGCCAGCCGCTCAAAGCGGGTAGCTATCTCGGGCTGAAGCGCGCCTGGAAGGCGGGCGACCGTGTCCGCCTGGTTCTCGATCTGGCGCCGCGGCGCGTCTTCGCCAACCCGCTTGTCAGCGAGGATTACGGCAAGGCGGCCTTGGAGCGGGGGCCGATTGTGTACTGCCTTGAGCAGCACGACAACCCCGGCTTTTCCGTTTTCGAGACGGCGCTCGACGGCAAGGCGGCGATCAAAGTGTCGCAAGGCGCGGGGCCCCTCGCGGGCGTGGCACTGTTGCGCACAGCCGGGCTCGCCTGGGGCACGCCTCTCGGACAAGCGCCACTTTACGGGTACGATCCGGTTGCGCCGGAACGTCCCGTGAGTCTCACCTTCGTCCCGTATTACCTGTTCCACGACCGCGGGCCGGCGGACTACACCGTCTGGCTCCCCTGCCGCAACTGCGGCTGGTAACCGGCCCGGCGAAGGGCGTGCTTCCTTTTGGACACGCGAGCCAAGCCAGCCGAAGGCCCGCGAGAGCGGGCGGTTTCACCAGTGCGGTTTCGCGGCCGCCTGATGCGGCGCACACAATTTCCCGGCCGCCCATCGGGCACACCGGCCGCTCGCATTGACCGCTGCCTCTCGACGAAATTCTTCCGGATTCCGGCACCCCGTTCGCGGCTCCAAACCGGTTCCGCCACGCTTTCGGAGCCGCGGGCGAAGCGGCGCACAAGCGCCGTCAGAGCGAGCTGTCACCACGTGCCAGCCACCGGGGACAGCTGCGTCCTGCCCCGTTCCGGCGCCAATCGTCCCGGCAAGTCCGTCCGGAATTGGAGATCCCCGTCCTTGCGCCGGAAGGTGCCGCTCCCCGCGCGCTCGCAACTCCCGGCTCCGGCTACCCGCCTGACAAGACTTTGGCGGCGCCGGCAGGGATATGCGAGGCTGCCGGCGCCGCCTTGCGGTTGTTCGTCAGTCTGGAGTTGGATCCTTCAGTCGTTGAACATGCCTTCGAACAGGGCGGTGGAGAGGTAGCGCTCGCCGGAGTCGGGCAGGATCACGACGATCGTCCTGCCTTCCATCTCCGGCTCCCTGGCCACGCGGACGGCTGCGGCCGTCGCTGCGCCGCAGGAGATGCCTGCAAGAATGCCCTCCTCGCGCGCCAGCCGCCGGGCCATTTCCATTGCCTCTTCGTTGGTCACCTGCTCGACGCGATCGACGATGGAAAGATCCAGAGTGCCGGGAATGAATCCGGCGCCGATGCCCTGGATCTTGTGCGGACCGGGCTGCAACGGCTCGCCCCGCAGCGTCTGCGTGATCACCGGGCTGGCCGCGGGTTCCACGGCAATGGAAATGATCGGCTTGCCCTTGACATGCTTGATGTAGCGTGACACGCCTGTGATGGTGCCGCCGGTACCCACGCCGGCAACGAGCACGTCGATGGCGCCTTCGGTGTCTTCCCAGATTTCCGGCCCCGTGGTCTCGAAATGAATCTTCGGGTTGGCCGGATTTTCAAATTGCTGCAAGAGCACATAACGCTCCGGGTCGGAGGCGGCAATCTCCTGCGCCTTGGCCACGGCGCCCTTCATGCCTTTCGACCCCTCCGTCAGCACGAGTTTCGCGCCGAAGATTTTGAGGATCTTCCGCCGCTCGATCGACATCGTCTCGGGCATGGTCAGCGTGATCGGGTAACCCCGCGCCGCGGCCACGAAGGCGAGTGCGATGCCCGTGTTGCCCGAGGTCGGCTCGACCAGCTCCTTCCCCGGCTTCAGGATGCCCCGCTGCTCGGCATCCCAGATCATCGAAGCGCCAATTCGGCACTTCACTGAATAGGCCGGGTTCCGCCCTTCGATCTTCGCAAGAATGGTGGCCTTCGCGCCGTCGGTCACCCGGTTGAGGCGCACGAGCGGGGTCCGCCCGATGCTCAGGGAATTGTCCGCGTAAATCCTCATTGCTGTGTCTCCTAAATCTCCCAGTTGGGTACCAGTTGTGCCTGCCTGTCCCGCCACTCGCGCACCAGATCCGCAAAGGTGGTCCGGTCGATGATCTCCGCCACGGCCGCATCCACCCGCTCCCAGAAGAAATCCAGCGAACCGCCCGTCTCGAGGGTGGCGCGGCCCGTCCGCCCGCCTTCCACGCTGCGCAAGACCTGGCCGACCGTTATGGTCTCGGCCGGCCGGGCCAGCATGTAGCCGCCCTCGGCGCCGCGTTTGGATTCAAGGAAGGCGCTCTTTTTCAGCTCGGACAGAATGGTCTCAAGAAACTTCTGCGGGATATTCTGCCGCAGGGCGATGTCGGCGATCCGCACCGGTTCGCCTCCGGACCGCAGTGCCAGTTCGAAGACGGCCCGCAAGGCGTACTCGCACTTGACCGAAAAGTTCATCAGCGTGGTCGATGCCATGTACCTATTCTCACTAGAGAATATCCAAATTCTACCCTGCCCGTCAAGCCCAAGAAAAATGGGGTCAGACACCCAATGCCCCATTTTTCGCGCCCAGTTGCAGGGAGCCGGGCACAAGATGTTGTGGTCGAACGCGGTTCGCCAAAATACCCGATATCGGCCGACCTGATGCAGACCACGGCGTGGTTCCAGGCCCAAGACGCTTTTACCCGGTGTGGCGGATCGTCCAAATATCGGCCAGCCAACGAGTTCCAGCAGTCTGGTCACGCGGATCCGCGCCACTCCAAGGTCCTGCGCAAGCAGGGCAGGGAAATGGTGCATTGGGTGTCTGACCCCTTTTTCAGGGTCAAGAAATGGGGTCAGACACCCAATGTCCCTTTTTCTTCAGGCCGTTCTTCCAAGCGGGACACAAGATGTTGTGGTCGAGCATGGCTGGTCGACGAATCCGATACCGGCGCAATGCGACCGGGGTTCTGAGGCAGTTCTTGGCCGAAAATGCTTCTCTCAAATGTGTGGCGCCTAAGTATAAGCCAGACAACGTCTTAGCGATCCAGCAAGGCAATGGCGTGCCTTTGCGGGCCCTTGCGCTGGCAGGGCGGGGAAAATGGGGCATTGGGTGTCTGACCCCATTTTCAGGGTTGGAAGGGCCAGACCGAGGTTGTGGAGAAACCGCCATCGACGGCGATCACCTGCCCGGTGATGTAGTCCGACCCGCTGCCGGCCAGAAACACGGCAAGAGGGGCGATGTCTTCCACGGCGCCCAGCCGCGCGATCGGCTGCGTTCCCTTCAACCACTCGCGCATCTCGGCCGCCTGCCACATCTCGCGGTTCAGGTCCGTGAGGATGAACCCCGGCGCAATGCAGTTCACCTGGATGTTGTGCCGCCCCCACTCGGCCGCGAGCGCGCGCGTCAGGCCCGCCAGGGCGGCCTTGGTCGAGGCGTATACCGCCACGTACGGCAGCCCCAGCACCGAGGTCAGGCTGCCGATGAAGATCACCTTGCCCCGGCCCCGTTCGATCATCCCCGGCCCGACGCGTTGCGTCAGCTCGAACAGGCCCGTGAGATTGGTTTCCACGATCCGTGCATACTCCTCCGGCGTGTAGTCTGCGGCAGGCTTGCGGATGTTGATTCCGGCGACGTTCACGAGGATGTCCACAGCGCCTGCTGCCTCGGCCGCGCGCAGCCGCGACTCGCGCGAAGCCACGTCGAGCGCGAGCGCCTCCGCCTGGCAGCCTTCGGCTCTCAGCTTCTGCGCCAGCCGCTCGAGCGCTTCCAGGTTGCGCGACGCGAGCACCGTGTGCGCCCCGGCCCGGGCCAGCGCCTCGGCGATTGCCTGGCCGATGCCGCGGCTCGCCCCGGCCACCAGAGCCCGTTTGCCATCCAGTCGAAACCACTTCTGCGTGTCCATGGCTACCAGCCTACCGGATCCTCGGCGCCGCATTTTCTCTCATATTGGCCGCGGTGCAGACGATAAGCGCACCAGAAAGCAGGGAGGTTTTCCGCTGATGCCCGTGGATGTGATGATCGTCGACGACTCGGCCGCGATCCGCAAGATCCTGCACCGCGTCCTGCTCCAGGCCGATGTGCCGCTGGGCAAGGTGATCGAGGCCGGCGACGGCGTGGAGGCGCTCGAAAAGCTGAAGACGACGAAGGTGGGCCTGATCCTGTCGGACATCAACATGCCCAACATGGACGGCCTGGCGCTGCTCGGGGCGCTGAAATCGCAGCCGGCCACGCGGGACGTGCCCGTCATCATGGTCACCACGGAAGGCTCCAGCTCCCGCGTGATGGAAGCGGTCAATCTCGGCGCTTCGGGCTACGTTCGCAAGCCGTTTACCGCCGAGCAGATCAAGGAGAAGCTGGCGGGGCTGTTCTGAGAGTCCGCCTTGGAGTGAGGAGAATCCCCGTGACGCACGAAAAACTGGTCGGCCTGATCCGGCACGCCACCCGCGACGTGTTTACCACCATGCTCGGCCTTGAGGTGGCCGATGGCGAGCCGTACATCAATGATTCTGCGCCCGGCCCGTCGGAGGGTGTGCTGGCCCTCATCGGTCTGGCCGGCCGCTGGGCCGGCTCGGGCACGTTTTCCTGCACCGCGCCCACGGCCATGCGCCTGGCCTCGCAGCTGCTGATGCAGCCCTACGAGGCGATCAATGAAGAGGTGCTGGATGCCGTCGGCGAGATCACCAACATGGTGCTTGGCAATGTGAAGACCGCGCTCGAGGAAGAGCTCGGCCCGATGGGCCTGTCCATTCCGACCGTGGTCTACGGCCGGAACTTCACCACTCGCAGCGTGGCCCGCAGCAAGTGGACCGTCGTGCCCTTCCATCTCGACTCCGACATCATCGAGGTTCACCTGTGCCTGGCGCCGAGCCGCGACGCCGCCCCTTTCGCTCGCAACGCCCGCGAGCACGTCACCGCCGTGCTGTCACTGGAATGAAGCTTCCATGGACGCCAAGAGGGCACTCCCGGATCCGCCGCCGCTGCGCTTCGTCATCGTCCGCTTGCAGGGACGCGAGTTCGCCGTGCCGGCTTCTCGGGTCTGCGGGATGATGCTGATGCGCACTGCCGACCTCGAACCCGCCGCCCCCGGGGAGCCGTTTTCCCGCCGGCTCCGCTTCAACGGCCGCTCGATTCCCGTCCTCGAGCCGGCCGCCGCGCTTGGCCTCGAACCCCGCCCGCCGTCCCCCCGCTCCTGCCTGCTGCTGATCCGCAGCCGCAAATCCAGAACCGGCCAAGCGCCGGCCGACGCCAGCTTCGCTCTCGCGGTCGATTCCATCTCCCGCATCGAGGACATCCCGGCAGCCTTCTACCGGCCGCCCGGCCGCGTGCGCATCGGCGACGCCTGGCGCGACGTCATTGCCCTCGATCAGCTGGCGCGCGCGGACTCCCTCAACCTCGCCACCAGCTGATCGACCACCGCCGCCTTCTGCACGTTCCGCCGCTCCAGGCCATCCCAGTCGTCGGCCAGCGCCACGGCCTCGCGCACCCAGTCGAAACCGACCCGCGCCGCCAGCTTCTCCAGCGGCCCGCGTACATCCTCGTTGCGCAGCTTCCCCCCGCCGCTTTGCAGCGCCAGAATGTCCTCGAGCAGCCCGTAGAGCGGCTTCACGTATTGCGCCAGCTTCTCGGTCTTGCTCGTCAGCAGCCCCTGGCTTTGTTTTACCCATTGGGCGAAGCTCGCCGCGCCCGCCGCGGCTTCCAGCATCGCCAGCATCACCGCCCGGCGCTTCTCATACTCTGCCAGATCGAGCGTCGCCGCGACGCCCGGACAGCCTCCGGCGAGCGCGATCCGCCGCCGCGCGTCTTTCCAGCCGCCCGCACGCGCGGCTTCCTCCATCTCGGCGTCGTTGAGCGGCGTCATCCAGAACAGGACCGACCGCGAGCGGATGGTCGGCGGCAGCTCGTACGGATTCTCGGCCGTCAGCACCAGCACCAGATGCGGCGGCGGCTCCTCGAGCGTCTTCAGCAGCGCATCGGCCGCCTGCGCGCCGGCGCGGTCCATGCGGTCGACGAGGAACACCCGCCACTGCCCCTTGAGGGGCCGCAGCTGCGCCCGCGTCCGCGCCAGGCGCATCTGCTGGATGGAAATCTGGCGCAGCGGCCCCTCGGGGCAAAATGTCACGAAATCCGGGTAACTGGCGAAAAAAAGCGGCTCTTCGGCCCGTTTTTCACTCGGCCATTTTTCCCGTTCCTCGAGAATTTTGCGGTTTTCCGGCAGGCTCAGATCGTCCTGTTCGATTTTCCTTTCGATTTCCGCCGCCGCCTCCGGCGCCGCCCCGGCCAGCAGCCGCGCCGCGAACCGCCGCGCCAGCGTCGCCTTGCCCACGCCCTCCGGCCCGGCCAACAGGATGGTTTGCGCGATCCGCCCGCTCGCAATCATCCGTTCCAGCGACTCCGCCGCCAGGCGGTTGCCGTAGAAATTCCTAAACACGCTGCCTCCGCCTTTCCTCGAAGGCCGCCCACACGCGCCGGGCCACGTCCTCCACGCTGCCGCCGCCGTCGACGCGCACAATGCGGCCGTAACGCGCCGCCAGTTCGTTGTAGCCCGCCGCCACCCGCTCGTAGAAAGCGCGGCTCTGCTCGTCCATCCGCGTGCCGCCGGCGGCCGCGCCTTCGGCGTTGCGCCGCCGCGCCCGGGCCAGCCCGGTGTCGACGTCGATGTCCACGAGCACCGTCAGGTCCGGCTCGATTCCCCGGCAGGCGATCCGGTCCAGCTGGTCGATCCACTCCAGCCCCAGCTGCCGCCCGTACCCCTGGTAGGCGCGCGTCGAATCCGTCCAGCGGTCGCTCAGAACCGTCTTGCCGGCGACGAGCGCCGGCCGCAAAATCTCGTCCACCGTTTGCGCGCGCGCGGCGAAATAGAGCAGCATTTCCGCCACCGGGGAAAGATTTTCATGCGCCGGGTCGAGCAAAATGGCGCGGATTTTTTCCCCGATTTCCGTCGTGCCCGGCTCGGCCAGCTCGATCACGTCCTCGCCCGCCTCGCGCAGCCGCGCCGCCAGCAGCCGCATCTGCGTCGTCTTGCCGCAGCCGTCCAGCCCTTCAAAAGTCAGAAAGAGGCCGCGGCGGCTCGTCGTAGACATAGTGCAGCACCTTTTTCAGATCTTCCCACGCCTCGCGCTTCGCGTTCTGGTTGTAGGGGCGCAGCAGGTAGGACGGGTGGTAGGTCGGCATCACCGGGATGTCGCGCCACATGTGCCAGCGGCCGCGCAGTTTCGTGATCCCTTCCTTCGCTCCGAGCAGCGCCCTGGCGGCCGTGGCGCCGAGCGCGCAGATCGCCCGCGGGCGAATCACGTTGAGCTGGCGGAACAGGAACTGTCCGCAGATCTCCATCTCGTCCGGCTCGGGCGTCCGGTTTTTCGGGGGGCGGCACTTGACCACGTTGCAGATGTAGACGTCCTCGCGCCGCACGCTCATGCCCTCTTTGGCCGCGGTGTTGTTGATCATCTGCGTCAACAGCTGCCCGGCCCGGCCGACGAAGGGCAGCCCTTGGAGGTCCTCGTCCTCGCCCGGGCCCTCGCCGACGAAGACGAGCCTCGCCTGGGGGTTGCCGCTGCCGAACACGATGGTAGTCCGGCCCTCGCACAGCCGGCACCGGCGGCAGTCTCCGATGTCGGCCCGGATGCGTTCGAGCGAGTCGCCCTCGGGGCCGGCGTCGAACAGCGGCACGAGCTGCGGCGGCGTTGCGGGCCGCGCAGCCGGCCTCGCATCGACTCGCCGCGAAACCTCTGCCGGCGTGGCGGCGGCAGCGGCATGCGTCACCGGCGCAGACCGCGCCTCCTGCGCCATGGCCTCGGGCCGCGCGGCGGTTTCAGGCAGCCACAGCGTGTCGACGCCCAGATCGCGGTAAAACTCAAGCCAGCGCCGCAGCTCCCGCCGGTCCATCCGCTCCTCAACTCCGGCTGTAGAGCGCGAGCCGCAGCTTCAGCGCTTCGTCCAGAATGCGGTCGGCCAGCTCCCGCTTCGGCGCCCGCGGCAGCTCGATCACGTCGCCCGCCTGCGTCACCAGCGTGACTTCGTTCTCGTCGCTTTCAAATCCCAGCCCTTCGGCGGCCACGTTGTTGGCCACAACCATGTGGCAGCGCTTGGCCTGAAGCTTGCGCCTGGCTTCGGCGACGACGTTTTCCGTTTCCGCGGCGAAGCCGATGAGAAGCTGCCCGCGCCCGGCGCGTTCGATTTCCGCGCCCGCCTCGGCGAGAATGTCCGGCGTCGGGTCCAGCTCGAGCGACAGCCGCGTGGCGGTCTTCTTGATCTTCTGCGCCGGCACGCGCGCCACGTGATAATCGGCCACTGCCGCGCTCTTGATCACGATGCTGGCTTCGGGCAGGCGGGACATCACCGCGTCGCGCATTTCCCGCGCCGTCTCCACGCGAATCAGTTCAACATGCAGCGGCGGCCGCAACTCCACCGGACCGCTGACCAGGATCACGCGCGCGCCGCGCCAGGCCGCCGCCTCGGCCAGCGCGTAACCCATCTTGCCGCTGGAGCGATTGGAGAGAAAGCGCACCGGGTCCAGCGGTTCGCGCGTCGGCCCTGCGGTAACGAGTACCGTCTCTCCGTCCAGATCGTGCCGCCGCGCCAGCAGATAGTGAGCCTCTTCGGCGATGCGCGCCGGCTCCGGCAGCCGTCCGGGACCGGTCTCGCCGCAGGCCAGCTCGCCGGCGTCCGGCTCCATCACCACAAGCCCGCGGGCGCGCAGCGCGGCCACATTGGCCTGCGTGGCCTCGTGCTCCCACATCGCCGTGTTCATGGACGGCGCCAGCAGCACCTGCCGGTCGAAGGCCAGGTACAGCGTCGACAGAAAGTCATCCGCCAGGCCGTGGGCGAACTTGCCGAGCAGGTCCGCCGTGGCCGGGGCCACGATCAGCAGATCATGCTCGCGCGCCACGCCGATATGCTCGACGCTCGACGCCAGCACCTCGTCGGGCGTCGAGCCGAACAGCGACGTGATCACCTTGCGGCCGGTCAGCGCGGCGAACGTCAGCGGACGCACGAACTCCTGCGCCGCAGCCGTCATCACCACGGTGGAGGAAATGTTGCGCCGCGCCAGCTCGCGCACGAGCTCCGCCGCCTTGTAGGCGGCGATGCCCCCGCCCACGCCGACAACTGCGCGCCAGCCAGCCATGTGCAGGGCCCCGTCTCAGAGCTGCTCGTTCTGCTGGTTGTTGTTCTGTTGCGCCGCCGGATCCCAATACTGGATCAGCCCGCGGCGCACCTCTTCCATGGCCATCACCGTCGGCTTCTTCGTCGTGCCCGGCAGCAACGGGCGCTGCCCGCTCTGCAATTGCCGCGCGCGCTTGGCCGCCACGATGATGAACCGGTAGACGCTCTGCTCGGGGTCGTCGGGGATCACGTAATTGGGTCGGCGCGTGTTCTCAGCCATTGTCTTCTCGCCTCTCCTGCCGTTCAAAAGTTTCGAGGATCTCGCGGACCCGCGCCTTCACCGCCTCGTTGGAGGAACGGAGCCGCGAAGTCCGCACGATCCAGAGCAGGCGTTCCGAAGCCGCCTGCAAGTCGTCGTTGATCAGCACGTAGTCGTACTGCCCGAAATTCCGGATCTCCCGCGCCGCCTCGGCCAGCCGCCGCCGGATGACGGCGTCGCTGACGTCGCCTCTCGCGCGGAGCCGCTTCTCCAGCTCTTCGCGCGAAGGAGCCAGGATGAAGACGCTCACGGCGCCGGGGATCTTTTCCTTCAATTGTCGCGCACCCTGCACGTCGATGTCGAGCACCACGTCACGGCCCTCGGCCAGCCCCTGGTCGACGTAGCGGCGGTGCGTGCCGTAGTAGTCCTCGAACACGCGCGCCCACTCGATGAATTCGCCCGCCGCGATCATCCGCTCGAACTGCTCGCGGCTGACGAAGTGATATTCGCGCCCCTCCTGCTCCTGGCCGCGCGGGGCGCGGGTCGTGTAGCTGACGGAAAAGATCAGCCCCGGCTCGCGTTCCAGCAGGCTTTTGACCAGCGTGGACTTGCCCGAGCCCGACGGTGCGGAAATGATGAAGACCTGGCTCATTCCAGATTCAGCGCCTGTTCGCGGATCCGCTCGATGTTGGCCTTGATTTCCAGCGCCAGCGACGTCACCTCGAGACCGAACTCGCCCGAGGCGCTCGTCTTGGCGAGGATCGTGTTGGTTTCCCGGCTCATCTCCTGCATGAGGAAATCCAGTTTCTTGCCCGCTTCGCCTCCCGCCTCCAGCCACTCGTCCAGCTGCTGCACGTGCACCTTCAGCCGCCCGACCTCTTCCGCGATGTCGCTCTTGTCGGCCAGAATCGCCGCCTCCTGGGCCAGCCGCTGCGGGTCGAACTCCATGCCCTGCGTCAGGTCGCGCAGCCTCTGTTCGAGCCTTGCCTGATAGTACTCCATCGCCGGCGCGCGGCAGGCTTCGATTGCCGCCACGTCCCGCGCAATGGCGGCGGTGAGCTGCTTCAGCTCCTGCACCAGTCCCGCGCCCTCGCGGGCACGAAACTCGTCAAGCGCGGCCAGCGCGGCTTCCGCCGTCTCCACCACCAGCGCCTCGAGCCCTTCGGGCGTTTCTTCGCTTCCGGCGGCCTGCATCAGCATGCCGGGGATCCGCAGCGCCGTATCCAGACGCGGCTCGCCCTCGACGCCGTAGTCGCGTCGCGCCTCCTCCACCGCCTTCAGATAGGCCTCGAACAGCGGGCGGTTCAGCGCCGGGCCGGCGGCCGCATGCGCCGGGGTGAAGCTCACCCGGAGCGTGAGGTGCCCGCGCCTGATGTGGCGCCGGGCCGCGGCGCGCAGCGCCGGCTCGAACGGCTCCAGCTCCTGCGGCAGATGGATGTGCAGATCCAGGCCGCGGTGGTTGACGCTGCGCGCCGTCACCGACACTTCGCCCAGTTCATTGGCGCGCCGCGCCCGCGCGTATCCGGTCATGCTCTTCAGGCCCATTTTCAGTGCTCCCAGTCGACGAACTGAAGCTCGTGCAGGCGCTGGTAGATTCCTCCCTGTTCGATCAGCTCCTCGTGGGTGCCGATCTCGCTCACGCGGCCCTGGCTCAGCACCACGATGCGGTCGGCGCGGCGGATGGTGGACAGCCGGTGCGCGATCACGATCACCGTGCGGTTCTCCATCAGGTTGGCCAGCGCCCGCTGCACCAGCAGCTCGCTCTCGGCGTCCAGTTGCGAGGTCGCCTCGTCGAGGATCAGGATGGGCGCGTTTTTCAGCAGCGCCCGCGCGATTGCCAGCCGCTGCCGCTGGCCCCCGCTCAGTTTGGCGCCGCGCTCGCCCACCACCGTGTCGTAGCCTTGCGGGAGCTCGCGGATGAAGTCGTCGGCCAGCGCCGCCCGCGCGGCCGCGACGATCTCCTCGCGCGTGGCCTCCGGACGCCCGTAGCGGATGTTGGCCTCCACGGTGTCGTTGAACAGGAAGGTCTCCTGGCCGACCATCGCAATCTGCCGGCGCAGCGAGCGCAACGTGTATTCGCGGATGTCGACGCCATCGATCCGGACGGCGCCTTCGGTGGGGTCGTAGAAGCGTACCAGCAGCGCCGCCAGCGTCGTCTTGCCGGCGCCGCTCGGGCCCACCACGGCGACCACCTCGCCCTTGCGCACCTCGAACGTGACCTCCTTGAGCGCCTCGCCGTTGGGCGAGTCCGGATACTGGAAGCTCACGCGGTCGTAGAGGATCGATTCGCGGAACCCGGCCAGCTCGCGCGCGCCCGGCTTCTCGCTCACCAGCGGCTTGCGGTCGAGATACTCGAAGACGCGCTGGCTGGCGCCGGCGGCCTGCTGGAAGATGTTGTGGATTCCCGCCAGCCGCTTCACCGGCTCGTAGAGCAGCAGCAGCGCGGTGACGAACGACATGAAATCGCCCGTGGTCATGCGTCCGGCCTTGATCTGCTCGCGCGCGTAGGTCAGCAGGCCCACGATCGTGACCGCGCCGAAGAACTCGATGATCGGCGACGGCAGCGCTTGCAGGGCGATGTATTTCAGGCTGGCCTGGCGGAAGCGCTGCGCCGCGCGGCGGAACTTCCCGCTTTCGATCTGCTCCGCCGTGAACGCCTTCACCACCGCGTGCCCGCTGAAGCCCTCCTGGAGGATTTCGCTCATCGCCGCGGCCTCGTCCTGCGCCTTGCGCGTGCTGCGGCGGATGCGCTTGCCGAGCCGCGCCGTGGGCAGCAGCACGAACGGCAGCACCGTCACCGACACCAGCGCCAGCTTCCAGTCGTTCTGCACCAGCACGTAGATCATGCCCGCGGCGGCGAACGTCTGCCGGAACCAGTCGGCCAGCATTTGCGAGACCGCCAGCTGGATTTTTTCGATGTCGCTCAGGATGGACGACATCAGCCGGCCGGTGGAATGCGAGCCGAAGAAGGCGTGCTCCTCGCGGATCACCTTGTCGAAGGTCTTCTGCCGCAGGTCCGTCACCGCGCCGAGGCCTGCGTAGCTGATCAGATAGTTGCCGAAGTAATCGGCGATGCCCTTGACGAGAAACACCAGCAGGATGGCGACGGCCACGAGCGTCCACACGTTGTGGATCGGCAACGGGATCAGCTGGTCGAGGTAGAGCTCGAAACCGGCCCACTTCGGCACCGGCAGCGCCACGCGCGCCTCGGGCGACGACGGCTCGAGCACGCGGTCGAAGACCGGCTTCAGCAACACGGGCAGCATGGCGCGCCCGGCGCCGGAGATCATCATCAGCACCACCGCCAGCAACAGCACCGGCGTGTACCGGCGGGCGTAGCCGAGCAGGCGCCACGTCTCCTTCACCATGTGCGCGCCCTCAGCCTTTCCGCCGCTTCCACGGCGCGCTCCAGCGGGATGGCGGCCAGCCCTTGCGGAGCGTGCAGCACCTCGGCCGGCGCTCGCCAAGGCCCCCAGATGCGCGGGTCGGAGGCGCCGAACAGCACGAGCGACGGCACGCCGAACGCTGCCGCCATGTGGGCCGGCCCGCTGTCGTTGCCCGCAAACAGCGCCGCGCCGCGCAGCAGCCGCTTCACCTCGGCCAGCGGCGCGCCCCGCAGCGTTTCAAATTCGGCGAACGGCGCAAAATCGTCGCCGGCGGCGCCGATGACGACGACCTCGAGACCGTGCTCGCGCCGCAGATGGCGGCCGAGCGCCGCGAAGCGCTCCGCCGGCCAGGCCTTTTCCGGCGCCGAGGCGAACGGGTGCAGCACCGCGTAGGGCGCCGTCCGCGCCGCCGGGGCGGCGAACAGCTCGGCGCGGGGGACCTCCCGGCGGGGCACGCCGAGATAAAACATGGCCGATGCCAAATGTTCCGCCGTGTGCACCGTCCGTTCTTCTCCCAGGATCTCCTGCGCCCGCGGGATGCGCACGTTGTAGGCCCACCGGTGACGGTAGTGGCCGAAGCCCGCGCGCAACCGCGCTCCGCTGGCCAAAGTCAGCCACAGGCTGCGAGCGCCGCCGTGGAGGTTCACTGCCAGCTCCGCCTTCCATTCACGCACGGTCCGCGGCGACGGCCCGAGAATCGCCGCCACCGCCGGGTTGTCCTCGAACACGGCCGAAAAGCGCGGCTCGACCGCCACTGCGATCTCGAGATCGGGGCGGAACTCGTGCAGGAGCTTCAGCGCCGGGGTAGTCAGCACGCAGTCGCCCAGCGAGCGCAGGCGGATCACCAGCACCCGCGCCCCATTGCCCAGGCTGTCGAGCGCAGGCGCCATGCGTGCGGTTACTCTTCGATGGTCGCCTCGCTGACCAGCATCACCGGGATATCATCCCGGATCGGGTAAACGCGACGGCACCTGGGACACTTCAGCCCCTGCTGGTCCTCGGTGAGCTGCACCGGCTCCTTGCACACCGGGCACACCAGAATGTCGAGAAGATCCTGACTGATCGCCATGGAATCCCCCTGATTTTAGCAGAGCAGGCTCAGGCAGCCTTCATTTCCTCGCGCGCCTTGCGGATCACCTCCAAAAATTGCCGCGCCCTTTCTTCGAACACCTCGAACCTGCCTTCCTTGACCGTCCTGGCGTCCACGAGCTCGCCGCCGACGGCCACCGCGCAGGCGCCCGCTTTCAGGAAATCGGCCGCGGTGGCCAGGCTCACGCCTCCCGTGGGAATCAGCTCGATCTGCGGGAACGGGCCTTTCAGCGCCTTGATGTATTTCGCGCCGCCCACGTTGTCGCACGGAAATACCTTGACGATGTCGGCGCCCGCTTCCCACGCCGTCAGCACCTCGGTCGGCGTCAGCGCGCCCGGGATGATCGGCTTCGAATAGCGGTGCGCCATCTCGATCGTCTTCAGGTTCAGCGCGGGCGTCACGAAAAATTGCGCCCCTGCCAGCATGCAAATGCGGCAGGTCTCGGCGTCGAGGACCGTGCCCGCGCCGAGCACCATCTTGTCCCCGAACTGGTCGGCCAGTTTTTCGAGCACCTTCACCGCGCCCGGCACCGTCATCGTCACCTCGGCCGCGCGAATGCCTCCGTTGTAGATCGCTTCAATGGCCTTGTAGGCGCCCTCGGCGGACGGGGCCCGCACCACCGGCACGATGCCGATTTCGATGATCGAGGAGAGAATGGTCTCTTTTTTCATGTTCTGATCCTATCACCGCGCCCGCGCGGCCGCGCTATGCTGTGACCATGAAGCAGTTTGGCCTTGTCATTGCGACTGTCCTGATGCCCGCGCTGCTGGCCTCCCAGGAGCCGGCGGCGCAGCAGGCCAAGCCCGCCAGGGAGGACGGCCTCTACGCGACCATCCAGGTCTCTCACGGCGGCCAGCCAATGGGCGCCATCGTGATCAAACTGTTTGAACGCGAGTCCCCCATCACCGTCCGCAATTTCGTCGACCTCGCGCTCGGCCGCAAGGCCTGGACCAACCCGAAGACCGGCGCACGGGTCCGGCGACCCCTTTACAACGGGCTGACCTTCCATCGCGTCATCCCCGGCTTCATGATCCAGGGCGGCGATCCCCTCGGCACGGGCATGGGCGGCACCGACGTGATCAAGGATGAATTCCACCCGACGCTGAAATTCGACATCCCCGGCCGGGTGGCGATGGCCAACGCCGGGCCCAACACCGGCTCCTGCCAGTTCTTCATCACCGAAGTGCCCACGCCGCACCTGAACGGCAAGCACACGATTTTCGGCCAGGTGGTGGAAGGCCAGGAGCTGGTGGGCAAGATCGCCCGCGTGCCGCGCGACAGCCGCGACAAGCCGACCACGCCGGTCGTCATGACGCGCGTGACCATCGAGCGTGTCGGCCCGGTGCCGCAGGGCGGCATCGTGCTTGCCCCGCCGGCCAAGCCCGCGGCGAAGAAGGCGGCCCCGGCCAAGCCCGCCGCCGGCGCCGCGAAGAAGTAGTCCGCCCGGAAACAGCCGGCGCGCGCGGCCCTTGGCGGGAGCAGGCGAGGCGCGGTCCGCCCGCGGGCCCGGGAGGCGTCACGCAGCCGCAGGGGCTCTGCTCCTGCGCATGTCGGCGCGTTCCGCGGCAACGGCGCGCGCTCCCTCGCTGCCCACCGCCGGCGCGGCGCACGGCCCGCAGCGCGGGTTGCCGCGGCTCACTTCGGCGAATCGATGGGCACCTCGGCGTAGAACAGCTCCTTGCCGCTGACGCCTTCGCGGATGCCGGTAATGTAGAGCACCGCGTCGCGCTGGTGGCGCGTCTCGAAATAGAAAAACCCGTGCGCCGTTTCCCCCTTGAGGAGCGTTTTCGCCGCGAAGGCGCGCGCCTCGAATTCCACTTTGGCCAGGGGGTTTTTCTTTTTCGGCAGCGGGATCGGCACCCGCGGACCCATATACGGGCGGCGCGGGCCCAGCAAGGAGGGAAGCTCGCGCGCCGGCGTCGGCAGCACCTCGCCCCCGCGGAACTGATAGGAGACGCGCATCCGGTCGAGCATCAGCGTCTCGCCGCCGCGGTTTTCCAGGATCAGCAGCACCGGCAGCACGCCGTGTTCGTTGGGATTTACGTTGCCGAAAAGCGGTTTTGTTTCGCTGTCGGTCTCGAATTTCACCGCCGCCAGCACCAGCGGCCCCACCTTCTGGTGCGACGGGTAGCTTTCGGCGGGCCGCGGCCGGAAAGGCTCGTCGCCCGCCGCCGCGAACAAGGCCAGCCACAGGCTTACAATCAGTGTTTTGCGCGCGAATCTCATCTACGTCCTCTACCGGGCGCTCCAGGCGCTCGCGTTTCCGATTCTCCTACTCTACCTTTGCTGGCGCGTGTTCCGGAACCGCGCCTATGCGCGCGGGCTTGCCGAGCGGTTCGGCCGGCTGCCGCGCCACATCCAGCCGACGCTGCCCGGCGCCATCTGGTTGCATGCCGTCAGCGTCGGCGAGGCGCTGGCCGCTGTCCCTCTGCTCGCCCGCCTGCGCGAGGCCATGCCCGGCGCCGAAATCTACGTCTCCTGCACGACCCTCGCCGGGCGGGCCGTCTGCGAGCAGAAACTCGCGCCCTTCGTTGCCGGCGTGTTTTACGCGCCCCTCGACTATTGCTTCGCCGTGCGGCGCGTGCTGCGGCGCCTGAAGCCGGCGCTGGTCGTCGTCATGGAGACCGAGATCTGGCCGAACCTGTTTCGCGAGGCGCGGCGCGCGGGCGCGCGCCTGCTGGTGGTCAACGGCCGGATCTCGGACCGCGCGCTCGGCCGTTACCTTCGGTTCGGCCGGTTTTTCCGCCACGCGCTCGCCTTCGCCGACGAGATCCTCGCGCAGGACGCCACGGCCGCGGCCCGATTCCGCGCTCTCGGCGCGCCGCGCGTCGAGATTGCGGGGAATCTGAAATACGATTTCGACCCCGATGCGGCGCGAATTCCCGCCGATATAGAGAAATTCCTCGCGGCGCTGGCGCCTTCGCCCGTCTGGGTGGCCGCCTCCACCATGCCTCCGGCGGCCCCGGACGACCCCGACGAGGACGACCTCGTGCTTGACGCGTTCCTCGAACTCGCGCCGCGTTATCCGCGCCTTTTGCTGATCCTCGCCCCGCGCCGGCCGGAGCGCTTCCGGACGGCGTCGGACAAGCTGGCATCCCGCGGCATCCCGTTCGTGCGGCGGACCCGGCTCGGGCAGGGCCCCGTCCCTGCGCTGCCCGGCGTGCTCCTGCTCGATTCCGTCGGCGAGCTCGCCTCGCTGTTCCGCGCTGCCACGGCCGTCTTCATGGGCGGGACATTCCCGCGGCGCGGCGGCCACAACATCCTTGAGCCGGCCGCCTTCGGCGTCCCCGTCCTGGCCGGCCCTCACATGGAGAATTTCGCGGAAATTGCCGCCGAGTTTCGGGAAAATCAGGCTGCCATTTTTCTCGAAAAGCCGGAGGAGCTCGCCGGCGCGCTTGCCCGCGTGCTCGACGATGCGGCGCTCCGGGAGGCGGTCGGCAGCCGGGGCAGGGAACTGGCCGAGGCCCGCGCCGGGGCCGCCCTGCGGGCCCTCGAATCGATTCGCAAATGGCACGATGCCGGCCTGCCCCGCCCCCTGGGGCCGAACCCGCTCGCCGGGCTGTGGCTGGCCGGCATGGCGGTTCACCGCCGCCTCGCCTCGCTCGACCGTGATCTCCCTGAACGGCCGGTTATCAGCGTCGGCAACCTGGCCATGGGGGGCACGGGCAAGACGCCGCTGGTGCGATGGCTGTGCCGCGAGCTCGCCGCCGAGGGCCTGAGACCGGCCGTGCTGATGCGCGGTTACAGACGGGCCGGCCGCGGCATCGTCGTGGCCCTGCCCGGCGAACAGCTCCCGCCTGTCGCCGACACCGGCGAAGAGGGCTGCCTGATTTTGCGCGACGGCTTCGCCGCCGTGGCCATCGGCGCCGACCGGCGCGCCGCCCGCCTCCAACTGATCGCCGGGCAACGCTACCGCCCGGATCTCTACATCCTTGACGACGGCTTCCAGCACTGGCAGACACGCCGGGAGCTCGACATCGTGCTGATCGATGCGCTCGACCCTTTCCGCGGCGGCGTGTTCCCCGGGGGGCGCCTTCGCGAGCCTTTCTCAGCCCTGAAACGCGCCGGGGCCATCGTCATCACGCGCGCCGAGCCGGGCCGGGCCTTTCGTGGCCTGACAGGCGAAATCCGGCAACACAACCCATCCGCGCCCATCTATCGCGCCCGTTTCGTCCCGCAAGTCCCGCCGCTCGAAAGGGGCCTTCGCATCGGTGCCTTTTGCGGCATCGGCCAGCCGGAGTCCTTCCGGCGGACTCTGGCGGGAGCCGGCATCAGCCCGGCCTTCTTCAGGGTGTTTCCCGACCACCACCGCTACCGCGAGTCAGAGGTCCGGCCGCTGCTCGAACAGGCCGATGTCCTGCTGACAACCGAAAAAGACCTCCTGAACCTGCCCGAGTCCCTGCAATCGGAAGAAGCCATCCTGGCGGTCCCGGTGGAGCTGGAGCTGGACGATCCGGCCGGCCTGCTGGCACAGGTGCTCGAACGCGTCAGGGAAGCGGGCGGATCCTGATGTTGCGGAACCAGACGGCGTCGTTGTGATGTTGCAGGGCGATCGGGCTGCGGCGTTTGGGGATTTCGAGCAACAGCCGGCGCACCGGGTTGCCCTCTTTCCAGCGCTTCTCGATGCTGGCCCGCACCTGGGCGTCGTCCAGCCGGATGTCGACCACCTTGACGCCGTTGAGCCAGTGCTCGACGTGAAGCCCGCGCAGCACGATGCGCCCCTGGTTGAATTCGCCGGCCGGCCGCGCCGCCGGCTGGGCCGGCGCCGCCATGCGGTACAGGGCGCCGGCGCGGCTCGCGGCGTTGAACAATGCATCCGGGTGGCGGCGGTCGTCGATGACCTGGTATTCGAACGCCACCGGGTAAACCTGGGCCCCGCTGCCGGGCCGCACCCGCTCGAGCCGGGCCGAGCGGTGCTCGAGAAACCAGGCAACCTGCTCTTCGAAGGAAAGCCGCAGCCCGGGCGGCAGCTGCGCCTCGTCAACGAGGACGGCGTCCTGGATCAGGTACTTGACGCCGCTGTTGGCCGCCGGCGCCACTTTCCATTCGAACTCCAGCTCGAAGTCGCCGAACTCGGCCTCGCTCACCAGGTCTTCGCGCAGGGGCGGGCGGGGGACCGCCTTCAGGCACCCGTCCTCGACGGTCCAGGCGCCTTCGGCTGCCCGTTTCCAGCCGGTGAACGTCTTGCCGTCGAACAGCGGCCGCCAGCCCTCCCCGCGCTCCCGGCCGGAGGGCGCCTGCGGAGGCGCGGCCGCGGCGGAGAGGCAGGCAAATACCGCTGCAAAACCAAGAATTCTGCTCAAATAAAATGCCAGTTTCTCTCGATTCATGGGAAAAGCACAAGCTATTTCTTCTTTTTGGGCGCCGCTTTTCCCGCCGGCGTTCCCTCGGCCAGGAGCTGGCCGACCACCTTGCGGATGTTGGCTTCCTCGACCGGTCCGCTCATGCGCGGGTCCTCGCCGCGGAAATGCTCCCTGAGCACGCCTTTGCGGTCGATGAAAACGAGCTGCGGGTAGGCCATGCGCAGCATGATCGGGGCCTGGAGATAGTCCCGCGCCGCGGCGTCGCTGTATACGGCGATCGGGAAATTGGCGCCGGTCTCGGCGGCAAAGACGGGAATGCGCGGCGCCGCGCCGGCGTCCACCGCAAGCCCGATCACCTGGAGGCCGCGCGGCCCGTACTCCCTCTGGAGCCGCGCCAGAATGGAGGCGCTGAACTTGCAGCCCGGGCAGGTCGTCAGCAGGAATTCGAGCACCACCACCTTGCCGCGGAAATCCGACAGCCGCATCCTGCCGCTGCCGTTGACCACGGGGGCGAATTCGATCTCTTTCGCCGGCCTCGGAATCTGGCCGAAGGAGACAACGGCGACGGCCGCGGCCGCCAAGGCCGACCGGAGAAGCCTGTTCACAATTTCCGGCCTCCCGCCTTCGTCGCACGGCTGGCGCTGTTTTCCTTGTACAGCTCCAGAATCAGCCGCCGCATATTGGCTTCCTCATTTCGGTAAAAATCGTCCCCGCCGGGAAAATAATAGCGGATTACGCCCTTCTTGTCGATGAAAACAACTTGTGGAAAATATATGGGCCCCGTGGAATTCTGCGCCTCCAGCCAGGCATAGGCCTGCTCGCGCGGCGTCCACCCCACCGGAAATTTCAGGCCGAGGTTGTTGATATATGCAGGCACGAGCATCCGCGCCTCGGTCATCGAGTTGGGGTTGATGGCCGTCCCGAGCGGCTGGAAAACCTTGTCGCCGAGCTCCGAATAGAGTTTCTGCATGATGGCCGAACAGGTCTGGCAGTGCGGGCAGGTCGTCAGCAGGAACTCGAGCACCACCACCTTGCCGCGGAAGCGGCTCAACAGCAGGTGTTCGCCGCTGTTCAGAATGATGGTCAGTTCCGGCGCCGGCTTCGGCGGCCTGAGCTGGCCGAACAAGGGCGCGGATCCGGCAAGGGCGAGAAACGCTCGGCGGTTCAGCATGGTCGGGAAATCTTTACTATAGCGCACGGGGCTACATGGGGCGACGTGTCCGCCCCGAGGACGGTTGCAGGGCTTCCAGCCCGCCTGCGGCGCGGCCCCTGGCTTCCACGCGGAAGCCGCCGTCCGAATTGCTGCCCTCGAGCAGTCCCGGGCGCACGGTCTTCCAGGCGAGCGATTCCGACTTCCGCTCGAGCACGGTGCGGTAGCAGTCGGTGAAGGCCAGCGCCGCCCGGTCTTCGGCGAAGCCCAGCGCCCACCGCAGCGCGGGACGCCCGCTGGGCTTGTGCTCCAGCAGTTCGTAGGTGCCGCCGCGCCACATCGGGGCCAGCCGGGCTGTCGTTTCTTCGCCGCAGTACTGCTTCAGCAACACCCGCAGATCCAGCTCCCCGAGCACTCCGGCAGAAACAGCCCTGTATTCGGACTCCCGCTCGGGAAGTGGCGCCGGGGGCGCTTCGAACCGGCCGCCGTCGAGCCACGCTTCCGGATGGAGAATCTCGTGCGTCGTCCGCGGCGGCTGCTCGAGGACCTTCCGGAACGCGCGCCGGCCGAACCGCTCCACCGCCGCCTGCTGGAACAGCACGCCCGCGGTGTAGGGAAACAGCAGCGTCTCCTGCATATAGAGCGGCGCCCTGCCGAAAACCGGGTAGCTGGCCGCCGCCAGGCTGCCGAGCGCGGGCAGCATCTTTTCCAGAGCCGCGCGGTTGCCTGCGACCGAACCCATGCCCATCCTGCCGAGTTGCCACTCGAGCATGACCCACATCGCCTGGCCTTCCACTACGGCCAGCCGCGCCGCCTGCTGTTCGCCGGTCGGGGCACCTTTGTCGAGAAATTTCTTCATGCTGTAGTGCTGGTCGGCCAGCGCGTGCGCCAGCTCGTGAACCAGCACGGCATCTTCGATGCCGCCGCCGGCGCCGTCCTCGAGCAGCAACATCCGCTTGCGGCGGTGGTCATAGACGGCGGCCGCCTGCTCGGCGAGCAGCTCGATGGTGGTCTTCTTCAGGTCGAAATCGCGCGGCACCAGGCCGAAGAGCCGCAACACGGTCTGGTCGGCCTCGATTTCCTCCGGCCTGACCTCGCGTTCGATTTCGTCCTCGACATAGCGTTTCCACTGCTCGCGAGTGAATGTCTCCACGGGGATGGGCTTGCGGATTTCAAAACCCGTGATGCGCGACACATCGGCCGTCAGCGCGCGGATCTTTTCCGCCGGCGGCGCCTGCGCCAGCACGGCGAGCGCCGCTGCCGCCAGCAGTCCCGCGATGCGTCTGTGCCAATGCATTCCGGAGCCGATCCCCGTTCGCGCGCAGAGCCGGCCGCGCCGGTTGCTGCTTTCAACATATCGCACCCGCGCCGGCCGGGCCTGTTTTGCTAAACTACCGTTTTGGAGGTCGACTTGGCAGAGAAGGATTCAGGCAAGCTCTACCAGGCTGAATATCTGGGCCACGGCACGTTCATCATCCACAAGCCCAAGCGCAACCGCCGGAAGCTGCGGCAACAGCGGCTGAAGAACCCCAACCCCGGCATGCGCAAGTAGCCCGCCTCCGCCTCGCCTCGCCGCGCATATCGCCTTCAGGGCAGCGATCCATACCGTACCGGATTTTGGCGCCGCGAGCGGAGCAGCGCGGCAGCGCTGCGGGAGCGAGCGGTCACAGCGGGCAGAGCGTCCCGCGTCTTCCAGACCGGCCGCGGCCATGGACTGACCGCCCCACTGCCGCCGCAGGCCAGCCACACCGGTACACGAACGCGCGATGCAGCGCGGCAACCGCTCACTCCGGGCAGAATTCCTTCGAATTCCGGCGCGTCGGCTCCGGGCTGTTGTGATTGGCCGCTGCTTGCGTGCGGCTTCGGCACTGCGACCTCGCCGGGCGGGAGCACGCGAGGCCGGGCCGCCACAGCGGCCACTGAAGCCTCGCGTGTGTCCTGCGGCGCTCCGGTGCGCATCATTCCCGCTCGCGGTCCGGGGCGCCCGCCGGCGGCACCGTTGAACCAGACTGCCGTTTCAGCGACCCGGGGTTCCGGTAGCCGCGTCGGGCCAATTCATCCACACTCAGCGGCGCCGAATCCGGCAGGTGCGGGTGGAGAATGCTCTTGTAGGTCTGGCAGGCCGACCGGACTTCTTCGAGACTGCACACAAGCGTGAGAGTGGCGTGAACCTCGCTGATTCTGGTATTGAACGATTTGTGTGCATCTGACGCCAGTTGCTGCTCGAACTGGGTGGAAAGCCCTGCCGTGCCTGTGGCCATGGCCAGCTTGGCCAGGGCGCCGGCGGCCGCATAGGCGTCGTAACCGGCCGTCACTGCCAGCAGTGCGCCCCAGATGTCGGCATCAAACTCGGGATTCGGGTGGAATTCCTGCCTTCCCGTTCTTTGCTGGTAAATGTGGCCCAGCTCGTGTCCCACCACGTATGCCAGCTCGCTGTCGCTGTCGCCCAGAAGCTCGGAAAGGCCGATGTAGATGCCCACTTCGCTCCCCCGGGCTGCATAAGCGTTTACCTCGCGCTCGTAGCGGATCCTGAGCTGAGGATCGCTGGAAAGCACGCTCAGGTTCCTGGCCGCAGAAAGAACCCGTTGATATACATTCCATATCCTGTCCCAATGCGCGACCGGAGGCGTCACCCCGCCGGGGGGCAGGCTCGAAAAAGTCCCGCTGGGGTCGGCATTCATCGTCCATGCCAGGAATTCATCGGCGGGCCGGTCCACTGCCGCCAGCGTCAGCAGCGAGTCATTGAAATCAGCGCCGGGAAAGCGGTCCCTGACGTTGAATGCCGTGTGGCCGAAGGGCGGGAGCACAATCAGCGAAGGCCCAAGGAGGGTCCCGTCTTTCAGCCTGAGGTAAGCTTCCACCCCAAGTATGCGGTTGTTGGGGTTGGCTACGGCCACGCCGAGTTCGCGGTTGGCGTAGGACACGTAGTCAATCACCGGCAGCGTGGGAGGCGCCGTGACCTCCTGAACCGCCCGCTCGCCCAGCCACAAGCGGAACGAGGCGCTGCCGACCAGCGGAACGTCGGAATAGACGCGCGCCCAGCCCGAACGGACCGGCAGGTTCGTCGGACGGCTGGACAGAGTGAGGGAGCCGAGAGCGGGAACTCGAGCCGTATGGCTGGCTTTCGGGCCGTCGCCGAAATCCACGGCCAGCTCGCCGCCGTTGCTGTCGAAAAAGCGGATGGAAGCCACAGCCTCGGTCTTGTTCGTGTTCACCAGCGTCAACGCCGTCTGCCAACGTCCGCCATCGAATTGCCCGTCTGCAATCTGGGCGAAGTACAGATTCACGTGGGCCGACGTCGCCTGCCGCTGCGCTCGCGCGCACCAGGGCAGGATGAACAGAAGCAATAGCGCGATCTTCGAACTCTTGTTGGGGAGAACAGACAACCTCATGCCTTTTGAATAGCTGTTGTGCGGGCTCACGGAATGAGCCTGAGACACGAACTCCGCAGTCCAGCGGCCTGCTCTGCGGAGCGGGTTCCGCCGCAGCGGTTCCGGTTCCGGACCCGCTGATCCTTCAGCGCGGCAAACGATGCACTGTCGGAGCCGCGAACGGGGCGGGCCCGCGAGGCCTGCGGGAGCGAGCGGTCGCAACGGGCCGCGCCAGACTTGGACCAGCCGCCCGGCGATGACCGCTCACTCCGGCCGGCGTTCTCGCGAACGCCGGCACCCCGGCGCGCGGCTCCGAACCAATCCCGGAACGCTCCTTCGGCTTGCGAGCTACGGGGGTGGCCCGCTCCCTCGCTCCACTTTCGCGGCACCCCTCCCACGCGGCCCGGAAATGAACGAAGGAGTCTGGTGCCATGCGGCCCCGCCACGCCGGGACGAACGAAAGTGCCGCAGGCTGAGCACGACGCTGACGGCGCAGGCGCCTGCTGGCGGGAGGGTTCAGAGCATCGCCCCGCGCCGGGGAAGTCGTCGCCCTGCAAAAGGCACCGCACCCTGGATTGGGAAAGAGCCCGCTTTCCGATACAGGTTCGATCAGGATCGGGGCGGATTCGACCTGCCGGGGAATGTCATGCCGTGCCGGGAACGTCCCGGACCAAACGAATCGGACTCAAGGCGCGAGATCGGAAGGCAACTGCGGAAGAGGCTGGCACAGGGGCGGTTGAGGGAGAGGAGGTGGGAAGGGAGAGAGGATCGAACCTCGCGCCTTGAGTCCACCCTGTGGC
>Ga0209162_1000482_pt1 | contig 43517 bp, 20 predicted proteins | sample YNPNPMetaG_FD_187121 | JGI IMG/M metagenome (GOLD analysis project Ga0209162, IMG submission 187121) | Anoxygenic and chlorotrophic microbial mat microbial communities from Yellowstone National Park, USA - YNP NP MetaG (SPAdes) (version 2) ...
GCCCCTCGCGGGGCGTCCACCGGTTCGCCGTGACCCGAATAATGGATCAGATACGTCCGGCGGGTCCGCCAGCGCCGCATCCATTCTATCGCTTCCATCACCGACTGGTGATCCCCTCCGGGGGTGGGGTTCCACGTGTTGGCATCCGTGAAGCACACGTCGGCCCCTTGCCAGATCGGGTTGGCCGGGTCCGCCGGCGCCCGGAAGTCGCCTGTGAGGATGATCTTTCGCGGGGCGCCATCGCTCATCGGTTCCACGATGAAGCCCACGGCCCCCGGGGCGCTCTCGCTGTGCCGCACCGCCGCCGGGGTGATCCGCAGGTCGCCCAGCTCGAAGGCGCGCCCGTCCTCGATGGGACGGTGCTCGATCAGCCCTTTCCTCACCACACGGGGGAAGACCCGTGCGGGTCCCTCCTGCCAGCACGCGGAGGAGCAATAGACCGCCAGCGGGCGGGGCTGGTCCGACCGGCCGTTCTTCTCGACCGACATCGCCAGCCACTCGAGCTGCGCCAAGTGGTCGAAGTGCGGATGGGTCACGAGCAGCTCGTGCACGACGTGCAGGCCATGGACGCGCTCGAATTCCAGCAGCGACTCGATGACGCCCAGACCCACGTCGACCAACGTGTGCCGCATCAGCCGCCCGCCTTCGTACTGGAGCAGCGAATACGAGGTGTGGGCGACGCGGTACGGGTCGCGGCGCACCTCTTCGCAGTGCGCGTCGTCGCAGCCCAGGAAGGCGGGCCAGGCGGCGTGCACTCCGTTGACTCGGATTCGCAGCTCCGTACTCATGCATCGGCTCCCGGACGGCGCATTCCGCGACGGTTTGTAGCCAAGCTCCCGTCAGCCTATTCTTACCGCGTCCGCGCGGAAAGCACGCCGCGCCTCAGGACGACCTGCGACGTCCCCGCCGCTTCTTGGCGGCCCGGACCGTGGGAAACCCCGTGTACCCTCGGCAAGAAGGGAGTTGGAATGGCTTACTCGCCGATCCTGGATCTCCGGCAGACGGAACGGGCCATCCGGCAGATCAAGGAGTACTTTCAGACGCATCTGGCCGAAGCCCTGAACCTCCTGCGCGTCAGCGCGCCGCTGTTCGTGCTGGCCGACACCGGCATCAACGACAACCTCAACGGGGTGGAAAGGCCGGTGGGGTTCGAAGTGAAGGACCTGGGCGGCCGGCGGGCCGAGGTGGTCCAGTCCCTGGCGAAGTGGAAGCGCATGGCCCTGGCGGACTACGGCTTCGCCCCCGGCGAGGGCATCTACACCGACATGAACGCCATACGGCCGGACGAGCGACTGGACGAGACCCACTCGATCTACGTCGATCAGTGGGACTGGGAGCGGGTGATTACCCCCGAGGAGCGGTCCCTCTCGTTTCTCCGCTGGATCGTCGAACGCATCTACGGGGTCATCCGTCAGACCGAACAGTACGTCTGTGAACTGTATCCCCGCATCCGGCCGTCTCTCCCGCCCGAGATCACGTTCATCCACACGACCGAGCTGGAGCGCCGGTATCCGCATCTGACCCCGCGCCAGCGCGAAGACCGGATCACCCGCCAGGCCGGGGCTGTCTTCATCATCGGGATCGGGGCGGCTCTGGCCGACGGCAAACCCCACGACGGACGAGCGCCCGACTACGATGACTGGACGACCCCCACCGAGCTCGGACCCGGCCTCAACGGCGATATCTTCGTGTGGAACCCGGTTCTCGAACGCGCATTCGAGCTATCCTCGATGGGGATCCGCGTCGATGCCGAAACCATGCGTCGTCAGCTCGCCATCACCAACACGCTGGAACGGGCCGAACTGCCTTGGCACCGCCGACTCCTGGCCGGAGAGCTGCCTCTCACGGTCGGCGGCGGAATCGGTCAATCGCGGCTCTGCATGCTCTACCTGCGGAAGGCCCATGTGGGCGAGGTCCAGTGCAGCATATGGCCCGAGGAGTGGCGCTCCCGGCTCCGCCGGGAGGGAATCCTGCTCCTGTGATCGCCCGACGCGGCCCGGCCGGCTCCGATGACCCCCGCGCACGCTCGCCTCAGACGCTCACGTCGAGGGCCGGAGCGGGCGCGACCGCCCCCGAGCCTGCCCCGTAGGCCTGCTGGCCGGCCGCCGCCTGAACGGACGACGTGGCGGCGGCCAGGCTTGTCTGCTCCACGGAAAGCGATGCGGATTGATAGATGAACGCGCCGCTCTCCTGCTGACCCTGCTGCATCGCCATCATGAGCAACATGAGGGTCGCGAGGCTTTCCTGCTCCTTCTTGTCGTCGGTGGTCATCAGCTTCAGCGCGATCAGAAGCAGGATCGCGTCCACCATGTCGCGGTTCCCGCCCGCCCCGTACGTTCCGATGAACGACTCGATCCGGGCCGAGACCGAACTCGATGAACCCGCCACGGATGCCGCCTGCGCACCGACGTTCACTCCGCCCGTCCTTCCCGCCGGCTCGGCTCCCATCGCAGCCGGCATGGATCCAGGCGAGATGATTTGTGTGGGATACCCCGAATACCCGCCGATCGCGTTTACCGGACTCAACGCAGGCCTCCTCCCTTTCCGCGGCCGCCGATCACGAGACCCCGGGATCGGCGCGCACCCCGCGACTGTCTGCTCTCGGCTGCGGCACAAGCCGCCGCCGGTCGGCGTCCACGGCGGCGTCTCGGCGCAATCGCGGGTTCGCACGGAACTTGCGGATGCCTCGCGCGACGTGCGGTCTGTGCGGGTCGTAGCGGCGCGTTGCCGTGCTGCTCATCCCGTTCGCACGACTCACCGCAAGCTCATAGAATCACGGCACTTCGCGCGCTGCACACGCCCATCGCCCGCCGATGACGCCCGACGATCGGGCAGCGCCGGGGCTGTGGTTCGGCGCAGGGCCTGGTCGGAGCCGCAGGAGATGGCTCAAAAGCTTGTTCAGCCCGGTCGCCTGGAGGTGATCTCCGGTTGCATGTTCAGCGGCAAGACGCGAATTCTGATCCGGCGCGCGAGCGAGGCGGCCCGGTCGGGTCTCCGGGTCGTCGCGTTCAAACACGCCTCAGATGACCGATACGACCGTTTTGCCATCGTTTCCCACGACGGCGAACGGCTCGCCGCCCGGCCGGTGCTTTCCTCGCAGGATCTCTGGGACGCGGCGGCGCCGGCGGACGTGGTGGCGATCGACGAGGCTCAGTTCTTCGACGCCGGGCTGCCGGACGTATGTCGGCGGCTGGCGGGGGCGGGCAAACGAATCATCGTGGCGGGGCTGAACCGCGACTCATGGGGGCGCCCCTTCGGGCCGGTGCCGCGATTGGAAACGCTCGCGGACGATCTCACGCGGACGACGGCGGCCTGCGCTGTCTGTGGACGCAGGGCCGAGTACACACAGAGACTCACACCGATCGGCGAGAGCATGATCGGGGGCAGGGGCGATTACGAACCGCGATGCGAACGGTGCTTCGCGGCACCGCTGGAAACTCCGAGGTAGGGAGCGGCCCCGGCCCGACCTTCCGGGACGCAGACGGGTTTGCCCGGATCAGTCCGGGTCGCGATCGCAGGACGGTCCTGCTGTTTCCCGGCGGCCTCACCGCCGGCCGGTTCCGGCTGGTCCGACGCTCGCGCCTGCAATCGCCCCCGGGAAAACGAAGGCCCGCGCGGCCTGAGGTCAGACCGCGCGGGCAACTGAACTTACGACGCCACCTGCTTCGTTCGACTCAGCAGCCGGCCGGAGGCGGGTTGCTCGGCCCGTTGAAACAGGACTGGAACGCGGCGAAATCGTTCACGTCCACATCCCCGTCGCAGTCCGCATCGGCCTTGCCGCAGCCGGGCGCCGCATACGGGTTGCTCGGCCCGTTGAAACACGCCTGGAACGTGGCGAAATCGTTCACGTCCACGTCTCCGTCGTTGTCATAGTCCGACTGATAGCCAGCCGGCTTGAGCGCCACGAGCTTCCCGTCGCTCGTGTTGAAGTAGTAGATCTGCTGCTTGCCGCACGTCGGATTGGGACCGAGCTGCGGGCCGCCCCGGGCCTCGCTGATCGCCCCCGCGTCATACTCGAAGATCGGCATCGTCCGCGGGATGCTGTTCGACTTCTCGGTCGCTTCGACCCGCATCGCCCACCCGTTCAGGTGGAACTCAGCGAACGGATCCAGCACGTCGGACGCCGAATTGCCGTCCACCGTCACCGTCACGGTGTAGCTGATGTAGTCGAACTTGTACTCGACGTGCTGCCACACGCCGGCGGTCGCCACGACCGAGTTCGAGGCATTCGGGTCGCGACGGGCGCTGACCTGGCCCGTCTGATCCCACTGATAGGCGTACCAGCCGCCGCCGACGCGATCGTCGTACCAGACGTTGTCCGTCAGGTCGCCGCGGTACTGGTCCCAGCTCACGATCACGATGTCGTTGCCGGGCGTTGACGACGCCAGGATGCCCTGGAAGCCCTTGGTCCCGCCGCAGCTCTGCAACGCGTCGATGCTGACGACGTTTCCGCGGCCGGCGCCGGTCGGGTCGGCGATCACCTGCACGGGCGTCCCGCGGCCGCCGTTGCCGTAGTTGTCATCCTGCCAGCCGGCGCCATCTAGGCCGGGGCTGGTCTGACCGGCCAGGTTGCCGATCGTCAGGCCTTCCCAGCCGCCCGTATCGAGGACCACGTTCTCGGTCCCTGTGGCCGGCCCTTCGGTGATCGTCAGGTTGTCGATGAGCAGCGGAGCGTCGTCCCAGTCGGCGCACGACTGGATCAGCGTGCCGTTCGTCACGTCCGCGGCGAAGACCTTGATCGTCGGCTGCGCGTAGCTCGACGAGCCGCTGACGACGATGCTGTTGCCTTCGAGGTCCTGATAGAGACCGCCGAAGTACCGCAGCTCGCCGTAGTTGCCGAGGTTGTAGTACCCCGCCAGCGTCGGGGCGCCGCTCCCGCCGGCCGACGTGGAGCCCGAGATCACCAGATTGTCGATCCAGGCGACTTCCCCGCCGGTGCCGGTACCCGCGTCGTGGGCCAGTTCGAACGTCCAGCCCAAGAACTCGTTGATGCCGGTCAGCGTGATGCTATTGTCCACCGGAACGCCGTCGTACCAGCTCGAGGCCTTTCCTTCCGCCACGTTGTACTGGAGCGTCACGTTGACCCAGCGATCGGTGATCGTCGGAACCGATCCGGCGCCGGCGTTCCAGCCGTTCGGCAACGTGCTCGGACCTTGGTCCCACTGGATGCCGTAGATCGGGTTGTTGCCGTTGGCCCACCACCAGAGGTTCTCCAGCGGCGTGTCCGCGCTGGCGCGATACACGTCGAAGCTCACGTAGATCATCCCGTAACCGGCCGCCACGGCGTCGGCGATGGCCTTCTCCGCGTGGGACTTGTCGCCCTGCGTCGTCGTGACCTCCAGCCGGACCGCCTTGCTGCCCAGCACCGGGTCGCCGCTGCTGGCGTCCACGACCTGTGGGGCCGTACCCGTGCCCTCAGCGCTGCCGATCCAGCCGTCCTGACCGTTCAGATTTCCCAGGGCAAACGCCTCGAACCCGCCCGAGTCGTAGATCACAACCGGAGGGCTGGGCGGCGAGCCGGGATTGATCCCGCCGAACCGCCAGGCCTGGCCGCTGAAGCCGCCGCCGATCAGGTCGGTCCCGTTGAAGTCAAGCGCTGCCAGGTCCGTATAGCCGAACCCCGTGCTCGTGAACGTGTTGGTCTGCGTCGGGTAGGACCCATCCGGGTTCCATCCGTAGCAGTTGTTCCCGAAGTCCCGCCACGTCAGCGTGAAGACGCGATTGACGTCCCGCATGTACACCACGTGGCTGTTCCCGTCGTGTCCGCCCTCCGACGACCAGGCCAGCGAGGCCGTGCCGGCCGTCGTATCGACCAGCACCGCATACATCTCCGGCCTGCCGTCGGTACCGCTGCCCGTCGAGCAGTTCATGTACAGCCCGTGCTTGCCCGGCCCGAAAATATCCGGGACGAGCGTCATCTGCCCTCCGGCATCGCACTCGAAGCCGCTGACGGTCGCCTGCCAGTCCAAGTTGCCCGTCGCCGAGTCGACTTGGTAGATCTCTCGGCTGCCGCCGGCCACGACGCCGGCGATGAAGAGCTTTCCTCCATAGAGCACCGGCGTGAGCTTTTCATACGCCCCGCCGAAGTTCGCCCCCGGCAGCACCGTGGGAGCCGCCCACGCCAGCGTGCCGTCGCTCTTCTTCTGGGCCACCACGATCGAGTCGCCGGCGGCGTTCGTCCCGATGCAATAGACCCGCCCGGCCTGGCCGCCGTCGCCTACCACCGGCGTGACGCGATCGTACTGCGGCCCCAGCGTGACCGAGCCGGGGGTGTGACCCCATCGCATGACGCCGGCCGGCGAGGCCGAGCAGACACGCGTCTGGCCGCCGGTGCCGCCGCCGATGCTCGTCTTCCAGTAGATGTTCCCGTCCTCATCGAAACTGATGGCCTGGCCGCCGGCGACACGGTCCGATCCGGCCGCGCGGACGTCCAGCACCCAGGCCGGCACCGCTCCCTTGGCCCAGTTCGGACTGAACTTCATGGCCGGGGCGTTCGATGCCTGCGTCCCATAGATGTTGCCGTGGACGGTGCCCCACGGCTGGGCCACTTCGTCGGCCGTTGCGATCGGACCGCTCCATGCGGCGATCGCCAGACCGGCCAATACCAGCACCGCTGATGCTTTCTTCACACGCCACCTCCTCGAAAACGATAAGTGAAAGGACTTCTCCTCACCCTCTTGCTCCGGGCCCCCGCAGCCCGGAGTACGACGTTTCGGAATGGGCTTCTTTCCGCCCCATCTTGCGTATCTTGGTCTGCTGCCCGGCATCATCCGCCGGCGAGCGTACAGCTCATCTGCGGATCCACCCTTTCAGGAAGTATAGGTCGCCCGGCCACTTCTCGTTGGTTGTCAGGTAGTCGGGGTCGATGTCCTGGAGCTTGGGCTCGTAATTCGGACCGTTCGGGTTCGTAGTATTCCACGAATTCGTAGCCAGCGGGTACGTGTTCTTCGACCCGGGGATGGCATTCTCGTTGATGTCAATCGTGTTGAAGCTGCTGCTCCACCCGATAAACGTGTGCTCACCGGGTCGCCAGTAGTACTTGTCATACGTCCGAACGCCGCGGAGCTTGCCGCTCTTGTAGCGGTCGTTGAGTTCCACGAAGGTGGGCCGCACGCTGGAATCCCGGTAGGCCACCTGGGCGCCGGGTCGCTTGGCCGTCCCGTGCCGCCAGCCCATCCCGTTCGACCCCCAGTACGGATCGTCAAAACGATTGGAGAGCAGCGCCTGGGCACAGAACCCGTGCGACCAGGTCCACCATCCTTCGGCCGCCACCACCCGCTGGCTGGGCTGTCTCTCCATCTGGAAGTCCATGTCGGGGGTCATCGTCCCTTTGCCGTAGCCCGAGAGGATGACGTTGATGGCGTAGCTGTAGTCCGCCCCCCCGTAGTTGGCGCGCGGATAGCGGAAGCCCCAGGTTTGTCCGTGACTCCGGTTCAGGGGGTCCGGTCGGCGATCCGACGGACAGTAGCCGGCCTGCACGTTGCCCATGTGCTTGCGGGCATACAGGACGTCCACCCATGTGGCCATCCGATTGAAGTGTCCGCTCTTTCCGCACGTGGCGCCGTCGTCGTGCTTCGGGTACGCCCCGTACTCCTCCCAGCAGTAGGCCAGTCCGTACGCCAACTGCTTCAGGTCGGAGCCGCAGGTCACCATCTTGGCCTGTTCACGGGCCTTCGAGAGGGAAGGCAACAGGATGGAGACCAGCAGCGCAATGATCGCCACCACCACGAGCAGTTCGATCAGTGTGAATCCGCGTATCTTCCTGTTCCGCGCCATGGCTGACCTCTCCGTCTACGGGGTGGTTGATGCGGCCCCCGTAGACAGGCTCTTGCACTTCGGGCACGCCGCGGCCATCGGCGGTCGCGGCGGATCACCCACCGGGTCGGGTAGGAAGCGGGTCCCGCACTCGTTGCACTGCCACATGCACCACGCCTCGTTCTTGCCGCACTTCTGGCACTTGTAGGGCGGCACCTGCTCGATATCGAGCTTCGCCAGGTATTCCGCCTGACAGGCCCTGCACTTGACCCGCGCGTCGAAGTCCGTTCGCGCGGTGATCTCACTCGCGCCCCCCCCGGACCGCAAAACGTACAACACCACCGCTGCTACAAGCAGCGCCAGCGACAACCCGATTCTTGCCGACTTGCTCATGACTCCTGAACGTCGCTCACATGCGGCCCAGCCCCAGAAACGGGCGATTGCCGGATTCCTGACGCCCTCGATCTGCCTTCCGCCGTTTGCGGCGGCCGGCCGCTCACGACGCTGCGTCAGGCCCGTGACGGTCTAGCCCGGCCACGAAAGGCCGGGATGCATGCCGGCCCACGACCCGAAGGGGTTCTCCTACCTACCAGATTATCACAGATGAGGCAGAAAGGAAACGAAAAATTCAAGATTCCGGATTTTTTTCCACTTTATGGAGCGCGGCGGCGAAGGGCCAGGGCAGGCGAATGGCTGTATCTCCTTTCAAGGCAAACACTTATAGCTTCCTGTTCCGCCGGCACAGCTCGGCACATTATACCCGTTACCGGCCCCCTTCGCGGGCCCGCACGGGTTCCGAAACAAGCAAGGCCGTCCGGGGGCCGGTTTGCACGCCCCCGGACGGCCGAAGACTGAAACGCTTCAGGCCCCGCGCGCTCCTGCGCGAAGGTGTTTGTGATGCCTACTCGCGGCCGCCGATCCCCCTCGCCTCAGAGGCGGCGCGGGCTTTCAACCCGTGTTCCTACCACGCAATTCGCCGCCTTGAGGCCGGCCGCTGCCGGGCACTCACCGCCGCCGCCGAACCGCCAGAAGGCCCAGCCCCAGCAGCGATAGCGACGCCGGCTCGGGCACCGCTGTGATCACGAAGTTGTCGATCCAGGCGACGCTGGCCCCGGTGCCTGTACCGGCGTCGTGGCCCAGGTAGATCGTCCAGCCCGTCAGCGAGTTGATGTTCGAGATCGGAATCCCGTTGTCGACGAGCACGCCCCCATACCAGGAATACGCCTTGCCGTTGGCCAGGTCCCACGTCATGGTGACGTTCACGTACATATCGCGGATCGTCGGGATTGAGCCGGCGCCCGGATTCCATCCGTGTGGCAATGTCTGACCGCCGCCCTGATCCCACTGAAGTCCGTACGTGGGCTGACCGGAGTCCCACCACCACCACCAGAGGTTCTGAAGAAAGGTGCCGGTCCGGTAGATGTCGTAGCTGACCGTCACCTCGGTGTAGCCGGCCGCGACCGCATCCGCGATGGCGTGGTCCATCCATGATGTGGCACCTTGAGTATCAGGCACTTCCAGCCGCACCGCCTGGGTTCCGAGGACAGGATCCGGTGCCAGTACGACCTGCGGCACGAGTCCGCCGCCACCCCCACCGCCCGTCCATCCATCCTGACCCGGCAGAGGGCCGGGCAACATCGACTCGAACCCGTTCGAGTCGTACAAGGTGACGGCCGGGGCCGTTGCCGCAACCGCCAGAACGGTCACCGCACATAGAAACGCCTTCATTTTTCCACCTCCTCCTTCCATTGTGTGGCTTGGCAGTTCAGGGAAGCAGCACCCTCAGCCGCTGTCCCGAAATGGTCTGGCCGCTCGGGGAGCCTTTCCCACATCCTTACGGCCTCGTTCGAGGAAATTGCTCACGCCGAGGCGTTGCTTTCCCTGCCTCTACACAGTGTCATTATACCTGTCCCAGGCGACCGGGGTCAAGAAAAAAGGCGTGAGCTTGGCTCGGGCGAGACAAATACGGCACTCCGTATTTTCCTTGGTGTTCTACAGGAGGCGGCCGCCGGCACTTTTTTCGGACCGAAACTTGCTATCGCCGCTCGAACGGCGTCAGCGGAGCAGCGCGTGCGTTCATGGGGATGGAGTGCGGGAGATATCGCGTTGGCGGTGCTGGGCAAGGGACGGTATCCTCCCGCGGGTTTTTCGGAGAGGTGTTTCATGAAGCGGCTGTGCGTGATGGTTGGTGCGGCGATGGCCTGTTCGGCGGGCTCGCTCCTGGCTCAGACGGCCGTCCGGCTCGAGCGCGATGGGACGAAGATCACCCGGGACACGAAGGTCGCCCCAGGGACGTGGCGGCTGCCTGACGCCGGCGACGATGGGGCCGTGCTGATCGCGGGGGACGGGATCACGGTTGATTTCGGCGGGGCCGAACTGGTCGGCTGCACGGACGAGCAACCCCCCGACACGTATACAGGCAAGGGTATCGTGCTCCGCGGCAGGAACGTCACGCTCCGGAACGCGAAGGTCCGCGGGTACAAGGTCGGCATCTACGCCACCGAATGCCCCGGGCTGACGATCGAGGACGTGGACGTATCCGGCAACTACCGCAAGCGCTTGCTGAGTACCCCGGAGGCCGAGGACGGCAGCGACTGGCTCTTCCCCCACAACAACGACGACCACGAGTGGATGAAGAACTACGGGGCCGGTCTCTACGTCGAACGGGCCGATGGGGTGACGATCCGACGGGTCCGTGCCCGCCACGGTCAGAACGGGATCATCATCGACCGCGTGAACGACTCGAAGATCTATGACAACGACTGCTCCTTCCTGTCGGGCTGGGGGCTGGCCATGTGGCGATCGAACGGGAACACGATCACGCGGAACGCCTTCGACTTCTGCATCCGGGGCTACAGCCACGGGGTGTACAACCGCGGCCAGGACTCCGCGGGCATCCTGATGTTCGAACAGAACAGCCGGAACCTGATCGCGGAGAACTCCGTCACGCACGGGGGCGACGGCCTGTTCGGCTTTGCCGGCCAGGAGGCGCTGGGCGAGAAGCCCGCCCCGGCGGGTTTCGACCACACGCGCAAGGGCTGCAACGACAACCTCCTGATCGGAAACGATTTCTCATATGCGGCGGCGCACGGGATCGAGCTGACGTTCTCGTTCGGCAACCGTTTCCTGCGGAACCGGCTGGTGGGCAACGCGATCTGCGGCGTATGGGGCGGCTACTCGCAGGATACGCTGATCGCGGAGAACGAAATCGCCGGCAACGGCGAGATGGGTTACGGGCTCGAACGGGGCGGCGTGAACATCGAGCACGGCTCGAACAACGTTATCCGGAAGAACCGGTTCTCGAAGAACCGCTGCGGCGTTCATCTCTGGTGGGATGAAGACCCGGGCTTCGTGGACAAGCCCTGGGGCAAGGTCAACCACCCCGGCTCGACGAAGAACGTGATCGCGGAGAACACCTTCGACGGCGACAACCTGGCGATCCACCTGCGCGAGACGACCGAAACGGCGATCGTCGACAACCGGTTCGCCGGCGTGGGCGAGGAGATCGTAGCCGACGAGAAGAGCCGCGCCTCCATCACCGACAAGGCCGAACTCGCCCCGCTCACCGAGCCCCGCTACGAAGCCATCGGTCAGACGCGGCCGGTCGGGGCGCGGAAGGCCCTGTGGGGGCGGCAGAACATCATCATGACCGAATGGGGTCCGTACGATTTCGAGTCGCCGCTGGTGTATCCGCAGAAGGTCGCGGGCGGGCCGGAGGCGGTCGTGCGCGTGCTCGGCACGGGGGGCTCGTTCCGGGTTTCGGAGCTGAAGGGCAACGTCCGGGTGAGCGAGTGGAAGGGCGAGGTCCCCGGCAAGCTGCTGGTCAGGGCCGTGGAGCGGGGCGTGCACCCGTTCACGCTGGGCATTGAGGTCGGGTCGCAGAAGCTCCGGGCCGCCGGCGTGCTGGTGTGGCTCGACTGGCAGGTGGCGTTCTACAGGTGGAAGGACGATCCGCGGGAGAACGCAGAGGCCTGGAAGAAGCTCATCGCCGGCGAGCCGGCCGATCGGGTGAGAACCACTGCGATCGATTTCAAGTGGGGCGGGGGCGCGCCCAGCGCTAAGACCGGCCCCGACCACTTCGGGACGGTGGCCACGACGACCATGAGGATCCCGGCCGGGGCGTACAGGATCGTGACGGTCTCGGATGACGGCATCCGCGTGTGGATCGACAACAGGCTGCTGATCGACGACTGGACGTGGCACCCGCCCAAGGAGAACGCGGCCGACGTGAAGCTCGAGGCCGGCGAGCACCACGTCCGGATCGAGCACTTCGAGATCGACGGGCTGGCGCAGTTGCAGTTCCGGATCGAGCCGCAGTAAAGGCGCGGTGTGCCCGGCACGCCCTGTTGTGCGGGGAGTAGCGGACGGCTCCGGAGCCGTCCCGGACACGGTCGCGCCGAAGGGCGGGCGGGGCCACCCTGGCGGCGGTCCGGGGGCGGGTCGCACGCGGCTCAGCCCGCCTCGCAGCTTACGCGGAGCCGGCGGATCAGTTGCGGGAGGGCGTCATATCGGCTCAGTCGCACCCCGACCGCGCCGCCGCCCGGGTGACATACGACAAACTCCGGATCCGGATCGAGGCCGAAGCGACGGTAGAACGCCGTCCGAATGAACTGTTCGACATCCTCGACCGAGGCTTTCCGGGTGTCGATGTGGACCTGGAAGTAGTCGCCCTGTCCGGCCGCGTTGACGCGGACGGCGACGGCATCGGGACCGAAGGCGCGTTTGAGCATCGCCCCGGCCAGATCGATCAGGGCCAGGCCGCGGAAGAAGCTGGATCCTTCCAGGCGATGGAACTCCGGGGGGTTCTCGAGCCGCAGCGAATCGTCGTCCAGCCCGCGGTTGAAGTCGAACGGACGGGCTCCGACGCGTTCGAGCCAGGCGTTCATCAGGTCCGGGCCGGCCAGGCCGCGTTCCCAGTCCAGCGACGATTCCATCGCCTGACGGGGCGGGAGGCGTTCCGGGTCGATTTCCACGCTGCAATCGCCCTGTTGGGACCGGCTGACGTACTCGATCCACTGGTCGGGGTGGTGGATCAGGTAGAAGTTCTTGGCCACTTCGGCAAACAGGTAGGCAAGCATGGCCCTCAGGGGGACGCCCTCCTCCTCGACGATCGTGCCGTCCGCCCGGGATCGCCGCAGGCGGGGATCGGACCAGCCGGCAAAGAGCGAGTCGATGGCGGCATCGGCCTTCTGCTCGGCCTGGGCGCGGTCGAGACGCTCGGTTTCGGCGAGCTGAGCGACGTACCAGTCGCGTTCGGCCAGGACCTGTCGTCGGAGGTCCTCCTGGCGGGCGCGCAGCGGGAGTTTGCGGAGGACGGCCGTGATCCAGATGCGGCTGTCCCGGCCGAGAAGCCCGTCGGCCACCAGTTCGTTCTCGATCGGTTTGAAGAAGTCGGTATCGGGCGGGAGGCGCGTGAGGATGGCGGCGATTTCGGCGGCCTTTCCGGTCATCTTGCGCATCTGGCCGGCGGTGGGGACGCCGGTGCCGGGGGATTCCGCATAGGCGCCCCAGGACCATCGCCAGGCGTCGCGGTCGCGGGGCACGCTGTAGGGGAAGATGACGCGGAAGCGGTCGGCCGGCACCGGATAGGTTCCGAGGATGCGGTAGTTGTCGCGGGGATTGGACGAGATGAGCGTGCCCTGGCCGGCGCGTCCCTTCTGCTCGGTGGCCTGATCGAGCGAGCCGGCGCGCACGCCGGTGCCATATTCGGCCTGACAGGCGAGGTGGACGAGGAGGTCAGGAGGGATGTTGAGGTCAAAGAGGGCGTTGATGGCGTTCTTGGTGGCGACGGTGACGGCCGAGGAGCTGGAGAAGCCTCCCTGAGGGATGCTGCCGGTGCACAGCAGGCGGAGGCCGCGGAAGGACTCGCGGCCGAGGTGTTGCTGGACTCGGGCGCCGAGGTGGCCGGCGCGAAGCGTTCGCATCGAGGCGATGGCGTTGCCGACGAGGGCGAAGGGACGGCGCATGTTGCTGCTGATCCAGAGCGAGGGGGGCGGGAGGGGCTGGCCCCTGGCGCGGCGGCGATCGAGTTCCTCGTCGCTGAAGTAGCCCAGGGACAGCAGGAGCGTCTCGCTCATCCGCGTGCCGAAGCCCTCGTAGGTGTGCCAGTCGCGGATGTCTTCGCCGGGGTACATGACGTCGTCGTCGCTGGAGACGAAGTTGACGTTTTCGCGATAGCGGGGGTTGAGGGGATACAGATGGAGACGGCGGTCGTCTGCGCTCTGGGTCAGGACGACGATCTGTTCGCGTCCGTCGGCGGAGCCCGCCCCGATGGGCATCTGCCAGGCCGGTCCGAAGAAGCGGACCATGTCCGGGTGCATGAAGGCGATCCGGAGCCGTCCGCCGGCCACGCCGATGCCGACGGGCTGATCGGGCCGGAGCCCGAGCTTTTCGCGGGCATTGGCGGCGACGAGTTCCTCGAGCTGGGCCGCGATGGAGGCGACCTGGGCGGGCGGACGATCGGCGGCGATCGCGCGGGCGGCCCGGTCGACCTCCTCCAGCTCGGCGAAGAGCCCCCAGGCCGAGGCGAGCTTGCCCTCAAGCAGGGCCAGGTCCATCGGCTGGGTGACGTCGGAACAGAGCAGGTCGTATTCGGGGTCGGCGGGGGTCGTCGTGATGGTGCGGATGTCGCCGCCCTCGCGGCTGAGCCGTTCGATGATGTCGGTGAGGTAGTACTGAGCCTGGGCGTTGTCGTTGGTGAGGCCCTCCAGCAGGCGGTGCAGAGCGGAGGCGCGGATCGCGTAGAGGGGGCAGTTGCCCTCCGTGAGGTTCAGGAGGGCCTGTCGGGTAAGCTCGTCGGGCTCGGCGGCGATGTCTTTTTCTTCGATGATCCGCAGGACGCGACGGTCCTCGCCGCGGAGCACGCGGCCCTTGCCGCGGTGTTTGGGGGGCTCGTAGTGGGCTGTGAGGAAGGTGAGGTCCGCCTCTCGGGGGCCGGCACAATGGGCCTCTCGCAGGCGGCGGAAGACGGTCGCGGGGACGATGCGATCGCCCATCGTGATGATCAGGAGCGGGTTCTTCCGGGCCAGATCCGGCACGCAGAAGGCTTCGTAGACCGCGAAGGCCGTTCCGCCGGTGGGGTTGTCGGAACGGACGTAGATGTTGTCCGGGCCGAGGGCGGAAGCGACCTCGTCGTGACGATACCCCACCACGCAGATGACCGGCGAGAGGCTCACCCACCGGAAGGCATCGATGGAGTGGCGGGCCAGAGGCGTGCCGTGGACGGGCTGGACGCACTTTGGATCGCGGCCGAATCGCGTGCCTTTGCCGGCGGCCAGAAGGACGAGGACCGGGGCGTCGGGCGTGATGCCGCCGTAGAGAGAGAGGCTGGAGGGGTTGAGCAGCTTGTCAGGGCCGAGACGGACGGCGCCGGCGAGCGTGCGAGCGGTCGGCGGGGGAGAGGATCTCCGGGCGGTCATGGAACGACACCTCGGAGGTCATCGTATCAGACCGAACGGGAGTTTACATTGGTCGGCGGCCGCTCTTCGGGCGCCAGCCGGCGCGGCGGCCGCCGGACCGACCGCTGCGGGACGAACGCGGGGTCCTCTCGTCATTCCTGCGCAAGTCGTCCTCCGTCATTCCCGCTTGCGCGGGAATGACGGAGAGGCTCGGCCGGGTTGGGCGGCTCGGGGGTTCAGGGCCTGCCGAAGAGTGCAGCGGCTCCCTTGGTCGCGAGGGTGGCGACCTCTTCGGAGGAAAGTGCGCGTCCGAGAACCAAGATATCGTCGAGGCGACCCGTGAGTTGGGCGCCGGCGCCCAGGCCGGCGTCGTTGGCGACGAAGAGGTTGTGCTTCAGGCGGACGGGGGCGCCGCCGGGCACTCGGGCTGTGCCGACCGCCCGTCCGTCGGCGTAGAAGCATACGCGGCCGTCGTCGTAGGTGACGGCGAGATGATGAAACCTGCCGTCGGCGAGGCTTACAGGGCCGGACTCGACGGGTATGCCCTTGGCGAAGAGCCGCAGGCCGGCGACGACCTTGCCGGCGGGATCGCAGTCGAAGACGAGGTCGTGGGTGCGGATCGGTCCGCAGCCGTCGAAGGAGCTGAACAGGCGGGCGTGGGCGTTATTGGCGAAGCGGACGGCCAGGCCCAGCGTGAATTGCGTGCCGAGATTGGCGGTGCCCACGATCTCGAGGGTGTTGAGCTGCGAGAATTCCGAGCCGATCGCCATCGATCGCTTGCCGAAGGCGGCGTGGTCGGGGTCGCGATCGACCGAAGCGGCTCCGAGAAAGCGCACCTCGTTGGGGCCGTCCTTCGTGAGGGCGTCCGTGGCGCTGCGGCGGCTATCGTTTTCGAAGGTGTAGAGGGCTGCGAGCGTCGGGGCCGGGGGCTCGTCGATGACCTTGACGGACTGGCCGGCCGTAAAGGAGTAGAGCGAGCCCCGGGCCAGCAGGAATCGGAGGCGGATGGCGGGCCGATCGCCGGGCAAGGCGGACCGCGTCTTCCAGGCGACGGGCTGATCGGTGCTGTCGGCGTCGAGGGGGAGGCAGTCGTCGCGGCCGTAGCCGTCGATGACCGAGCCGTTTTCGTCGAGCACCTCCACGCGGAGTCGGCCGGCGACGTTGACACGAAGCGTGCCCCGGGCGCCGGCCAGGCGTTTCGTGACGATGGTGCCGGGGCCGCCGGCAGCGTCGAGGGAGGCGAAGCCGTCCTTGCGAAGTGTGGCGAGGCCGATCTTGCCGTGCATGGGCATGCCGTGTTCCTCGTCGAAGCCGCCGTAGTAGAGGCGGATGCGGTCGCCCTCGACGAGCGGGTGATTGGGTGTGAGGACCATGCCGTCGTCCCAGGCGCCGGTGGGGCCGAGGGGGAGGATGGGGGGACGGTCGCCTTCCTGGCGCAGCCAGTGGACTCCGTCGCGGCTGGTGACCAGTTCGACGAAGAGAGGCCCGACGAGGTAGCCCTCATCGTCCGTGGCGCGGAAGATCCAGAGGAAGCCCAGGTACATCGTTTCATAGGCGAAGGCGGAGAGGCCGTAGAGGTGCGTGCGCTGGACGCCCTTGGCCCAGCGGTCATCGAAGGTGTCGGGGGCCAGGACCAGTTCGAAGGGGGGCCACTGCCCGAAGTCGGCCGTACAGGTGCGTCCGACGCACCGCCGACGCTGCCCGTCCACGTGGAAGATAACCTTGCCGAGGCCGACGTACTGGCGGGAGAGGGGGTCCCAGAAGAACTGGGCGGAGTCGCCGCCACCGCGGCAGGCGGCCTGGTCCGGGGCGGGGGTGTAGTGGATGCCGTCGGGGGAGCAGGCGCCGAACCAGCCGCCGCGTCCGAAGCTCATGAGCTTGTAGCGGCCAGCGGGATCGGGGTCCCTGGGGGCATGGATGACGGAGCCCATGAAGCCGCCCCCCTCGGGGAGGACGGCGTTGTTGTTTCGCGAGCCGTCAATGGATTGGATAGCGAGGGGCGGCTTGGTCCAGTGCAGGCCATCTTCGCTGGTGGCGTAGAGGATGTTGTTCGGGCGGTCTCCGCCGGGGATGGTCTGATACCACATGCGGTAACCGCGGCCGTCCTCGGCGGGCAGGACGGTGCCGTAGAGATAGATGTTGCCGGCCTCCCAGGGTTTGTCGCCGAGGAGGACGGGGTTGGCGGGGTGTTTTTCGAACGGGTGATACGTGCGGACGACGTTTTCGCGGGAGGCGATGAGGTAGTCATCCACGAAGAGCTGCCAGGGACCGGTCAGGTCACCGAGCGAGCGGGGTTCGGCGGAGCGGGCGTTGGCCGGTCCGAAGAGACAACAGGCCGTCACGATCAGGGGCACGGTCACGTGCATAAGCGGCTCCTGGAACCGGGCTTGCGGGCCTCCGGGGCCTGCGGACCGAGCGGGCGCGTATCCTACCGGGCGGCAAGGAGTTGTCGAGGCGGCCTGTGGGGCGGAGCGGGGCGCGAGGGGAGGATTTTTGTCTTTGTGGATGGAAGGTTGTACAGTATACTGGAGGCCGTGATGGGTCCGGGGTCGGCGGGGTGGCTATCGGCCGTGACCGTCACGGGGCGATTTGGGCAAAGGAGCTGAGGATGCGGATGAGGCAGGCCGGCGCTGTGGTGTGGGCCGTGCTCGGGGGTTTGTGCGCGCAGGTCGGGGGCCAGCCGGTCTCGGTGCAGCGTCCCCGGGCGCTGCTGCTGAACCACGATCCGATTCTGGAGAACCGTCAGAACAAGCGTCTGCACACGTATGCGGGGTGGAACGACGCGGCGGCCAACACGACGGGTTACGTGAACGACCTGGCCGCGTCGAGCCACGGGCTGGTGCTGTATCGGGTGACGCGGACGATCTACGACGACGAGTACCCGATCAAGGCGGACGGTTTCCGTTATACGGACGAGACGTACGTGCAGTGCCTGTCGACCTGGTCGGGCTGGCATCAGCCGGACGGGGTGGACTACAAGGCGATCTGTCGGGACTACGACCTGGCCCGGAAGGTGGACTCGGGGGAGCTGGACGAGATCCTGATGCACGGCGCGCCGTATTTCGGGTACTGGGAATCGACGATGGCGGGACGCGGCGGCTACTGGTGCAACTCGGGGCCTCAGACGCGGATCGCGTGCTCGAAGATCTTCGTGATCATGGGGTTCAACTACGAGCGCGGGATCGGCGAGATGCTGGAGGCCTACGGGCACCGGACCGAGTCGATCCTCTGGCGGGTGTACGGGAGCTGGTCGGCGGACCCGACGCACGCGTGGAACCGGTTCACGCTTTATGACAAGATCGCCCCGGGGGAGGCGGCGTGCGGGAACGTTCATTTCGCGCCGAACAGCCAGAGCGACTACGACTGGGGCAACCGGACGTACGTCTGGAGTACATGCGATGACTGGCTGAACAACTACCCGAACCTGACGGGGCAGAAGAAGTGGGTCAATTGCAGCGAGTGGGGCAACGGCGACATCCGGCTGCATCATCGGTGGTGGCTGGCCCACATTCCGCACGTGGCCGGCTCGACGACCGAGTACGGGATGACGCGGCTGAACAACTGGTGGGAGTACATGCAGAACTTCAACCGGTATGCGGAGAGCGGCGGGGACCACGTGCCCGGGGGGACGGCTCCGCCGGCGGTGCCGCATCCGGGGTCTCCGGTTCGGTTGACGAATACGGCGGGGGACGACTGGAACCCGCAGACGAACGCGTCGGGGCGCGTGGTCTGGCAGGGGTGGGACGGGGCGGATTTCGAGATCTATGCGGCCGGGCCGGGCGGAGCGAACCCCGTTCGGATCACGAACAACTCGTACAGCGACGAATCGCCGCGGATCAACGCGGCGGGGAAGGTGGTCTGGCAGGCGTTCGACGGTCAGGACTACGAGATCTTCACGGCGAATGCGGACGGGACGGGGCTCGTTCGAGTGACGGACAACGCGGTGGATGATTGGCATCCGGCGATCAATGACGCGGGCCGGATCGTGTGGGACGCGTTCGACGGCCAGGATTACGAGATCTGGTCGGCCAACGCGGACGGCACGGGCCTGGTGCGGATCACGAACAACGCGGCGGGTTCGGGCTATCCGCGGGAAGACGTCTGGCCGCAGATCAACGCGGCCGGACGGGTCGTGTGGTTCGGCTACGACGGCAACGACTGGGAGATCTTCAGCGCGAACGCGGACGGGACGGGGCTGGTGAACGTATCGAACAACACGTTCGAGGACGAGTACCCGCAGATCAACGATGCCGGGCGGGTGGTCTGGCACGGGTGGCCCTCCGCCTGGGACCACACGAACGCGGAGATCTACAGCGCTAATGCGACGGGGGGGGCGGTCACGCGGCTGACGAACAACTCCGTCGAGGACTGGTGGCCGCAGATCGGCTCCGACGGGCAGGTCGTGTGGATGCGGCGGACCGGCGGGGACTGGGAGGTGATGCGGGCGGCGGCCACGGGCGGGGCGGCGACGGCGCTGACGAACAACTCGTCGCACGATCAGTACCCGCAGGTGGACGGGGCCGGGCGCGTGGCATGGCAGGGCTTCGACGGCCAGGACTGGGAGATCTATGTTCTGGACGGCGGCCAGATATGGCAGCTCACGAACAATGAGTACGACGACAAGTGGCCGGCCCTCCGCAACGGGATCGTGACGTGGCACGCGGAGGCGTACGAGGGAAGCTCGGGCCGGACGACGGAGATCTTCGCGCTGGACGTGGCCGGGTCGACGCCGCCGGTGGCCGCGGACGTGACCGTGACGGTGCCGGTCAACGTGCCGGCCGAGGTTCCGCTGGAGGCTGCCTCGCCGGGCGGGCGGCCGCTGACGTTCGTGATCGTGTCGCTGCCGGCGCACGGGGGTTTGCGGGACCCGGCGGGCGGACTGATCGGGACGGTTCCGTACACGCTGGCCGGCGGGGGCTCGGTGGTGAGGTATCGCCCGGCGAAGGACTACGCAGGGCCGGATTCGTTCCAGTTCCGGGCCAATGACGGGCTGGATTCGAATACGGCGACGGTGTGGATCACGGTGGGCGGGCCGGAGCGGCTGTACAGCTTTCCGCTGGACGTGAGCCCCGGCTGGACGATGCAGGGCCAATGGGCGTTCGGGATTCCGCTTGGGCTGGGGGGGCAGAACGGGCATCCGGATCCCACATCGGGCCGGACGGGCAGCTACGTGCTGGGTTACAACCTGGGCGGCGACTACGCGCCGAACATGATCGAGTATCACCTGACGACCGGGGCGATGGACTGCCGGGGAGCCAGTCAGGTGCGTCTGCGTTTCTGGCGGTGGCTGGGCGTGGAGCAGTCGCCTTACGACCACGCGTACGTGCGCGTAAGCCGGAACGGAACGGCGTGGACGACGGTGTGGGAGAACACGACGGCCGTGACGGATGGCGAATGGACGCACCAGGACCTGGACATTTCCGGGGTGGCGGACGACCAGCCGACGGTGTACGTGCGATGGACGATGGGGACGACGGACAGTACGCGGCAGTACTGCGGATGGAACATCGACGACGTGGAGATCTGGGGGGTGCGGCCGCACGCGGCCGTGGAAGCGGACCTGGACTGGGACGGGGACGTGGACGTGTCGGATTTCGGGGTATTTCAGGCCTGTTTCAACGGGGCCAACACGCCGCCGGCCGGCGCGGACTGCGGCTTGGCGGATTTCGACGGGGACGGGGACGTGGATCTGAATGATTTCTCACGGTTCCAGGCCTGTTTCAACGGGCCGGGGCGTCCGGGGGCCTGCGGGGATCCGTGATGGGGGTGTCTGTGGGGAACGGGGCTGGTGCAGGTCACTCTTGTTGAGGGAAGGTAGCCATGAAGGCCTTTCGCGGACTTCTGACGGCATGTCTGGTGGCGGGCCCGGCCATGGGCGGCGTGCAGTTCGACACGACCACGTATACGGCGCCCGACACGAGCAGCGGAGCCTCCAGCCTCGTATCGGTTCCGACCGGGCCGGCGGCGGGCCTGTACTACATGGTTCGCGACGGGATGGCCAAGGCGGGGGAGGAGCTGTGGGTTTCCACGGACAACGGTGCGAGCTGGTACTATCCCGACCTGGGGTGGGGGACCGACTTCCCCAACGGGCCGAGCCTGTTCTTCTTCGGAACGGCCACATGGGGGAGCAACATGCTGGTGTATCACCCCGGACTGGGGACGGCGGGGGGACTCGTGCTGCGCATGCGCGATCCGGACCCGGACGCTTACGGCAACACGCTGGACCGGTTGGTGTGGTACGATCCGGCGGCCCCCGCGTGGTACTGGCTGGGTGCGACGCCGGGCACCGCGACGGTGATGGGCCACGGCTGTACGGTCGTCGGAAATCACATGTACGGGATCTGGCACGCCGGGGGCGGGAACTTCGGCGGGCCGGTGGCGCGGGTGGACCTGCTGAACCCCGGGGTGATCGACGAGCGCACGGAGCTGACGGGTCTGAGCGGGCAGGACCCGCACTGGCTGAGCCGGGCGGCGCAGTTCGCCTCGCTCGGGGGTCTTATCTACGGGATCAAGAACGACTGGACGACACCGCAGCCGGCGGCGGGGGCCGGGGACCGGCTGTTCCGCTTCGATCCGGGGGCGTTTCAGGCGTCCGTCTTCGACGGGGGAAATCCCTGGCAGGACACGAACTGGCATGCGCGACAGACGCCGGCGACGGATCTGGGGAGGTTGCCGTTCGAGCCGGGCTCGGGTTCGTGTCTGGTGGCGCTGCCGCCGAACTGGTCGCGTGAGATCGGAGCGGCCGGCGGGCTGTTCATCATCGCGGGCGAGTCGCCGTCGGACCAGGAGGGGTGGGCGGCCGCCAGCGCGCTGTACGCCCTGTACGACGTGGCAAGCAGTGCGTTCACGGTCCGGTCGCTGCCGGGCGTGACGGGCACGGGGACAAGCGCGTGCCTGCACGATGGGAGGGTATACATCAAGCGGGGGCGTACGCCGGATGAGAACAGCGAGCTGTGGGTGGCCTCGGGGACGCAGGCGGATCCCTGCGCGACGCGCCGATTGCTGACGATCGAAAGCCATCCCGTCAGTGGCGTATCGATCCAGGTCGTTCCGGGCGACTGCGACGGGGCCGGCGGCGGAGTGACACCGCTGACACGGAGCTTCGGCGATGGGGATTTCGTATCGCTGATTGCGCCGGCGGTGCCCGGGTATCGCTTCGTGCAGTGGGAGCTGGACGGATTCTTCGCGACGGAGCAGGCGACGCTCGTTGTGCGGATGGACGCGGCCCATGCGGCGAGGGCCCTATACGAGCTACGGTGCGATCAGCCGCTGTCGTTCGCCGTGCAGAGCACACCCCCGACGGACATCGAGATCACGTACGCGCCGGCCGACTGCGGAGGTGGGTTGAGTGGGCGGACGCCATTCACGAGGGACTTCGGCCGGGGAGAGACGGTGACCTTCACGGCGCCGTGCGTGCCCGGATACACATTCTCCCGGTGGATGGTGGACGGGAGCGAGGCGGGGACGAGTCCGAACCTGACGCTGACGTTGGAGTGGCAGGTCGTTGCGGAGGCGGTGTACGAACCGGCGGCCCCGCCCTATGAGGACGGCTGCCTGAAGTTCATCTCGGCGACGGCGCCGGTGGACAGCTCGTGGGCATCGTCGCTGGTATCGGACGGGGACCATCTGTACCTGATGCGGCGGGACTCCCACCAGCTTTTCCGGACGGCGGATGCGTGCACCTGGACGGAGCTTCGGCGGATCACCGAGGATCTGGGGGGCTATCATGGCGACTGGTACAGCGGGATCCTGGCGTACGCTCCGACGATCGGGGCGAAGGGCAGCCTGATCCTGCGACATCGCGACGCGGCCGACGGCCTGAACAAGATCGCGCGGTACGACATCGCGCAGGACCGGTGGAGCTGGACGTCGACGTTCACGGCCGCCACGCACGGGGGCGTGGTGGTCGGGAACCACTGGTACGCAGTGTGGCACGCCGGCGGGGGCAACTTCGGCGGACCGCTCGTGCGGGCGGACCTGACGCAGCCCTCGCGGATCATCGACGAGAGGACGGTGATCGGCGGGTCGCTCGGGGGCCGGGATGCGCACTGGCTGAGCCGGGCGGCGGTGCTGGCCGAGCTGGACGGCTTCATCTACGGCACGAAGAACGACTGGCAGACGAACCCGGCCGGCGACGGCGACCGGCTGTTCATGTTCGATCCGAACGACTGGACGGCGTCGGTGTGGGACGGAAGCGGGCCGGCCGATTACTGGGTGGATACGAAGTGGCACGCGCGGGCGACCTTCGCCACGGACCTCGGGCGGCTTCCGTTCGAGCCGGGCTACGGGGCGGCCATCGTGGCGTTGCCGGCGCACTGGGCCTGCGGCGTCGGCAACAAGGGCGGACTGTTCATCCTCGCCGGACGGTCGCCGTCGAATCATGAAGGGTGGGGCGAGGCGAGTCGGCTGTACGCGGTGTACGACATTGCGGGGGGCACGTTCACGACGGGCCTGTTGCCGGCGGCGACGGGCAGCGGGACGAGCGCGACGTTCCACAAGGGGAAGGTGTACATCAAGCGGGGCGGCCAGCCGGACGGACCGTACAACAGCGAACTGTGGATCGTGCAACCCGCGACGGTCGGACCGGATCTCGACCAGGACGGCGATGTGGACCTGAACGATTTCGCGACGTTCCAGTTGTGTTTCAACGGGGCGAGCCGTCCGCCGGCCGCACCGGGCTGCGCGAAGGCGGATTTCGAGCCGGACGGCGATGTGGACCTGAACGATTTCGCGACGTTCCAGTTGTGTTTCAACGGGGCGAGCCGTCCGCCGGCCTGCCCGTGACGGGCGGAAAGATCGAACGAGGGTAAGAAATCTGCATCGAGTCTCATGGGCCGGCCGGGCACAGCCATCGCGCGTTGCCGCCGCGGCGGATTGCATCGGCGTTCGATATTCCCGGGGACAACCAGGGGGGGCGATTGTGAGAACGAATGTGCCGCGTGTCGTATCCGGATGCGCGTGCGTCTGGGTTGTGCTGATCATCGGGACTCGCGGCGTTCTCGCCGGGCCGCAGCACTGGGGTTTCGGCTTTTCGTATCTGGCGGCGATCGAGGACACACCGGAGGGGCGACGACTGGCTGTGTACGAGCCGCCGCTGCGCGCCAAGGATGGTCCGTGGGCCTGCCGATGGCTTGACCGGACGACGGGGTTCGCCGACGTGGCGAGCGGCGGAGCGGCGATCGGGAACTTCTGGCCGTCGAGCTTCGGCCGCGAGCACCTGGTGGTGGTGACGGCGGGCGAGGGCGCCGTGACGCTGCGCACGTACGAGCCGCCGGAGGTGTTCGCGGTGGGGCCGTGGACGCTCAAGGCCACGAGCGGCGCCGTGGGGATAAGCGGGGCGTTTCTCGGCGCGACGGCGGGGAACCTGCGAGGGCTTGCGAAGGATCAGCTCGTGGTCGCACTGGGGGACGGGGGCGCAATCCGGATTGCGATCCTTGTTCCGCCGTCCGCGCCCTCGGGTACGACATGGACACGGGCGGCGGAGGCCGCGCTGCCGGATGTCTCGGGCGAGTGGGTCGGGATGGCGTGCGGGGACTTCTGGGGCGAGGACAAGGACTACCTGGCGGTAGCGACGACGGTGGGGGGAGCGGTGCGGATCGCCTTTTACGGGTACAACACCGGGACAAACACTTTTTCCCTCGTGGCGACGGACGCGGCGGGGGACCTGCCGGTGATTCCGCGGGGCGGGCTGACAGCGGCGGATTACGAGAAGGATGGCTTCGACGTCGTGACGCTCGTGACGGCTGATGGGACGTTCGAGCTTCGCGCGGCCCCCCTGAAAGCCGGGCAGGGGTACAGTCCCGGGCCCGAGTACACGGGGAAGGCGTATTCCGGGCAGTGGATGCCGGGCAGCGGCGGTGCCGCGAGTCGCGTGGTGATGCGCGGGTGGTTTGGAGCGCCGGCCACGGCACGGCTGAGCGTGGCGGCCGGGCGTGTGTTCGGATACGTGAGCGGCGAGCTGAACCAGCGGTTCGCAGCCAACCCGGGGCCGGATGCGCAGATCGCGTTCATGCATCGCACGCCCCGCAAGGATGAGTGCGGGCCGTACGGGTGGCCGGCCCCCGGGCAGACGACCACGTACGAAATCGCGCTCCAGAATAACGGGAGCACGCCGATCGCGGCGAACTCGGTGCGGCTGAAGGTCTGGTACAACCGGCCGAACCGGAATGCCGATACCGACCCGGCCACGTGCGACGCGCCGGACTTCGATCAGATGATCGATGAGGGGCTTGCGGCCTACGATCCGAACGCTCCGGCGTACGTGAGGCGGGCGGTGAGCTTTGCGTGGCCGTACGGGCTGGTCCCGGCGGGGCCGCGGGCGACGTGGCAGAAGCTGGATCTGGAGGGGGTGGGAGAGCGGTGGGTGATCGCGGTCGTCGAGTGTGCCGGGGACGTGAACGCGCGGAACAACCGGTACGAGGCGGCCGTGCACGGTCTGACCTTTCATCCGATCTTCCGCAGTCAGGCGTCGCTGGCGGACCGGCAGCCGACGGTGGCGGGGGATCCGCCGAGCAAGGAGTACCTGGCGCGCAAGCTGGCCGATGCGGTTCAATGCATGTGGGAGCGGTCCGGGACTCGCGACGGGCAGGATGTGCTGCAACGGCTGTGGTTCGACAGCTACGAGATCGGCTGGCCGGATGAGGCCGCGGATCCGGGCCGGGCGTGGCAGGTTGTGCAGAGTCGATACGAGGGGTGGCGCGAGCTGGACGGCTGGTGGGGCCTGAATCAGGGCTGGGAGCGTTTCAACTGGGGCGACGGGGGCGGGGAGCTGCATGAGACGGGGCACCTGTTCCACCCGCTGGGCGACCTGTACCAGTACTACGTCTCGCCGGTCTTCACGGGGGCTGCCACGATGGCGGACGGGACACCTGTGCAGCTCCGGACGTGGGTCTGGCCGGCCGACAGCTTCGGCTCGGGTCATACGCGGATTTCGTGGCCGGCGTGCGAGATGATGCGGCGCGTTCTGGTCGGGGTGCGGAACGCGGCGATCATGAACTGGGAGACGCTCGCGCCGGACCGGACGTTCGTAAGGGTTCTGGATCGCGACGGGCAGCCCGTCGGTGGGGCGGAAGTGAAGCTCTGGACGCTCGGCAGCGGGACGCCTTACGCCGTCGGCGTGACGGACGACGAAGGGCGGTGGGAGATCACGTCGCTGTTCGGATCGCCGACGGTCGATTCGCTGGGTCGCAGGCACTACTTCGGCGCGGCGGGCCTGATCCACAGCGGGGCGCAGGTGTTCACCGTCGCGATCGGGCGGGATTACCAGGACTGTGCCGTCTGGGGGGCCGAGGATACGGGCGCCCACAGTCGGCACACCTACATGGGTCACTCGTTTACGGACGAGGACTCGTGGACGTGGGATTTCCGGACGAACTACAAGGCCGGCGTGCCCGCGCCGGACTTTGCCGTTGCGGCGGCGGTGCAGGGTGTGAATGTGAGCCTCGGCGTGACGGGGCCGCCGGGAGCGACGTATCGCGTGTATCGTCGATGGGAGCCGACGTACATCCGCACGGCGATGGGCGAGTATGCGGCGGAGGGCGCCACGCTGGCGATTTCCCAGAGTCTGGCGGCGGCCGATTCGTTCGGGTCCGGCCGCTTCCGGGCCACCTACGAGGTGACGAGGGTTCAAGGCGATACGGAGAGCCTGCCGCGGGTTGTACAGGTGACGGGCCTGAGCAATGGCCGGGGGCTCTCGGCGCGACCGGACGGGCGTCTGCTGGTGGCGGCCAACGCGGGCATCGCCAATCCCTTCTGCCAGGTTTTCGAGGGGACGACCCCATATCAGGAGCTGTTCTATCACTTCCGGTTCGGGCACACGGCGAACCGCGTCGTGGCGTCCCGGGCGGTGCCGGGGCGGTACTATGCGACGCTCTCGCTGGCGGACATGACGCCCGAGTACCGGTTCGATTTCGTGGAGCCGCAGAGCGGGGGCTACGACGTCCGGAACGATATCGCGAGCGCCCCGGCGAAGTCGTACACCGCGGTGGCGCCGTTTACCATCCGGTGCTACAGCGTATCCGACGCCGCCCGCTACAACCCGGGCGACCAGGTGAGCGGTCCGGCCGGTTCGGCGAAGGTGACCCAGGTCAGCGGCGACACGATTACCGTGGACGGCCTGATCTTCTCGGGGCCGGGCCAGTGGTTCAGCGGGAGCCGGCTCGCCGGGCGGCCCGGGACGAACGCGGCTATGCGCGAGCTGAGCAGCCCGCGCGGGCTGGACGTGTTCACGCAGGGCGGGAGGGAGTACGTGGCGATTGCCGACACGGGGAACCGGCGGGTCGTCGTTTGGACGGGAGAGACGGCGTACGTGACCCATTGGCAATCGTCGGACGGGGCATCGCGGCCGGCGGGCGTCGCGGCCCATCCGGCGGCGGAGGGCCGGTTTTTCGTGATCGACCGGAGGAGCGCCGGGGCATCGAAGCTGTATCTGTTCGCCTTCGACGGATCGGCGCTGTCGGTGGAGCCGGGCTACCCGGTGGATGTGGCGGTCAACGATTCGGCCGACGGAAGCGAGATGGGGCTTGCGGCCGCTACGCACCCGCGGACCGGGGCTGTGGTGCTCATGGTTACGGATGCGCGTCTCCGACGGGTATTGGAGCTGACGGAGGTGGGGGGCACGTGGCAGACCACGGCCACGTACACTCAGGCGACGGGGGTCTACGCGGGGGGAGCGAACCTGGTCAGGCCCAGCGACGCAGCGTTTGTTCGGACGTCGAACTCGCTTCGGTGGTATGCCCTGGACGGGGGAAACCGCGTGGTGCTGCTCAACGCCTTCTCCATGCCTGTGGCGCTGGACGCGTCGGTGCGGACAGCGGTCAACGGGCCGGTGGATATCGCGCTCGGCGGCGAGTCGCCGCAGGGGCGTCCGCTGGCCTACACGATCCTGGCGCTTCCGGAACACGGGACGCTGATCGATCCGTGGGCGGGTCCGATCCTGTCGGCCCCGCATACGCTGCCCGAGAGCCGTCACGTCGTGCGCTATCGGCCGGCGACGGACTATCGAGGGGCCGACGGTTTCGTTTTCCGGGTCAGCGACGGAGAGGATTCGAATCCGGCGACGGTGTCGATTCAGGTCGGCGGCATGCAGGCGGTCTACGTTTTTTCGATGGACGCCGACCCGGGCTGGCGGACCGAGGGGCAGTGGGCCTTCGGCCGACCGACCGGCGGAGGCGGGCAGCGGGGTCGCCCGGATCCCACTTCCGGACACACGGGGACGAACGTCTACGGGTATAATCTGAATGGTGATTACGGGGCGGGCCTTCCGGAGACTCATCTGACGAGCGGGGCGTTGGATTGCCGGGCGCTGGTGGGGGTCAGCCTGCGATTCTGGCGGTGGCTGGGTGTGGAGGGGCCGTCATACGACCGCGCGTACGTGCGGGTCAGTGCGGACGGCGTTCATTGGGAGACCATCTGGCAGAACACGGGATACGTGACCGATGCCGCCTGGACGTATCAGGAGTTCGATATCTCGGCGATCGCGGACGGTCAGCCCGCGGTGTACCTCCGGTGGACGATGGGGCCGACGGACGCATCGCTGAACTACTGCGGGTGGAACATCGACGACGTAGAGGTGTGGGGAGAGCCGGCGTATCCGAGGCGCGACGGCGACCTCGACGGGGACGGCGATGCGGACGTGGGCGACTTCGCGAGCTTCCAGTTGTGTTTCAACGGGTCGGGGCGTCCGCCGGCGGTCCCGGGCTGCGAGGGGGCGGACTTCGACGGGGACGGTGATGTGGATGTGGGCGACTTCGCGAGCTTCCAGTTGTGTTTCAACGGGTCGGGGCGTCCTTCCGCCTGCGAACAGGCGGCGGACCCGGAGTGAGGAGTCCGGACGGGGTGCGGCGACCGACGGAGAAGAAGGGAGCATGCCGATGACGGTGCGGGTCCATCAGCTCGGAATGGTGGCGGGTGTGGTCGCGGTCGCTGCGGGCCTGGCGATGGGAGCCACGTGGCCGATGAAGCAACGGGACATGCAGCACACCGGGCGGGCGGACTACAGCGTGCCTGCGGATCGCGAGAACGATTCGTTCTTCGACGTGATCCTGTGGCAGCAGCCCTCGCCGGGATCGCCGAATGAGGGCGGGTTCAGCAGTTCGTCGATGGTGTTCTTCGACGGCGCAGGACCGCGCGGTGCCGACGTGGTCGTGGCTGGATACCACTGGCCCAAGGGTGTGCAGGGCATGGACCGGCACACGGGGGCCGTGTTTTGGTACGGGCTGCCGGCCGGCGGGGAGACGATCGGGGCGAGCACGCCGGCCTTCGCGAGCGACGGGGCGACGGTGTACGTCGTGAACGATGCCACCGAGAGTGCCGAGTGGCCCGGCGGCCACCCGTTGATGGGGTTTCCGACCGATGTCGGGCCCTCCCATTACCGGCACAACGGGGCGGACGCGGAGCCTTCGCATCTGAGCATGCACTCGCCGACGATCGGCCCCGACGGGCGGATCTTCCTGCATTCGTGGGTGGACCGTCCCTATGCCGGCGCGGATAACGGGAGCCTGATCGCCGAGACGTGGGCCGCGGAGAGCTGGGCCGACTGCGGGCTGAGCGACCCGAGCCTGTACATGGACGGCGACCGGCTTCTGGTGGTGATCGGGGCGCGGTACGGGGCGATCAAGGCGTATGACGGGGGGACGGGCCAGGAGCTGTGGACGGCCTACGTCGGCGGGACGGTTGATTCGAGCGTGACGATCGACCCGGCGACCGGCAACATCTACGTGGGCGTGGGCAGCAGCGACATCTTCGTGGCGGGGCTGACCAAGGACGGGCAGCCGCTGTGGTACGGGATGGAAGTCGCCCCGGTTTTCTGGTACGAGCCGGGCGTCACGAACCCCCAGCGGGCTCAGGCAACGGGCTGTCTGAGTCACGACGGGGCGACCTACTATTTCCAGACGCTCAGCCAGGCGGGCGATGGGGCCCTGTATGCGATCAACACGGCCGACGGCGCCGTGAAGTGGTCCTATCCGACCGGCAGCACGGGGTGGGAGTTCATGCCATCGTCCCCGATTGTGACGCAGGATGGCATCGTGGTCGTGGGAAACAACGACGGGGGGATCTACTACGCGATCCGGGACGACGGCGATCACGGGACGCTGCTCGATACGCTGGTGGTCGGGCCGGGGGGCAACGCCCGCGCCAGTGCGACGCTTTCGCCGGACGGCGTCCTGTATCTTCCGGTGCGGACGGTGTGGAGCGCCGGCAACGGCGACGGCGAGGCGCCGAACTTCGCGGTGGAGAACCTCTATACCGCGTTCGACCTGAGATCCGGGGCGGCGTCGCTGCTGTGGCCGCCGTCCGGGCAGAGGGCCACGGCCCTGAACCACGCGGTTGTGCTGTCGTGGGAGGCGATTCCCGACCCGACGGGACAGTTCGATCACTACGCGGTCTATCGCGCGGTGTCGGCGTTCGTCTCCGTGGACGGGATGACCCCGATCGGGATCGTGACGGACCGCCTGACGACCACCTATACGGATGCGACGGCGCTCAACGGCGTAGGGTACTACTACGCCGTGACCACGGTTTCGAGGGGCGGGGGCGAGGTGAAGGACGTGGCGTCGCTGGGGCCGCGCACACCTCGGGATGAGACGGACCTCCAGGTCGTTTCGATCTCGCGCACGCCGCGATACCCGCGGTATGCGCCGGAGTACACGTACTACTCGATCACGGAGCCGTCGGGCTTCGGGCCGTACATCTTCTCGGCGGCCACGGGTCTGGGCATGGGCCAGACGCCGCAGACACAGCGATGGCCGAACCCGGGCGATCCCGTGACGTATACGGCTACAGTGCGCAACCGGGGGACGAACCGATGGACGGGCAGCCTGTCTGCGACGTGGCGGGTGGACGGCGTTGTGGCGGCCAGTCCGTCGCAGGCGGCGGACCTGGCGCCCGGCCAGACCGCCACGTTCACGCACGTGCGGCCGTGGGACGGGCAACTGCACGACATCGAGTTTGCGCTGACGGTCGCGGACGCGAGGGCATCGAACAATGCGCAGGCGATCAGCACGAAGTCGGTGGCCTTCCTGAGCTATATCGACCGGACGCGGATGGAGGCTTTTCGCGAGGAGACGCCCGGCTATCCGCAGGCGGCTACGGACGACTTCATCGACTGGCTGAACCGGCACATGCTTCGATTCAACGAGCTGTTCGCGGCGGCGGGCTGTCTCAAGCGGGTGCATTTCGACGTGCTCGAAGTGCTCGAGGACACGGATCCGGATCCGGACGACCCGCCCCGGATCCAGTTCGCGATCTTTCCCTTCCGCTACCGGTACAACGAGGGTACGCTGCGGTCGTCGGGCTACTACCATGCGGACGAGGACATCGATTACGGGCTGCTGCATGAGATGGGGCACCAGCTCGGGCTGATCGACATCTACCAGCTCGGCGTGCCCGCTTCCGCGAACCTGGTCTCGGGTCTGGGGTACTCACCGGTGGCCGACCTCATGCACGGGGTCAGCCCGGTGATTTCGAAGGCCAACGCCTATGCGATGAATCACTGGCTCGATCAGGCCCACGGCTACTACGGGCAGTACATGTACAACATCCCCGCGGAGATGCGGCTGCGGATTCTGGGCTTCGATGGACGACCGCTGCCGGGCGCGACGGTGAAGATGTACCAGTACTGCGAGCGTCCGGGGCTTGGGAAGGTCATTACGAACCAGATGAAGGCACAGGGTGTGACGGACCCGAACGGCGAGTGGGTCCTGCCGAACGTTGCGATCGATCCGGCGAAGGTGCCTCCGGTGTACACGGGCGACGAGCTGAAGGCCAACCCGTTCGGATACCTGGCGGTGGTGGGGACGAACGGCGTTCTGCATTTCCGGGTCGAGTACGGGGGCGGGGTGGACTACGCGTGGTTGGACATTCTGGAGGCCAACAACGCGTACTTTGAAGGGCAGACCCAGACGGCCGTATTCGAACGGGTGCTGGGGCTGGGCGGGCCGACGCAGAAGTATCCTCCGAGGGATATGACGGAGCAGAATGCGAACGACTGGTCGGCATGGGCCGAGGGCAGCGCCCCGACGGCGACCTACGTGGAGGACGATACGAGCCGCAAGGTGGCCGGCGCGGCTTCGCTGAAGTTCGTGACGGACGGGGGGTTCGATACGTACGTGCGATATCCACGGACCTTTACGGCGCAGTGGGACCTTTCGGGGGTCACGAGCCTGAAGTTCAGCGTGTTCGCCGAGAACCCGAATTTCAGTTTCCAGAACGGCAGCCCGTGGATCCGCCTCAAGGACGCCGAGGGCAACTACTTCGAGTATCAGTACTACCGGGACGGCTGGCCGTATGATCTGCTGAACGAGGCCAGCGGCCGATGGCGCTCGTACACGATTCCGCTGAATGCTGGGCCGTCGCAGACGAACGGCTGGCGGCGGACCAGTGTGGGGAGCCCGTCGCTGTCGCGGATCCAGTACATCGAGGTGCATGCCGATACGTGGGGCTACGGGTTCCGGTTGTGGCTGGACGGGGTCGGCTTTGATCCGCCGCCGCACCATCCGACGGACTTCGACATCGACGGCGACGCGGACCTGAACGACTTCGCGCATTTCCAGGCGTGTTTCAACGGGTCGGGACGGCCGCCGGGGATGGCCGGATGCGGCGACGCGGACTTCGAGGGCGACGGCGACGTGGACCTGAATGATTTCGCCGTCTTCCAGCTGTGTTTCAACGGGGCGGGGCGGCCCGTGGCATGCGAGTGAGGGTAAAGGGGCGAAACGGGGAGGCATGGACGCATCATGTGGGAGCGGGTCCGGCGACAAGGGGGCGGTGAACGCCGCGGGAAGGGCCGTGTCGGGGCGAGCCGCCGGCGGCCGGCACGGGCGGATCAGGGGCCAGGACCGGACGGGAGCCGAGGCGGGCCGGGCGAGGCGGCGTACCGTTCGGCGGGTGCATGCGAAGCCGGGCCGCAGGCCGGGGGGGCGGCGGTCCGCCGGAGAGGACGCGAGATGAGAACAGAAGCGGAACGTTTCAGGCGGGGGCTCATGGTCGCAGTGGCGCTGTTTGCCGCGGCCGGCGGGGTCGCGGGGTCTGCCGGAGCGCAGGCAGCCGGTCCGCCAGTGCCGCCGCCGGCCGAGCCGAGCGTTCCGCCGCCGGCGTCGGCGGCGATCGAGCCGGCGGGTCCTCCGACGACGACGGATCTGGATGTGCTGTTCATCGAACGGCTGCCGCGGTACGACTACGACGCGGCCAAGAACAATCCGGTCCCCGGGGACGTGGTGACGTTCCGGGCGCATGTGAAGAACTGGGGTCCGGCGGCTCTGTCGCCCGACTACCGGTGGGACATCGACGGGGTGCCGACGGCCTCGGGGACGGCGGCGAACATCGGATCGAACGAGGATCGGGTCCTGACGCTGGACTGGGTGTGGCAGGCGGGCGACCACACGGTGCGTCTTGCCGTGGACGTCGCGAATGCGATTCCGGAGGTGAGCGAGGCGAACAACGCAGTCGAGGACCGCATCAACGGGATCATCGTCGGGTTCTGGGTCGAGCAGTCGGTGTACGACTATTTCCATTCGTACCAGAAGAATCTGCCGGGCGTCGGCTCGAACTCGTGGGAGGACTGGGCGCAGCGGCAGATGCGATACTGGAACCAGTTCTCGGCCAACGCGGTCTATACGACGACGCCGCAGGGCGTGCTCGACCGCGTGCGGATCGACAAGATCGTCGTCGTGCCGGACGGCGCCCTTCCGCTGCACGGGGGGCTGCCGACGAACCATCCGGACCTGCAAGACCGGACCGTCGACATGATGTGGGGCTTTCCCGCGACGCTGCTGTCCGGCGGGATGTACAGCAACACGACCAGCACGTCGATGAGCAACCCGTTTTTCTACGAGGGTTCGCTGCTGCACGAACTGGGTCACGCGCGGTATCTGATTGACGCGTACGGATTCGACGTCCACAACACAGCCGCGCATCACTCGGTTCAGATCTATGAGGGGTCGACGTACGTGGCGGGCAGCGCGTACATGCCGTTTCTGGCGTTCGGGGAGGTGCTCTACTACAACAAGTACGGGAAGATGATGTCCGGCGGGTACGACCAGGGGTGGTCGGAGTACGATGCCGGGGCTCTGAACCGGATCGCGGGGTGCCGGGCCCGCTGCGGCAACTACAATGCCCCCTGCAACATCGGAGAGTTCCTCCAGGATCTGCCGGAGAACAACCACGTCCAGATTCTCGACCAGTACGGCCGGCCGCGCCCGGGGGCCTACGTGCGACTGTACCGGGCCGTGGGGGATTATCAGAGCTGGTACGGCAAGACGTTTGACAACATCCCCGACGCGGAATACACGGCGGACCGGAACGGGTACATCCACCTGCCGCGCAACCCGTTCACGGACGGGGGTCCGATCCGCCACTGGTGGGGGGAGGCCAACGGTGTGCTGATTCTGCGGATCGCCCACAGCGGCCAGATCTGGTACCGTTTCCAGGAGGTCACGGATTTCAACATCCAGTACTGGCGGGGCAACACGCAGGACGCCTACTACGCGGTCGCGGTGAGCGGGGCGAACGCGGACTTCTTCGCCGACTACGACCGCGACGGCGACACCGACGTGGCGGACTTCGCGACGTTCCAGCGGTGTTTCAACGGGCCGGGCCGGCCGCGGCCAGCGACATGTTCGGCGGATGCCGACTATGACGACGACGGGGACGTGGACGTGAACGACTTCGCGGTGTTCCAGACTTGTTTCAACGGTCCGGGGAACCTGCCGGCGTGCATTCCGTGAGGCGTGCGTGAACGCGGAGGCCCGGAAGAGGGGGTCTTCTCGGGGGCACCGGTGCCTGGGCCGGGGTCGGCGTGCGACTTTCCGGCGTCCTTGCGGATTCCTCAGGTTGGCGACATGAGTGAGCGACTCGCCGAGTATCTGGATGCCCACGGGGCGGCGGCGGCCCTGCGGGAGATCGGCGCGGAGATGGGCGCGACCGAGTTCGTGCGGGTGCGCAACCTCGATTACGTGCCGGCCCGGTATGAGATCTACCCCCTGGCCCCGCGGGTCCGACCGCCGCTGGAACGGATCGTCGCGTTCGCCGTGGACATGGACGGGACGAGTACGACGACCGAGCCGCTGGCGCTCCATGCGCTGGAGTACATGGTCCGGCGGTTCACCGGGTTGCTGACGGAGGAGCAGTGGGCCGGACTCGATGAGAGGCTCGATCATCCGTACGTGATTGGCAACAGCAACTTCCGTCACACGGAGTTTCTGGTCGAGCGGTACCGTGACCGGCTGGATCGTGCGGCCCTGCGGCAGGCGTTCTTCGAGGCCCTGGTCTGGACGCTCGCAAACATGGAGGACCCTCAGCGTCGGCGAGACGTCCTCCAGACGGCCCGGATGTGCGGTCTGGGCGACGTGCCGGACGATCCGGAGGTCCGATCGCTGGTGCGCGGCGGGGGCGTGGACGACCGGAACGTCGGACGACTGGTCGAGCCGATCGTCGGCCGGTACGGCTCCGCGTTCCGGGCCGAGCAGACGAGCGAGCTGGTGAGCGCGGCCCTCGACGTGTACTACATGAGGTACCACTCCATTCTTCGCCGGATGGAGCGGGGAGAGGGAGAGTCGCTCGCACGCGAGCTGCTCGGGGAGGGTGGGCGGCGGCTCGCGGAGCCGATGCCGGGCTACGACGTGTTCCTGGCGCTGGTGAAGGGCTGGCTGGGTCCGGAGGCCGACGGCTTGTTCGACATGCTCCGTGCGGCGATGCTCGACGGCCGCGACACGCGTCACAGCGCGGGCGAGATCGATTCATTCCGGCCGCGTCTGGTACGACTCGCAGAGCGCTTCCGACGGCGGCCGGCCCGGATCGCACTCGTGACGGCCTCGATCGCCTACGAGACACACGCGGTGATGAAGGAGGTGATCCGCGTGATCGAGCGGCGGGTGCGGGACTGGCCGGTCCCGTCCGACTGCCGGAACCGTCTGGCCGAGCGGCTGGCGGACTACCGGGCGGTGTATGACGGGTTCGTCTGCGCCTCGGATGCGTGCGAGACGAGGCTCAAGCCGCACCGCGACCTGTACAGCCTGGCGCTCTATCAGATGTCCATCCCGAGGACGCAGTATGTGCGCTGCGTCGGGCTGGAGGACACCGAGCCGGGGATCATCGCCCTGCGGGCCGCGGGGATCGGGTGTGCGATCGCGCTGCCCAACCGCGACACGAGCCGGCAGGACTACCGGGCGGCGGTCGAGGTGATCCGTGGCGGCCTGCCGGAGCTGATCGTGGCCAGAAACCTGCTGCTGAACGAGGAAGGATGAATGGCAAGCCATGAGCCGTACGGCCCCGGGGGGCGCTGGGCGGCCTCGTCGTCCTGCGCGGGCGGCGGCCGGTCGGGGGATACGTGGGTCATCACGAACACGCGGTCGGATCCGCAGGCGCTGGGGCAGCATAACAGCGTCTTTACGGTGTCGAACGGATACCTGGGGCTGAAGGGGAATCTGTGCGAGGACCGCGACGGGTACTGCCCGGTCACCATCATCAACGGGATCTACGACGGGCTCGACATGTTCGGGCTGATCCGCTGTTCGAATCAGCCCCGGCGGTACCTGGACCCCGCCCACTTCGATTCGGCCGGCAAGAGTCCGGCGGTGGCGAACCTTCCGAACCCGCTGATGGTCCGCCTCTTCGTCGGCGACGAGGAGGTTTCACTGGGCCGGGGCCAGGTGACTGACTTCCGTCAGCAGCTTTTTCTCGGCGACGGCCGCTATGTGTACGAGTTCACCTACCGCGACCGACGGAGGCGGTGCACCCGGATCCGGATGGTTCGCTTCGCGTCGAGCGCTCATCCCCACCGGGCGTTCATGTCCTATGAGGTGAGGGCCGTCGGGCACGACGCCCCGATCCGGATTCTGAGCGGGATCGACGCTCGCGTGTTCTCGAACACGACCCGCGAGAGGCAGTTTGCCGTGACGGACCTGCACGCCGATCCGGGCGGCCGGTGCCTGATGCGGGTACGGACCCCTGCCCGCGGGCACGACGTTGAGATCGGAGTGGCGAGCGTCCTGCGTCGGCCGGAGGGTGTCCGGTCGGTGCGACCGGTGAGCGAGCATGATGCCGTGTACACGGCGTTCGAGTTCGGACCGGCGCCGGACGGGCCCATCGTGCTCGAGCGCGTCATCGTCCTGGCGTCTTCGGAGGATGGGCGGCGGGGGGTTCCGGGGCGGGTGGATGAGGAGCTGCAAGCGGGTCTTGAGCAGGGATTCGAGCGGGCGCAGCGCGAGAACGCCGAGCAATGGGAGCGGCTGTGGGAGGGGGCGGACGTGCGGATCGAAGGGGACGACCGCGCGCAGCAGTATCTGCGATTCTGCCTGTTCCATCTTCTCCAGGCGGCGCCGCGGTTCACGGATCGCCTGAGCGTTCCCGTGAAGCTGCTGACGGGCGAGTACTATCAGGGCAACGTTTTCTACGACACGGACCTGTACATCGAGCCGTTCTACCTGTTCACGTGGCCTGAGCTGGCCCGGGCGCACCTGACCTGGCGATGGCACGGGCTGGAGGCCGGCCGGCGGATCGCCCGCGAACTGGGTTATGCGGGAGCGAAGTTCGCCTGGCAGGCCGGGCCCGAGGGGGAGGAGTGCCTGGGTCGCTGGTGGCGGTTCACGCACACGAACATCCACATCGACGCCGACGTGGCATACGCCCTGATGCAGTACTACTGGGCTACGGGCGACGAGGCCTTTCTGGGGGGGGCCGGGCTGGACATCCTCGTCGAGACGGCGCGGTTCTATGCCGCGCGGGCGATCTACGATGCGACGCGGGATGCGTACGACCTGCGGGATGTGGCCGGTCCCGACGAGGGGCACTGCGAGAGCACGAATAACTTCTACACGAACTGGCTGGCGATCCGGAACCTGCGATGGGCGGCCGAGGCGGTCGAGGCGGTCGGGCGGAGCCGGCCGGAGGCGTACGCGGCGGCGGCCGCCCGGCTGGGGCTCGGCGCCCGCGAGCCGGCGCGGTGGCGAGCCGTTGCGGACCGCCTGACGCTGCTGTTCGATCCGGCGACGAAGCTGTACGAGCAGTGCGAGGGGTTCTTCCGACTGGACCCGACGCCGCCGCGATTCCCGAGGGAGCGCAAGGTCTGGTTCGAGACGGTGGCGCCGTACCAGGCGCTGAACCAGCCGGACGTGCTCATGGCGATCGCCCTGTTCCGGGACGAGTTTCCGGAGGACGTGCGACGGGCGAACTGGCTCTTCTACAGGGACAAGAGCATGAACTTCTCGTCCATGAGCTTCGTCATCAACGCGCTGATGGCGGCCGACATGGGGGACCTGGAGGAGGCGTACCGCCAGTTCCTCATCTGCGCGGGTCAGGATCTGGACGAGGACCTCACGGGCCGCAGGGACACGTATGCGGGGCTGCACGGCTCGGCGGCCGGGGGGGCGTGGATGGTGGCGGTGCAGGGCTTCGGGGGCGTGCGGCTGAGGCCGGGGGGCCTGTGGATCGACCCGCGGCTGGCGCCGGGCTGGGAGGGGATGGAGTTCACGCTGGTGTACCGCGGGCAGCGGCTGCACGTCCGGATCGTCCGGGACGCCATGACGCTGACGTCGGCGGGCGAGCGGCCTGTGGGGGTCCGGATAGGCGGCCGGGACACGACGATTGGGCCCGGGCAGAGGCGTTCGTTTCCCGCGTGGCGCTGGACGCGGGGATAGGGCCGGGGCGGTCGTGGAACGTGGCCGGGGGCCACCCGTGGCGGAGTCTTGGGGCGGCGGCGGCAGTCGGCCTCGGGCCGTTCTTGCGGTAAAGTGGAATCGTCGCTACTATAATGGACGGGCGGGGCGCTCGTTGAGAGGGCGGTGCGGGGAGCTTCCGAGCCGGCGGGATGGGCCCTGTCACGTCTGCGGTTTCGAGCCCGGCCGGTCGCATCGGCCCGGGGCGCCAGGAGCGAGGTGATCGCCATGCGAGGCCGTCGAGGGGGTTTCACGCTGATCGAGTTGCTGGTGGTGGTGGCGGTGATCGCGCTGCTGGTGTCGATCCTGCTGCCGTCGCTGACGAACGCGCGGAAGCAGGCGGAGGCCGTGGTGTGTGCGTCGGACCTGCGGCAAGTCCTGCTCGGTATCCATATGTACCAGACGGATGCGAAGGGAACAGTCCCGGGGAGCATGGGGCCCCTCCCGGGAACTCTGTGGAGTGAGTACGACTGGAATCATACCGACCCGGAGGCGCGTAAGCACAACTTATGGTTCTACAAGCTCTGCGACCCCCCCCGCGGAAAGAAGTACATCGGAGATCCGAAGGTGTTCCTCTGTCCGGGGGATCCGCACAAGGACAAGTTCAATTACGAGGCGGCGCACCCGTCGCCGCTGGCGCCATACCCTCACATGCTCGTCAGCGCCCAGTCCTGCGGGTACGGTTTGACGTACGTCATTCGGCACTGGGGCGTCTGGAACATCGAGAAGCAAGGCCCCAAGCGACCCGCCAACACGATTCTGATGGCGGAGGTGGGTCCGGATACGGCCCTGAAAGCGGCTCCGCTGATGCAGGGTTCGGGACGGCCTTGGCGTGACGGCGGGCGCATCATCTGGGACGACGGCAAGCGGGGGTGGTACAACGGCCCCACGTGGCTGACGGCGCGACACCTCGGAAAGATCAATGTCGCGGCGATGGACTTGGCGGTGCACCGGGTCCGCACGTCCGAGATGCTGCGGGCGCCGATCCAGAAGCAGTACCCGGACTGCAAGGCGGGGGAGTGCTACTTCTGCAACTACCACCAGCAGTACGGCGACGCAACGCACTACAACTTCGCCCACGCGAAGCTCTACTGGTGGACGGGTAGGTTTCCGAGCTGAGCTGCCCCGGCGGAGCACGTCTCCCGTAACGGGGAAGTGCACGGGGCTCAGGAAGAGAACGTGTGCCGATGGCGTCGTCAGAGAAAGACCATAAGATTCTGCTCGGCGTGGCGGCCAGCGGGGCGATCTGCGTGGCGATTGCTCTGCTCGTCTGGGGGATCTGGATCCAGAACCGGCCGCCCGAGCCCTTGACCCGCACGACCTTCGACTTCATCGTTACGTGGCGATGTCTCGAGTGCGGACACACGCTCGCGGACAACGCGGCCCCGGGCCCCCGGACCTGCCCACGGTGCAACAGGAATGAGCTCTACGCGAGCATTCGGTGGACGTGCGCGTTGCACGGGGCACAGCCTGTCGCGTTCCAATACGATCCCAGCGGGGATCCGACGGAGGTAAAGGTCGGGGCAGGGCCATGGGTCTCATACACCGACGCCGAGGGCGCCTATAACATCAAGTGTCCTGTATGCGGGAGGGCGATGATGCCGGCCGAGGCCCCCCGCCCGAGGTAGCGATTCGTCCAAACCTCGGCCTTCGCGCGCAAGCTTGCGAGTCGCAGCCCGTTGTGTTCGCACTCAGTGTGCGGTCCAGCCGTAGACGGTTCCCGATGATGTCTCCTGCCCATCGATAAGCTGCCGTCCAGCTCGGACCTTGCGGGCAGCCTCCGGGGTCTGGTGAATCGTCAGATGCCCAGCGGCAAGCGCCGAGACCTCGATCGGCTCGCCCATCGCCAGCGGGATCCGCACGATCGCCCGGGTGTCGCACTCGATCCAGGGCCGGCCGTTGCGGCGGGCGGTCAGGCCGGCGTCGGTCAGCTCGACATCGTACAGGTCCCCGCACAGCCTTACGCTGCGCACGGCCGCGTCGGGGAACTTCAGCGAGCCCACCCGCAGGTAACCGGCCGGTTCGAGGTCGATCAGCTCCTGGATGGCGATGTAGACCATCAGCCCGCCCCAGTGGTAGAGGCGGGCGGCGTTCCAGACATCCCCGCCGCGGCCCGTGACGGCGTTGTAATTCTCGTACACGCCGCCGTCCGCTCGCCAGTTGGCCATGAACATCTCGAGGCCGCGGCGGGCCAGCTCCGCGGCTTCGTCGTCGAAGCGGTAGCGGCGGAGACCCTCGGCGACGAGGAAGTTGAAGGGGCCCCAGATGCGGCCGCGCCAGTAGTCGTTGTCGCCGAAGGCCGGGTCCTTTCGCGAGATGGACGGGAGCACGTAGGTGCCCCAGAACTCCTCGTGGTTGAGGAGATGCTCGCGGATCAGGCGCTCGGCGCGCGGGCGGTCCGGGATGCCCGCGATCAGGGGGAAGAACGATGTCGGGGACCAGCGGGGGGAGAACCGCCCGTCCCAGTGGCGGTTGGCGTAGATGCCGTGCTCGTCGTCCCAGAGCTGCCCGTTGATCCGCGCCTTGATCTGTTCGTGTTCGCGGCGGAAGCGTCTGGCATCGTCGGAGCGGCCGAGGGCCTCGGCGATCCAGGCGAGGGCTTCGCAGTCCATGGCGTAGTACGAGTTGAGACCCACGTCGGCCAGCTCGAGCGTGTGGGTCTTTTCGTTAAAGGGGACGTCGTCGTACATGGGCGAGTTGTCGAGCCCCGATTCGTACATGGCGCACTTGGCCGTGTGCTGAAGCGAGGGGTTGTAGGGCAGGAGCTGGGGGAACTCGTACTTCGGGGTGGGGTTCGTGCCCCACTCGAGGAGACCGTCGCCGTTTCCGTCGCGGTTGGCCATCCAGTAGCGGTGCCACCGGCAGAGACGCGGATACATGCGGGCCAGCCAGGGGACGTCGGGGCGGGCGGCCTGCGTCTTCCAGATCATGTAAGCCCCCAGGGGAGGCATCGAGCGGTCCTTCGAGACGGCTCCGTGGGCCATGTAGTAGTTCGGGACCATGCCGAGCTCGTCGATGGCGGCGATCACCGCCTCGAAGTTGAGCCGGGCCAGATCGGGCGATTCACAAGAGAGCATCTGGCCCACGAAGAAGGTGTCCCAGCAGAAGACGAGCACGCCCCGCCAGTCGCTGCACCAGTCGCGGCTGACCGGCGAGGAGACGAGCCGGCGTCGGGTGTCGTAGAGCGTGTTCCACGTGATCGCGCTGATCATCGCCTGCGGGGCGTCCGCCAGCGCGCCGGCGCCGCCGACGGCGGCGGCTTCGTAGGACGCCGCCGAGCCGTCAGGGAGATTCAAGGGGCGCGGCGGCGAGAGGATGATTGTCGCCGGCCGGCCCGGCTCGCCGACGGCATACGGCTCGGCGATGTTGACGTAGTAGTCCCGCGGCCAGGAGGCGCCGTCGAAATCGACCCGCCAGCGGGCGAAGGTGCTGCCGCGGCGCGTGATGACAGGGGTTTCGCCGAGCGGCGCCGCAAAAACGAAGAGGATACGGTGGCGGCTGGGTCCCGTGGGCGTTACGGTCAGGCGCAGGGTGCCGCCGGGATCCGAGACGGCCTCAGCCCGATAGCCGACGCCATCGACGGCGAAATCGAGGCTTGCGGGCAGCCCCAGGGGGGCATGCGGGCCGAGTCGAGTGACGTCGGACCAGCGGAAGGTGTCCGCATAGCGGCCCAGTTGTTTGCTGTCGGGCGTGGGGGGCGGGACGTGGTCGTCCCAGATGGCGTAGAGGACCTCGATTTCCAGCCTGCCTTTGCGCAGAAAGGCTAGGCGGTTGAAGCCGCGGAAGTCCCAGGTGTTCCAGCCGGTCGGCGCGTGCGTAATCATGATTCGCGGGCCCCGTCAGCGCGGTGATGCAGCCGGTGCGAAGGCGGAAGTGTCGTGGGAGCCGGGCCGTTCGTCAACTGCGCGAGGCGGCGCGCCCCGGCGGCGTTGCGTCGAATCCCTGGGCGTAGGGCGGCCTTGAGGCGGCGATCGGGGACGTTCTCCGACAGCCGGAACGTGTTGCCCCGGACGCGGCGATCGGACGTGCGGATGTGGCGGCAAAGGCGGCGTGGACGGAATGCCTCGCCGGGTCCGGTCCGGCAGAAAAGCCGACGCGGCTGGTTCCGGTGCCGGGTAGTCGGTTGCTTCGTCGGCGAAGAGAGATTCGGCCAGAGCCGGTCGGCCCTTGGCGGGGAGAGCCGCGGCGTAGCCCCGACGCGTAAGGGGCCTTGGGCTTGGCGCAAACGGCGGAGGGCGGTAGAAGCGGGCGGGCACTTGGGGGGGGCGGAGGCAGGCGGCGCGGCGTCGGCGGGACAGGCCCTATTGCGGGGGATGCCGTCGAGCAGGTGCGGTCTGTGCACCGGCGCCGGGGCTAACCGGATGTCGGGGTCCGGCAGGGACCGGGCAGCCAAGCGTGTCGAGACGGGTGCCGGTGTGGCCGACGAGGCCCCGTGACAAATCGCAGGCGAGGTCGGGGCAAGGCCCGCGGCGTTCGAACGGGTTACGGCCCCGACGCAGCGGGAGGATGCGGTGATGGCGACGGGAGCGGCCGGGCATCTCAGGCGGGTCATCTTCATCGGTAACTATCTGCCCCGACAGTGTGGGGTTGCGACCTTTACCACGGACCTCTGCGAGCACCTGGCCGCGGCGGCGCCCAGCGTCCGGTTCGATGCGGTAGTGATGAACGACCGGGAGGACGGGTATCCGTATCCGGAGCGGGTATGTTTCGAGAT
>Ga0209162_1000483_pt1 | contig 43462 bp, 34 predicted proteins | sample YNPNPMetaG_FD_187121 | JGI IMG/M metagenome (GOLD analysis project Ga0209162, IMG submission 187121) | Anoxygenic and chlorotrophic microbial mat microbial communities from Yellowstone National Park, USA - YNP NP MetaG (SPAdes) (version 2) ...
CTGCTGAGCGTTACGACGCTGCCCGCGCCGACGACATTCGAGGTGACCCTGCAACGGCACGTCCAGATGCCCGGGGGTCTGGCGCTTCAGCCCGCCCATTACGAAGCCGGGACGGCGGCCTTCGATCGCGAGTCCGACGGGCTCGTCGGGTATCTGGCCGAGTTCCTCAAGCTTCCGAGCCGTCCCGTGGTCCGGGCGGAACGCACCGCACCGGGAGCCTCGCCCGTGACGGAAGGGCAGTCGGCCGCGGGTGAGAGTTCGCACGCAAGCCACGAAGGACCCGAAGCGGTGCGGAAAGGTGAAGCCGATGTCGCAGACGTCTGACCAGGCAAAGGGCGGGACCAACGGAGTCGGTCCGGGCCAGGCAAGCCGCATCGCGGCCGGGCACGGCCCGACCGCCGGGCCGACAATGGACGACCCTTCGGGCCGGAGCGGGTCGCGCATCGAGGTGACCGTGCCGATGTTCGGCGTGCTGGATGAGCGATCGCTGGCTCAGCCGCCCGGCCCCGGGGGACAGCGGCGTGAAGAACAGATACGTCGGCGGGAGGCGCCGGTCCGCGGGGTCACGCTGAGCACCCCGCGGTACGATTCGCGCACCCAACCTGCGCCCCACAGCACGGCCCGGCGCATCGGGAAGATCTATCGCGGGCCGGCTGAGAGCCGAAATGAGAACAAGGCGTCGGACCGGCTCGACGACGGCTACATCAGCTCGCATCAGTACGCGGACGAGTGCCGCCGGGCTCGAGACGAAGGGAACGGGAAGCTCCGCGGTCATCGGACGGCCGCCGTTCTGCCGGCCTCCCGGCGACGGATCCGCTCGCAGTACGTGGACCTCGACTACCACCATCCGCTGGAGGACGTTCTGCGGTTGAAAGCGGTCCGGCGGCTGTTGGGGTACATCAGCCGGTCCCGTCCGGGTCGCAGGACGATGATCGAGGAGATTCTCGAGACGTACGCGGACGCCTCCGCTCCGTTCCTGACGCGTCTGAAGTACTGGCCGTTTCATCTGTTCATCGACCGGATGCGCGGGTCGGTCTCACGAGAGACGTTCCGCAAGCGGGTGGCGGAACACCGGGCGACGGTGCGGGGCTTCGTCACGACGGCCCGGAGCGTCGCGGAGTTCGGGTTGACGCTGCCCCAGCGTTTCAGCGCGCCGCTCTTTGCGGTCTGGAACTTCACGAACAAGTGCAACCTGCGCTGCCGGCACTGTTACCAGGACGCCGGGGGACGCGGCCTGCCCGACGAACTGACACGCGAGGAGCGCCTGCGTCTGGTGGACGAGATGGGCGAGGCGTACGTTTCGATGGTGTCGTTCGCCGGGGGCGAGCCGCTGATGGATGCCGACCTCTGGCCGGTGCTGGAGCGATGTCGCCGGTGGGGCATCCACACGAGCATCGCGACGAATGGCTCGCTGATCACGAAGGAGGCGGCGGCACGGCTGGCGGCGACCGGCGTGAAGTACGTGGAGGTCTCACTCGACAGCGTGCACCCGGAACGGCATGACGCCTTCCGCGGCCACCCTGGCGCGTGGGAGCGGACGGTCCGCGGCATGCGAAACGTCGTCGAGCAGGAGGGGCTGCGGCTGGGGATCGCGATGTGCGTGTCGCAGCGGAACATCGACGAGGTTGAAGACATGCTGCGTTTCGCCGTGGAAATCGGCGCGAACTGTTTTGCGCACTTCAACTTCATCCCGGTGGGTCGCGGGCTGGAAATGGCTCACGACGACCTGACGCCGGATCAGCGCGAGCGGCTGCTGCGGACGCTCAACGAGTGGATGAACGAACGGAGGATCAGCATCCTGTCCACGGCGCCTCAGTTCGGACGGACGGCCCTGGCCTATGCGGGCTCAGCGGCCCTGCAACCCTGTTCGCACGTCGGCGGCGGCGGCGGGACGAAGGCCCGCGTGGTCGCGAAGTACCTCGGGGGATGCGGCGCCGGGCGCTGTTACGTGTGCATCGAACCCAACGGCACGATCACACCCTGCGTATACCTGCCCCACCGGGTAATGGGCAACATTCGTCGTCGCCCCTTCCTGGAAATCTTCCGCAACAATGAGTTCTGGGATCTGCTCTGCGACCGTGACCGGCGGACGGGACACTGCGAGGTGTGCGAGTTCAAGCACTACTGCGGGGGCTGCCGGGCGCGCGCCGACGCGTATTACGGCGAGTTGAACGCCGCCGACCCCGGGTGCCTGTTCAACGCCAGACATTGGGAATCGCTCCGGAAGCCGCACGACTGACGCCGACGGCACGCCCCGCTTCACGGTGCGGCCGGTCACGCCCGGCGGCCGTGGGGCCTCGCCTCCGGCCGGCCAAGCGAGGCGGTGCGGTCCCGCATGGCATGGAAAGCAAGCCCTACAGAGACGGTCCGGCCGCGGAGCCCATGGAGGAGAGATGCGGGGGATCCTTCAGCCGGGTGCCCGCCGGCCGACAACGACGATCCCGAGCCGGTCGGCGGCGGCGAGGACCTGGTCGCGGTCGACCATCAGTGTCTTTCCGGCCTCGACGACGAGCACCGCCGCCCCGTGGGTATGAAGGTTCTCGATGGTGTGGACCCCGACCGTGGGCACGTCGAAGCGCATATCCTGCTCGGGCTTGGCCACCTTGATCAGGCACCAGCCGCCCGAGCGACAGAGTTGGCCGGCCCGGCGGATCATGTCGTCGGTGCCCTCGATGGCCTCCACGGCGATCACCTCTTGCTCCTTGACGGCGACCGACTGCCCGATGTCGAGGCGCCCCAGCTCCTTGGCGATGCGCCAGCCGAACTCGATGTCGCGGAGTTGTGCCGGGGACGGGCCGCGACGTGTCATCTGCCCTTCCGGGGCCATGTGCTCGGGGCAGTACTCGACGCTGTTGCCCAAAGGAACGCCCTTTCTCTGCATCTCGTCAGCCGCGGCGCGCAGAAGCGTATCGTTCCGCCTGTCGGGGGCCACAAAGAACCAGATGCGGATGGTCGTCCAGTCCGGCAGGTACCGCAAGAGACGGAACCGGCCGTACATTTCCCTCTTGCGGACCGACCCGGCCATGATGGCGCGGTCCACGCGCTCCCGTCGGAAGATGCGGATCCACCGGCCCAGCCGGACGACACCCGACCAGTAGAACCGGTCGGCCAGCGACCGGAGAGCGGGATCCGCCAGCCCGCGCAGCCCGACCACGACGACTTCATGACCCGCTCGCCTCGCCCCCTCAGCGACGAGGAACGGGAACCGACCATGACCCGCGATGATACCGATCCTCATACCCGCAACCGAGGCGTTATACGGGCCGGCGAGCCGCCGGATTCACGGACTCTCGGGCGAACCATGACCACCCGACCGGCGTGCGGCGTCCTGGGCCAGGCCGACGAGCCTGCGGAGGGCTTCGACCTCCTCCTGGAGCTTCCTGAGCTGTCGCTTGAGTTGCGGAAGCTGCTGGACGAGGAGCACCTGCCGCTTGCACTGGGCCATCGGGACCGCGGGGGCGCCCAGGACGGTAAGCCCGGGCGCGACGTGGTTCGTGACGCCGGCCTTCGCGCCGACCGTCACATTGTCGCCGATGGTGATGTGGCCCACGACGCCGGCCTGGCCCGCCATCGTCACGTGCCGGCCGACGGTGACGGAGCCGGCCAGACCGACCTGGGCCACGAACATGCAGTCCTCGCCGATCTTGGTTCCGTGGCCGATGGCGATGAGGTTGCTGAACTTGGTGCCGGCACCGATCACGGTCTGGCCGAGCGTGGCCCGATCGATCGTGCAGTTCGATCCGATCTCCACATCGTCGGCGATGACCACGCGGCCGATCTGGGGGATCTTGAGCCACTTGCCGTCCACGGGGGCGTAGCCGAGCCCGTCCTCGCCGATGATCGTCCCGGCGTGGATGACGACGCGATCTCCGAGGACGGTGCCGTCGTACAGGACGACGTTCGGGTACAGGACGACGTCGTCGCCGAGGCGGCAACCGCGTGCCACATAGCAGCCGGGATAGATCGTGACCCGATCGCCGATGACGACGTCCTCGTCGATGCACGCGCCCGGGCCGACGTTCGCCTCGCGGCCGAGCCGGGCCGTAGGTGCGATGTTGGCGCGGGCATCCAGGCCCCACCGCGGGTGCTGCCGATACCCGTGAATCTCGACGATGAGTATCGTGATGGCGGCGTAGGGATCGCGGGTGCGAAGGGCGTTCATCGGGCGCGGGAGATGCACGTCGTCCCGGACGACGACGGCGGAGGCTCGCGTCTCGGCCAGGAGCTTTTCGTACTTGGGATTCGCCAGAAAGCTGATATCGCCGGCGCCTGCGTCCTCAAGCGTGTTGACCGCCGAGATCGGGACGGTCCCGTCGCCCTCCACACGACAAGGCATGCCGCGTGAGACGAGCAGGGACGCCAACTCGGCCAGTGTTCTGGTCTTCGCCGTGTCGATAGGAACCACGCCTCCCGCGATGTCCGCAGGAAGCTTATCATAGAGGCGACGACGGGCGTGTCAATCAGAAGCGGGACGAACATGGGTAACGCCGACCTCGCGCGGATCTTCAATCAGGTGGCGGATCTGCTCGAAATCAAGGGCGAAGACCGTTTCCGCGTCAATAGCTACCGGAACGTGGCCCGCACCATCGCCGACCTGGAGGAGGATGCCTGCGAGCTGCTGGCCGCCGGCAAGCTCAAGGACATCCGAGGCATCGGCAAGGGGACCCTCGAGAAGATCACCCAGTACTGCCGCGAAGGGCGAATCGATCTGCACGCCGAACTGCTGGCGTCCGTCCCCGAGGGTCTGCCGGCCCTCCTGAAGATCCCGGGGCTGGGCCCGAAGAAGGTCCAGCTCATGTGGGAGCGGCTGAACGTCTGCTGCCTGGAGGACCTGAAGGCGGCCATCGCCTCCGGGGCGCTGGCCGGACTGCCCGGCATGGGGGCCAAGAGCGTGGAGAGGATCCGCGCCGGCATCGAGTTCCTGGAACGCGGAGCCGGGCGGACGCCGCTGGGGGTCGCGTGGCCGCTGGCGCAGGGACTGGCCGAGGCGCTGAAGGCTGCGGCCGGGCTGGACCGCGTGGAGATTGCCGGTTCACTGCGTCGCGGCCGGGAGACGATCGGGGACGTGGACCTTCTGTGCGCCAGCGACGACGGGCCGCGGGTGATCGAGGCGTTCTGCGATCTGCCGCAGGTAACGCGGGTTCTGGCACGGGGCGATACGAAGGGCTCGGTGCTTGTTCGGACGGAGCTGGGCACGGAGTTGCAGGTGGACCTGCGTGTGGTCCCGCCAGCCTCGTTCGGGGCTGCGCTGGCGTATTTCACGGGTTCCAAGGAGCACAATATTCGCCTTCGGGAGCTGGCCCTCCGGCGGAAGTGGCGGCTCAACGAGTACGGCCTCTTCGAGGGGGATCGGCTCATCGCCGGCCAGGACGAGGAAAGCATCTATCGCGCCCTGGGGCTGTGCTTCATCCCGCCGGAACTGCGCGAGGACCGCGGCGAGATCGAACGGACCGCCGAACTGGCGGGCCTGCTGGATCCGGCGGATATCCGGGGCGACCTGCACGTGCACTCCACATACAGCGACGGGGCCAACACGATCCGGGAGATGGCTCTGGCCGCCCGTCGCCGCGGCTACGCGTACATCGCGATTTGCGACCATTCGCGCAGTCAGGTGATCGCCAACGGCATGCCGGCGGAAAGGCTGCTGGAGCAGATCGAGGAGATCCGGAAGGTCAATCGGACTCTCGACGGGATCACGATCCTGTCGGGCTGCGAATGCGATATCCTGTCCGACGGCCGGCTCGACTTTCCCGACGAGGTGCTGGCGCGATGCGATTTCGTGGTGGCCAGCATCCACAGCGGACTTCGGGGGGACCGGGCGACCGTGACGGCCCGGACGCTGCGAGCCATGCAGAATCCGTACGTCACGGCGATCGGCCATCCGACCGGGCGGAAGATCGGGGAACGCGAGGCGATGGACATCGATATCGAGGAGGTCATCCGGGCAGCCGCCCGGACACACACGGCCCTGGAGGTCAACGCCTCGTGGCAACGGCTCGATCTCAAGGACACGCACGTGGAGCTGGCGCGGGCGGCAGGCGTTCGGCTGACCATCAACACGGACGCCCACTCCGCCGAGCAACTGGGGATGATGGAGTACGGCGTGCGGACGGCCCGTCGCGGCTGGGCCGAGAAGGGATCGGTCGTAAACACGCTGGAACTGGACGACCTGAAGGCTTGGATCGCGGTCAAGCGTACGGGCCGGCAACAGGGTGGCAGGCATGAAGAGTAGGCCGACGCGTGCACGCGGCGGTGCATCCGTCCGGCAGCCCCGACTTTCTGCCGGGGACTCGATGTATCATACTTGCGGGTGATGTCGGTCTATCCGCTTATCTTCGAGCCGATCCTCAAGCCGCGGATCTGGGGCGGCCGGCAACTGGCCGACGTGCTCGGAAAGCCGCTGCCGCCGGGAGAACCCATCGGCGAGTCGTGGGAGCTGGCCGATCTGCCCGGCAACGAGTCCTTGGTGCGGGAGGGGCCGGCCCGGGGGTGGTCCATCCGTCGCATTATGGAGCAGTGGGGCCGGGACCTGCTGGGCACGGTCCAACCGATTCGAGGCCGGTTCCCCTTGCTGGTGAAGTTTCTGGACGCAAGCCGGGACCTCAGCGTCCAGGTGCATCCGAGCCCAGCGGCCGCCGCCGCCGAGGCGAACGCCGATCCCAAAGACGAAGCATGGTACGTCATCGCGGCCCAGCCAGGCGCGATCATCTATCACGGTCTGAATGAGGGCGTGACGCGCGGCCGGGTGCTCGAAGCGTTGGCACGGGGCGAGGTCGCCTCGCTCCTGCGTCGCGTGCCGGCCCGGCCGGGCGACTGCTTCTGGCTGCCGGCCGGCACGGTTCACGCCCTCGGGGCCGGGTTGCTGGTAACCGAGGTTCAGACTCCGTCGGACACGACATACCGGCTATTCGACTGGAATCGCGTGGATGAGTCGACGGGGCGTCCGCGCGAGCTTCACGTGGAGCAGGCGCTTCGATCGATCAACTTCGAGGCCCCCGGCCCTCCACCCCGACAGGATCGGACGCATGTGGCGAGCCTCTGGACTACGGTGACGCGGCTGGTGACGTGCGATCGCTTCGTCCTGGACCAGGTGCGGATGGCGGAAGGCGCAGAGCAGTCCATCCCCTATGCTGAACCGGTCGTCTGGATCGTGCTCGAGGGCGCGGCGGAGATCGGGTACGCCGGCGGCGTGGCCACGGCCCGCCGGGGCGACGTGGTCCTGTTGCCGGCGGCTCTGGAGAAAGCCCGCATGCGTGCCGTGGAGCGCTGCGTATGGCTGGAGGTTCGAATCCCGTCGCCAGGCGATCTGATCGGCTATGGTGGCCAGCCGCCGGAGCGTCCGGCCTCACCGGGGAAGGTTCCCGCGCCGGAGGGCAGTCCGTCGCAGCCGAGAGCGTCGGCGCCGCCTCAGGAATGAGAACGTATGGTCGAGCACCCCGAGATTCGCAGGCTGGTTCCAGGAATGAGGGTCCGAATCACGCAGGCGGTCGGCAGGCAAGCCGCCCGGTGGAGCGCGACCATCGAGGGCGAAGTGCTCTCCTGCGGCCCGGAGCCGACGGGGAGCTGGCACGCGCACGGCAAGCAGAATCGCTACTGGCTCACACGGATCGTGCTGCGGAAAACCAACGGAGAGCTGACCCGGCAGAGCCTCGATCAGAACAGCCGCATCGAGATCGTGGAGCCGGGCGGCGACCTGCCGACACAGCCCGCAGAGGCCCGGGAAACATGACGGCTTGAAAGTGAAACGCGGGGTGCCCTGCCCAGGCGGCGGGGCCTCGCCTTTTGGTGGCGGCACCGACCTTGCGCCTTTTGCCGGCGAGGAAGATGGCGGCGGGCCCCATCGATACAGACCGGCCTAGGCGGTCAGCACGTCCAAGAGCCGCTGCCGGATCAGGAGGGAGCGAGGTCCCAGCTTGCCCCCCTGCTCCTGCGTGACGTAGAAGACGTCCACTGCCTGCTCGTAGTGCGTGGAGACCTTCGCCGAGTGGACGGAAAGCCCTTCCTCCAGGAGCGTCCTGGCGATCGCGTAGAGGAGCCCGGGGCGATCCGGAGCGAACACCTCCACGATCGTGAAGCGGTCGGATGTCTCGTCGTCGATGCCCACCTGTGGGGGCATGGCGCCCGTCGCCGGCCTCGCACGGGCCAGGGGCCGACCTCGCCGTGCGAAAAGGGTCTCGACCGTAAGCTCTCCGAGGAGGACCTGCTCGATCCAGCCGGCCACCTGCCGCTGCCGTCCGGCGGGGGGCTCGCCTGAGAAGTCCGCGTCGATGCCGGAGAATGTATCGATCACGATCCCATCGGATCGGGTGGCGATGTTCGCCGAGACGACATGGAAGCCGGCCGCCGCCAGCACGCCGGCGATCCTGGCGAATGCGCCGCCCCCCACATCCGGCAGGGCGATCACCGTGAACTGCATCAGTTGCGTTTCCCGCTGGTATTCGGGGATCGCGCGGACCCGGCGGCGGTGGAGGTCTTCCAGCACGTACAGGTGTCCGGCGAGTCGCCGGACGTCCGTCCCGAGCAAGTAGGCCGGAGGCATTGCATTCAGTTGCGCCTGCAGCCAGTCGGACGGAAAGCGTCCGTGCAGAGACGGCTCCAGCTCGGCGCGGATCCGATCGGCGAGGGCCTGCGCATCGGCGACGGAATATCCGCCGGTGAGCTCCTGCATGGCGCGAACGTACAGTTCATTGAGCAGCGCCTCTTTCCAGGCGGTCCACTCGCCGGGCGCGACGGCGGCGGTGTCGGCGGCCGTCATCACGTACAGCATCCGGAGGGCCTCGGGCGTCTCCACGGCCCGAGCGAAGTGCACGATGGTATTCACGTCCGTCAGGTCGCGCCGGAGGGCCGTGTGGGCCATCAGAAGGTGGCGATGCACGAGGAAGCACAGCAGCCGGCGGTCGTGAGGGCCGAGGGCGAACTCGTCGGCGGTTCGTTCGGCGATTTCGCGCCCGGCGTCGCAGTGGTCCGGGCCGACGCCCTTGCCGAGATCGTGCAGGAGCAGCGCCAGGTGCAGGAGGTCCTTTCGACGGATTTCCCGATAGGTCCGTCCGATCGGGCCTGGGTCCGTCCGGCGGTCGGTTGCAGCCTCGACGGCGCGGATCGTGTGCTCGTCCACGGTGTAGCGGTGGAAGAGGTTGAACTGGAACAGGCAACGGGCGTTCTCGAACCCCGGCAGGATCCGACCGAGCAACCCGGCGCGGCGGAGATCGCGCAGGTAGGTTCCCAGGGCCTCGGGCTCGGCGAGTTGCTCGAGGAACATTCGGCGGGCGTCCGGCGTGATGACGCATTGTGCGGATGCTGCGCGGACCTGCTCCATCGCCTCCCACGCCACCGGGACCCGGTATCTGCGTGCCGTCTCGAAGAGCTTGAGCATCCGTTCGGCACCGCCGGTTTCCCCGGCCGGACCGGCCAGACCCAGGCGTCCGCCCCGGAAAACGAAGCCGCCCCTCGGATGCCCCTCGGGCATGGGGTCCACCGTGGGGGCCGCGCCGGGCTGCTCGCAAAGCCGCTCAACGAAGCGCTCGACAAGGTCGTGCAGCTCCGTCGTGAGGCGGTAGTATTTCTGCATGAAGACCTCAACGGCCAACAGCGAGGGGGTGGGCCGGAAGCCCATCCACTCGGCGATCCGGATCTGATCCTCCCGGGTGAGGACGTCCTGGGCCAGCCCCGAGTGGAAGTGCAACTCGTTGCGGACGCGTCGGAGGAAGTCCGCGGCGGTTGCCATCGTGTGCGAATCCGCGGCCGAGAGCAGGCCCGCCTGCTGCAATGCCCGCCAGTCGCACATGCCGTACCGGACCCTGGCCAGCCAGCGGAACATGTGGAGATCCCGGATGCCTCCGGGGCTCTTCTTGACGTTGGGCTCGACCAGAAAGACAGTTTGTGCCCGGTAGTCCTCGTGCTCCCGAAGGCGCTCGACGCGGGCCGCGGTCGCGACGGACTGCACCGACTGCGACCGGATCAAACCCTCCACTCCCTCCCGCAGAATCTCAAAGAGCCTGTCGTCGCCGGCCAATCTGCGCATTTCGAAGAGCGATGTCTGCGCCCGGAAATCATCACGGGCGAAGGCGACGGCCTCGGCCGGGTCCCGGACGGCATGCGAAAGCCGGAGACCCACATCCCACAGGCCCCGCACGAGCCACGAGATGAACTCGGCCACCTCCGGCCCGGCGTCCGACGACGGAACGAACAGAAGGTCCACATCGGAACAGGGCGCCATCTCGCCCCGACCGTAACCTCCCACCGCGACGACGACGAGGCGGCCCGCCACCCGCTCGCGCAGGTCGGGGGACAGACCGTGGAGGCCATATCGCCACAGGCCGCCGACGATGTCGTCGCAGAGACGGGTGAGCGCGGCCGAAACGGCCGAACCGGACGCGCCGGCCTGGTGTTTACGCCGGACCTCCGCACGGCCGGCCGCCAGCGCAGCCCGGAGTCTCTCGACGCCGCCGGCGTTTCCGGCCGATAGTGGCGTGGGCAAGGACATCGCGGCAGAACAGTCGGACCTCGTTGCGGTCAACCTGTCGGGCGAGCGCCCCGCCCGGCAATCACACGGGCCGGAAGCTCGCGCCACGGCATCCGCCGGCATCGGCTGCCGGCGAACATCGAACCTGCCGGCCGTTTGCCCGGAAGGCCGCCGGGTGCGCGTCGAATCATGCGCCCCCGCAACGACCGCTTATAGCATCGGCGGGCGGCGCGTAAAACCCCGTCAGATGGCCGCCTCCCCGCGCTCAAGGGTACGTATGCGGACCACGTCCTCCAGGTTGGAGATGAAGACCTTCCCGTCGCCAATCTGCCCGGTTCGCGCGGCTTTGGCGATTGCCTCCATTGTGGCCTCCAGCAGCCGGTCGGGGATCACCACGTCGATCTTTACCTTCGGGACGAAGTCCACGGTGTATTCCGTCCCGCGGTAGTGCTCCGTGTGACCTTTCTGGCGTCCGAAGCCTCGAACCTCCGTCACCGTCAGGCCCTGAACGCCGACGCCGGCCAGCGCGTTCTTGACCTCTTCCAATCGGAAAGGCTTGATAATCGCCTCGACCTTTTTCATGTTCGGTCCTTCTGTGTGTGCCCGCGCACCCCGCCCGAAGGCCGGGGAGTCCGCGACTCTCATGGCCGTACGGCCCGGTCCATCTCCCATGTTTTCCGGCGGCCTGACGTCGCCTCGGCGTCAGGCCTTGACCAACTGGAAATCGGGCCAGGCCTCCATGCCGTGCTCGCCCAGGTCGAGCCCCCGCAACTCCTCCTCCTGACTGACCCGCAACCCGGACACGGCCCTGAGCGCGCCGAAGAGGGCAAATCCCGTGATCAGGCACCAAGCCCCCACCAAACCCACGCCGACGGCCTGCATTTTCAACTGACCCAGGCCGCCGCCGAAGAAAAGCCCTTTCAGCGGGCCCGTGGCGCCGTAGACAGGGTTCGAGAACAGGCCGAGCGCCAGGGTCCCCCATGCTCCGTTCACGAGGTGCACCGAGACGGCGCCGACGGGATCATCGATGCGGACGACCCGATCGAAGAACACAACCGACACCACCACAAGCACTCCGGCAACCAGTCCGATCAGCGCCGCCGAAGAGGTCCCCACGAACGCGCAGGAGGCCGTGATCGCCACCAGGCCCGCCAGACATCCGTTCCCGGCCATGCTGGCGTCCCACTGGCCGAACCAGATCCGTGACGTAAGAAGGGCGCCGCCGGTCCCGGCGGCCGCGGCCATGTTCGTTGTGACCGCGATGTGAGCAATGGCCAGGCTCTGCCCCGTGGCCATCATCGTGCTGCCCGGATTGAAGCCGAACCAGCCGAGCCAGAGGATGAACACGCCGAGGATCATCAGAGGGAAGCTGTGGCCGGGGATGGCATGGACCCTGCCGTCCGGGCCGTATTTTCCAAGGCGCGGCCCGACGACGACCGCTCCGCACAGGGCGAGCCACCCCCCCACCGAGTGCACAACCGTAGATCCGGCGAAGTCGAACATGCCCGCCCCTTCTCCGAAGAGATTTCCCGGCGAGAGGAGACCTCCTCCCCAGATCCAGTGCCCGGCGACCGGGTAAATCACGAGGGAGATCACCGCGCTGTAGAACAAGTAGCAGACGAACCTCGTCCGCTCAGCCATCGCCCCTGAAACGATGGTCGCCGCGGTGCCGGCGAAGACCAGTTGAAAGATGAACTTGGCGTCCAGGTTCACGGGCGTCCAGGCCAGAGATCGGAACGTCTCGGCCGGGTCGCCGGACAGGAAGAACCCGCTCGTACCGAACCATCTGTTGCCCGTCCCGAACATCAGACCGAAGCCGACGGCCCAGAACGCCACCGTGGCGAAGCAGAAGTCCAGGAGGTTTTTCATGCAGATGTTGACGCAGTTCTTGGCGCGCGTAAGCCCCGTCTCGACCAGGGCGAAACCCGCCTGCATCCAGAAGACAAGGAACGCCGTAACCAGCACCCAGACCGTGTCCAAGTCGACGCAACTGTCTCTGAGCGCGGCCATGGCCTGCTCCGCCGTCGGCGGGTTCGCCTCCTGCCCCAGAGCGACCCCGGCCGCGGCGAGAGCCGACGCGGCCGCAGCGCCTATGGACAACGTCCGCCCGTTGAGTCGAGTCTTTTCGATGCGCTCCACGTGGTTCTCCTGTGCTTCCCGCCGGCCGGCTTCCGCACCGGTCCTCCCAAGGCCTGAGCGGGGACGGCTCCGTGTCGCGGCGGGGTCGGTGGCCAGTCCGAACGCCCCCGGATCCCGAACATCAGGGGGCAGACCGTCGGCGGCCGTGCCGCCGAAAGGCGCGAGCGTCGATCCCATACTTGCGTACCCGCAGGCCCATCACTCTTTCGGTAACCCCGAGAATCCGTGCCGCCCGGGCCCGGTTGCCCTGTGTCCTCGCGAGAGCCTCGACGATCAGCTCCCGCTCGAGTTCATCCAGTCGCTGCCGAAGCGTCGCCACATCCCGCGAGCCTTCGCGCACGGATTCCCAAGAACGTGACGACGTTTCCCCCGGCGCTGTGACGCGGGGGACCTCGGCCGGCTCCGTGTTCGCAATCAAGCGATACCGCTCGTGCACAAGCCCGTCCGGGCTTCATGCCCGAGTCGGCCGACGCAGCCGATGCCCGGGCACCCGGGTTCGACCGCATTGCCCGTGCAACCGCCATGCCGGCGCGACATCGGACGATCTGTTGAACTGTAACACTCTATGAAATAGAGACTAACGTAGATGTGCGAGCCCAGGGCGATGCTGCCGCGCTGCCTACGTGTTGGTCGGAATCGAGAAGATGACCTACCGTTCAGTAGGTCATGGGCGTGGGGCATCCGACACGCCGGACGGGACAGCCGCCGGCCCGTGGCGAGCATGAATCGGCGCTCGCCGGGGCTCGCACAGGCCCGGCGTTGCCATGAAACGGTTTTCAGAACCGGCGGTGGGGAGTATGGTAGGCGTCAGGCACGAGTTCGTCGCATTGGCCCCGGCGCAGCAGGCTGTGCGCCCGCAGTTCACGGGCGGCATGGCCGCGTCCCCAAGCTGACAGGGCGGCTTCTCGGGCGACTCGGTAACGGATTGCAATTGCAGGGAGCACCATGAAGAAGACCGTTCGTACGGGCATTGTGGGATCCGGATTCTCGGCCACCTTCCACTACGAGGCTCTGCGCAAGGTGTACGGCACCGACGTAGAGGTGGTGGGCGTTCATTCCCTGGATCGCAAGGGGGGTACCGCCTACGCGGAGAAACGAGGGATCCGGTTCTTCGACACCCTCGAGGGCCTGCTGGATCACGTGGATGTTGTCCACGTCTGCGTGCCGCCGGTCGCCCATGAGCCGACGGCCGTGGCCGCTCTCCGGCGCGACAGGTTTGTGATCTGCGAGAAACCGCTCACCGGCTACTTCGGGGACGGCTCTGCGGACTTTCACTGGGATCGGGCGGACAAGCAGGTCGCCCTGGAATCGGCCCTGGCGAGCGTGCAGCGGATGCTGGACGCCGAGAGACAGAGCAAGGGCCGGCTGCTCTACGCGGAGAACTGGGTCTACGCGCCGGCCATCCAGAAGGAGCGCGAGATCATCGAGAAGACGGGCGCCCAGGTCCTCTGGATGCACGGAGAGGAAGCCCACAGCGGCTCGCATTCCGTGGACTACGCCTTCGCGGCGCGCTGCGGCGGCGGCGTGCTGATCGGCAAGGGCTGTCACCCGCTGACCGCCGCCCTGTACCTCAAGCGTGTCGAGGGGCGCGCCCGGAACGGCTCGCCGATCCGACCCAGGACCGTATCGGCCCGGACGCACGCCATCACGCGTCTGCCGGGCTTTCGCGATCTGGGTCACATCCGCAAGGACTACTACGACATCGACGACTTCTCGATGATGCACGTCGAGTTCGAGGATGGGATGATTGCGACGATCTTTGCCTCCGACATCGTGCTCGGCGGGATCCACAACTGGCTCGAGGTGTGTGCGAACAATCACCGCACGATCTGCAACATCAACCCGAACACCGCGATGATGACCTACAACCCCCGCGAGGAGTACTTCCGCGATATCTACGTGGTGGAGAAGATCGGCACGAAACAGGGGTGGGCCTGCACATCGCCCGACGAGGACTGGATGACCGGCTATCCGCAGGAGATCGAGGCCTTCTACCGGACGATCGCGTACGGCGAGCCCGCCGAGAGCGACAGCGGCCTGGCGGCCGATGCGATCTCCACGATGTACAGCGCGTATCTTTCGGCCTCGCGCCAGGGCGCCTCTGTGCCGATCCGGACGTTTTGAGTGGTCCCATGCGGCCTCCGGGCGCGACCGGTTCGTGCATCCGCACGAGTGCGATTCACTGCTCCGGCCAGAGCAGCGTACACTCGGTCCACCTTTACCAGATCTACGCGTACCTCCGAAACCTGGAAAGGCGTGGTGGCCCGGACGCGCAGGCGGAGGGCATTCTGCTATACCCTGCCGTCTCCCAGCGCATTGATCTTCGCTAGCGTGTCCAGGGGCACGTCATACGGGTCTGCACGCTGGATCTGGCGCAGGAGTGGAAGGGGATCCACCGCGACCTTCTGAATCTGGTCTCCGCCGCGTGACCGGCGCGGAAGCCCACACTCATCCGGATACGTCGGTGCATGGCGGCCGCCCCGCAGAACCCTTCAATCCGCACAGGTACGGACGTTTCCTGTCCAATCACGGTCGCCCCAACGTTCCCACCGGCATCACAACGGAGTCTGTCCGTTCGAATGAGCAGCGAAGCGCGATACGGCCCGGGCCACGAGTTTCGTAAGCGTCCTGTGAAACCGGTCCGTGTGGTCGAAGTGTGCCGGCCGGCGAATCAGTCGGCGGTCAGCACCACATGGGCCGCCTTCCAGCAATCCGGCAGGAATCCATTGAGTCGGTTCACCAGCCTCGCCCCGATCCGCGTCAGGACGTCCTTGAGATACGCAAACGGGTCCACGCTGTGCCGCTTCCTTGAGGCCACCAGGCCGGCCGGCGCCGCCCCGGTCCGCCCTCCCTTGTCGCTCCCGGCAAACAGCCAGTTCTTGCCCCCAAGAGGATCGGCCGGAGCGCGTTAGAGTCGCGTCGGGCCGCCGCCCCTGCCGAGGCCCATCCCGCTCGGGGCAACTGGCGCCTCCACCACACGACCGTCGCCGCGTTCAGACCCCGCGCGCGGCAGAACGCCACCTGCGTCTGCCCGCTCGCCGGCCCCTACGGGGGACTCTCCCGTCATTCCCGCGCAAGCGGGAATCCAGGAAAAGTCGGCTCTGCCCGGCAACCGCACTTGGACATGTCGCGCCCTCGGGCACCTCCGGACGCATCCTCGCAAATCCGAGGCGGCGAAAACAAGAAGGGGTTCACGGGAGCCTTGCGTCAATGCTGCGCAGAGGAGAAGGGACGGCTGTGTGACTTCGTGGACCCCCGCTTTCGCGGGGGTGACGATCCGGGGCATCATGGGTCGTCAAGGGCGCCAGCGCGGCCGCCCGTCATTCCCGCGCAAGCGGGATCCAGGAGAAGTCCGCTCTGCCCGGCAACCGCACTTGGACATGTCGCGCCCTCGGGCACCTCCGACCGCATCCACGCAAATCCGAGGCGGCGAAAACAAGACGGGGTTCACAGGACGCTTACGTTTCTCAGCCCGCGCCCGGCAGCCCGAACGAGCTCGTGCCGGGTCCGGACGTCACCCACGATCGGCTGCACGGCCGGAAGGCCGGCCGGTTCCGTCGACGCCGGGAGCGCCATCCCCGCCGGAAGCCGGAGCGGCGTCAGACTTCCTCGTCCGACTCCTCTGCGTCGTCTTCCTCATCTTCCTCCGGATCCGGATACTGCGGGGGGCTTTCGCCGACTCGCTCAACGATCCGGGGATATCTGCCCTTGGGCACCTCCTCCGAGATCGACTCGACCTCGACCCGGTGCCACCAGTCATCGCCGAAATCGAACCAGTAACCGAACGCCCGTCCGCGAGTCAGGCCGAGCGAACCGATCGACGTGCGCGATGCATCGCCCGCCGGATGACCGCCGAAGAGCGAGCTATCCATCGCCTGCGGCGCGGAGTACCGCGCGCCTTTGGGGTCGTGCGGGGCCTTGCCGAACTGAAACTCGTAGAGGTGCTCGTCCCAGCGGTCGTAAGCCTGGAAGATGACTTTGTGGAGATCTTCGAGGGTCTGGTCGCCCCGGATCTCGATCGTCCGTGAAACCTGCGGATTGCGCTTCGCGAACTCCTCGGTGATCGGGCCGGTCAGAAGGAAGACCTTCAGCCGGTAGAGTCTCCTGTCCTTTGCGGCCGCCGGTCGTTGCGGATGGCGTTTCATAATCGGCTCCTTCGCCGTTGAGCGCTCGCCGTTTGCCGACGGCGTGCGCGGGTTACTCCGCGGGGGCCGCACCCCTGCCATGCGAGCCTGCCGCACGAGCGGGGGCGCCGTCCGCCGGGTTGCGGCTCACTCGGCGGCACGGAATCGACGCGGATCGATGCCGTAACGTTTCACTCGAAGCCCCATCAGACGCTCGGTAATGCCCAGCGCCCGGGCGGCCTTGGCCTTGTTGCCCCGGGAGGATTTCAGTGCGTCCACGATGAGTTCCCGCTCGACGTTCTCGAGGGTGGCCTGGAGGGTTCCCCGATGCCCCGTGCCGGTGGCCTCGGCCGTCTGGAGCGTGGGGGGCAGGTGGTGGCCGTGGATCACATCGTCGTTGCTGAGGATGACCGCCCGCTCGATGCAGTTCTCCAGCTCGCGGACGTTGCCGGGCCAGTGATAGGCCATCAGCATGTCGATGGCCGGCGTGGAGATCCGGCGGATGTTCTTGCCGTTGGCCCTGCTGTACTTCTCCACGAAGTAGTCGGCCAGCAGCAGGATGTCGCTCTTGCGCTCCCGGAGGGGCGGCAGGTGAATGGAGAAGACGTTGAGCCGATAGTAGAGGTCCTGGCGGAACCTGCCCTGGGCCATCAACTGTTCGAGGTCGCGGTTGGTGGCTGCCACGATCCGAACGTCCACCTTGATCGTCGTCGTACCGCCGACGCGTTCGAACTCGCGTTCCTGGAGCACGCGCAGAAGCTTGATCTGCGTGGCGGGCGAGAAGTCACCCACCTCGTCCAGGAAGATCGTCCCGCCCGAGGCCAGCTCGAATCGGCCCTTGCGCATCGTCAGCGCGCCGGTGAAGGCGCCGCGCTCGTGGCCGAAGAGCTCGCTCTCCAGGACACTCTCGGGCAGCGCGGCGCAGTTCACCTTGATGAACGGCTTGCCGGCCCGGAGGCTGTTGTAATGGATGGCATGGGCCACCAGTTCCTTGCCCGTGCCGCTCTCGCCGCGAATCAGAACGGTCGCGTCGCTGCGGCTGACCTGTGCGATCAGGTCGTATACGGCCTGCATCGAACGGTCGTTCCCGATGATGTTGGCCGGGCGGAAGCGTTCCTTAAGCTGGGCCTGGAGGCGCGTATTGTCCTCCATCAGGCGGCGTCGTTCCTCCATGGCCGTCTGGCGCAGCCGCACGGCCTGGGCGATCATGGAGGCCACGATCGACAGCAGCCGCACGTCTTCCTCGAAGGCGACTTCCTCGGAGAACAGCCGGTCGACACTGAGCGCACCGATGACTTCGTTGCCGAGCTTGATGGGAACACAGATGAACGAGATATCCCGCTTGCGAAGCCCCTTGCGCGCCCCCGTCCGATTGAGGAAGAGCGGTTCCTGCGAGACTCTGGGGACGACCGCCGGCCGGCCGGTGGCGATCACTTTTCCGGTAACGCCCTCGCCGAGCCGGTACCTTCCGCGCTCCCGCTGAGTCGAGGAAAGGCCGTGAGCGGCCTCGATGTAGATCTCTCCGGTATCGCGGTTCACGAGCGAAAGGGTGCCGCGCGACATCCCCATATGGACGGCCAGCGCCTCGAGAACCGGCCCGACCACGTCCCGCAGATCGATGCTGCGATCGAGGGCCTGGCTGATTTCGAACAGGAGCGCGAGTTCCCTGACCTCCCGCCGGATTCTGGGCCGGCGCATCGCCCTATCCGTCACCGAAAGCGTGCGTTCCATGAAAGGCCTCGCAGTGTACCGTCCCCGGCCATACCTGCGCGTATGGCACTGGCCCGAATCCTACCATAGCGTAGGCTCGCTTGCCAGCGACCGGCCTGAGCGATCCGAAGGGTCCGAGAATCGGGCCTCGCCGGGGGCCATCGCCGCGCGCCACCGGATGCGGTCGAAAGTCCGCTTCTGTAACAGCCGACAAGAGAGATGCGCCCGCGTTCGACGGCGTCCGACGGCGTGCGTCCAGCGGGCCCTTGCCCCGGCCGCCCGCTCGCACTGCGGGAGCCGGGCCCAGCGAGGACGGCATGAGTGAAGCGGGCGAGGGTCTGCCTCCGATCGCATCGAACCTCTCGGCGGAGCTGGACCAGGTCTTCAACGCCCTTCGAGACCACGAAAATCGGCTCCGGGCCCGTGCGGCCGCCCTGAACGAGCAGGAAAAGGCCCTGCGCGAACTGCGGGGCGTACTCGAGAACCTCGAGAAGGAGCTGGGCCAGCGGGCCGAGCAGATTACTGATAAGGAACACCGTCTGGCTGAGGCCCGTGCCGAGCTGGACGCGGCCAGCCGCGCTCTGAGCGAGAAGCAGGCCGCCGTGCAGGCCGAAGAGGAGCGCCAGCGGGCCGCCCGGGAAGAGCTCGGGGCGCGGTTCGCCGAGGTGGCCCGAGAGCGAGACGCGGTCAAAGCCCGTGAAGAGGCGCTGGCGGTTCGGGAACGAAGGCTCGCGGAGTCCCGCGAATACATTCTGTCGTTCTGCGCGGAGATCGCCGCGCTGCGGGAGGAACTGGAGGCCGAACGCGGCGGGCCGGCCGTCCAACCAGGTCCGGAGGTCGAGGCGAAGGCTGCGACGGTCCCTGCGGCCGCCTCGCCCGCACCGGCGTTCGCGGAGCCCGCCGGCTCGGTCGATCCGGCCTTGCTCAAGCTCCGACGCGATGTGCGTCGCCGGGCGATGGGGGTCTAGCCGGGGCTCAAGGGGGCAAAGAACACGCTCATGGCGCTACGACTGTTCCAGCGCAAGCCGCACACGCGAGGGCCGGTTTCCGGGGGAGTGCGGACCGCCCAGGCGTTCGTGCCGGCCCCGGTGGAGAAGCTCGCCTCCGATCCGCTGCACGCCCTGTGCCAGCAGGAGCGCTACAACGTCATCATCCAGCGGCGCCGGGAGTGGGCCGAGCACCCCGACGGGGAAAGGCTCTGCCGCGAGGCGGCGGTACGGCTCGAAAGCCGGATGGCGCTCGTCCCCGCGGGGCGCGTCACGCTTGCACAGACGGTGGTGGACGCCCCCGGCGCGCCGGAGGTGGACGTGGAGGTGGAGCCCTTCCTGCTCGACATCCACGCCGTAACGAACGCCCAGTATCAGCGGTTCGTGGACGCCGGGGCCTATGAGGACTTCGACCTGTGGCCGCGAGCGATCTGGCCGCATCTGATCCACATGCGGGACCAGACCGGCAAGCCCGGGCCGCGGTACTGGCGCGACGGGCGTCACGATCAGAAGCTTGCGATGCATCCGGTGGTGGGCATCAGCTGGTACGAGGCAGCGGCGTATGCGCGATGGATCGGTCAGCGTCTCCCGACCGAGGCCGAGTGGCAGATGGCCGCCACCTGGCGGATCAAGAGCGAGACGGACCTGCTGCGGCGCTTTCCGTGGGGAGACGCGATGGACCGCACCCGGTGCAACATCTGGGCGTCCGGGATCGGCCATACGGTGCCCGTGGACGCGTATCCGGAGGGCGCGGCGCCCAACGGCGTGCTGCAGCTCGTGGGCAACGTGTGGGAGTGGGTCGACGGCGATTTGAATCTGACGACGACCGAAGGCAAGCCGATCGTTGCCGAGATGGACATCAAGGCGACGCGCGGCGGCGCCTTCGACACCTACTTCGAGTCGCAGGCCACCGGGCTGTTCCGGACGGGCCACATCGCCCTGGCGCGGCTGCACAACATCGGATTCCGGTGCGCCCTGAGCATCGGGGACGCGCCCTGGCTGCGCGAGGCGGTCTAGGAGGCGGACGTGGCGATCACGGAGCAGTACACCTCGAGCGAATGCCTGATCTGCGAGCGGACGAACCCGCCGGGTGCGATGCTCTGCTCGGCCTGCGGAGCCCCGATGTCCCTTATCGAGGAGGCCGCCATCCAGCAGCGATCGCCGCGGATCATCACGATCCTCGGCGAATCGAACGTAGGCAAGACGGTATACCTGGGGTTCCTGCTGGACATGCTGTCGAAGCGGGCCGGCGGCTTCGAGGCGATTCCGAAGGGCGCGTACTCCGTCAACCTCCAGCAGTCCGTCATCAGCCACATGAACGCCCGGCAGTTTCCGCCCAAAACGCCGCTCGAGGTGGACCACTGGAAGTGGGCCTACTATCAGGTTCGCCACTACGACGCCCACGCCGACGAGTGGTTCGATCTGCTGCTGCCCGACATGGCCGGCGAGGCCCTGGCCCAGGAAATCGAGACGCCGCAGACGTACAAGGCCATCACAGGGCTGCTGGCCAAGAGCGCCGGTGCGCTGGTGCTGATCGACGCCGCCGTGGCCGCGTCCGGCTCGCCGCACCCGGACTACTTCGCTCTGAAGCTGATGAGCTACGTGGACCGGCAGTTCGCCACGAAGCGGGGCGGCAAGGCCCGCAACCCGATTGCGATCGTGCTGTGCAAGGCGGACTACTGTCCCGAGTGTTTCGACAACCCGCGGGCCTTCGCAGAGACGAACCTGAACCGGCTGTGGAACATCTGCCAGAGCCGTTTCGCCAACGTCGAGTTTTTCGCGGCCAGCACGGTCGGGTCGCTGGGCTTTGCCCACGACGAGGACGACAACGTCGTGCCCGTGCCCCTGCACGCGGCCCCGCGGGGAATCTTGGAGCCGTTTGAATGGATCCTAGACCGGATCCGCGCCATGCCGGCCAAGTAACGACGCCCGACGCCCAGCCGGAGGCGGTTCTGTGCGACCAGGCCGTATTCACGTCGGCGCGCTCGCCCCTCGGCCCGCAGGGCTACCGCATCATCGCTGCCGGCGAACATCTGTCCTCCCGCGAGTGCAGCGAGATCGTCACACACGCCCCGTCCGGCGACGGCCTCTGCGATGACGCGCCGGCCGCGGAGGGATTGGCCTTCTACAGGCTCTCGTCGGGACGCTGCTGCGTCCTGCACAGCCGGTACGCCGGGAAGGAACCGTCCGGGCGCGGCGGACGGCGGACCTACACTCTGGCGTTCGTCCTGGACGAAGCAGGCTTCGCGCGGTTTCACGGAAACCCGTTCGAGGTGGTGCGGGCGGCCCGGTCGTTGGGAGCCCTCAATCAAGAAGTGACGACCCGTCCGTCCCTGCCCCAACTCAGGTTGCCGTGCCCGCCCCGCCCCGGCGGGGCCGCATCTGTGGACCGGTCCGTGGCCGGCATCGGAGCGCGATGGATCAGCCACCTCGCCGGGCGGCTCCTGGATGGGCAGACCATCATCGCGGACACCGAGATGGATCGGCTTGCGCTGGCCGAGGCGGTCGTGCTGGTCATCCCGGCGCCGCTTCGCAGCTCCGTGAGCCTCGCGGCCAACCTCCGGTTCTCCGTGGGCCGCTGCGGGCGTCTCACCGTCGTTCGCGAGGACGTGGGCCGGATGCGTCAGCTTATGCGCGGACGCGAGGTTTGGGTGGAGCGGATCGGGCCGGATCGAGGACCACCCGCGCCGCCCGACCATCCGTGGGCCGCCCTGGCCGAACGGTTCCTGTGCCGCGGCCGGCAGGGCCGCCTTCTCGACCTGGCCGCGCAATTCGGGCCCGACGATGTGGCCGCTATCGATCGCATCGTAGCGGCGTGCATCGACCTCGACAACATGGAGTCCGCCTCGGCCGCCGAACTCGTGGACACGGCGGCGGCCTGGCTGGACCGCCGGCAGACCTCCCCGCTGGAACGGAAACTCGCGGAAACGCTGCTGGCAAACGTGCGGGAGCGACTGGAATCGGCAGCCGGACGCACAGCGGAAGAGGACCTCGTTGACTTCTGGCATGAGCTCCTGGCGCTGGCGGAGCCATCGGAGCGCGCCGCCGGTCTGGCTGAACCGGCCCTTCTGACCGCGCTCCGGCGAGCGGCACGCCACGGTCTTCCGACCCAGGTGCAGATACTGACGGCGGCAGCCCGGGCGTCGCCGCGAGCGTATCGCCGGTTACGGACCGAGGCAGCCCGCGTGGCCGCGGCCTTGGTCGCCTGGGCCGACGCCGCCTCACCGGAGGAGATCGCCGCGAGGCGCCCGCTGATCTCGGCCTGGGCGGCCTGCGCCGAGGACTCCGCATTGACCGACCTGCTGGACCGCATGCGAAAGATCGGTCCCGCCGTCTCGCCGACCGGTGCGGAACCCGCATAACGGTGAGGCCGGCGGCTCGCCGCCCGTGCGAGGCGCGATTATCATGCCCGCGATCGGGGGGGAAGCGGCTGCGGCGGAGCGCGGGAGCCATGCTCGTCGGGATCCTCTCGGATACGCACGGACAGATCGCGCCGGTACGTCAGGCCCTGGCCACATTCGAAGCCTCCGGCGCGCAGGCGATCTTCCACTGCGGCGACCTGGGGGGGATGGCGGTGCTTGCCGAACTGGCGTCCTCCGGCAAACGGTTGTTCTTCGTCTGGGGCAACATGGACGATCCGCAATCCTGCTGGAGCGAGGACTTCCGATCCGCGCACATCACCCTTCCAACCGGCCCCTACGTGGTTGAACTGGACGGGCGGAGGATTCTGCTGGCGCATGGGCATGAACCGGAGCTTGGGAGGCTCGCGGCGGATCCCACGCTCGACTACGTGCTGACGGGGCATTCGCACCGCAGACATGACCGGCGGGTGGGGCGGACGAGGCACGTCAATCCCGGGGCACTGCATCGCGTTGCCATCCGCTCCGTGGCCACGCTGGACCTGGCCGCCGACGATCTGCGCTTCCACGAACTGCCGTAGCTCTGCACTTCGGGGTTCGTTCCGCCACCGAAGTCCGGCTCATACGGATGCATCAGGCACAAGGCCGGAAGCGCCGTGCTTGACGCGGCTCATCGGGGCCGGTACAGGGAACCCGTTTCCATCCGAAGACCAAACCGGCCAAACGGGAGCATCGCCATGACAGTGCGGAGATTCATGCCTCACGGGACCGCGGTACTCGCCGGTCTCGCGTGCGCGCTGGCCACCGAGGGCGCCGCACCTCCCAACCCAGCGCAGATCCGGTGGCACCGGCACAAGCTGGTACAGAATCTCAGCGAGGCCTGTGCAATCGCCGACGTGGACAACGACGGCAGGCTTGATGTCATCAGCGGGCCGCTGTGGTTCCAGGCTCCCACTTGGGAGCCGCGGCCGCTGCGCGACGTCGAGATCGGCAACGAGGAGTTCTTCACGACGAACGGCGATCACGCCTTCGACCTCAACGGAGACGGCTGGGTCGATGTGATCACCGCGTCCTGGTTCTCCGACAAGCTGTTCTGGTACGAGAACCCCGGCGCCGAAGGACTGCGAGCCGGGCGGAAGTGGAAAGAGCACGTGATTCTCGATGGCCAGGGCCAGTGCGAAGGCACGATCGTGACCGACATGGACGGCGACGGCACTGCGGACCTGATCCCGAACAGTTGGAACGCCGAGCGGGCAGCGGTCATCGTCCGCATCCGTCCCGGCAAGGACGGCCAGGCCCCGCGGTTCGAGCCGCATCGGCTGGGCGGTCCGGGGTACGGCCACGGGCTGGGCGCAGGCGACGTCAACGGCGACGGGCGGACCGACCTGCTGGTAAACAAGGGCTGGTACGAGCAGCCGGCGGCGGGGGCGTGGTCCGGGCCGTGGCCCTTCCACGGCGATTTCGATTTCGCGCATACCTCGCTGCCTTGGCTGGTGCTGGACCTCAACGGCGACGGGCGCAACGACCTGGTCATCGGACACGGACACGACTACGGCCTGGCCTGGTACGAACAGGGCGAGCCGAAGGAAGGCAAGACCACGTGGATCCGCCACGAGATCGACAGGAGTTTCTCCCAAGTGCACTCGCTGACCTGGACGGACCTCGACGGAGACGGTCGCGGTGAAATCCTCACCGGCAAGCGGTGGCGGGCCCACGGCGATGGAGACCCCGGGGCGAAAGACCCGCAGTGCCTGCTGCGGTTCGAGTGGGATCCGATCGGGAAGACCTTCACGAAGGACGTGCTCAGCTATGGCGGGTGGGTCGGTACGGGAATGCAGATCCGGGTGGCGGATCTGGACGGGGATCGAAGACCGGACGTGGCAGTGGGCGGCAAGGGCGGCGGGTACATCCTTTTCCAACGGGGCCCGGCCCGCGAGGACCAGCGGGCGAACCGGTGATCGGGTGAGCTGTGGTCTGGGAGGAGCGGTGGCATCCGCTGCGTGAGGAATGGGTGATCGTCGCCGCCCACCGGCAAGATCGCCCGTGGGTCGGTCAGACGGTGGCCGGACGGGAGCAGCCACTGCCCGCGTACGATCCCGACTGTTACCTGTGTCCCGGGAACACGCGGGTGAGCGGTGCGCGCAATCCGCCCTACGACCGGACCTATGTCTTCGACAACGACCTGCCCTGCGTCGGGGTCGATGCCCCCGCGGACCCGGCCCCGCCGCCCGGCATCTATCGAAACCGCCCCGCCCGCGGGATCGCGCGAGTCGTGTGCTACAGCCCCCTGCACAACACCACGCTGGCGGAGCTGGAGACGGCCCGGATCGGCGAACTGCTCCGTTGCTGGCAGGACCAGTACGTCGAGCTGGGCGGCCGCCCGGAGGTCGCACATGTCCTGATTTTCGAGAACAAGGGCGAGGTGGTCGGCGTCTCGAACCCGCACCCTCACTGTCAGATCTACGCCACGAACTTCGTATTCAAGTTCATCGAGACCGAAGCGAATGTGAGCCGGCGGCACCTGGAGCGGACGGGCCGTGTGCTGTTCCAGGACATCCTTGCCGCCGAGCGGGAGGACGGCCGGCGGATCCTGTGCGAAAACGGGACGGCGATCGCCTTCGTCCCGTACTTCGCCCGGTACGCTTACGAGGTCTACGTCGCCCCGAAGGCCACGCACGCCAGCCTGGCGGGACTCGGCGCGACCGAACTGGACGACCTGGCTGCCATACTTCGGAGCGTGCTGGTGAAGTTCGACAACCTGTGGCGGATGCCGTTCCCGTACGTGATGGCCCTGCATCAGGCCCCGACCGACGGCGGGAACTATGCGGGCTTCCACTTTCACATCGAGTTCCATCCGCCGCTGCGCAAGCCCAACCTCCTGAAGTACCTCGCGGGGCCCGAGATCGGCGGCGGGTGTTTCCTGAGCGACACGTCGCCCGAGGAGAAAGCGGCCGAACTGCGCTCGCAGCCGGAGGTGCATTACAAAGAGGCCGGAGGCGATCATGCCTGATGTGAGCGCGCTGCTCGGTCCGATCCGACGTCTCCACGAGCAGATCAGCGACACCGTCGTCGGGGCCTGTGAGCGGACGGAGGCCGAGCGGCTTTCGATCGTGGCCGAGGAGAGCGAGTGTGACACGATCTACGCCGTGGACCGGCTGACGGACTCGCTGCTGACCGGCTTCGTGGAGCGCGAGATCGCTTCGGAAGCTCCGGTTGTGCTGATCGCCGAGGGCCTTCCGGGCGGAAGCCTCGTTCTGCCGCGGGGACGAAGCGAGGCCGAAGCCGCTTGGCAGATCATCGTGGATCCGATCGACGGAACCCGGGGCCTGATGTATCAGAAACGCAGCGCGTGGGTCCTCACGGGCGTGGCCCCCAACCGCGGGCGGACGACCGCGCTGGACGATATCGAGCTGGCCGTGCAGACCGAGATTCCCCTGGTCAAACAGCACGCCCGCGACTGCGCCTGGGCGATCCGGGGAGGAGGGGCGGCCGCCGAGAGGCAGGATCGGTTCAGCGGACGCCGAACGCCGCTTCCGCTGCGACCATCGACCTGTCGCACGATTGAGCACGGGTATGCCATGCTCGTGCGGTTCTTTCCGGGGGCGCGGGACATACTGGCCGCCATTGACGAGGAGATCGTCCGCGGGGCAATCGGGCCGGCTCCGGCCGGCCGGGCGCACTGCTTCGAGGACCAGTACGCCTCGACCGGCGGGCAGCTCTATGAGCTGATGGCCGGGCGCGACCGTTTCATCGCAGATCTGCGGCCGCTGATGGCCCCGATCCTCCGCGCGCGTGGCTTTCCGGTGGGCCTGTGCTGCCATCCGTATGACGTGTGCACGGAGCTGATCGCGCGGGAAGCCGGGGCCATCATTACGGATGTGAACGGCGGGCCGCTTCGCGCCCCGCTCGACGTGACGGCCGAGGTGGCATGGATCGGGTACGCCAACGAGCACATTCGCGCCACGGTCGAGCCCCTGCTCCGGAAGGCCCTCCGGGACCGCGGACTGATCGATTGACTTGAATGACCAGCGATCTGCACCGCACCTGTTCAGGACGTGAAAGCCCGGCGGTGGTTCCGGCCGCCGGACGCCCGCCGATCGCTGCGGGGCCCCCTGCATGATCGCCGACGCCCGTCAACGCCCCCCCGACACCGATCGGTTTCTCGCGATTCTGGAGACCGCCCCGGAGGCGCACGACCTCTTCGATCGCGGCCGGGATATTGTCGTCGCCCGCGCGCCCGGTCGCCTGGACCTGATGGGCGGCTTTGCGGATTACTCCGGATCGCTCGTGTTGGAATTGCCGATTCGCGAGGCCACATTCGCCGCCGTCCAAACGGACCCGCGAAGACGGATCCGCATCATCAGCATGGGAGCCGGTCGAGCGGGACGTTCACCCGACTTCGACATGCCCATCGCCGATCTGGAAGAAGCCGGAGAGCCTGCGGAGTACGAGACGGCCCGCCGGTACTTCCGGCGGGATGAATCCCGGCAATGGGCCGCCTACGCAGCGGGCGTGTTCCTTGTGCTCATGCGGGAGCGGGGCGTTCGATTTGAGCGGGGCGCGCGCGTTCTGATCGCTTCGGACGTCCCCGAAGGACGTGGCGTCAGCTCATCGGCCGCCCTCGAAGTCGCGGTGATGCAGGCGGTCGCGACGGCATTCGAAATCCCGCTGGCCGGCCACGAACTGGCGCTGCTGTGCCAGAAGGTCGAGAACTTCGTGGTCGGCGCCCCGTGCGGCGTGATGGACCAGATCACGGCAGCGTGCGGCGAAGCGGGGCGGCTGCTGGCCCTGCTGTGTCAGCCGGCCGAGATTCGGGGGCTGGTGCCGATTCCTCCCGACCTGGCCGTGTGGGGAATCGATTCGGGCGTTCGTCACTTCGTCGGCGGGACCGACTACCGCGCGGTACGGGTGGGCGCATTCATGGGGTACCGGATGATCGCCGAAATGGCCGGCCTGGCCGTGGCGGTCCCGCCCGGCCGCCCGGACGGGCGCGGGACGATGCGACCGGGTCCCGTGCGGATCCTGGATCCTGTGTATGGCGGCTATCTGGCAAACGTGACGCCGGAGGTTTTTGAGGAACGTTTCGAGGAGGGCCTGCCGGAACACATCCGGGGCCGGGACTTCCTGGCCAGGTACTGCGATACGACGGACCCGGTGACGGAGGTGGACCCCGATGCTACGTACGCGGTTCGCGCGCCGACAGCCCATCCGATCCATGAGCACGCGCGGGTGTCCACGTTCGCCCGGCTGCTGGCGGGACCGCCCGACGAGCGGCGGTGGAGGTGCCTGGGGCAGCTCATGTACGAGAGCCACGCGAGTTACTCCGCGTGCGGCTTGGGATGCCCAGCCACCGACCGGCTGGTCGAGATGGTCCGTCAGGTAGGCCCCGCCGGCGGCCTGTTCGGCGCGAAGATCACCGGGGGCGGCAGCGGCGGAACCGTCGCCGTTCTCGGCCGGCCGGATGCCGAGCCCGCCGTACGGGAGATCGCCCGTCGGTATGCCGCCCAAGCGGGGGCCGGCGGGCATGTCTTCGCGGGGTCGTCGCCGGGGGCGCTGGCATTCGGTCACCTGCGGCTCGGTCCGGGCGGGGGCTGACGGGCCGGATCCTGTCTCAGGTTCTGGCAACGGAGATCTTATGGAGGAAGGCCACGCCGCCGTCCTCGAGCTTGATGAAGTAGTGCTGGGGCGTCTCGCGGACCAGATAGGCCGAGAGCGCTTCGCCACGACGCTTCGAGATGATGTGTGTGCGGGCGCCGGGCCCCTCCTTCATGGGCTCGAAGACTTCGACGTCGGCATCCACGGTGAACGTGAATGTGGTCCTGGGCAGTACCTTCTCCACGTGCAACTCTCCCGCTAAGGCATCGGCATTGTAGGCGGGCGACGAAGACCTGAGAAGCGGCGGCCTCCGCGCAGGAGCGGCCGGGTTGTCGCCGTCCGCGACCGCGGGATAGAATGCCGTCCTCGACCCCCAGATCGAGGAAGCTGTACGATGGGCATGACCGTCACGGAGAAGATCCTCGCCCGACACGCCGGCCGCGCCTCCGTCGAACCCGGTGAAAACGTCTGGGTCGACGTGGACGTGCTGATGACGCACGATGTGTGCGGGCCGGGCACCATCGGGCTGTTCTACGAACACTTCGGGCCGGATGCCAGGGTCTGGGATCCGACGAAAGTCGTGATCATCCCGGATCACTACATCTTCACAGCCGACTCGAAGGCCCATCGGAATATCGAAATCCTGCGGGAGTTCGTTCGCCGGCAGGGCATCCGGTACTACTACGATCCCGACTTCGTCCGGGGCGAGGGCATGCCCAGCCCCTATCGTGACCCCGCTCAGACCCGATACAAGGGCGTCTGCCACAAGGCTCTGCCGGAGGAGGGCCACGTCCGACCCGGCGAAGTCCTGCTGGGCACCGACTCGCACACGTGCACGGCCGGGGCCTTCGGGCAGTTCGCGACCGGCATCGGTAACACGGACGCGGCCTTCGTCCTCGGAACGGGCAGGCTCTGGCTGAAGGTGCCGCCGACCATGAAGTTCGTATTCCACGGTCGGATCCCGCCGTACCTGACGGCCAAGGACCTGATCCTGGCGGTGATCGGCGAGATCAGCGTCAGCGGGGCCACGTACAAGGCGATGTATTTCGCGGGCGAGGGGGTGGCGAGCCTCTCGCTCGAAGATCGCATGACGCTGACGAATATGGCGATCGAGGCCGGAGGCAAGAACGGCGTCTGCGATGTGGACGAGAAGACGCTCGCGTACGTGCGCAAGCGGTCGAACGTGGCTGCGTGGGAAGTGTACCGTGATGATCCGGACGCCGGGTACTGCTTTGAGCGCGAGTGGGACCTCGAGGGACTGGAGCCGCTCGTGGCCCAGCCTCACAGCCCCGACAACGTTGCCGCGGCGTCCGCCTGTCGCGAGGTGAAAGTGGACCGCGCCTACATCGGATCCTGCACCGGCGGGAAGATTACGGACATGATTCTGGCCGCCGCCGTCCTCCGGGGCCGGCAGGTGAAGGTGCCGACGTTCGTGGTGCCCGGCTCGACGGAAGTGCACGCGGACATGAGACGGCTCAACCTCCGCGGCGAACCGAAGGCCCCCGGAGAGAAAAGCATCGAAGAGATCATGCTCGAGGCGGGATGCCAGATCGGGCCGTCGAGCTGCGCCGCCTGTCTGGGGGGACCGGCGGACACGTTCGGGCGCCTCAACGAGCCGCTGATCTGCGTCTCGACAACGAACCGGAACTTTCCGGGTCGCATGGGGCACAAGGACGCCGGCGTGTATCTGGCGTCGCCGCTCACAGTAGCCGCCAGCGCCCTCCGCGGCCGCATCACCGATCCGCGGGAATATGTGGCCGAACCGATCCCGACGGGCAGCGCCGGGACGACATAGCCCCCCGGCACCGAACCCCGCAAGAGAGAAGTCCGGAGCCGATCATGAGACACATAGGCACCATCCTGTTTCCAGCGATCGCGGCTGCCGCCGGGCGGGCGGCCGAAACGGTGCCCGCCGCAGGGAGCGCATCCGACGTGGGCGAGTGGACCTGCATTGCGGCAGAAACCGCGTTCAGCCCGCGCGATACCGCGGAAGGGGTGGTGTTTGACGGGAAAATGTGGCTGAGCAACGGCTGGCATCCTCCGCAGGTTCTCACACGCGACCTCTGGTGCTCTACGGATGGCGCCGTCTGGCGACGTGTGAACTCCAGCACTCCATACGACGGTTACAGCGAAATGGTCGTCTACAGGGGCAGGATGTGGGCCATCAAGGCCAGCGTCTGGACCTCGACGAACGGCACCGACTGGGAGAAAGTCTCCGAGAAAACGCCCTTCGGAACCCGCGGGTACGGAGAAGCCGTCGTCTTCCGCGACCGAATCTGGCAACTCGGCAGCGGAGCGGACGTGTGGCACACGGAGGACGGCCTGAACTGGACGTGCGCCACGACACAAGCTCCCTACGGGGACCGATCCGCAACCGCCGTCGCCGTGTACCGTGACAGACTCTGGCTGATGGCCGGCAAGACCCCCGGGGCCAACAACCCGCCCGAGAAGGGCTACAAGGACATCACGACGCATGACGACGTATGGTGTTCCACGGACGGGGCGGCCTGGGAGCGCATCGTCGAGCATGCGCCATGGCCGCCACGGGAGTGGGCCGTGGCCATCGTCTATCGGAACCGCCTCTGGCTGATCGGCGGCCATGATAATGTGAACAGCACGAACCTCGGCGACGTGTGGTACACGACCGACGGAAAGGACTGGAAGCGATTCGAGTCCAGAACTCGATTCTCGCCCCGGCATGAAGTCACGCCGTATGTGCACGCTGGAAGCCTGTGGGTGGTCGCCGGAAACGCCTGGCCCGTACAGAACGACGTATGGCGGCTGACCCTGCCGGAGGACGGCCCCGCGGCTGGCCCCGATCGGCCCGGCCCCGGCCAGAGCGTTCACCCGGCCGCGCCCGGGCAGTCGCCCCGGGCCTCGGCCGGCCCGGATGAACCCCTGCGAAACCGGAACTTCAGCACCCGCCGTATTGCGGGCCCCGGCCGGCACCCCTAGGCTGGGGGAGCAATGCGTATCGGGTTGATCAATCCGAACCGGCTCCGGCAGCCGCCCGTCCTTCCGATCGGCCTGGAATACGTGGCCGGGGCCCTGCGTCAGGCGGGACATGATGTGCGGGTGCTCGACCTGTGCTTCGTCAACGACCCGGCGGCGGAAATCGGCCGATTCGTCCGGGAACATCGTCCCCAAGCCGCATTCCTGACGATCCGTAACGTGGACAGCGTAATCAATGCCGAAGAACGCTTCTTTCTGGAGGAGCACCGGCAAATCGCGGCCCTGCTTGCCAACGAGGGACTGCCGCTCGTCGTCGGCGGCGCGGGCGTCGTGGCCGCGCCGAAGTTCGTGCGGGACTACCTCGGCGCCCGGACGGCCGTGGTAGGTCCCGGAGAGCGGGCGGCCGTGGCGATCGCCGAGGCGATGGCGAACGGCGCCGATCTGCCGGAACTTGTCGACGGGTTCGCGCTGCCGTTCGACCCCCGGCTGGCCGTCGATCGGGCCGTCGACCTGGACTACGCAACGTACTATGCGCGGGACGGGATCGCGGGATTCACCTCGTCCTACGGATGCCCGGGTGCGTGCGCGTTCTGCATCGAGGCACGGACGCCGGTCCGGTTGCGGGACCCGGCCGTGGTCCGGGAGGAGGTACGCTCTCTCGTGGAACGCGGCTGGTCCCGCATGCACCTGTGCGATGCGGAGCTGAACGTGTCGTATCGTCACGCTCTGGCGGTGTGCGAGGCCTTGGCCGGCACGGGCGTCAGATGGGCCACGTACCTGCGACATCGGCCCCTCGATCCGCGGCTGAGCGCAGCCCTGCGGGAGGCCGGCTGCGACATGGCCACCGTCACCGTCACGAGCGCCACCGATCGACCCGAAGACGCCGCTCAGGCCGTCGGACGGCTCCGGGAGGCAGGCATCCGCGTCGCCGTGGACCTCTCGTGCGGGCTTCCAGGCGAACGACCGGAGCAGGCGCGCGAGATGATTCGCGCCCTGCATCAGGCCGGCGCCCAGCGGGTCGGTGTCACCGTGCGGTTCCGGGTCTATCCCAACACCCGGCTGGCCCACGCCATCCGACGGGACCCCGCGGAGCGGCGATGGACCCACGGAGACCCGGAATTCTCTCGGCCGGCCGCGTATTGTCGCTTCGACCCCGCGGAGGTCTGTGAGTGGATCGCTGGGATGGCCGAGTTCGCCATCGACACCGGCGAAGCGGTAAACTACCAGAGACTACAAGCGGAATAGCCTCTCGCGGCCGGACCGACGCAGGAGGCCGCCCTGCGGCCCCTGCGCCGGACCACGCGGGCGACGCCGTCCGTCCAGCGGCGCGAGCCAGTCACCCGACCGCGTGCCTGACCAGCGGACGCAACGGAAACAGAATAGACTCGGTAAGCCGTCCGCGATCCGGGGCAACGGCCGGGTCAAAGGGAATAACAATCGGCATGGGTACGCGACCCAGGCGGGCGATCGCGTCGGGGTTGGTCTCCTCGGCCAGCGTCGGCAGCGAGGACTGATAGAGATTGAGAATCACGGCATCCACACGAAGCCCCCGGGCCCGGGCCGCCTCCATCGTCAGCAGCGTATGGTTGATCGTCCCGAGACCGGCCCGGCCCACGATGAGCAATGGCAGACCCAGCCGGGCGGCATAGTCGGCGACGCTCGTGCGGACGTCGAGCGGCACCAGCAGCCCACCCACCCCTTCCACAAGGACCACGTCGCTGTGCGAGCGGATCCGCTGCCAGCACTCCTCGATACAGGCCCAGTCGATCGGGCGCTGCGATCTCTCGGCCGCCACCATGGGCGCCAGCTCGGGGGCATACCGCACGGGGTTGATCGTGGCCAGGTCGTCTGCCGACTCCGCGCAATGGGCCAGAAACTCGGCATCGCCGCTCACCAGGCCCAGACGCACGTCAGGCCGACAGCCCGTTGCCACCGGCTTGAAGACGCCGATTCGCAGACCCGTCTGCCGCAGGAGCAGGGCCAGCGCCCCACCCACTATGGTCTTGCCAACGCCGGTGTCCGTCCCGGTGATAAACCACCCGCGAAAGCCGCTGGAAGAATCGCCCCTGGCCATGCGGCTATTCTAAGGAGGTGCCCGCCGCGAAGGAGCGCGCCGGATCTGCGGTCCATGTCGCGCCGGCCGCCCTGCCGGGCCCGGTGCACGGCCGGCGGCCGCCTCCGATAATCACAAGGACATCTCAAGCAGGCCTACTGCGGTACCGATGAAACGCTTGCGGGAACCGCCCGAACACACCATTGGGCCGCACCGTCGGCCGACGAGGTGACGAATGGCGCTCTTGAACTGGAACGAGCTGTTGAGTGTCGGGGTGGCAGAGTTTGACGCGCAGCATAAGAAGCTCGTCGGGATGATCAACACCCTCCATGATGCCATGGCCAAGGGGCAGGGACGGGAGGTCCTCAAGCCCATTCTGGACGGCCTGATGGACTACACGCAGACGCACTTCGCCGCCGAGGAACGGCGGATGCAGCAATGCGGCTATCCGGCCTATCTTCAGCACAAGGTTCAGCACGATGTGCTGATGCGCAAGGTCAACGACCTGAAGAAGCGGTTCGAGGCCGGACAGGGCACGTTGACCGTCGAGATCCTGAACTTCCTGAAGGACTGGCTCGTCAATCATATCCAGGGGACGGACAAGAAGTACGCGCCGTTCCTGTCGGCGCAAGCGGCGCCTGCGCGATAGCGATTCCCAAGGGCACCGCATGGGCCGCACGGGCGAGGTACCTGCGGGTCGGACCGGGCTCGGTCTGCGCGCCTGGCAGCCGTTGCAGCCCGACGAAGTGAATCACATCATGTCCGGGGTGTCATCGGAAGGGCTTTCCGCTTCCTGGACATGGTGCCCCTGATGTCGAATCGGACGACGTTTTCGGACCCGAACGGCCAGGAGTCGTTGCCGCTCGGCGACTCCTTCGACATCCGGCAGTTCCCCTCACCAAGCCCGGCTATCGCGCGGAAGCCGAAAACAGCACGACAAGCCCAGCCAGATAGGAAGACCATCGGAGGGCGCCGGAATATGGAGCGGCGGAAATCCGCGGGTTCGCGGGTCAGCCGAACTCCAGGCCGTCGTGTGGGCCGGTTGACGCCGCCTTGGGAGAATATGACCGGGCCGGCAGGTACGAGGCCCTGCGGCAACCGGAAACTCGGAGGTGAGACATGCGTGCGCGTTCGATCGCACCGATCTGGCTGTGGACGGCCGGCGTGGCATTCGGTGCCCAGGCGGTAACGATCTGGCAGGACGCCAGACCTGACTGCCGGTTGGTTCTGCCGGCGGAGCCGAAGTCCGCCGCCCTGGTTGCCTCCACGATCAACAACTACCTGCGGAGGTCCTTCGGAATCGAGTTGCCGATCGCCGAACGCCTCGGACCCACGGGCATGTGGCTCGTCGCGGGCACACCGGAGAGCAGCCCCGCCCTGGCCGAACTGGCCCACGAAGGGTTGAAACCCGGCCCGGACCCCGGCGACGATGGCTTCCGGCTTCTTTCACAACAGACCCGGGGCCGACGTTGTCTCGTGATCTACGGACGGACACCGCGTGCGCTCAAACACGGCTGCCAGGAACTGCTCTTCTACCGTTTGGCGGCCACGAACGTCAGCGGGCGGCTGGACTGGCCGCTGGATATCTCGATGCGGCCGGCGTTCGCGTACCGCGGCATCTACATGCTCCCGTGCTGGGCGGCACACGACTCGCACGAATCCTGGGAGCGGGTGCTCCGGTTCAACTCGGAGCTGACGCTCAACCGCAACTGGTTCTGGCTGGACGGTTTTCCCGTGGCGGGCCACCCCGGCGAGTACGCGGGCACGGATCTGGCGGATGGGACCAAGGTGCAGCGACTTCTGGACCTCGCGGACGCCGAGGACATGAAGATTCTGATCGGCGGGGGCTGGTTCACCTGGCACCACGAGAAGGCGGTCGGAAAGGACCTTCAGAAGGGCATCGACTACTACATGGCGTACCTGAGCGCCTTTCGGCACTTCCACGGGTTCTACATCGAACCGACCGGCGAGGGAACGGAGGACAAGAACTGGCCGGCCGAGTCGGAGGCCCTCCTCCGGCTTGTGCGGACGGTGCTGGAGCGCCGGCCCGGGTTCGAGTTCGCGATCGCGATCGGGAAGTTCAACAGCTCGGAGTACCTCAGGCGGCTGGCCACGCTCGACCCCGGACAGGTTTACTGGTGGTGGTGCTGGGGCGATCCGATTCGAGACAGGGCCCTCGACATGTTCCCGAGTGTACTCCGTTGGCATACGATCCGGCGGATGTCGGACTTCCACGGATCCTGTGCGGCGCCCGAGCCGCGTGAGCGGCCGCTGGCCGGCGTGGTCACCAGCTATGACCCCGGACAGGGATTCGGAAACCCCTGGAACGGCTGGGGCAGGCTCGGGGCGGACAAGCCCAGGAACTTCGACCCGTACGACATCCCCTACTTCGGCCACGAGTACCTGTACCGCGAGCGTTGCTGGAATCCCGATCTGGACGAGCCGGCGTTTCTGGCGCGTCTGCAACGGCGACTGTTCGACGCCGACGCCCCCGGGTACTCCGCCCGTCTCTACTGGAAGCTGACCCAGATGACACTCGCCGCCGACGAGAAGGTGGCCCCGCGCCGCTCCGATCTGGCGCCGATCCGGAGGTTCGTGGGGGAGGCGCTTCAAGGCGACTGGACCCCACGAATGAAGGATACGCTCGCGCGAATGAACACGGCCCTGACGGAGCTGGAGAAGCGCGCCGCACCGGAGCCGTAACCGGATCGGCAGCGCGTCACTCCGTCCGCGCGACAAACACCACCTTCAGCCCCGAGCCGTCGGCGGCGACGGCGAACGCCGCTCGATGCTCGCTCAGGTCGAAGCGGTGCGTCACGAGCGGAGCCGGATCAAGCCGGCCGGATCGGACCAGCTCGAGGCTGTCCGCGTAATCTCGCCGCCGGGATTCGGAGGCCCCCGTGACCACAAGCTGTTTGTAATGGATCAGGTTGGGGTCGATGCTCGCGATCGCCCCCGCCGCAAAGCCCGCGAACAGGTTGACCCGGCCGCACGGTGCCACGGCGGCCAGCGCCCGCGGCACCGACTCGGGGACCCCGACCGCGAGGATCGCCGCGTCAAACTCATCCACCGCACCGAACCCGGCGGGGTCCCATGCCTCGGTGGCGCCCATGCGCAGGGCGCATTCACGGCGGCGGGGGCGCGGCTCCACCATGACCACCCGTCGGCAGCCCTGCTGCTTTGCCAGCAGCATGTGAAGCAGTCCGATCGGCCCGGCACCGAAGATCACAACCGAATCGCTGCCCGTCAGCCCAAGCTCCCGCTGGCCGTTGAGGCAGCAGGCCAGGGGCTCCAGCAACGCGGCCGTCTCGAACGAAACCCCCTCGGGCAGGCGAAACACGTTGCCTCGCTCCACGGCCTGCCGCGGAACAGGCATGTAGTCCGCAAAGCAGCCGTCCGTGTGATAGCCCAGCGTCCGGCGGTGCGCGCACAGGTTCTCCCGGTCCGCGCGGCACCAGCGACACTGCCCGCAGGAAACGACCACGCAGACGGACACGCGATCGCCTGCGGCCAGCCCCGAGACGCCTTCGCCCACCGCGGCGACGACTCCGGCACATTCGTGACCGATCGGGTGCCCGACACGCACGTCCCGCGTCTTGCGGCCGGAGACGATCCGCAGGTCGGTGGCGCAGATGGCCGCCGCCATGACCCGTATGACGATCCCGCCGGGCTCCGGACGCGGGGTGGGCCAGTCGCGGAGAACGAGCCGATCGGGTCCTTCGAACACCAGGGCGCGCATCGGGCTCCCTCAGGGACGCTTATGATACGGGCCGCCCCGCTCGCGGGCCAATCCCCCTGCGAGATAGCCGCTCGTTTGACCCTGCCGGCGGCCTCGCATAGAGTCGCGGCTGATGTCACCGGAGGCCCCTGCCACATACGAAACGGAACTGCTCGGGCTGGCCCGCGCCGCTCACGACCGGTTGAAGACCGAGATCGCCAAGGTGATCGTGGGTCAGGACGCCATCGTCGAGCAGTTGCTCACGGCCCTCTTCTGCGAGGGGCACGTGCTGATCGTGGGGGTGCCGGGGCTGGCCAAGACGCTTCTCGTCAAGACACTCGCTGAAATCCTCGATTGGCAATTCAAACGAATCCAGTTCACGCCCGACATGATGCCCTCGGACATCGTGGGCACCGAACTGATCCAGGAAGACCGCGCGACCGGCCGCCGTGAGTTGCGGTTCACGCGCGGGCCGGTCTTCGCGAACATCGTACTCGGCGACGAGATCAACCGCGCCCCTCCCAAGACTCAGGCCGCCCTGCTGGAAGCGATGCAGGAATACCACGTCACCGTGGGCGGCACGACCTACCCCCTGGAGCGGCCGTTCGTGGTCGTGGCCACCCAGAACCCGATCGAACAGGAGGGGACCTATCCACTGCCCGAGGCCCAGCTCGATCGGTTCATGTTCAGCCTCTGGATTGACTATCCGGCCGAGGCGGACGAGGAGACCATCGTCGCCCGGACGACCGCCCCGCCGGCCTGCACGCTCGAACGCGTCCTGGCCCGCGAGCAGGTTCTCGAGTTTCAGCAACTGGTCCGCCGGGTCCCGGTCAGCAAACATGTAATCAAGTACGCAACCGCCCTGGCGCGGGCCTCACGCCCCCGTCCGCCGGCGGACGCCTTCGTTCGCCGGTACGTCGAGTGGGGTGCCGGCCCGCGGGCATCTCAGTACCTGATCCTCGGAGCCAAGGCCCGCGCCGTCTTGGCGGGGCGGCCGTCGCCGTCCGTGGCGGATGTCCGCGATGTGGCCCTCGCGGTACTGCGCCACAGAGTGATTCCGAACTACAACGCCACGGGCGACGGCATCACTCCCGCCGAGATCGTATCCCACCTCCTGGAGAACGTCCCCGAGCCAAAGTACGACTGAGATACGCACCGGCCACGTGGTCCCGACATGCCCGCGCCGCCGGCAGCGTCCGGCCGGCCGAAGAACGGAACGCCCGACACCCGCGGCGACTTGCGCGTGTTCAAGCGTCCCTCCGGATGACGCCGGACCCCGTAACGTTCGACGAGGGCGGGCCCACCTGAGTGACGATCTGGCGGCCACGGGATACAATCAAGTCCGCCGGCGTAGCGAACGGCCGAGCTCCCAGGCCAACCTGCATACCCGCAAGACGACCTGGGCAGACATGGTGACGGTCGACCGGGCGAGTGGCGGAACGGCAGACGCTGGGGACTTAAAATCCCCTCCCCGAACAGGGGGTGCGGGTTCGACTCCCGCCTCGCCCACTCCAGGTTCTTCCTGCGGACCGGCGACCGTAGGAGCCCCTGCGGAATGCGGCGTTACGGAACCCGTACCAGACGATCGCGGCCGTGGTCAGGCCTCGCCCTCGCCGGGCCCCTGCTCGGGCTTCTGGCCGTCTTCCACCCGGCGCCGGGGCAGACGTCCTCGGGACCGGCTCACAGCCCTCAACCCGATGCCGGCCCGCTACCGGGTCCCGACCGGGTGAAGGGCGTCATTCCCGCTTACGTCACCCGACCGATGAAACCATGCCACGAGCCGCGGTTGGCCGAGCTCCTCCGGTCCTATGAGGAGCCGCCTGGGGAGGTGCCCTGGGCGATGACTCGGATCGCGAGCTGGTCCACCTTCGACGTGTACGACCTCTGCTTTCCCTCGCCGGTCGCCACGGCGACTCCGGAGAACAACACCGTCTGGTGCGAGTACTTCCGCTGCCGGGGCGATCACAAGCGCCCGGCCGCCATCGTGCTGCACATCCTTGACGGCCGGTTCCGCGAATCGCGGCTCATTTGCAGCTATCTGGCCACGTTCGGAATCGACGGGCTCCTGCTGAAGATGGCCTATTACGGCCCCCGTCGCCCGAAGGACCCCGCCCGGTTCCGTACGCTCACGCAAGACCTCGACACCCTGTGCGAAGCAACCCGGCAATCGGTCATGGACGCCCGGCGCGCGGCCCGCTGGCTGGTCGCCCAGCCGCAGGTCGACGCCGGACGGATCAGCATCGTGGGCACCAGCCTCGGCGGATTCGTAGGCAGCGTGGCCAGCGGCGTGGACGGGGGATTCTACCGATCGGTGTTCGTGCTCGCCGGCGGACGGATCGAGACCGTACTCACAACGCCGACGGATGAGGTCCGCACGGTCCGGCAGGCGATCGAATCCGCTGGCCTGAGCCGGGACGAGCTGATCCGCAAGTTGGCGCCGATCGAACCATGCACGTTCGCGCGGCGCATCGACCCGCGAAGCGTCCTCATGTTCAACACACGGCATGACCCCATCGTGCCGCCGGCCAGCGCCCGGGCCCTCGCGGACGCGATCGGCGGAGCCCGCATCGTGTGGTACGACGGCGACCACTACTCGCTGATCTGGCGGATCCCGGAACTGCTGGCCCGCCTGCGGGCCCATCTGACCGACATCACGGTCCCGCCCGGGACCTCCCGGGAAGCCGGCGGCTGAGCCCGTTCCGTGTTTACGCGGCCGTTCCCCTGGCCCGATTCCCTCCTACGGGTCATGCCCCGACGCGGCCAACACCCCGTCCGAAGCAGACGGGGCCAGCCGGAACGAACCGACCAGAGACCGCGCCGATCGGAGCGCAGCCGCGTTTCCGCCGACCACGCTCAGGACCGCAAACCCGCCGCATGTCTCGTCTGTGGCGAAGTAGTCATACACCAAGATCGTATCGTCGCCCCACCTGCGGATCTGGAGAACACCTTTGACGGAGTGCCCGCGGACGATCTCTACGTTTTCGACCGACCTTGACAGCATGCGCTTGCCGCTCAGCAGACTCACCAGCCGAAAGGCTTCTGCCCCGCTCATCCACCACGAGAAGTCCTCATGGGCGGCCGCGTAAACGGCCGCCCGCACGCCCACCTCGTCGAGATCGCCGCACCAGAGTGCCAGGCACGGCAGTTCCTCCCGCCACTTCCGCACGCGGTCCGGCCGGGGCTCCACGATCGTACACACGAGGTCGCACGACCTGAGTACCACCGACGCGCCACCGTCGAGCGCCCGTTCCTTCTGCATCGTCGTGGGCACATCGATCGCCAACTCGCCGACTCGAACGCAGACCGTCGGCTCCGCAGGCTCTGGAGGCGTAAAGACCACCACCGGTACGGAGGCGGCCGGGAGGCTCCCCGCAGCCAGCCTGGCCCGAAGCATCAGGTGCGGGCCCCGCCAGGCCGCCGCAACAGCCGCCAGGATGGGCCCTATCGGCATCCAGCGTTTGATACGGGAGACCATGCAATGCCTCGCCCCGGCGGGACCGTCACCGGCTGTCCGCCGAGCCGGTGGGAGTACGCGGCGCCCTTGGGCACGCGTCGGCGGCCAGTGCGGGACCCATGTTCCCCACCGGCAGCGCAACTGACTCTTCCGCAAGGCGCGGCCGCGTCTGGCCGCCAAGCTGCAGCCCCAGACGCAGGGCAGGCCATCTATATAGACGCGCAGCAAGGGGGAATGTTCACACGCAGCACAGGATTTGCGCCGCGGAGCGTTCTGCCATGGCCCCCCCTGCTTACCGCCGGCGCCGCGCTCGACGCTCCCGGTGGTCAGCGCCCGATAGACCCGCTGCGGATCAAACCGGTCCGCGGCGAAGGTGGGAAAACGGCTCTACACGAGGTAGAACTCCGTTTGCCGGCCGTCGAGCACCACGCAGCCCTCGTCAGCGGTGAACACGACGTCCTCTTCCATCCCGAGACGGAATACGGCGTTGCCCCACTCCGGCAGCGGGGCTTCCACCGACAGCTCCATCGTGAAGCCCATGTCGTAGTCCAGCGTCACGTCGCCCCGGCCGGGACAGCTTTCCTGCTCCCAGGGAAGGCCGATCAGAGGGCCGGGCTCGTGCAGCAGGTGCCCCAGCGAATGCGAGTACACCCGCGGGCCGGGTATGCCCTGCATCCGCGCCCGAGTGAGGATCCTGGCCAGCAGCTCGTTGCCGCTCAGCCCGTGACGGAACTCATCCAGATAGACGTCCTGCAACCGGTTGCACTCGGCCATCAGCCGCCGGAGCCCTTCCGGCGCCTGCCGCTCGCCGTCCCGAAGGACGTAAGCCCACCGCTGATGGTCGCTGCACAACCCCAGATACCGAATGCCCACGTCGCAGTGGACGCAGTCGCCGGGACGTATGATCGTATCCGTCTGTCCGGGATCCCGTTCGTTTCCGGGGCAGCGGCGAAGCGTGAAATACGGAAGGAAGGAGACTTCCACGCCCAGGTCCGCGCACTGCTGCCAGTAGTACCACCGAAGATCCTCGGCGGACGTGAGGCCCGGCCGGATCGCTTCGCGGCTGAAGCACCGGGCGATGATGGCATGGGCAACTTCGACGACGTGTCGGAATAACGGGAGCTCGCTGCGGGTCAGGGTAGCCAGCCACTTGATGCATGCCGGCTCGGCCGAGACGAGCCGCGGCACGTAGGCCGGCGGAAGGGCTGCGGTCAACTGGCGATACAGGTTGTGCGTCAGACCGCCGGCCGCCCACTGGACGGCTCCAATGTTGATACCGATCCGCTTCGGGTCGCGCTCCGCGACCAGACGCGCCAGAAGCTCCCACTGCTCCGACTCGCGCTGACCGGTCCACGGCCGCTCGTAGAGGTCCTTCGTGTCCACCCGGGAGAGGTTAATCCGCTCCACGCCGCGATCTGGGCCGCGATCGTAGAAGACCAGGATCTGGAGGATGGGATACCATGCATCCATCGGAACCATCGTGGGCAGGATCGGATCGGGGTTGTCCTCCTGGCAGATGATGAGCCACATGTCGATGTCCGCCTTCCGCATGGCCGGGCCCAGCAACGTGTCCAGTCGCTCGCGGAGGCAGGAGTTGAACGCGGCCGCGCGCTCGCGCATGGGCAGCACGCGGGGTGGCGGTCTCTTCGAGGACGTCTCGTCAGACATCGTTGGGCGGCCCTCCCGGACGCAGCCAGCCCCCGTGTGCCCCGTGCCCCTGGCCAACGCGTCGGCCGTGCATCGTAGCAGCGACTCGGCCGAGCTCCAGGGACCAGATGACCCGCGTCCGGCCGCGGCGATCCTGAACCCAGGCGGGCGCTTCGTCCGGCGCGCTTGGGAACACGCCGCCGCCGGAGTGTTCCAGCCACCCCCGATGGAGATGTCCAGTCCCGCCCGTTATACTCCCTCCCGATCGCGATACCACGTCGAGGAACCGACATGAGCACCGTGCTGGCAACATGCCTCTGTCTCTGCGCGAGCGCGCTCGGGACGTCCAGCCGCGCGGCCGAGGGTCATCCCGAGGACGCCCTCGGCCCGGACCGTTTCGACGCGGCACCGTTCGGCTTCGTAGAGCAGGCCCCTGATGGCAGATCGTACGGCATCCGTTGGGGCGAGCCGCGAAAGGTTCGCGCTGTCGTGGCCGAATTCGCGCCTGGCACAAGGCCCGATCCCGACGCCGTCCGCGTGGAGTACTGGCATCGCGTCTGGGACGGGCGGCCCGATCCGATCCTCGCCGAACGCGGGGCCGGCGGCGTCGGCTGGGCCGCGATGGACGACTGGACGAACGGAGAGTGGAGACGGGCCGACGCGCGCGTCCGCGCAGAGGACGACCGTCTCGTGTTCACGTTCGCGCCCACGGGAGCCTCCGAATTCAAAGACGTCGGTGACGCGGGTGTGGGTTACCGCAAGACGCTCAAGCTCCGCGTCGCCGCCGACGCGCCCCTGCCCGTCATCACGCGACTGCGCGCGATCACCGATTCCGTCACACGGCCGCTGACGTGCCGCATCTTCTTCGGCAAGCCCGCTCTGGCCGCGATCGTTCCCAAGCCGATCGATAACGGCCGTCTGGAAATCTTCAACGGAACCGTCACGGCCGTACGACCCGTCGACGGAGGGTCACTCACCGTGGCCGGGGACATGCGGTGGAGGTTGCCGGCGGATGCGGAGGGCGGCCTCGAAGCGGACATCCTGATGGCGGTGGACGCCGTAGACGCCCGATACGACCGCACCGTGGTGACCGTCCGCGCAAGGAACCGTTCATTTTCGTTCGCGGCCGACGAAGTGGCGCGAGGCGAGCGGATCCTCGTCGATGACCTCGGCGTGCTCGTCGTCCGGGGCGACGATCCGGTCACCCTCGAGGCGTACCGCCGCCAGCGAAGGGAGTTCCCCGGTCGCACCGTCTACGACCGC